>Ga0180009_10000298_pt1 | contig 70408 bp, 84 predicted proteins | sample OS_PC_MetaG_FD_123537 | JGI IMG/M metagenome (GOLD analysis project Ga0180009, IMG submission 123537) | Groundwater microbial communities from the Aspo Hard Rock Laboratory (HRL) deep subsurface site, Sweden - OS_PC_MetaG | ecosystem: Environmental > Aquatic > Deep subsurface > Groundwater... | reverse complement strand
TTAATCCTTGCAGGCACTTTTGGAAACTTAATAGACAGGATATTCTACGGCTATGTAAGGGATTTTATTGCAGTATGGATATGGCCTAACTTTAATCTCGCTGATTCTTTTAATGTGGTTGGCGCTGCTTTGATTGTGTATGCGCTTGTTAAGGGAAAGTAAGCAGCAAAGAAGGCAGTTGGGGTGTACCCCAAACCCCACGAAAAGCTTATAATCCAATACCCTCTTAGAAGCTATATGAAAGCATATATCGCAATAATCTTAGGTATTTTACTTCTTGCAGTAGTCGGCTGCACACCTGAACAGGAAGCACGAGCAAGAGAGATGGTAAAAGAAAATAGGTGCTCAGCATTTAACGGATATTTGTGTTCAGCTCCCGACGATTGTGCGGTTCCTTACTTAGATGTGATAGAATCCTATTGTTGTCCGATTAAGTGTGGCACTTGCAATCAAACATGTGAAGATGATGGTGATCCTTGCACACAAGATATATGCTCAAAAAAAACAGACTATAAATGTACTCATGAGCCAGTACAAAATAATTGTTTAAATAAAACATCTACATGTAAAGATGGCACCTTTATCTCATGTAATGATAATAACATTTGTACTTCTGATAACTGTGAAGGATGGGGCGGACAGGAAATGATAGAGGGCTTAGAATTTTCATGTTCTAATCGCCCAATAAAACCCTGTCAAAATGATGGATATTGTGATGACAACGAAGCAGACTGTTTGGATTTAAATCAGGGCATGCCAACAGAATATAGTTCTATAGAAATTCCTTCAACCGGAGAATTAATCTGTGGAGGTTCTTCAGTAAGTGCGGGTAGCGCTGGTGTAGGGGAATGTAATTTCCCAAATAAGAATCCTGGAGAAATAAATACAGATTGTCCTTCAACATGTGACGATGGCGATATTACAACCTATGATAGATATGATGCAGAGAATCAAACTTGTGAACATATTCCTAAGTGTGATGACGGAGATTCTAGCACAAATGATTGGTTTAATTCACATACTGCTAATTGTGCACATTGTAAGATATGTGTCGGACCCGAGTGTCCCTAAAATAAGATAAGAATAAGTATTAACGATGCCTAATGGTTCTTTTTGCAATTTCAGGTACACTTTCTCCTGGAGAAATCATTACCTTAACGGAAGCGTCATTAATGTACTTATGTGCTAATGCAGCAAGAGGCTTTCTCGTCTTTTGACTTTCTTTTATCATTGCTTCAATTTTATCAATAGATATAGGTTTACCCGGTTCTGTAGTAACTACAGTTTGAAGATGAAAAGAGGATTTATTCTCATCTGTTGTAAGCTGCATATTTTCTAATAATTTATCCGGTTCCGCATTAAGAGCTTCTTTCATACCATCACCAAAAGGGAATACATGCCGCAGTGCAGGGTAATTCTTGCGGATAATTCCTAGTTTGAAAAGATCCCCCTCTGTGAAAGGTATATGAAAATCAGTATAATTAATAAATGGTTTTTCTGCTATTCTCATTTGAAAATGATAGTGCGAAAACTGCCCATATCTAGATGCCTTATGACCTTGCAAATCAGACTCTGAACAAGAGAATGACCATTCAAGAGACTTATAGCATATTGTTAATTCAATGGGCTTGTTTTTAGTGTCTTCTTGTGATAAAGCATTTATATTTTGGAGTGGTATTTCTTGATTGGCAACCCATCGAAGATATGATTCTATCTGAAAATAGCTATAATGCGCATAAATAAACTCAAAATATCTCTTTTTAAATCCTTCTGGGTTAAGTAGCCAATGTAAACAAGATTTAGAAATGTCAAAAGCTGTAAGAGGCAAATGGCATAGATAACAATTACCCCGAACAAATGAGTTTTGAAATTCTTGGTGTTCCCTTTCTGCAGCATCCAATTCTTCAATATTTTTGGATTGAATGATTTTTTGTTCATCCTCAGGCAATTGCTTTAATGTCTGCAAAAAATTATCCAATTTATCCATGATGCTTGTAATGAATAATGTATTCTTAAATGTTGCTGTTAAAGATATGCATCAACGTGGGGTTTCAAGGGGTGTCCCCTTGCCGCCTTTTTTTATGCTAGACAATCTTAGAACTCCTCAGTATCCTCTATCTCGCCCTGCAGTGTAATCAAGTCTTCTGTTGTAAGAACCCTGCTCTTCTTGAACTTTTCCTCAACTTCCTGCGCTTTCTTCTTGAGCTGCCTTGACATCTCTGCTTTTTTATCGCGCCTATGCTCCTTTCGCTCATTGCCCTCTGTCTCATGCACGCCGCTCATTGCCTCAAGCTTTTCCTTTAGCTCCCTGCTGACATCTGCGTATTCCTGTTTAAATTTAATAAATGTGTTAAAAGCCTCTTCCTGGGTTTTCTTTAACTTGGCAATGTCCTTTGAAAGCTTCATGAACTGCTCATAGCTTTCCCTGTTTGAGGATGTATTATCACGCAATTTTTTATGAAACTCATCACCTTTCTTTTTAGCATCTGTTATCTGCCTTGACACATCATTTATTTCCTTAAAGATTCCATCAACACCCTTAACTGAATCATACTGCTTTTTCAAGCCATTAATCTCCTTCATGATTTTTTTCTCTTTGTCAAAAGAATATGCCTGTGTTTCAAGCGATTCCTCAAGCCTGTCCATCCTTAACTTGAGTTCAGCAGGGTTTCCCTGGAACTTTGCCTTGGCAAGCATGTCTTCCTTCTGCTTGTTAAGCTCTTTAATCCTTGCAATAAGCTCTTTTACTTTTGTATTAAATTCATCCCTGTTTTTCTTAAACCCGGAAATGTCCTTGTTAAGGGTGTCGTTCTGTCCTTTTGCTTCCTTAATCTTAGAAATAGTCTGCCCAATCTGGGCTTTCAGCTCTTCCTTCTTCTTAAACCATTCTTCTTTCTTCTGGTTTAAGTCATTAAGCTTTTCCCTTAGCTCTCTTATGCTGGATTTAAGCTCTTCCTTGTTTAGCGTTTTTTCTGCCATTAAGCAGCGTACCTCGTTTTTAATAGCCTTGATAGAAAGCAAGTTCGCGGCGTAAAGCCGCAAACCGCTTGCTAATCATAAGCTATTTTATCCGAATAATGCTCCGAGCCCTGCCGCAGCCTGCTCTTCTGAAACCTTTTTCTCTTCTGGCTTCTTTTCTTCCTTCTTTGCTTCTGCTGTCGGCGCTGCTGCTACTGGCGCTGCTGACACAGCTGCTTCCTTTATGGCTGCGTCAATGTCAACTCCCTCAAGAGCTGCGACAAGCGCCTTTACCCTGCCATCGTCAACTTTGACTCCTGCAGCTTCCAAAACCTTTTTCACTGCTTCTTCAGTGACTGGCTTGCCTGCCCTGTGCAGCAACATTCCTGCGTATATGTACTCCATTTTTAGCTCCTCCCTAGTTTTCCGGGAGGTCCGGAACATCAGTTCCGATACCTCCAATACTTTATAATCCTGCTTTGCTTTTCACAGACGATGCCTGGGACTCTGCCTTGGCAAGAATCTCCTTTAAGTTGTCATCTGTGAGTATGTCCTGTGAAGATGCAATTGCCCTTGCTTCCCTGTGGGCTTTTGCAACAAGCAGCTTAATTGTCCCTTCTGAGGGATATGCGATGTAGACAGCAAGGTTCATTGCTTCTGCAGCAAGCTGCGCAATGTCTGCCTTTGTCTTTGCTTCATCAATGAACAGCACTTTATTTGTCAGCACAATTCCGTTTTCAAGCACTGCAACAAGGTTCAGCCCTATTTCCATGGGCTCAATGCCGAATTTTGCAAGCAGGCCTGCTGTTTTATTGTCAACAAGGACTCCTTCCTTTGCAACAACCTTTTCTGCCTTGACAGCAACCTTGCCGCCTTCAATGCCTGCCTTGATTCCTGCTGCCCCAAGCTCGCTTAAGATAGGGCCTGGCGCAAAAGGAGTAGGGCCTGCTGGTATGATTAAATCATAAGGGGCTTTCTGGCCTGCCTTGATTGGCACTGTTGACTTGCTCTTGTTCATTGCTTTTGCAAGCCTGAACGGATTTTCCTTTGTGAATATGACTGCAGGCATGCCTTTTATCTTGGCAGACAATTCTTCTATGCCTGGAAAGTTATCCTTGACCTGCTCAAATGCGATTTTGATAAGCCTTAGCTTGCTCATCCTTACGAGCATCATGCTGCTTAACTGTTTCTTAATTTTCTGGAACTGCGCAGAAGGCAGGTTCTCAAGGTCAACAATGCCTATGATTGGATATTCTTTCAAAAGCTTTACAAGCTCCTTGACTTCTGTTTTCTTGTCATCAGCAATATGAGCCTTGTGCTTTTTTTCAGCTGTCATTGCTTATCCCTCACTTTGACAGGAGCGCTCATTGTAAGCTTGAGCAGCACTGACTTAAGGTTGTTCTCCTTTTGCGGAAGCGCATTAAGAACTGCATTGTAAACAGCGCTTATGTTGTCTGCCAGCGCATCATCTTTCATGTTTTCATCGCCGACAGAGCATTTTATGATTGCGTCATTCTTTGTTATCAGCCTTACTGTTTTTCTTAGTCTCTCAACAATCGGCGCTAAAGGAGCTTTTGGCGGTATGATGCAGCCTGACTTTGGGTTTGGCATCTTGCCTTTTACTCCGAGAATCTTACCTAATGCTCCTGCAACCTCTTTCATAAGGTGGGGCTGGGTAATGAAAAACTCCATCCTTCTTGCAAGCTTTTTCATTTCTCTCTTTTTCTTTGCCTCTTCCTGCAGCCTGTCCAATGCTATTACAACATCGCAGGCCTTTTTTGCCTCAAGCACTAAAGAATCATCAACAATTGCGCATACCTCCACTTTCCTGCTTCGCGGGTGGGGCAGTGGCAGAAAAACCTCTACCTTGTGTGTAGGATCTTTAAGGTTAAGCCCTTTTAAGTTAAGAATCATGTCAACGCTTTGGTTAAAGCCGCGCTTAGGGCTTTCTTTGCGTAATGCTTCTATTGCGGATAATATTGTTTTCTTGTCCATAATATCCCCTTCTGCACCCAATGGTGGAGTCTGACGGGTTTTCGATTGGATAATGGTAGACTGGGGTTATTTATAAACCTTACGCTTTGCGTGAGGTCAGGAACAAGAGTGGCTAAAGGTTTCGGGCTGTTCATGTATATCGCAAAAGCAAGTTTGCCAGCCACTGCTTTCCAGGCGGGCTGAATTCAGTATGACCTGGCTTGCTTAAGATACCCATTATTGAGTTTGCGGCAGGCTTCAGGTATTCTGCATAGCTGCGGTCATTGCAGTATCCACCGCATCCTTTCCATACGTTTCTTCTTGCCTGGTTAGCCAAATCCTCCCCCCACGAGGTTTTTGCATCATCATATTCAAGGCAGTTAGGGAAGCCTGTCAGGCAGGAAGGATCAGTGCTGTCATAGAGATAATACTCATCATACAGATTTCCAAAGGCGTGCCCGAACTCGTGCGGAACAACCAACGCCCCGCCTTCTTTTTCATTATATAAATCTCTTTGTGATATTGATACAAATCCGTCCGTTTCAAATGAACCAAAATTTTTCTTTGAAATTACAATTGCATATTCTGCGCCTGCACACTGCTTTTTCATTTCTCTTGCTTCATATAAAAAAGACAATCCTATATTGGTAATGAGAAATGGCATTGACCCGCCGTTCATCTTGTATATCAGAAACTTCTGAACATTCTCCTTAAAAGGCGAAACAGCAAACAGGCCGCTGTCTACTGCCTTTTTTAAGTCTCTGTCAAATTCAGTTTCTGAACCATATTCATCAGCAATAAAAACAATATCCAGCTTTGAAGCAGAACGTATGTTCCTTTTTACAGCTTCTGGTAATCCTGGAATCTCCATTAAAGGGAAAGCATATGCTGTGTCAGTGCATATTGCTCTTCTGACGCAGAATCCGATTGTATTTCCCTCTTCCTTAATGCATCTCCTTTCTGCATCGCACTCAGAATCTCTTTTGCAGAAATGAATAGCATGCTGCTCAGTAAATCCCTGCACCTGCACGCCATTCAAATAGCATTTCTGGTCGCGGTAAGTGCATTCAAAAACATCATAAAAGCCTGAGCGAACTGTTTCAGTGAATGATAATTCTCCTTCATAAAGCTCTCTTTGCCCCTCAATGTGGGCCTTGAAATCAGTTCTTAAGTTGAACCAGTTGCCGCCTGGGCTGACAATAATCTCACCATTATAAAAAGCCAATAGCTCTGACACACCTGCTCTCCTTATTTTGACATGGTTAATCCATGATTCAGAGCCGGCTGTGTCAAATGCATCTAGCTCAACATTTGTAATCCTTTCTGGTATTGTCACAGTAACCCATAAAGGCTCATATTCCTCGCCTCTGAAAGCCTGCGGCTTTATCCTTAATGTATCTCCTTTAAACAAAAAGCACGCAATGCCCTGCTCGCACCTGTTATATTTTTCTTCTTCCCCTGTAACCATTATAAAGCCGCTTTCAAGCTCAATTGTTGCGTCATAGCCAGGGGTTTCGATGAGCACATTAGCGTTCCTTGTTTTTGTTTTAGCTAAAATAGATGGCACTGGCTGTGCAGAATTTGCAGAAGCATATAAATCATCGCTGGTAAATGCAAATTCCCCCATTTTTACTGCAAAAATATGCACAACCTCTTCTGACGCAATAGCCCATTCCCCCAAAACCGCATTTTCTTTCGGCGTTGCAATCATTGAAAATATTTCCGAATCAAGAATCTGCACGCTTTGCATATTGCTTATGGGATAAACATCCTCTTCGCTTACATCCTCCCCCTCTGCTTTCTTTTCTTCAATGGATGCTTTTAATGCTTCATATCCCTCATTAAGGAACAAGCCCCGGTTGTCAGAATGCGTTATAAACCCATTGCCTTCAATAGACATAAGCGAATCATATGATACAACAAAAACCTTCATTGCGCATTCAGGGTCATTGCTGGTTGTTGGCATGCATCCAATAAAATATTTTCCCTGCACGTAAATCCCGCCGGTTATGCTGAATATTGTCCCGCGATCAGGAGCAAGGAATTGAAATGCAAACTCTTTACCTTCAATTCTTATTGGGTTGGATTGGCTTGTTGGTGCATTATAGGCCCCGTTGCTGACTTCGATGGCTTTCCTGTCTCTGTCAACAACAACAAGCCCTGAAAGCTGCCCAAAATTTCTTCTTGCGCCCAGTTCATCATAATAAACATTAAGAAACCCGTTTGCAGCCTCCCAATAATCAGCTCCAAACACTGCATTTAAATCATCAGGGTTGATCCCCAAAAGCAGGTTTCCTGCATCATTGTAATACATAGTGAATCCTGCAGGCCCCGCTTCTTCAGTTATGGCAAGGCTGCTTAATGCAAACAGCAGAATAGATAAAATAAAGAGCAGCGCCATAGGGGCTTTTTTCTTCATATGCTATATATTGTATAAGAGGTATTAAAAGCTTATTGCTTTCCTTTCCATTGCTTTTGAAAGCGCTTCCATGCAGACAAGACCTTCCCTATTGCTGTCTTTACCTTCTTCTTTTCAAAATGCACAAAGCATATGCCTCCAATCACAGAAACAGCAAATGCAATAAGGGCAGATACCCAAAGCTTTTTTCTTTTCTGCTCAAGCCGCATACAATCATTATCAGCAATGCAGTCAGGGTCGCAGATTCCATCATCTTTTGCAATACATATACCATCATAGTCAGCGACAGAACAGTCAGCAGGGCATGATACTGCATTCTCTTTCCTGTCACAGAAGCCATTTGCATCACAGAAATCAAGATACCTGTGCAGCAAAACATCTGAATCCCTGTAGAAGTACATTTCATACATCTTAGAATCATATTCTATTTTCTCAGTGATAATCTCATAATCAGTAATTTGCGGCGGGTTTGTCAGTATAACAAACTTAACATCATAGTTTCTTGCCCATAATGCAGCGCCTGCGGCATCCTTTATCTCAAGCCTGTAGTTCCCGCTTTCATTTGAGTAATCAGAAGCCCTGCCTTCATCAACTTTCAAAGAAGCAGCTGTCTTTTCCCTTCCAATAATAATGTCAGCCTCAAGCACTGCAGCTGAAACAAACTGCAGCATCATAACTAGCAGGATAACCAACATTGTGATTTTTATTGATTTCATCGTGTGCACTGCAATTTTGTGCTTGCTTTTAATAACAGGTATTCATCTATGCTGTAGCTTTCAGAGTCTATAAGGTTTGACATTACTGTCCTTTTTCCAGAGTCAAGCATCTTATCATCATTTGTATCCTTTGCCTTTATGTCTAAATTTCCTGAGCACCACATGCACCCTTCTGTGTAAGGCGAATATCCTTCTGACAAGACACAGCACTTGTCTCCGCACCCCAGCTCTTTTCTCAAAGGGTTTGGATTTGCATTAAACCCGCATACATCTTCTGCATCAGTTCCTGAGCAGTCGCAGTACTGGTCCTTCAGCCCGAACTTGTGCCCGAGCTCGTGCAGTACATCGGCTGCATACTGCGCTTCCACTATGGCTGAGTCGGAATTCTCAGATGTCCAGCCCCTGTCAGCAAAGTTGCATTCAGGGTAATTGGCAATGTCAGAGTCCTCAACACCCACAACAAAGTCAAAGCTCTCGCCTGTTCTTTCCTTGTACTGTTCTGCGCACTGCTTTACACCCTGCAGTGCATCAGCAAGGCAGTTCTTGTTGCCTTCTATCATGCAGCTTCCGCCTTTCCATTTATCCCCGAAATCAGTAACACCGTCAACAAAAGCTTTTTCAAACCTTTGCGGGCAGTCAGCAAGAGGCGTTGCCTTTAGGAATTTGTCAAGCGCATTATTGGCATATAAAAGATACGACAGCTGCCTTTCCCAATTCACTGGCATTACAAGCACCTTAAGCCGTATATCATACCTTGGCTGCTCTTCATTGCCGTAAACATCACAGCCCTTGAAAATTGTTTCGCATTTCTTTGGATAAACAATTGAATTGCGTATATTCTCGCTGAAATAGCAGGCAGGATTAAGGTAATGCATTCCATACTTAAGCACGCTGATTGCTTCTGCCTTGTTCTCGCGTTCCCTGCATATCTCCTTGTCTTCAAACAGCTCTGCGTGCGCTGTATTATCAGAAAGAGAAAATAACAATCCTTTCTTTCCGCTTGCCTTGCCAATCTTCTGCCCTCTTGTGACTGCGTTTCTTGCTTTTAGTGATTCATCTGCTTCAACATTTTCATACTGCGTTCTTACGCCATTCTTGTGCCTGAGCCTGATTATTCCAGAGCCGACATATTCAACAATGCCTTCTTCTGCAGCATACACGCCTGAGCCCGGGTTCTGCGGGATAAATATGCCCTTGCTGCACTGCTCTTCCCCAGATCCAAAGCATTCACCTGCATAATACACATTGTTCATTTTATCAGCAGGCCAGATGTATTCATAGGCCTTTTTCCTTGATATGCTGCAGAGTTCAATGTTTGCCCTGTTCACTCTTTCAGCGCCAAGCCTGAGTATTCCGCCGTTGCTTATGACAAACCCTGCTTTTGCATCATAAAAAACAGCCTGTATCTTGGCAGGCTTTTTTGCAATATCGCATCCTGCATAAAATCCTGCTTCATTATCTTTTGTGTAGATGCATCCTGGCTCTTGCCTGAACTCTGGTATGCTTTTGTCTTCAACCATAAGCCCTGCCTCTCCTTCCAGCTTCAGGATTTCTTTCTCAGCCTCAAACCCCTGCTTTGATTTTGCAAGAGTAAAGATTGTATTTTCATCCCCTGTTTCAGCTTTTATGAAGTATTCATCAGGCATTGAAAGCCTGCTGAACTCGCACATGCATGTTTCTTCCTTTTCACCGCACTTGTTGAACTCTTCAACAAAAGTGCGGAATGCTGTTAAGGCAAGCTCTTCTTTTTTCTTGCGCTTGAATGTGCATCTTGGCAGGTTGCCAAAATAGTCTTCAATGCTTCTTAATGTTTCATTGCTGTCAATAATCATTGATTCAGTGATAATGCAGGAAACTCCCTGCGATGGCTTGTAGATTTCTTCAATTGAATCTAAGAAGTAGTGCCTGTCTATGCTTTCCCCCTGAGAAGCATACCATCCTTTTTTTTCTGCATTGATTTCAATGGGCTCATCCATGCCGCAGGCCCTGTCATTCCTGCTTTTCATAATCCCTGTATTGATATTATTTATTGTTTCAGAAAGTAGGGGGTTTCCGCGCTCCATAAGCGTCAGCTTGAGGCTTCTTCCTGCATTTTCCATCCTGATTGAATACTTCGCAGGAAAATAAACACTGTAGATGTCGCACATGCAGTTGGTTTCAGCAACACAGTCCTGGTATGCCTTTGCAAGGTTGTGGAACGCGTTTGCAACATCCTGCTTTCCCTTGTAGAAATCTGCGCTTTTCTCAGGCGCGGGCTTTTCAGTGTTGTACATGAGTTCTATTGCAAGAAACATGGCAAGTCCCAGCCCTAATATTGTCAGAACAACAAAAACAATTGAAGCAGTGGGATATTCGTCCATTTTATATGCAGGGCGTGCTTGTGCATATGCCCAGCCTTTCCCCAAGCCTCTGGAAATGTATTGTCTTTTCTCTTGCGTTATCGCTTCCAATCATTGCAGTATTAACTGTTGTCGGGTTAAATCCGTATTCAGGCAGTTCTTGGCACAGCCCGCTGCTGCAGGAATTTTCATTCATACAAAGGCAGATGCAGTGCTTGTCCATGTTGCATATTGCAGGCCTTGGAGTGTCTTCTGCAAGTACATCTATTCCAATCCATTCGTCTGTATAAGCATTAGCCCCTCTTGCGAACACAAAAAGATATCCATAATGCCTTCCGCCCTGGATAAATGAAAGAACTGTTTTATCGCTTTCTCCGTTCTTAAGCTGGGATATCTTGTCTGCTATCTCCTGCAGCGAGCCTCTTGTTAAGGCCCTGCTGCATCCGTTGATTGATGTGATTCTTTCGCATCCTTCTCCTTTGTATTTTTCAGCTGATAATCTTGGAAGTGAGCAGAACCTTTCTTCCAATGCATTTCTTGACAAGGTATCTAATATGCCTTCTTCCTCAATAATTCCAAACGGCAATAATGCCCCGGGATTTGCAGGCCTGCTTACCTGCATTGGGAAGTCCTGGATATAGCTGATCTTTGCTGTTGCCTTCCCGAGAATATCGCCTGCAGATACATTAGCGCCTTTTGTTATTTTTGTTGATTCTATAACGCCCTTAACCTGGTATTTTTCATCAATCTCCTTTAATCCTGCAATCTTTATGCGCCTGCTTGTGGGCCAGTTTATTCCTGTATCATATACTTCATACATTGTCACGCTCTTGCCTTCATCACCGCAGTTTTCCAGGCAATAATCAGTTACAGCCCCTTTATTGACAGGCACTATAACATCGCTGTCTTCAGTTGCAGTAAGCGGGATGTTTGTGCCCATGCTTGAAGCCAGCTCGCGCGGCCTGTCCTTGCATGAGTCGACTGAGATTATGTTTTGCGGCAAAACAGGCCATAAAACCAGATAGTTTGACCTGTCAGTGCCTGTGCAGGCAGGCAGGCTTCTCAATGCTTCTGCAGCGATTCTTCCTGCTTCAGTAGGATTGCTTGGTAAGTCAACCTCTGCAATAAAGTTAAATCTCTCTGTGTCTTCTATTGTTCCTGCCATTCCCACTATGCCTGATTCAACAGTATTTGTAAGGAAGCATACATTGCTTCCCTGCTTCAGTATCTGGTTAGAATGTGTTTCATGGTAAAAGTCAAACCACTGCACTTCACCTGCGCCGCCTGTTTCTGCGCCAATCCTGATTTTGCCGTTATTGTTCCATATGCGCATGTCGCTTTCTGCGCAGATTACCCCTTCTTTTTCAATATCATTTTTTGTTTTTGCAGTGCCTGCAACCGCAAGCCTCACATTAATGTTTGAGAAGTCTCTTGCATTGCTTATTGCAGCGCCTTGAGGGGTAAATGCCTGCATCTTGAGTATTTTTTTGCCTTCATCATCTTTAGTATTTTTGAGCCAGATTATATAGCCGTTTGGCAGGCTGCTTTCATCAAGCGCGCAGCTGCATCCCTCAACAGCATTTTCAATGCACAGGTTAAATGCCTCTACTGTTGTGCCTATTATTTCCTGCGCAGCCTCTGCTTTTTTTTGCTCTTCTCCTATCTCAAATGTTTCCTCTGCAATGCTGAATATGTCCTTATAGGTTTCAGGAGCAATGAGGTATATAATGGCGCCTATGATGAATATCACAACAAGCACGATGATTGCATTTGTCAGCCACTCTGGTACTTCCATTTTACCTTCTACCTATAAGGGCTTCGCCCTTATCAACCCGTGCGGGCATTTCACTCTGTTTCAGCCCGCATCCTTCTAGACACTTTTCCGGGACTTGCACTTCTTCACAAGCTGCTTTCAGCAGTATCTCTTTTGCTATATCGCCTGTCATTTATCTTCTCCCTATTATCCCCAGGAAACTTCTTCCTGCGTCAAACGCCTTTTCCCTTATCTTGCTGCTGAATATGAGCACCACAATAAGCACAATCAGCGCAAGAGCTATTACTGCAAGATACTCAAGAGCAAGCTTTCCTTTCCGGCTCATATGCCTGCGGGCATAAGTCTTTTCATCTTTACAGCAGGCATATTTGAGAAACTTAACACCTGTCATTATACCTTTGTTTAAGTTTTTCATCATAATGACACATCTCCTATAACAGGCATCCATATCCGCCTGTTGTCATTTGAGATGCTGAGCCATTCCCCTCTTGGCTTTGAAAAGCAGTAATACGCTCCTTCCTGCCCAAGCTGCGGCTTTCCTGCAATAGCCACCTTGTCCCCATATTCCCTGCCCTGGCCCAAAATGCTTGCATCATCCCAGAACATTATGAAATACCTTTCTCCTTTTTTCATTGTCGGAGTCATGCCTTGGTCCCCAAGTGTTTTGCCAGTGCATATTGTTGGATCATTTGAGCCTTTTGCAAGATAATTATAATCAGAGTCAGCTATATCGCTGACGCGCTTGCCGTCTTTTGTCGCTGTAAGAAAGTTAAGAACTTCATCAAACTTTATGTCTTTGGCAGCTTCAAAATAAAACACGGCAATTTCATGGTCCTCTTTTCCAAAGTCCCATGTTCCCTTGCCGTACATCCACCAGGTTTCTGTCATCATCTTTGCAATGGCTTCAACATCAGCAGGCTCTTCAATATTATTGATTTCACAGGTTGAAGGCAGCTGGCTCTTGAACACAAAATTGCTTGACTTCATTCCGTTTGAAGCCCAGCAGGAGAATTTTTTCATGTCTGTGGATGATACACCAAACACAGCGCTTGCTATGATAATGCCTATTACTATAAGCGCTGCAAGCAGCAGTATCACTCCGACAACAACCTGTATGTCAATTGAGCCTTTTTTTGAAATCATATTCCTATACCTTTTTTCATTCCCATTATTGCGATTATAATAATTACTCCAAGCATTAATGCCAGGATAACCAGCACAAGACTTTTCATTGCCATATGTTTTCCTCTTTTTTTAAACGCCTGCCACTCTTGATGAAATCATTGTAGCAAGCATGTTAAACACTATCATTGTTATTGCCGCGACTATTATGTAAAAGACAGCGCTTTTATATAAGTTTTTGCCAAGCTTGTCTTCCTCATTAAGCGTGTCAACCCCGTTTTCAATGCCGTTTCCCAGCACAGTAAGTATGTAAACAACCTCTATAAGGTATATCCCGACAACTATCTGGAAAAAATAAGGTGGCATAAGTGTTTTTATGTCAAAAAATTCAAGCATTGAAGCAGGCCCGCCTGCAATCCCCATTGCTTCCCCGCCTCCTTCGTCTCCTGCAAGGGCAAACGCAGTTGTCAGCCCGCCTATGATTGTTGTTATCATCGTGCCAATGCCGACAACAATGCCTGAAATAACAGGCGATAAAAATGAAACCTGCGCTTTCATTGAGCTGACTGTTTCAGAAAGCAAATCCTTTAACCTTTCATTTACCTTGTTTATCCTGTCAAGGTATGTTGAGATGTTAATCATTGCTTTTGACACAACAGACGGCCCTTTCTCTGATGTCTCAACAAGAACCCTCATTGAGCTGTCAATCAATGAGCTTGGGTATGAGTTTATTGCGCCGTGCTTTTCATCAAATATTGCATCCCTTAAGCTCATTCCCCCTCTTCTTATGTTGCTGTCAACCAATGTGAAGAAGTTTCCTGTTGGCGTGCCATGCAGTGTTTCAGCAACAGAGCTGAAAGCCATTTCAGTTGGTATTCCAGAACCAAGCCTGTTGCCAAGCTGGAACAATGCGCCCTGAAACTCTGCCTCAAGCTTTTTTGTTTCATCCCTTACTTTCATGAGCTTGGTTGACCTTGTCTTGAAATAAAATCCAATCCCTATTGCGATTCCCAATGTTATGAACAAGCTTAACAATGAAGCGCCGATTCCAAAGGGGCCTATGGATTTCTCCACTATTTTACCTCCAACTTCAAAGTCAGCAAGCTTGTAGTCAAGCAGCATGCCAAGCGGCTGGGCAGCGCTTCCAATCGGTATGTCCTGGCCCGGGACTATAAGGTGCAGCAGAAGAGGAAGAAGCCCGATAAGAACTATTGCCGTGCCAATCATTAAAGCTGCATTCTTTGGCTCAATATCTTTTCCTCCAAAAGAGAACATTCGCATGCTCCTATATTTTGCGCTTGTCTCATAGATGTTTGACTGCGCATATCCAACAGGCCTTTTTGCCATTATCCTGTATCCCATGAAATACACTCCTATTGGCAAAGCTATGTTATAGATTATGGCAAGCTGGTACCATTTTACCCCGAGAAAAGCTCCCATTAATGGAAGTATGATTAAGCCCAATACAGGAAGTATGACTCCAAGCATGTGAAGCGTTGTGATTGGGCTTTTTGTTTCCTGCGCATAGTGCATCATGTTGTTGTAAGTGCCTTCAAGCATTACTTCCAAAGCTTTTTCCAAAAGCTCAACCCTTCTTTGCTCGCTGCTTTCAAACAATGATGATTCAATAAGGTGGAATGATTCGACAAACTCAAGGTTGTAATCCTTCCACTGCTCAAGATAGATGTCTATTGCTTCCTTTATTGTTGAGTATTTTCTTGTTTCAACATCCCACATGATTTTTCTTAAGTCAAGAGCCAATGGGTTGCCAATGTGTTCGCCTGCGAACTTTATTGCATGCTCAAGGTTTGATGTATGCCTCATGTACATCACAATGTAGAGAATGCACAAAACCATCTGGTTTGATGCCTGCAGCCTCCATTTCATTGCAAGATGGACAGGGTATTTGCTGATTGGCTTTAACACAATTATTCCTCCAAGAATAAGGATTATGGGAAGCATGAACTGCGTGCCTGCTATAAGCCCTGCCTCTGAAAGGAAATATGAGATAAGAAGTATCAGCCCTCCTAATGCGATGAATAAAATCATTGCAATAACGCCTAATGAATATGCTCCTGTCGGCGTAACGCTGATGTGGGCTCTTTCTATTGCAACCTCCAGCTTTTTCCTGTCTTCCTCTTTAGGGTCTACTTTGATTATTTTTTCAGCAAACCTGCAGGCTTCTTCATAGAATCCGGTGCTTGCCCTTAATGTTTCTTCCCTGAATATGCTGTAATCCTTTGAGAAAACCTTTTCAGGGCCTGGAAGGTCCATCATGCTTGGCTTGAACCTTTCTCCCATCTTAAGGCCATACTTGCCCATGATGTTTTTTGCGCCCTTTGTAGGGCCGAAGCCTATAACCATTTATTCCCTCTTTTATAGTTCTAAATATATGATTTTATAGGGTTTTATGATTTATAAAGTTAGTTAGTGGTGTTGGATTATGGGTAGTGCTGTGTGATATGAACTAAAAAGGCCGCTGGAATTCTAACGCTCTTTTGCGATTGTCCAGTATTTCCAGTGCGGCTTCTGGTACCATGAATGGAACTTCAGGTGGATTCTTCCTTTGAAAAATATCTGGACAAAATAATTATCAATGTCATGAACTAATATTGACCTTCTCGGCTCTGGAAGCTTTTCATCATAAGGGTCAATGCCTGTGCCGAGCATTACCTGCCTTTCGACGCCGTTAATAATTCCTATTCTTTCGTATGCAAGTGAAAAGCCGTCTCCTTTTCTTGTGCCGCGCTGTTTCAGCGGGAAATGAAATGCTTCATTTGAATCAATAAGAAAATACAATCCTGACTTATCTTTCCTGAAATCTAAAGTTCTTCCTTCAAGATTTTCATCAACATGGATTTTGCCGCCTCTTGAGCCGGCATCCCTTATTAACAATCTTTCTGCAGTGTAATTGTCAAGGCACATTCTTAAATTTTTGAAGTCAAGCCTTCTTGGCATCCAGTACTGCTCCATAATCAGGGGAATTCATTCAGCCTTTTAAAGGTTTCAGGCACAGGTTTATCCCAAATTGCAAATAAGCTATATATGCTGTTTATGCGTCTCTTTTATAATGCCTAAAGTAGAGCCGAAGAATTGCTGGGAATTCTGGAATTGCGCCGAAGATATAAAGAAAAAATGCCCGGCATACAACTATAATTCAGGCAGGGACTGCTGGCTGGCTGCGAGCTCTTTCAGGGAGCCGGGCTGCCCTAAGGTTAAAAACGAATTTGAAAGCTGCAGTGATTGCCCCTGGTTCAAAAAGCTGAACCCTAAATTCTAGCAACGCATGCAAAAGGTAATTAATGCATGGAATTGAGTGAAGTGCGCCGGAGTCCTGCGAGCGGAGAGAAGTGGGGCTCGGAACGCAGCTTGCGGAGTGACAGAGGCTGGCTTTTCCAAAACGCAAAGCTTATATATGCTGTATGCTATCAGAATACACATGGATGTTAATAACATACAATTCACAAAGACCGAAATCCAGATAGCCAAATTTCTTTTTAAGCGCTACAAAGAGAGGCATAACCCGCGGCAATTAGCAAGAATATTAGGCATCAACCATGCCCACGCCAATAAGCTCTGCAACCTTTTGGCAGGCAAAAATCTGCTCGTAAAAGAGGAAATAGGAAATTCCGCTTTCTTTTCTTATGCTTACAATAGCAAGCTGGCAATAAAGTTTATGGAATACATGCTGAGCCAGGAAGAGTTTCCCAAATGGCTGTCTGTCCTGATGCACAGCTTGAAAAAATTTAAAGAGAGCATAGAGCTTGGGTTGGTATTCGGCTCGTCCATAAAAAGCAGGCATTTTAATGACATAGACATTTTACTTATGTACCCTGCTGGGAAATCCGCAGGGGTTAAAAGCATAAAAGATGAAATAAGAAAATCAGGGCTGGTTGAACAGCCAATAAGGTATGTTGATATAACTGAAAAAGATATTTTAAAAAACAAGGAAGATAAGGCATTTTATAGCATTATGTCAGATAATCTTGTATTTCATAACCCTGAGAAATATGTGGAGGTAATAAAAAAATGCCGCAAATAGACAATCATTTGAAATGGCACCTGAAAGATGCAAAAAGGCTGGTAAAGGCAAAAGCTGACATGGATTTAGCGCAAAAGCACCTTAAAAAGTCTGAATATAATTATGGTGTTGTATTAACCCTTGAAAGGCTGAAGATATATGACTGGGCTTTAAATGTGGGGTTTTATGCCATTTATCACTGCTTTCTGGCAATACTTGCCAAATACGGCTATGAATCCAGAAATCAGTCCTGCACAATCACCGCCATGCTTGCTTTGATAAAAGAACATAAGCTGGATTTGGATAAGGACTTGATTGCCCAATTTGACACTCTTGATGTTGAGAACAGCCTTACCAGCCTGACTATAAGGGAAACCAGGGAGATTTCCACATACGGCGTGGAAACAAGCATTGATTTGCAGCAGCTGAAGAGGGTAAAAGAACTGATACTCAAGGTTCAGAGGGAAACGATAAGGGTGTTAGGATAGTCCGTATCTCAATAGAATTATGCCGGAGGTCTGCGAATGCAATGAAGTGGACCTCGGAACGCAGCTTGCGGAGTGACAGAGGCCGGCTTTTACTTCTTCCTGCCTCTTAAATCTTCTGTTATCCTTCCCAATTCCTTAATATTAGAAGTCAGCGGCTCCAGTATCTTCTGCATTACCTGCTCCAAAGCCTTCATCTCAGTTGACAAGTCCCTCATTGAGCCTTCATATTCCCCAACCTTGCCGACAATAGCTGCCTGCATTGTGTCAAACCTTGACTGCAATCTCAGAATCTCCTGCTTTGAAGCTTCCATGTCATCCTCAACCTGCACTTTCCATGTTGTCAAGTCACCCATGCTTGTAAGCATCTCTTTCCATTTCTCCTCAATGATTTCCTCAACAATTGACTGCATCTCATCATATCCCATTGAAGGAGGAGTTGGCATTGAAGGCATCTCAGCAGAAGGCGTCATTGACATTTGTGGCGCTGAAACAGGAGACGGCACTGGTATCTCTTCTTCAGCCCTGCTAAGGGCAGAAACTTGCATATCCTCCTGCGGTGTTTCTTCTTCAGGCATTTTCACTTCACTCCGTTTCGTTCAAGGGTTCCAATCGGGATTCTCATCCCGGTGTGCCGAAACATAGTTTCGAGCACCTTCGCCTTTAGCTCGGAAACCATTCTTGCTCTTCTCCTTTTTTAACTGCTTAGGAACTGCTGCCTCTTTTTTAACTTCAACAGGCTCGGGTTTCCCCTCTTCAATCCTGCGCAGCTCCCTCTGAAGCAGGTTTTTAACATCAGTTTCAGTAATAAAATTAATAGGGTTCCACATCTTAATATACTTTTCCAATAGCTTTATCTCGTCTTTTCTTGCGAAATTAGCAGCTTCCTCTGACAAATGCTTTAGGATATTCTTCACCTTCTCAAGGTCATTCTTGATGTCTTTTATCTCCATCTCGCCTGCCCTGAAATCCTTCATCAGCTTTTTATGATGCTCAATCATGTTCTGGTTTACTATAAGAAGCCTCTCGCTCATCAGGCTGTACTTGCTCTCAAGAATCCTCACCCTGTTGACAAGCTCAACAACAATGTCCTGCCCCTGCTGTTCTTGTTCCTCTGGCATATGTTATCTTATGGCAAATATCTTTATATATCTAATGGTTAATGGTTGGTGTTTATTGTAGTGAGTTGTTGGTTAATGGTATAGGGAAAGGAGCGGCCTCCGGCATTATTTAATGCCATTTTAGCAAGCTGCATTAAGGTTTATAACATTCCCAAACGGGAAAGCTCTTTTTTTAATTGACTTACATTCCTAAAACAAATTCCAGGTATTCCGGCAGACTTTGCGATATCCACAAATTTTTGGATATCATCAATAAAAATGCATTCTTCGGCTTTAAGATGGTTTCTTTTCAGGGCAAGCTGAAAAATTGATTTTGTATCCTTTGAAAGATGCACTTCATTTGAGTTTATGACATCATCAAAATTATCAAACAGCCCTCTCTTTTTATTGATAATTACATGGGGCCTGATTGTGTTGGAGATGAGGATGGTTTTGTATTGCTTTCTTAGGCTTTTTATCAATGCCATCATCTTATGGTCTATCTTGGTTGTTTTTCCATAGTTTTTGGCCCAAAGATTATCAGGTATGTTTTTAGGATCAATTCCTTCTGATTTGGCTATAATTTTCCAGTATTCTTTCTCAGACATTTTCCCGGCGCATAGCGGGCCGACGTAATGGTTAATCTTCTCCCATAGCTTATGCTTGTTTTTTGCCCTGAAAATTTTGGCAAATATATTTATTTGGTTCCCTGATTTTATTATTACTCCGCCTGCATCAAAAAGTATTGCCTTAATCATATTCTAAATAAGGAAGTAATATGATATAAATCTATTCACTGTTTTGTTGGTGGCATTTAATGTATATATGCCAGCTTTGACGACGGAAAGCCAAAAACCTATTTCGGCAAGGCGGAAAATTTCATTGCTTTTCATCACTTTTCCTATTGATTTTCCGCCAAACACATTCACTTTTACAACTTTTAGGAAAAAAGGCACGTTTTTTCACAGAAAGCTTTATGAATAGCAGCTGATAGCCAGTTTCAGCAATGAAAATAATGCAAAAAGCAGGATATAACAGGCTCATATCAGACATAGGAAAACTGCTTGAACAAGGAAGAAGGCAGGCTGCATCTGCTGTTAACACAGCCATAACCCGCACTTACTGGCAAATAGGGAGAAGAATCATAGAGTTTGAGCAGAAAGGAAAGATAAAGGCTGACTATGGAAGCAGGTTGCTGGAAAAGCTATCAGTAGATTTAACTTTGAAATATGGGAGGGGATTTGGCGTGGAAAACCTTGAAAGAATGAGGCGCTTTTATTGCCTGTTCCGGAATTCCTCCGCAGTGCGGAGGAAATTGTCATGGACGCATTATCGCAGCGTTCTCTACATTAAAAATAAAGAAGCAATAGGATTTTACCTAAACGAAGCAGAAAAACAAGGATGGAATTCCAGGGAACTCGAAAGGCAGATTCATTCATTGCTATATGAACGGCTTGCTTTAAGCAAAAATAAAAAGCCCTTGCTTGCAAAAACAAAAGTCAGCCAAACAAGTCCCGATGAGCAAATAAAAGACCCTTATGTGCTTGAATTCCTTAATCTCAAGCAAGAAAGCCAATACACAGAAAGCCAGATAGAGCAGGCATTGATTGACCATTTGCAGGAGTTTTTATTGGAGCTTGGGAAAGGATATGCATTTGTTGCAAGGCAGAAAAGAATCTCAATAAATAATGAGCATTATCATGTTGACCTTGTCTTTTACAACAGGTTTTTGAATTGCCTTGTCCTGATTGATGTCAAAAGCGGGAAATTTACGCATGCTGATGCAGGGCAGATGAACTTTTACGTTAACTATTTCAGGGAGAATGAAACACTGAAAGGGGAAAATGATCCGATAGGCATTGTGCTTTGCACTGAAAAGGACAATACATTTGTAAAATACGCGCTTGGCGGTATGAGCAGCAGGATTTTTGCTTCAAAATACCAGCTTAATCTGCCTTCCAAGGAAGACCTGAAAAAAGTGGTTGAAGAAACGAAAAAAGGAATATCATATAAACCTAAATAAAACAAAATAATAATGCCGGAGGCCTGCCTTTCTTTGCTTTCCAACTAATAAGCAATAAGCAACTTTCCACTAACAATCTTTATATACCTTAATCCCTTTTCTATGATTAACAAAAGAGGGTGTATGGCAGAATCACACAAAGTCCCGCCAGGGGGATATGAAATTATAAAAGAGGGCAATGAAGAAGTAATAAGAGTAAACTATGAGCAGGCCCCTTACTCGCCTTCAGTGGAGGGAGAAGCCATTGTGATGATGGATGCCATTGACAAGCTTGCTGAGAACCCTTCTGTTGCAAGAATCATTTTCATACAAAGAAGGTTTTACGAGTACCCCTATGACCAGACGCAGATGCTTGTTGAGGTTGCAAATCTTTACAGCTATTTAATCAAGTCAAAGAAGGTATTAAGCCCTGACTCTTTGGGCGCTTCTTACGAGGCGCAGGGGATTTTGGCAGAGAGATATGCTATTGTGCATTCAATTGTATTTAACTTATTGCGCTCAGACCCTTTGGGAGCATATGTTGAGCTAAAAAGAATGTTAAGGGCTGAAGAGGCAAAGCTGGAATCAACAGCAGACCCGAGAATGGCTGATTCAAGAAGGATATTCATCTCGCTTTTAACTGCAATCTTTAACATGCTTGCAGAGCTTAAGCTGATAAAGGCTGCAAAAGAATACCTTGCAGGATACACTCTTGGCGACAGGGGTGTTTACAGGTTATTCTTCAGGCCTGTGATTGCGCCTGACTTCATGTTCACAAGAGTGATGGCAAGCCCGCCTCTTGAAGGCGAAGAGATGGAGGTTTACACAGTTGACAAGGACACTGAAGTGACAATATTCAGGGTGACAGATGACATTAAATTCATGTACCACATGACTCCTCCTGAGTTCAAGATAAGCGAGGACAAGTATACGCTTGTTGATTTAGCAAAGACAGTGCTGGCTGAGCACCAGCCAAAGGAAGAGCATTTTCTTGACCCGCATAAATTAAGAAACACATTCTCAAACATTGGAAAGGATCTTTTAAGGGAGCTTGCGGAGGAGCAGGGCATTGAAATCAATATGAAAGACATAAAGCTTCTGACTGAAATCCTCATAAGGCACACAATAGGGTTTGGGTTCATGGAGCTTGTGCTTAAGGATACCAAAGTGCAGGATGCGCAGATTAACTCGCCAAACGGAGAAGTGCCAATATTTGTCTTGCATGCAAACTACGGCAACTGCACATCAAACTTAATACCTGCAAGAACTGACACTGACAGCTGGGCAACAAAGTTCAGATTATTAAGCGGAAGGCCGCTGGATGAGGCAAACCCGATACTTGACACTGAACTGCACCTCCCTGATTCAACATCAAGGGTTTCAATAGTCTCAAGGCCGTTAAACCCATTCGGGCTTGCGTTCTCTTTCAGAAGGCACAGGGATGAGCCGTGGACACTTCCATTGTTTGTTAAGAACAGGATGATTAATCCATTGGCAGCGGGATTGATAAGCTTCCTGATTGACGGCACAAGGACAATGCTTGTTGCAGGAACAAGGTCAAGCGGTAAGACATCATTATTGGGCGCATGCATGATTGACATAATGAGAAATTCCCGCATTATAACGGTAGAGGACACGTTAGAATTACCCACTAATGCTCTAAGAAAACTTAACTATGACATCCAGCCCTTGAAAGTAAGGTCTGCATTGATGGAAGGCGGCACTGAGATGTCAGCCACAGAAGGCATAAGGACATCATTAAGATTGGGGAACAGCGCATTGATTATTGGAGAAGTAAGAAGCAAGGAAGCGCTTGCATTGTATGAGGCAATGAGAATAGGCGCAATGGCAAATACTGTTGCAGGAACAATACACGGCGATTCCCCTTACGGCGTATACGACAGGGTTGTGAATGACTTGGGCGTTCCAAAGACATCATTCAAGGCAACTGACGTGATAATTGTGGCAAACCCATTGAAAAGCCCTGACGGCTTGCATACATGGAGAAGGGTTACGCAGATTACTGAAGTAAGGAAAGAGTGGGAGAATGATCCATTGACAGAAGGCGGTTTTGTTGACTTAATGAGATATAATTCGCAGACAGACCAGCTTGAGCCGACTCCTGAATTGATTAACGGCGAGTCAGAGATTTTGAAAGCAGTTGGCGCGAATGTAAAGGAGTGGACAGGAAACTGGGACGGCATCTGGGACAACATAATGCTCAGGGCTGACACCAAAAAGCTGGTTGTTGAGTATGCTGCAAGATCAAAAAATCCGAGGATGCTTGAGGCAGCATTTGTAATACAGGCAAATGACATGTTCCACAGGATTTCTGAAAGTGTTTTGGAGGATGAAGGGCATATTGATACAAAAAGGATTCTGTTTGAGTGGGAAGACTGGCTGAAGAAAGAAGTTAGAAAGCAGGCGATGAAATAAGCCGAGCTTCGCTGTGAATTCTATTGTTTTTAATATTTTGAAAGAATAAAATTAATTAACGTGCGCCGGAGGTCTGCCTATTTCGCATGCCCTGCAAGAAACCTGACTGCCTGGGCTGCAATCAGAAGCAGTAGCAACATGCCCAAAACCCTTGGATGGAACAGAATCTTTCCAACCTGCGATGTCATTGTCGGAGAAGAAGCATCAGCAGTCGTATTCCCGTCAACAGTTATGTTCTGTATCTGCGCGCCGTAAACCTGTGTCAGGGCATAAATCATGATTATCAGGCATACGATTACAATAATCCATACCATGCCTTTTTCAGTAAATGCCTCTGTGATATCACCTTCTTTAACGCCGACAAACATGAATAATAGAACAATCATTATGACAAACACAAACAGTATTGTAAACCAGGGAGTCATTATCTTGACAACGCCCAGCAAGTCAGGAGTCAATACAAAAAGAAAGGCTATTGCAAATGAAATCAGTGCATTAAGCCCCTTGTTCTCCCCAAATACCTTGACTTTCTCAAGCAGGGCAAAAAGTATTGCAAATATGAAGATGAATATGAACACAGGCACAAAATAATCCAAAAGCCCAATATCCATGATTGAAGCCATTCTTACTCAGTCCCCCTTCGTTCGAGGGTCCACTCACTTCGCTTGCAGACCATTTCTACTTCTTGCCTCCCCCGCCAAACCCAAAGAATTCAGGTTTTGTGCCTTCTTTAAACTTTCCCATAAATGAAGGCTCGTTATCTTTCTTGTCCTTGAATACCCACAGAAGCAGCACGAAAATGCCGACTGCCAAAAGTATTGCCTTGTCCTGCGAGCTGATAACCAGCCAGCTTGGAAGAAGGCTTCCGCCAGAGCCGCCCATTCCTGGGAATGATGAGACAAGAGCCCATACAATTCCTAACACAGCTCCAACCATGCCTACAAAGAAAGGCCATCCACTCCATCCTGTTGACTCGCCTGAGCCGAATATGCCCAATACCAGCATGAACATCAATAATACAAGCACTATCATTGAAACTTTAGGCAGAAACTGGTTGATGATTGCAACAATTGACGTAACCCTGACGAAAAAGAATGCTATGATTACAGCAACAACCACATTAATATTTTTAGTTTCTGCGCCAAACAGCTTTACCTTTTGAAGAATTGCAAACATTATTGTGAAGACAAGCATGAAAGGAAGTATTACCTGGTAAAACCCCATGTCCTCCAATGTAGTTATCATGTCAGTGAAATCAACATTTTCAAATACCATTTACTTCTCCTCCTTCTTCTCCTTCGGGCCTCTTCCTATAACATAGAACATTGCCCCCACAATTACTGCGATTAATACAAACGGAATAAGGACTGTATCTGTATGCTGCATTATATAGCCTGTAATCGGCTCAAGCCAGCCGAATGAATTAAGGAAAATCAAGATGACTGCTATGAACATCACAATTGTGAGGAATGCAACCCATCCTTTCCTTCCCTCAAGGCTGAACTCCTTGTCTCCCATGAATGAGCCTGCCAGCATTAAAAAGCAGACAACTATGATAAGCACTAATGCTACATTAGGCAAAGAGACTTGCAGTGATGTTACCACCTGCTTTGCAGCCACTGTGAAAAAGGCTATTGCAAATGCAACCATTGAGTTTATGCTTTTCTTTGGGTAATCCTTGTCCCCAATCTTTTCAACGCCGAATATCCTTGTTTTTTCAAGTATGCCGAATACAATTGTGAATACAAGCAGGAACGGAAGGATTACATCAAAAAATCCAAGTTTCTCAAGAAATTCAATTACAACTCCAAATGCTGTGTCTGCCATTGTTCTACCTTGTTAAGACTACTAATGAAGAGAACACTTCAATATATAAACTTTTCGAGAAGAAAATAAAAATAGAAAAATGCTTAATACTCAGAACCCTGCGCTGTTTCTTCCTCTTCATATGAGGGTACAGCTGATTTTGAAACCACCATTACATCGCCGATTGCCTTGACAAGGTTGTGGGGCACGACAACGCCCTTTGCCCCGCCGAGCAGCTTTGTAAGGAAAGAGTTCCTTGTAGCCCTTATTCTCCAGCCGTAAATCTTGTTTGCCTGGAGTATCGCCTCTTCCACATCGCCGAAATAGTCCCCGGTGTCTGTGAAGACTTGCATGTCGAAAACGTCTGTTATCTGCTTTATCTTTAACATATCAATTCCTCCTTTTCATGTAACATGAATACTATATATTACTGGTGAAGTTAAAACATATTTATATAGTTTCCGCCATTCCGGATACTATGCTTAAATATAAAGGGCTTTATCTCATCGGCACTTCGCACATTGCTGTTGAAAGCATAAAGGAGGTTGTAAAGGCCATTACAGTGCACAAGCCGCAAATAGTTGCCCTGGAGCTTGATGAGGGTAGGTTTTATGGTCTGATGCACAAAAAGCGGAAAAAGCCTTCATTAAAGGATATTTATGCATTGGGGGTTAAAGCATTCATATTCACTTTAATAGGGGCATGGGTTGAGAACAAGCTGGGAAAGGTGGTTGGCACTTCTCCTGGAGATGAGATGAAAGCAGCTGCTAAAGTGGCAAAAGAGTGCAATGCAGAGATTGCCTTGATTGACCGTGATATAAGGGATACACTGAAAAGCCTTTTCAGGCAGATTACATGGAAAGAGAAATTCAGGTTCCTGTGGGATTTGCTATTCGGAGTTTTTTCAAACAGCAACAGGATGGCGTTTGATTTAAGGAAAGTGCCTGATGCAGGGATTATAACCAAAATGATAAGCCATGTAAGAAAAAGGTACCCTTCTGTGTACAATGCATTGATTGCAGAGCGGAACACTGTCATGGCAAAACATTTATATAACCTTATGGTGAAATATGATTGTATTGTTGCTGTTGTTGGCGCGGGTCACGAAGCAGGGATAATAAAAGAGATAAAATCTATGGAAAAAACATGGAATACACAAAAAACGAATTAAAGTATTTTGCAGTAATCATACTTACGCTTGGGCTTGCATTTGCATTCAATGACAAGAGCCAGGAGTTTGTCCTGGCAAACTGGCTTTTGAATTTCGTTAAAATGCTGGTGTTTGTCACAATAAGTGTTTTTGTGCATGACTTTGCGCATGACTTAATGGCAAAGAAGTACGGCTTCATAAGCGAATACAGGATATGGGGCATAAAGAGATTTTTCTTGAGAGAGAGATTCCCAAAAAAAGTTCATATATTCGGCAGGGACATTACAATTCATTCATTTCCAATTGGAATAGTATTGTGCCTGCTTGTAATGCTTTTGTCAAACGGAAGACTGTTTTTTACAGCAGTGAGTTCATACGGGCTTGTCATAAAAAAAGAGCACAGGTTCGGGCACAAGATAATAGAGGTTACTGATTTTGAAGAGGCAAAGATTGCTTTGGCAGGGCCAATGGCAAACATCCTGCTTGCAATATTCTTCAAATTGATAAGCCCCTCCGGAATGTTTGCAGAGCTTGTATTGATAAATTCAATAATGCCTGTGTTTGACATGCTTCCTTTGTTGGGGCTTGACGGGTTGAAGGTAATGATTGGCTCAACTCCTCTTTACGCGTTCAGTTTTGTTTTTATCTTGGGAACAGCAATACTTTTGTATTTCCTTGGCGCGCTGCCTGCATTGATAATGGCTCTTGCCATGTCCGGCGTTTTCTTCCTTGTGTATTTGTGGCGGACATTGACTAAGTAGAAAAGCTGAGCTTCGCTGGAATTCAACTGCTTTTAATGTTTTGAAAAAATAAAATTAATCAATGTGCGCCAGAGGCAGGCCTTTACCTCATCAATTTTTCTCTCATTATCTGCAGAACTATTGTAATCAGCGCAGCTCCGCCTATGAACCCGAGAATAAGATAAAGGTTTGTCATGCTTGCAATAGATGCTTCAAACAGGAACAGCCCTTTCAGCATCTTCTCCATCATCACAAACGGATTATACTCAACCACAAGCCTGAGGAACCCTGAAAGTGTCTCAAGAGGCAGTATGCTGTTTGAGAACACAAGGGTGATTATTGCTATTGACACAGAAGCAACTGTTGCGCTTTCGCCTGTATTGAAGATTGTGCCTATGAACATTCCTATGAATATAAAGAGTGTTGCGAATATAACTAACAAAGCCAAGGCAAGCAGGTAAGTCGTGAAAGGAACATCTTTAATGAAAATCCTTGTCACTCCGAGCATTATTGCTGACTGCAGCCCTATTATGCTTATGTAAGTAAGGTAATGCGCGAGCAGGAATGTGCCCGGGCTTGTCGGGGTGATAAAGTTCCTTAATGATGCAGATGATTCTTTCTCGCGGATAACGCCTGTTGAGCTGATAAGCAGGCTGACAAGCATTATAAGCAGTATGAGGAGCGCAGGAAGTATGTATATGAAATAATTCTTTGTTTTTGTAAGCGGCTGAACTGAAATCTTTATCGGGCTTACAATTGATTCAACATTGGTAATCTTGACTGAGCCTACATTTGTCTTGATGGTATCAATTTTTGCATTCACATCCCTGATTATTGCTGTGTCAGCATTAACCTTGTTTTTTGCAGATACTGTGTTCTCCTGCACAGCGCCTGCGTTTGTTTTTGCAGTGTCAAGCTTTCCGCGGATGCTGTTATACTCATTGATGACTGTGTTAACGCTGGCAGTCAGCGCAGTGAATTCGCTTGAGCTTAGGTTCAGCCTGCTCTGGATGCTGCTGATTTCACTTGCAGGCCCTGATGTGTCAATAGCGCTGGCTGTCAAGTCAAAATCCTCAATGCTTGAAAGCGCGGTTGCCAGCGTGCTTGCTTCTTCAGCATTGTTTGATGAAAGTATTGCGCTTCCGCTTTTTGCAGCTTCTGCTTCCCTGTTAATATTGTCAAGCGCGTTAAGTATCTGGCTTACTGCGCCCATGCTTAGCGCATCAGCCTGCACAGCAACCTTGCTGCTTAATTTCTCAGTTATTGCATTTGCAATGTTCAGCCTTGATTCATCAATGTAAAGCGTGATGACATTCCTTGCGCTGTTGTCAACAGCCATGTCATTTGGAAACAGGATGCATACAGGGTATTCTCCAAGCTTGACAGCATTCATACATTTATCCTGGGTTTCAACCTTCTGTATTATGTATTCTCCGCTGCTCAAATTTGAGATAAGCGCCTCTGCAAGCGGCGAGTATGATTCTGAGTATGATGCTATGTTAACCCCATACAATGTGGATGTGTTAAATCCTATGCTCACAAGCGCCATGATGAGAAGCGGCCCAAGCAGGAAGATAAGAGCAGAGGTTCTGGTCCTTATAAGAATCTTGTAATTTTTTATAATGATGCGAAACAGCTTTGATAATGGGTTGAGCCTGCCGCGCATCTGCACATTGTCCATAAGCGCTGAATAATCCCTTCTGCCGCCCTGCCGTTTGGCGTCCATCAATTTCTTGACATTCCTTCCTTCATCATCTTCACTTTTGCTGTAGAGTTCGCTTGCTTTCATCTTTTTGTTATGTATTCAAACACTTCCTCCATTGTTGGCCTGTGCACTTTCAGGCTGATAATCTTTTCCCTGCCGGTATTAATAATGGCGAGCAGGTGCTTGAGAACTTTTTCCGCAGACGGCGTGTAAAGCACAATCTTATTCCTTTTCAGGACAATATTGGAAAGGTTGAGCTTGCCGAGCTTTTTCAGCATTTCCTCGTAATTGCCCGGCTTTGTTGAAAGGTGTATCTCATCATTCTTTGAATACCTGTTTTTCAGCTCTTCAGGGCTGCCTGTTTCTATTATTTCGCCGTTATGGATTATCGCTATCTTAGAGCACACAACCTCAACTTCATCTAGCATGTGCGATGTCATCATGATTGTCTTTCCAGAGTCATTTATTTTCTTGATTAATGCAAGCATTTCTTTTCTTAATACAGGGTCAAGGTCCTCTGTCGGCTCGTCAAGCACAAGAACCATAGGGTTGTGTATTAAAGAGCATGCAATGTCAAGCCGCCTTAACATCCCTGTTGAAAGCTCTTTTGCAAGAAGATCCTCATCATCTGTAAGGTCTATGAGATCAAGAAGCGCCTTTGACCTTTTATTTATGCTCTCTTCCTTCATTCCGTACAGCCTTCCAAAATACGCAAGGTTCTCTTTTACTGTCAGCAATGGGTAGACTGAAATGCCCTGCGTTGCAAAGCCGATGTTTGTGTGTATTGCTGACTTGTTGTGCTTTATCTGCTTGCCATTGAAAAAAACCTTTCCGCTGCTCTGCTTCCAGTATCCTAAAAGAATGTTAAGCAGGGTTGTCTTTCCAGAGCCGCTCAGTCCTATAATTCCGAAATAGCTTCCTCTTGGAATTGAAATGCTGACATTGTTAAGCACTTTTTTCCTGCCAAAAGATTTGGATATATTTTCAAATTTGATAATCGCCTCTTCTTCCATCAACAAAACTAATGGCAATTGGATTAATAAAGCTTTCCGAACGAAGTGAAGGTGCTTTCCGAAAGCGCTGAACAAACTGGATGCAGGGAATTAGCAGAGAAAGGCAGCTCTTATTTTGGGTAATACAGATTTCGGCTTTTATGCAAACATATATAAATCTTAACCTTATTTCTTTTCCAGATGGATGTTAAAGAGTGGTATGCAAATCATTACAAAAAACTGTTTTTTGTTCCGCTTATCGTGCTAGTGTTCTCATTGGCAATAATCGGCATGCATTACGCGAGGACAGGGGATTTTGTTGACAGGGATGTTACGCTGAAAGGCGGCATCACAATAACAATTTCCACTAATATTAAGGTTCCCAGTATGCAGGACTCGCTTGCGCAGCAATTCCCTGCCTCTGATATTCTTGTAAGGACGCTTACTGAGTTCGGCACTGAAGAGCAGACAGGAATATTAGTGGAAGCTTCTGATTTGGAAGAAGAAGTTTTGAAAAAAGCTGTTGAGGAAAACATGCAGGAAAAACAAAGCGGGTTTTTGCTTACCTCTGACAATTATTCATCAGAGCAGGTTGGAAGCAGCCTTGGAGAATCGTTTTACAGGCAGATGCTTACTGCGATAATGCTTGCCTTTGTCTTCATGGGCATTGTTGTCCTGATTACATTTCGCTCATTAATCCCTTCGCTTACTGTAGTGTTCTGCGCATTCTGCGACATGGCATTTGCAGTGGCAATGCTGAACATATTGGGGCTGAGGCTTTCAACAGCAGGCATAGCTGCCTTGCTAATGCTTATTGGCTATTCAATTGACACTGACATTCTCATAACAACAAAGGCGCTGAAAAGAAGGGAAGAGGGAAATATCTTTGAAAGGATGTTTGACGGCATGAAAACAGGGCTGACAATGACAACGACAACCATTGTTGCGCTTACTGCAGGATATTTCATATCCCAGAGCTATGTTATCAAGGAAATATTCCTTATATTAATATTGGGGCTTTTGTATGACATGGTTGTGACTTACCTGTTTAACACAGGGGTTCTTGTCTGGTGGGTAAAGCGAAAGGCAGGTGAGAATTAGTGGGAAAATGGAAGATGCCCATCAGAGTGTGGATATTAATAGCTTTTCTTTTATTTGCAGTAATGGCAATAAAGCCTTCACCTTATGCAGTGGGCGTGCAGGTAAAAACTGTTGAGCCGGGCTCTGATGCTGCGCTTGCAGGAATTGCAGTGGGGCAGATTGTGCAAAGCGTGAATGAGCAGCCTATAACATCTGTAATGGATTTCAAGAATGCCATGCTGCAGTTTGAAAATGAGCAGCAGGTTTTTTCAGCAGAAGTAAGCAGGCGCAATGAAACTATCTTGCTTGAATATAATATCACTGACAGCTTTGGGTTTGCAGTTGATGAGAATCTTACTGTAATTTCATCTGAAATGGTTTCAATGCTGCAGAATGATGATATTGTGCTTTCTGTGAATAATCTGAATGTTTCAAACAAGACAGGGCTTGATGATGAGCTTAACAGGATACTCCCAAAGAAAATAATAAAAATCACAACAGACAAGGCGCAGGCGGCTTTTTTAGCAAGGGGCGCGCCAAAGATTACAGTGGGGGTTGCTGCAAAAAGCAATCTTAAGAAAGGGCTTGATTTGGAAGGCGGAACAAGGGTTTTGCTTAAGCCAATAGCAGAGAACGGCACTGTGTCTGACAAGGATATTTCTGATTTGATAAGCGTGTTGAGCAACAGGCTGAATGTGTACGGGCTTAGTGACATGAGGATAAGGTCTGCTGCTGACTGGATGGGCGAGACATTCATACTTATTGAGATTGCAGGCGTTTCAAAGGAAGAAGTAAAGGACCTGATTGCAAAGCAGGGAAGGTTTGAGGCAAGGATTGGAAACGAGACTGTGTTTATCGGAGGAGAGAGGGATATTACATTTGTATGCAGGGATGACGGCAGCTGCTCAGGCATAAGAAGCTGCAGCACAATATCAGGCGGAGAGTACTGCAGGTTTGAGTTTGTAATACATATCACTCCTGAGGCTGCAAAAAGGCACGCTGAGATAACAAATAAGCTTGATGTGATTGCATCAGAGGAAGGCAAGGAAATACTTAGCGAGCATATTGACTTTTATCTTGATGACAAGATGGTTGACAGCCTGCAGATTGGCACTGACTTAAAGGGAAGCGAGACAACTGCAATTGCAATATCAGGGCCTGGAACAGGCGCGAACAGGAATGCCGCGATTGAAGCTGCTGTTAATAACATGAACAAGCTGCAGACAGTATTGATTACAGGCTCTTTGCCTTTTGATTTGGAGATAATGAAGCTTGACACAATATCCCCTGTGCTTGGGAAACAATTCGTAAGAAATTCATTTAGTGTTGTGCTTGTTGCCTTGCTTGGCGTTGCTGCTGTTATCTTGGTAAGGTATAGGTCATTGAAGATTCTTGTGCCTATGATGATTACAAGCGCAAGCGAGATTATCATATTATTGGGATTTGCAGCGTTGATACAGTGGAACCTTGACATGGCTGCAATTGCAGGCATCATAGCTGCTGTAGGCACTGGAGTGGATGACCAGATAGTTATTATTGATGAAGTCATGAAGGGCAAGAAAGAGATGTACTCAAACTGGAAGCTGAGGATGAAACGGGCTTTCTTCATAATATTTGCAGCTTACGCTACAAATGTTGCTGCAATGGTGCCGTTGTGGAATGCAGGCGCAGGATTGGTAAGGGGCTTTGCAGTTACAACAATATTAGGCATTACAATAGGCGTTTTCATAACAAGGCCTGCGTTTGCGGCTATTGCTGAGAAATTGCTTAAGGATTAGTAAAAGAGCGGATTCAGCGGCTACTTCCTTGCCCTTTTCCAGAGAATTTCAAACTGCTTTCTGTAGCCGTCAGCAACAATCTTATCTTTTATTAATACACCGTAGGGATTCCCGGTGAAGATTGCTATGCCCACATAATCGCCTGTGATTACTGTTTCCTGCAGCTGGGCATATTCTTTTGGCAGGAAGCGGATGCTTGTTTTCGGCTTCTTGTTAAGCTCATTGCCAAAGCCCCTTATTGTCTCGTCAAATATCTGCCTGCACGGGATTTTCATTGCAATCCTTTTTGCATGCAGGTTTTTCCACCATGTTTCGCCCATAACATCATAGGTAACTTCAGAGCCGCCGCCAAAGGTGTTGTACTCCTTTCCTTTTGAGTTCAACAATGTCATGTACATTTGGCTTATGCCTCTTTTCCCCTTGAAAGCCTCTGCAAAATTTGCTTTTTTAGCAAGCATCTGCTTTTTTTTCAGCTCAGGCAATATTTCATCAAACCGCTTTTTCTTGCTTTCAATGAAATCATGGAAGTTTTCGGGGTTTGCTGCATGGTAAGCTTTTCTTTTGCCTTCAAGCACAAAGCTAATCAAGCCTTTTTCTATGAGGCTGTTCAAGGCGCGATGCACAACCGAGTTCTGCAAGCCTGACTTTTCCAGCACTTTTCCTGCGGTGCTTGCGCCAAGCTCAAGGAGCGACATATACACCTTTATCTCAGCCTGCGTAAGCCCCAGGTCCTCAAGGATTGAAGTGTTCATAAAAGGCAGTGTTAAAGCAGGTATTTAAGTGTTTCTATTTATAGTCCTTTTTGGGAGGATATATGTTAATATAATGGTTTTATGTTACTACTAGTATATCAAAACAGCCGTGCGGGCTTTAAGCGCAGGGGTATTGAAAATGGAAACAAAAACATTGGAAAAGAAATTGGTAAAAAGATGTGAAATTGCCGGAGTTGGAATGAATAACGGCGGGCCCGGTCTTCCGGGATATCTTTGGTATTGCCCGGATTGTACGTATAAACCACAGTGTGCAAGGGCAGAGGAGCTAAGAGACAGGTGTGACGCATTAAACCTGTATAGCATAACAGACGAACTTACTGCAAGGCTGTATCGGAAGGGAATACGCAGTGTAAATGAGGCTTTAAGAGCTGATGAGATGTGGGGCTTTAAGCCACAGGAGGGTAAATAAAATGAGCGGAAGCTTTATGACAGGAGGGCCGTTCGATCCATTGCTGGAAACACGCGTTGGAGAAATAATTGGTCTTATAGTGGGTGGTTCTATGATGTTAGGGGGCGCCCTCGCACCGGGCTATCTCGGTGCACATGTTGTAAGCTATACATTATTCGACTACAATTTAATGAAAATGTCCCCTAAAAATACGACAAAAGAGAGTGATGCAAAAGCGGAGTGCGCAGAAGCTCTCGAAGACAAGTGCAATGACCTGAACAGGGAAAAGCTAACAATAAGATATCTCGGGAAACAGTACACGCTGCAGTGCGACAAGGACCGGAATCTTGTGCTGTATGAGCAGTAAAGGGTTTTTTTCTTTTTTAGACCCTTTCAAAGAACCTGAACTTATATTCCCGGTAGATGCTCAAGGGCTTGTAATCAGAAACAATATCCGCAAACCTTGCCATGAACTCCCTTATCAGCTTCCTGAACTCTTCCACGCTTTCAACCTCAATGTCCATCTCAAGCTGCCAGGGCTCTAAAGTATTTACCATGTAAACAATATTGGGGATTGCATGGCAGTATGCGGCAAGCTCCTTTTCTTTCTCCTCTGTAACTGAATGCAATGAAACAAGCACCTTGTAGTAGATGCCTTTCAGCTTTGCAACGTCAGGCCAAAGCATGTAATGCCCTATTATTCCTGACTTCTCAAGCTGCTTTATCCGCTGCAGGACAGAATCCGGAGACAGCTTTACTTTCCTGCTTATTTCAACAGCGCTTGCCCTTGCATTCTCGCACAGCGCATCAAGTATCAACAGGTTCTTCTCGTCAAGCTTCACTGTTTCCTGTTTCCCACCCCATATTATCTTTCTTTCTGTTGTCGCCTTTGCCCCTATGAGATAATCCCTGTAGAAGTGCCTTGCTGAGATTATGGGGCAGACTTCCTGCCTTAATATGAACTTCCAGTATTTGCCGCTTATTTCCTTAAGCACTGAATTAAGCTCTAATAGGTCTTTTGCCTTTGCTCCGAAAATCAAAGAATACTCGCCGTCGCAGCTTGCAACCCATGAGATATAGTAGTTTTTGCAGAGCGACTGGATAAAAGATTTTTCCTCTTTCTCAGTTATGTTATGCAGCTTGACATATACTTTATAATAGCTGTAGCCTAGTTTTGGCATGTCAACAACAGTGAGGTAATTCCTTATGATGCCTGCTGAGAGATATCTTTTCAGCCTGTAAAGGATGCTTTCCCTTGAGAGATTTGCTTTCTTTGCTATTGCTGACAGCGGCTGCCTTGCGTTCCTGTCAAGCTCATAGAGGATTAGTTTGTCTTTTTTGTCCAGCTTTTCCATGTTTTTAATATATACCTTACTTTATATATAAATATATCGGTTTTCATTAAAAATATAAAGATTAGTTTAATATAGCTGGTATCTTCTATATCATAGTAACAAGCCGAGCGGGCTTAAAGCGCAGGGGGTAAAAATGCAGAAAGAAGAAAAATTAACACTTGAAGATTGCTTTAATAAAGTTGGAAGATGCGGGAGAGAGCTGGTCTGCCGTGTCAAGATGTTTCCTGTAACTTATGCTCGGCCGAGATCTCCTGATCCTCACTCTGATAGGTATGAACTTCCGAATGTAAATCTGCAGTCTGGTTTTATCAATATGGCTGAGAGGACTCTTTACGGAGCGCAGATTGCAGGATTTTGTAATGGATTAGACACTATATCAGAGGATGATAAGGCATATGGTTTGCAATTAAGTGGTTTTATGAATATAGCTTTTACAGGAAATGGCATGTGCGGCGCGCAGATTGCAGGATTCATAAATGGCGCAACGAACTTTAAAGGACTCCAGGTAGGAGCTGTTAATGTTGCTGGACCTGCAACAGGGCTCCAGGTAGGGGGGTTAAATCTTGTTGTAGAAGCAGACGGGGTTTTGCAGATTGGGGGGCTATGTATTATTGCAAGCAATCCCTTGTATAGCAGAATATTGCCCTTTATCAATTATGCTTGCACCAAGGAAAAGAGACAAAGAAAGAAGCAAATGAATGAAGAAAGCTTGAAGAAGGAGATTGAAGAGCTCAGAAAAGAAACCTTAGGGGTAAGAATATAAAGGGGCCTTTTTTCAGTCATTCTGCATACTATATGCAAAGAACTCAAGAGGGTTTGACATGTACAAGCCATAGCAGTCGCCTTCTGCCCAGAAGCAGATATTTGAAGGCAGCGCAAGAACCAGCGTTGCCAAGTCAGGCCCAAAGCTTAAATGCAATCTTTCCATTGGATAGGAAGGCAATAAGTCATTGATAAACCTGAAATTGCCATAGGCTAAAGTATGGTTGAATTCATGCGAGCGTACAACTCCTGGTTCATACCCCTCAACATTTTCCCCTCTTCCATAAGCCATCACATTTCCCATTGTATAGCCTACATACCTTGTTCCAAAATGCTCCCTTGTTGCATTTTCAAATGAAAATACAGGAGTAAGGTTTGAAATGCTTTCTAAAAACTCAAAGCGGTTTCCTTCTGCAAAGTTTGTTATTATGCCTACAGCAGGCATTATCTGGAAATACATGTTAAATGTTGGATTAGTTGTCATATGCTCAATGCTGAAAAGCACTGGCCCGAAATCAGTCTGAAACCTGTCTAAGGCAGGAATGCCGAGGGCTGCGTTGTCTGACATTGAAACACCCAAGTCATGAACAAGCTTGCCAGCGGCTCCTACAAAAGGAGTATCATTATATCGCGCTATTTCCATGCCCATGTAATCAACAAGCCCGCCGAAAAGAGCAGGCCCTATGCATTCTTCAAAATCAGTGCCGTTAATCCATGCGCCTAATCCGCATTTCAAAGACCCGTCCATTACAAGTGTGCTTGCCAATGTTATTAAGCGGTATTCATCAGGGTATACATTTTCAGACATCTGCTCAGCAACCTGCTCGTCATACCAGTCTGCTTTTGCTTCATCTGCATAAGAAGCAATGCCTAAAGAAGCTGCTGCTGCAAGCGCTGCTATTGATTTCATCAATCGCCTTTTTTATCTACACATTAATATAGCTTTCCCTAAGGGTCTTGCTCCATTGAGTATGCTGCAAACTCCAATGGGAAATACCTGTGGATGTCTGTTGTGCTGCTGTCTATTGCATACATTAAGGTTGGAGCTGCCTGCAGCAAAATCATTGCAAGGTCAGGCCCAAGGCTGAACCCTGCTTCCATAAGAACCTCAGGGTACAATAAGTCATCAACCATTCTTCCAATGCTCTGGTACATTAATGCATGGTTTAATTCATGTGCTCTTGTTTGCGGCACATAATAAAGCCCGTCTGTATCTTCTCCTCTTCCATATGCAATAACGCTGCCAAGAGTAAAGCCTCTTACACGAGAACCAAACAAGAATGCATTCTGGTTTGGAAATGTAAATGTTGGAGTAAGATTGTAAAGTGTTTCAAGCACCTCAAACCTATTGCCTAATGCAAAATTTGCAAGAATTCCTGCAATGCCCCCTGGCTGGACATAGACATTCAGTTCAGGGTCTGTTGTCATGTGCTCAATGCTGAAAAGCACTGGGCCAAAATCTGTCTGGAACCTGTCAAACATTGGAATTCCAATCATTACATTGTTTGATATTGAAACACCCCAGTCATGTGTTAATTTTCCCAAGCCGCCCATAAAAGGATAATCATATCTTGCGATTGCCATGCCTGTAAAATCCAAAAGCCCGCCCAATAACGCAGGGCCTATGCATTCCTCAAAGTCAGTGTCAAGTATTAATGCGCCTAATCCGCATTTTACAGGGCCGTCAAGAATCAATGTGCCTGCAAGTGTTATAAACATGTATTCGTCAGGAAAAATATTAGGGTTTGGATCTCTTATCTGGGTATATTCTCCTTCTTCGACTTCAACCAATGTGCCTATCCTGTCATCATGGTAAGCCCGGGCTTCTTCAGGCACTGCCATTGTCAATGAAGCAGCTGCAGCGAGCGCAGCAAGCCCTTTTCCAAACCATGGCTTTTTTCTTGGTTTTATCTCTTTAAAGAAACCTTCAAAATCTTCTTCCATCTCAATTGCTTTATCTAACATAATTTCCCCCTATACTTACTTTTCCAGTAATGCCTGCCTATATAAATGTTTCTATTAAATGGTGGTTACAGATTAAGTGCCTTCTGCATATGAGCCAAGGCACTTCATCTGCATTATCCTGAACAACAGAAAAGCTTAAATACTAATTGTAATAGACTATATACCAATTGAAATATAATGTATGACAATACAGAAATAAGGATATTGAAGCAGGTTTACAGGAACCCAGGCATTCACAAGAGGGAACTGTCCAAGCAGCTTAAGATAAGCATGCCCTCTGTTGATTATGCCCTGAAAAAAATAAGCAAGCTGCTAAAAATGCAGAAAGCAGGCAATCAGATAAGATATTTTATAGATTATTCAAAAGAAGCCCTTACGCCTATGCTTTATGCAGTGGAATATTCAAGGCTTGAGGGGCTTCCTGCAAAAGCAAGGATAGCGATAATTGATTTTTTGCGGGAATTGGAGGAAAAGCCAGTTATAGCAGTGATTTTTGGCTCGTATGCAAGGGGAGATTATACAAAAGATTCGGATATTGACATACTGCTTGTATTTCAAAAAATAGAAAATGCAAAGGGCATAGAAAACACAGCCAATAGGATTAGCATGAGAACAATCACAAAAATAAGCCCTGTTTACCTTGATTATGCTTCATTTAAGGAATCATTTCACAACTCTACCAAAGAGTTTTACAAAAACCTTAAGAAGGGAAAGATAATTCTAACAGGGATAGAATGGTGGAGGCAGATGGAGCATGAGGAAGCCTGACTGGCGGCTTTGGCTTAAGGACAAGAAGGAATGCAAAATGGACCTTTGCTCTACCACAAAGCTTATATAGAACTATTAGTTCCTATATATGAACTAGTGGTTCCCATGGCATTAACAGAAAAAGAAAAGAACATACTGCTACTGCTTTTCAAGGATTTCAGCAGCAGGTATAATGCGAGGATGATAAGCAAGCTTGTAGGCATGACTCCAAGGGGAGCATTAAAATCATTGAAGAATCTTGAGAAGCAGCATTTTGTAACTGCAACTGCTTTTGGCAGGGCTATACTGTTCAGGGTCGACTTCAATACGCTAACCCGAAAGAATATAGAGCTTCTTTTGCTGGAAGAGGCGGAAATGAAGCATAAGCGGTGGGTTGAAGAATTTAAAGGGTTCAATGAAGCAGACATAATAATCCTGTTCGGCTCAGCTCTTAAAAAAGATAAGCCTTATAATGACATTGATTTGCTTATAGTTGTCAGCAAGGAGCAATATGGCTCTTTGAAGAAGAAGATAGAACAAAAGAATGAAATACTGCCTAAGATGGTACACCCTGTATTCCAGACTTTGAAAGATTTAAAGGAAAATCTTGCTTCCAGGGACAAGATTGTATTTGATGCGCTTAAAACAGGCATTGTATTAAAAGGGCAAAATAAGGCAGTGGAGGCAATAGCAGATGCCGCAGGCGTATAATCATGTAAGATGGTGCTTAAACAAGGCAAAGAAAGAAATAGCAGAAGGCAAAAAGCACCGCGGTCTTGTGGAGATTAAGCCTGATTTGGAACTGGCAGTTTCACATTTGGGAAAAGCAGAGCATAATTTTAAGGCAATTTCTTATTTTCATAAAGGCGGCTTCAGCGACTGGTCTGCAAGCGCGGCATTTTATACAATCTACCATTGCTTCCTTGCTATTTTAGCCAAGCAAGGCTATGAAAGCAGGAACCAGGAATGCACTATTTCTGCTATTCTTTACCTGAAAGCGCAGGGGAAAGTTAAAATGGGCAATAAGTTCATTATGGCATTGCAGCATCAGGAGGAATTTAAGGAAATTCATGAGCATAATGTCATAGACTTAAGGGAAGATTACCAGTATGGCGTTAAAAAAGAGATAGAAGAAAAAGATAAGATTAAGAAATTGCTGGAAATATGCAAAGAGGCAATAGATATTACAAAAGAAGAGATATACACAGAAAGTTAATGCTCTTCTTAAGTCCCTTCTGCATAAGAGCCAAGGTACTTTTTCTGCTCTTCTGTCAAAGAATCAAGATTAACATCCATTGACTTTAATTTCAGCATTGCAATCCTCTGGTCCTGCTCAGCAGGAATCTCATACACTTCAGGCTTCATGTCCTTATGGAATTTCACTATCTGCAATAAAGCCAATACCTGGTTTGCAAAGCTCAAGTCCATAACCTCGCTGGGGTGGCCTTCTGCAGCTGACAAATTAACCAGCCTTCCCTCTGCAAGCAGGTAAACATTCTTGCCATTTGGCAAAACATATTTCATGCAGTTATCCCTTATTTCCTCTTTTGACTTTGCATGCTTTTCAAGCGCTTTCACATCAACCTCAACATTGAAGTGCCCTGTGTTTGATAATACAGCCCCTTCTTTTAAATGCTTGAAATGCTTTTCAACAATAACATCCTTGCAGCCTGTTGCAGTCACAAAAATATCGCCAATCTTGACTGCCTCATCCATCTGCATCACATCAAATCCTTCCATCCTTGCCTTCAATGCCTGTATAGGGTCAACCTCGGTCACGATTACATGCGAGCCCATTCCTTTTGCCCGCATTGCAAGCCCCTTGCCGCAGTGGCCATAGCCGGCAATAACAAAATTTTTTCCAGCCAATAACACAGAAGTGCTTCTTAAAATGCCGTCAATTGTTCCCTGGCCTGTTCCATAAATATTGTCAAAGTCCCACTTTGTCTCTGCATTGTTAACTGCAATTATTGGATATTTTAATTTTCCGTCTTTTGCCATTGCTTTCAATCTATGCACGCCTGTAGTTGTCTCTTCAGTGCCTCCAATTACATCTGTCATCATCTGGGGAAAATCAGTGTGCAATCTGAAAACAACATCTCCGCCGTCATCCATTGTCAAGTTAGGCTTTGTTGCAATAATCTGGTCAATGCACCAGTAGTATTCATCATGATTGTTTCTCCATGCATAAACTTCAATGCCTTCGTCAGCCAATGCAGCAGCAACATCATCTTGGGTGCTTAATGGATTGCAGCCAGCCCATGCAACAGAAGCGCCTAATGCTGTTAATGTCCTCAAAAGAACAGCCACTTCTTTTGTAACATGTATTGCGCCTGCTATCTTCAAGCCTTTCAAAGGCTGCTCTTTTTCATATTCTTCTTTCAAAGCTATAAGCACAGGCATGTGCGCCTCTGCCCATTCAATCTTCTTTTTGCCCGCGTCTTTTAAAGAAATGTCTTTTACTTTGTATGCCATGCGTTAAAGTGATTAAATTAAGGTTTAAATAGATTATTAAGCAGTCATTTAAAAAGCACTCAAAACCCTTATATACCCTCCAAGCATATGAATAATATGGCACGAGCGGATAGTGAAGTGCCATATCGAACGAAGTGAGAATATGGCAGAGCATTTGTTTAAAGCAGTATTTCTGGCTAAAGAACTTCCAATAGTTAAAATAAAAGATGTTTTGAAATACAAGCTTGTTTCTGAAAAAAGAGACAGGGCTGTTTTTGAGATTGCGCCCAAGAAATATGTTTTTGTTTATTCATTCGGCGCTCTTGTGTTTTATGATGTTGAAGATCTTATGGTAAGCGCCACTATAAAGAACCTGCGCGGATTAAAGGTTGAGATATTAAAGGAAAAGATATGGGATGAGTATAAAGTTATAGACCATGTTAAGAATTCTATTGAGTTTAACCTGATAAGGATGAAATCATCTGACATTGAGCACATAAGTCTTGTAGCGCTTGTGCTTGCGCAGTCTGTTGCTCTTGAGTTTTATGAAAATCAGGTTGATTCAATGGTTACCCAGTTTTCGCCGCTGAACAGGCAGCTGAGCGAAAAAGGCAAGCTTTCTGCAAGGGACAAGCAGATATTGAAAGTAGTCGGCAGCAACAACGCTATCATAGAGGTTATTGTATCAAAGCTTTCCCTGCTTGAGGAGCCGGCTTCTGCCTGGGAGAGCGAGGAGATGGAATGGCTTTTCAACAGGCTCCATTACATGTTTGAGATTGAGGAACGCTTCAAGCACGTTCAATACAAGCTGGGCTTTGTCCAGAACAATTCAGAGCTAATGCTTGAAGTGCTGCGCGGCAGAAGGGACGCAATGCTTGAGTGGATAATTATTATTCTTATTGCTGTTGAGATTGCAATGTTTGTGTATGAGCTTTGGCTGATGTAATAAAGGCAGCTTATGGTGTCTTCTTTTTTCCAATCAAGTTGAGAACTTTATAATAAATGCTTATTGGAATAGAGAACAACAAGCTTCTCTTCAACTCAATTGCATCAAACGGGCACATTCCGATGCAAACTGCAGTCAGTGCTCGAGAACATCAGTTCTCGGCACACCGAAAATCTGTGATTTTCGATTGTTTGATCAACAGTGCGGGCATGCGCTTCGCTTAGCCCACAGAGACGATTCTATTTCTTTCCAATCAGGTTAAGAATTCTGTTGTATGCTTTTATTGGCAATGCAAACAAGAAGCTTCTCTTTAATTCAATTGCATCAAACGGGCACATTTCGTGGCAGCAGTAGCAGGCAATGCACAGCTTTTTGTCGCAGTAAGGCGCATCTTTCTCACTTGTTTTTTTCATTGCTGCTACAGGGCACACCTTAACGCAGTTCCAGCATTTTTTGCATTTTTTCGGATTTGGATAAGGGTAAGCCATTGCTTTTTTCAGGAAAAATCCAGTCAGCCATGGCGGCAGGCCTGACGCTGCTGAAGACGGCTTTCTGAACTTGAACCGCGGCTCATCTCCAATCACTTTCACGTCTTTTTTGTCTATCAGTTCTCGTTTTAAAGCCATTGAATTTGTCAGCACTTCTCCCTCAAATCCAATAATGCGCTCAGCAACAATGTCCATTGCAACTGCATATTCAGAAGCCATTATTATTCCCGGCTTTACAATATTGCCGTTTGAAGGACCATTGCCATCCATGCCTTTTATTCCATCCATTATTGTCAATCCAGGCTTTACATTCTGCCATATGTCAAGCAAAAGATTGGCAAAATCCTCTTTCTTTTTTGCAAGCGCGTGGTATTCCTGCTTTTTCCCGCCTGGTATGCAGCCAAACAATACTTTTACAGCGCCTGTGTAAAGCATTAATGTGTGTGTCTTCATCTTTGGAAGGCTTATCACCAAGTCAACATTGAATAATATCTCAGGCAGATACATTTCTTTTGCAAAAGCCGCTGCATTATTATGCACTTTTCTTAATTTCTCCTTGCTGAAGCTTAAGAGCTTTGCATTGTATTTGTTTGCTACTTTAGTTATTCCTGCCTCTTCATACGCTTCCAATACACCCCCTTCTTTAACAAGGCCGCAGCTCTCGCCGATTAAGATTTTGCATTTCTTTTTCTTGAGGATTTTGCATACTGCATCTAAAATTGCAGGATTAGTTGTTATTGCCTTTTCAGGCTTTGCACCCATTAAAACATTCGGCTTTAGAAGCACCTTAGAGTTTGGTTTTATATTAAAGCCAATATCTTTTATTGCTTTCTCAACTGCTTTGAAAACCTCATTTTCATTATAAGTTTTGCATTTGACAATTGAGACTTTGTGCATGAATTTAAATTGGCTTTATTTGCTTAAATATCTTGTGCTTTAAAGCAAAAAGTAAATCAAGACAGGAACCAACAAACACCCCATCATGTTGCTCTTTCTCACGCCTTTCAGGTTGGCAACTATTCCAAGAGATGTCGATGCAAACAGCACTAATAATCCAAGCCAGCTGCTTAATGCAAAAACACCTGCCAGGATTATCCCTATCACTGAAATGCAGAGTATGCTGTATTTAACCCTGACAACAAGCCCTGCGAATGCCTTTGACAATGGAGATGCAATCAGTATGCAAATTCCTCCAACAAGTAAAGAGACACTCATCAACAAGAAAAGCTCTTTTGCTGTTATTGTTTCTATTATCTTTGCCATTACAACAACAGCTCCGTTCCTTGCCTTTTGAATTGCGTACAATGTCACCAGGCTGACAACAAAGTTTGCAGCTCCGATTCCGCCCATAAGAAAAAGAAAGCTTTTAGTGTCTGTCTTAGTGAACTGAGATGTTAGTATAGCTCCCTGCGAAGGCCCTAACCCTGGCATGAATGCGCAGAGCCAGCCGGTGACTGAAGCTGTTATTGTGTGCATTATTGAATCTTTTTTCAGTTCAAGCTTGGGAGGATTCTGCTTTGGAATCTTTGTGTTTGTCTCAAGGCTCAATAAAAGCATGCTTGTTCCAAACAATCCTGAAAGCAAAGGCATCAATGGCTCTTTCAATGTATGCATGTTAAGCACAAACCAGCCAAGAACGCCTGAGGCAATGAAAATTGTGATTGAAAGCAGTTTCTTATTGTCCTTTGCAATGAGGTAAACAACAACAGCAAGTATCATCCAGCCGATATAATCCTTGATTAAAGGATAGACAAATGTGAAGAGCCCGATTGTTGGGACTGTGAATGCTATTGAAAAGATTAATGCAAAAAAGCAGCCTGACGCTGACAATAGGATTGCTTCGCAGCCGTTCCCTTCCAGTAATAATTTATGCCCTGGAAGGACTGATAATGCAGTGTCTGCTTCTGGCGCGCCTAAAAATATAGAGGGTATGCAGTCAAGAAAGCTCTGGCTAATTCCCATTGAGATTATGATTACTGCTATTGCTATTGGAGGAAAATAATTCAAAAGCAAAGGGGATATTGCAAACATCATTGCTGAGATTGTGTTTGAATGCACGCCTGGTATTAATGCTGCTGTCAAACCTAATATGAATCCTGCGATTGTTGCAATAAGTATCTCTGTGAGCATGCGCATAATGTGAAACCTGGCTTTATATGGGTTGCTGCAAAAAAACACGCGTTTTTCCGGGGATGTTGGAAATGTTTCAATCTTTATGGAAAGTTTACTGGTTTCCTGAAAAAACACATGGAATTTTTGGGAAATGCATTTAAAGAGCAGTTCTGTATGTGTTTGCATGAAACTCTTATGGTTTGTAATTGCAGCTATGGTTTTTATTGCAGCTGCCTTTTTTGCATATGGCTCTTTTAATGCAGATGAAGAGCAAATCAAGACAGAAGCATATTTCTGCCCTGCAGATGACTGCTTTTCAATTATTGCATCTTTAATTGCTTCATCACAAAAGGCAGATTGCGCTTTCTACACTTTGAACTCTGATAAAATTCAAAATGCATTGACAGCAGTGAATGCAAGGGTTGTTGCTGATGAGAAATGCCCTGTTGATAACTGCCAATCAAAACCTTCTTATCAAAGAGGATTAATGCACAACAAGTTTTGCGTATTGGATGATTCAGTTGTGGTTACAGGCAGCTTTAACCCTAATGAAAAGAGCAAATCATACCTGAATAATGTTGTTGTATTGCATTCAACTGGTTTAGCTGAAGAATATGCTGATGAATTTGAGGAATTGTGGGAAGGGGAATTTGGCGCTGGAAAAAAAGGGAAAAGCAAAATAGTATTTTTCTGCCCTGAAGACAACTGCCAAAAGCATCTGCTTGAAGAAATAGAAAAGGCTGAAAAAAGCATTTACTTCATGGTGTACAGCTTTACTGACAATGAAATAGCTGATAAATTGCTGGAGAAAGAGGAAGGCGTTATTGTAAGGGGCTTTTTTGACAAGGCGCAGAACAGCAAGTGGAGTGTTTATAATAAACTGGAAAAAGCAGGGCTTGATGTTAAAGTCTATGAAAAGGCCGTACTGCACCACAAGGTTTTCATTATTGACAATGAGACTGTCATTACAGGAAGCTATAACCCAACTCAGAACGGCAATGAGAACAATGACGAGAATATGGTAATTATAAGGGATAAGACAATAGCTGCTTCTTTTCTTAATGCGTTTAATGCATTGCAATCATAAGGTATATAAAGAAGGTATTTTGCTTTTAGGGCTATGGCAAAGAAGAGTTTTTTCAGGCAGCAAAGAGTATCTGAGATAATACAAGGCAGGAGCCTGCTTAAGCCAAACAGGGGCGATGATCTTGTTGCGATTATCAATAACATGACTCAAAGCTTTGCAGTGCATGTTGAGTTTCCTCTGCTGCCTAACCGCTTTAATGATGCAAGGCATTTCTTAAAATACGGCAATGAGGCAAGAGTGGGAAAAGCATTGCAGATATCTCCAAGGGAAGCAATTGCAAGGGCTCTGCATGAGGCGCAGACACCTTTCGGAAGCATTGTGGTAACATCAAGAATAGACAATGTTACTGTAACAAGGACCTTGCTGGATACCTGCATTGAAGGGATGAAGATTTATGCCTATGCATGCAATAATGCGCTGATAGATGTTGAATGGCCGTCACGCTTCAAGAGCGCTGCCCCGGAGAATGGCTCTGATTTTGTTGTGTCAGTGCCTTCTGAAAAGGAGAAATTGAAAAGGCATAAGGTCAGCTTTTCTAATATTCCTGTATATGATGCCTACAGCAAAAAACGGCTGTGGACAGATATTGGCGCTGAATGCGACTGCGATTTTAGAAGGTGGTGGAGAACAAGCAGGTACATTAAGGAAAAGGTTTGCTGCCAGCATATAATTGCCGCGTATTACGCAGTTGCTGCTGAATCACTTAAGAGGGGATTGGACACGCCAAGATGGGCTGTGCCTTTCCCAATGTTTTCAGAAGAGGCTGTTGAGTTCTGGAGCAAGATGCGGAAGCAGGTTATTAAAACCAAAAATGGAAAGAGATATCCTTCAAATGCCGCTGAACGCTCATTATTGCTTGGCGATTATATTGCAAAGCAAGGCGTTGCAAAGGCATTGTACCATAAGGGCAATAAAAAAATGGTTGACTTTGATTGGTAACCCTTAAAAACAACCAAAGCAATTATATTAATATGGATTTGCTGAAAATAGCATTGATTATATCTGCAGTGTTCTTTCTTTACCTGCTTTTGAAGTCAGGCTTATGGAGAAGGATTCCTGTTGTGTCAGCAGTAATCTCAATTGCGCTGTTTGTTGGAATCATTATTATTGGATTTATTGTAGGCTCTGTATTAATCTTTGCGCTTTTGGGGATAATCTTATTTGCAATAATCATCTTTACAATACTCTGGATCTTCGGCAGGGCAAGGTTTTACAGGATTTCAGGAAAAGAGTCCATAGTGAAGAGTAAAAATCCGAAAAAAAAGCCGAAAGTTAAAATAATCAATTAATTCTCACTGAGAAACTACACCCCGGAGGTCCGGGCGTATGTAGACATAATATTCTCCATTCTCTGATACAAACCTTGCTTCAGCATCATTGACAAAGCTAAAATGATAAGCTTCGCATACATCCCTTGCCGCACCCTGCCTTGCCTCAACACGATAGATGTGTCCGTTTGTTGGCGGGCGTATACTGGTGCTTCTCGTCCGAACATGCTTATTCCCCCTCCAGTCTTGGCAGTCAGCGCATGCTCCATGTAAAGGCTCGCCACTTGGATTGCGAACGGAAATGCAATAAGCCTCAAGAAAATTCCTTAAATCCTGCGCAACAATGCCGTCGCTGTATCTACTGCTTTGGTTATTTAATATCAGGGTACTTTCTAAATCTACCTTGAACACATCCGATGCCCTAAATTTTATTTGCACTAACCCCATTCTTAAAGTCCTTGAATAAAGTCCCTTCTTTGGCCAGCCCTTCTAAAGCGCCTTGCCTTGTTTGAAGCTTTGCTTGGCCTGACTTTCTCAGCGCCCTTGCCTTTCTTCAAAAGCCCTCTTGATTTTCTGCCAGCTCCTGTCAATCCGCGATAGACTCTTCCTTTCTGGCTGCCAATCCAGCTGATTCTCTTGTCAGCCTTTATCTCGGGCATTTCAGGGTCAACCATTATTACTTCAAACCAGAAAAACTTTCCGTCTTCTCCTGCATAGTATGAATTTAAAACCTCGAGGTTTGTGAATTGTTTTTGCGCCCTTACTTCTGCAATTACACGATAATTCTTTTCAACAATCTTCATTGTGCGCTGGTTCTTGCTTTTTCTGCCGCTCTTTATCTGCTCTCTTTTTCTTCCGCCCCTGCCGAGTCTTACTCTTAATACAGTGTATCCTTTCTTAGCCCTGTATCCCAAGGCATGCGCCCTATCCAATCTTAAAGGGTGCTCAACCTTGACAACAGCAGGCTGCTTTCTCCATTGTATAAGCCTGCCTCTCCATACATCCCCTAAAGTTGCCTTTGGCTGTTCCCATATCTTGGCGAGGTACTTGTTGATTCCCATATCTCCTTTGTGAAAATGGGGTGGTTTATAAACCTTTCTGCGAGGAATTTTTAAAAACAGCAATAAAGAAAGCCAGCCTGCGGCATGCATTTCATGGCTTACAGCAAAGGTCAGGAAGAGCAAGGGGTTTTTTGATAACAGGCATTACATAAAGCCGCTACATTGCCGCGGCAAACAGCCATGCAGGCACAAACAGAATTTTTCTGTTTTTTATGCGCTCTTGTTTCAGCATGTCTTTTGTGACAACAATGCCAATGTTTACATTAAACTTTTCCATAAATGACAGCAATTCCTGCCTATCTCCCGCTCTTTTCTCACGCTGAAGTAAGGTTTTTTTGAGAATACCTTAAGCTCTTTTATCTTAAATTTCAGACTTGATTTGAAATATTTTGAATAAATTCTCTTTTTCGGCGGTAAATCGTATAAGCTTTTGCACACTTCTGTTTTCAGCAGAGATTTCCACTTCTTCATCTTCACTTAGCACATCAAGAACCTAAGAAACTGAATCCTAAATGCGATTCTCATTGGGTATGATTTTCATAACTTTTCTTAGCAAATACGCGAGAATACAAATAAAAACTTTGCCTTCAGGTCTTATTCCCTTCCAATGGCTGATGGGATGCAAACTTTTTGCTTGTTTTTATTCTTTTGTCATCTATTGACAAAATCGCCTTAAAAGGGGAGTTTTATCAATAATTGACGGAAAAGCTTAAATACTCTTAGTTTGTCATATATTGACATGGGAAGGCAGGTTATAATAGACGCGCTGGAGGAGTATGTTGTTTCAGCAAAAGAAAATGAAGATAAGATGAGGCTTCGCGCGGCGCTTACTCTTTACTTCAAAGCGCTTGTTGAAGGCTGCGATCTTCTTTTATATGACAAAATTTTGAAAGTGCCGTCAAACCATACAGAAAGGTATGAACTGCTTCAAAGATTCTTCCCTGACATATATAAAATTGCAAGCCCTTTGTTTGCAGTTTACAGGAAAAGCTATTCGCAGGTTGTAACTAAAGAGGATGTGAAAAAGGTAAAAGATGGAGCAAATGCAATTAAAGAAAAAGCAAAAGCTCTTTGACGGAATGAGCCATTTCCTCAAAAGGCCTGGGGTGGAAGACATATTCATATTCGGCTCGTTTGTCAAGGGCAAAGATACACCGGGAGATATTGATATTTGCTTGTCAATGGAAGGAAGCAATGGATCGCTTACTGAAGAGATAGCGGCTTTTCTTAAAAAAGAGGCAGGCCTAAGCGCGCATTTCACGCGCACGCGGTTTGCGCTTATGCTGGCAGACAGGGAATTATGGAAAAGCATATTCCATGAAGCTTACAGCATAAGGCACAAGGGGTTTGTGGCAAAACTGATGGGATTAGAGCCATTTGTGCTTGCAGAATATAGCCTTAAGGGGCTTTCTTTATCACAAAAGCAAATATTCTCTCATGCATTAAACGGCACAGGGGGCAGGGAAAGTTTCCTTAAGGATATAAATGCAAAAAGAATCGGCAGGGGCGCAATGATTATCCCTAATGAGTCTGTTGAAAAAGCCCGCTCTTTCCTTGACACATGGAAAGCAGATTACGGGTTTAAGAGAATTTACTCGGAAGGTTTTTAAATCCAAACAATATAACAATATCATCAAAATGAAAGCCATTAAAGCAATTACAATAGGGAGCGCTGTTCTTGCATCAATTCCAGCTGTTCTTGGTGAGGGATTTATAGAAGATGGCGCTGAGATGCTTTTTGGCGCAGGCACAGAAAGCGGCATTTTCATAAAAATCGGATTGTTTGTAATACTGTTTTCATTCCTAATGCTTGGGGCTAAGAAGGCGTTTCCGCCTGAGCACCAGACAGCTGCAATGCTTGTCGCGTTCATACTTGCACTGATTTCAATGAAGTTCATGCCAGAGGTGTGGATTGCAGGCATGGGCAATGTAATATGGATTGCTGCCCTGGCTCTTTTGCCTTATGCGATTGTTACAATATTCATAAAAGATGATGTGACCCCCGAAGGAAAATTGTCAAAGAAAAAGCTGATATTCACATTGCTTGCATATGCTGTTCTTATATTTTCAGTCTTGCAGGTAAAGAAAAGCCCATACTGGCTGCGCTCAATGGGAATGAGCGGCGGATATATTGAAGCGTGGGAAGACACAACTTACTGGGTTTCACAGAGATGGTGGCTTTTATTGCTTATTGCACTTGTTGTGCTGTTTATAATATATCTCCTCTCAGGGAGCAAGAGAGGGGAAGGCGGAGAAGGCGGCGCAAAGCCAGAGAAAGGGCCTGGCTTGTTTGACAGGTGGAGAGAGAGAAGGCATGAGCAGAAGATGGCAAGGCTGGGAGGCAAGCAGGAGAAGGTAAAGCTTAAGCTGGAAGCAAAGCAGGCAAGGAAGGCTGAAAACAGGCAGGCAAGGCTGGAGAGAAAGGCTCAAAAAAGGCAGGCAAGGCTGGCCAGGAAGGCTGAGAGGATAGCTGCAAGGAGACAAAGGTGGCATGACAGGCTTGGCAGGGCAGGAGACTGGCTTAAGCATGGCACAAGAAACTGGTGGGAAGCCGGAAAGGACAAGGTGAAGGGCGCAGGAAGGGGGATTTTAGACTGGGCAGCCCCTGAAAGAAGGCTGGAAAGAGCAAGAATCAGAGTGGAGAAACAAAAGGCAAAACTGCAAAAAGAAAGGCTCAAACAGCAAAGGCAACAGGAAAAACGCGAGGCAAAGCAGAGAAGGCGCGAGGCAAAGGGGAAAGGAAAACCAAAGCCTGGAGAAAAAGCTTCTGGTTTCTGGGAAAGGCGAAGACTGGCAAGGCAGGAAAGAGCAGAAAGAAGAAGATTAAATAATCTTGCAAGGGAAGAAGGAAGATTGCGCGGCGAGAAATTCAGAAGAAGCGAGCTTGAGTATGAGAGAAGGCAGGAATTGGAGAGGCAGAGGAAAGAAGGAATGGAGAGGCCTGCATTGGAATCGCACGAGGAATACTTAAGGAAAGAGCAGGAAGCAAAGGCAAGATTGGAGAGGGGCACCCAGGAAAGAAGAGGGATTGTAAAGCGCTTGTTTGGCGAAAAGAGAGTTTTAACAGCAGAAGAAAAATCAAGGCAGAAGCAAGAACTGGAAGAGCATCTTAAAAAGGGAGAGCAGGAAGTTGAGCGCAGAACAGAGTTAGCTGCGCAGGAAGCAAGAGTTCAAGCTGAAAGGGCAAGGGCTGAGCAAAAAGCACTGAGACAGAGAGAAGAGAGCGAGAGGATGAGGAGAGAGGTTGCTGAAAAAGCTGCGCAGCATACAGAGGAACTGGCAAGGAAAGCGGAAAAGAAAAGAGAAATGGCAGAAAAAGTGGCAAGGCGCGAGGCGAGAAGCGTGAGAAGGACAGAAACAAGAGCCCACATTGCTTCCAAAAAAGGCAGAAAGTAATTCTATTGCAAATAAAACATTTTATTGATTGAAGCGAGGGCGGCTTTTCCGAGGGGAAGCAAAATTCGCTTTCAGAAACTTTGGAAATCACTGCCTGAAACATGGCTTCTGCTTATGCTTTTCCGCTTTAGCCATAAGAGTTTCCGGTTTTGGTGGAAATTTTGCGGAAATTCAGGGAAAACCCTTATTAAGCAGTTAAGAAATAACTATCTGTTATTAAAAAAGTCAGCCTGAAAAAGCAAACATTTATAAAAGTGAATAACATTATTCATTAAGTGAATAATATGAGAAGGGAGACATTAATTAAAATAATCAGGCTGTTCAGGAAAAATCTGGATAAGGGGATGACAATGCTGGAAATTGCAAGAACACTGAAAATAGGGTACAGGCCTGCATACAACCATTTGACAGCAATGCACAAGGAAGGCATAATAACAATAAATGAAGTCGGCAGGGCAAAGCAGTGCTTCATTAACTTAAAAAGCGAAAAGGCAAGGCATTTCCTGCAGGAAGCGGATATTGCAAGGAAAGAGGAGTTATTCAAAAGCAATGTAAAGCTGAAAGGAATATCTGAAAATTTGATGCTAAACATGGAAAACCATCTTCAAACAGGCATCCGCTCAATAATACTTTTTGGCAGCTATGCAAGGGGGGGTGCGGCAAAAGATTCAGATGTGGATTTGCTTTTCATAATAGACAGCATTCAAAACAAGCAATTAAGGGCAGAGATTGAAAGGCAGTGCGCTGGTTTCCGCTATTCTCATAGCATCAAGGTAAGCCCTGTCATTGCGGATATTGCTGAATTCAGGAAAATGCTTGCTTCAAAAGGGCTTAACATAGGAAAAGAGGCAAAGGGGTATGGGCTTCCGCTGTACGGGCTTGAGCTTTTCTGGGAGATGGCTGCATGAAAAAGGAATATATGCTCAAGAGAAGAATCAGCATATATTTCAAGAAAGAACAGCTGGAAAAAGATGTTTCATTCATAAGGCTGAAACAGCCTTTCCTTAAGAAAGCAAGAAAGAATTTTGCGCTTGCTGCCTTTCTTATGGATATTTCCAATAAAGATGATTTTAAGGAAATGTTAAGCATGCCTTCGGATTTTGAGGCATACGACTGGGTTGTCATAATAGCTTATTATTCAATGTATGTTTCTGCACTGGCTGCTCTCGCAAATATCTCATTCAAGTCAAGAAGCCATGCAGCAACGCTTGCAGTGCTTGAACATGCCTATGTGCTTAAGAAGAAGCTTGATGCAAAGCACCTGCACAGCCTTTCAAATGCTTATTCATTAAGCGAGGCGATGATAACAAAGCTCGCGCAGGCAAAAACAAACAGGGAATCTGCGCAGTATGATGCGACTCCTGCTATTGCAAGGCAGAATGCTTTGTCTGCGTTTGCAGATGCGGATGAGTTTATAACCAAGGTTGAGGGGCTGTTGCAGTAATTGGAAGGCGGCTTTTACGAGGGAAAGCAGCTTCCGCAAAGCTTATTAACTTATGGTTATTATTCTAACCAGGTGGTTATTTTATTAACCAATTAAAATGCATAAGATTTTTGAAAATACGGACTACAGGATGCTGAAGCTGTTTATAGAAGAGCCTGATGCAGGCTTTTCCATAAGGGAAATAGCAAGGAGGCTGAAGCAGAACCATGCGACTGTGCTTAACCATATAACTCCTTTTGTTAAACTTGAACTTGTAACAATCAACAAGACAACCCTTTATCCTACGTACCGCGCAAACACTGAAAACAAGCATTACCTCTTTTATAAGAAGAATGAGATTGTATTTCAGATAAGCCAGTCAGGGCTAATACAATATGTATGGGAAAAAGCGCTGCCCTCTTGCATAATCCTTTACGGAAGCTGCGCAAAAGGCGATTACCGGAAAGGGAGCGATATAGACCTTTTTGTTGAAGCGCATGAAGCAAAGCTGGATTTGGCAAAATTTGAAAAATCATTGGGCAGGGAAATCCACGTTATTTTTGAGCCTGAAATAGGGAATCTCGCCTCGCCGCTGCAAAACAATGTGCTTAACGGAATAATCTTATATGGTTTTGTGAAATTAGACAGGCTGTAAATCTTTCAGAAAGCAGTAGATATTTGCGCTGATTTTCCGCCAATGCTGAAACTTTTCCAGCTTTGCTGAAATATTTGCGGAATTTTATGGAAAAGCTTTATTAAGGGCTTTTACAAGCAATTTCCCGATGGAAAAACTGATGAATTGGAAAGAATGCATTGAGCAGGGTGCTGTTGCACGCATTGTGCCTGATGCAGAGCGCGCCAGCCATCTTATTAGCATGGCAATGCTGCGCTTTGAATTCTGGGACAGGCAGATTGATTCTAAATTTTCAGCGCTTAAAGTTGAAGCGTATTACGAAATAATGAAGGAGATTATGTTTGCCCTGCTTTACAAAAAAGGATTTGACTGCTCAAACCATATATGCCTCATTTCTTACCTTGTGGAACACGCGCCGGATTTTGAATATGAAACAATGAAAATTGACGAATTAAGAAGGGTAAGGCACGATATAGGCTACAGGGGATTTAATGTAAGCGGCAATTACCTTAAGCAGAATGAGCTTGAATTCAAGTGGATTATACAAAAGCTGAAAGAGATTGTGGAAAGCTAGATGGCCTATTCTTCAAGGGAGCTTTTACGAGGGGAGATTTATTAGCCTATAAAACTTTGTTTTCAGGGTTTATACGGCGATTAGAGGGCACTTTTGCAACTTTTCACAGAAAGTTTTATATACTAGTTAGTATCACTAAATAGTAACAAATAAGAGTTTTCCTGACTCTCAAAACACAGGAGGGGGTAAAAAATGGAATCCAACAAGAAGGGCGATAAGCCGGAAGTGAAGACAGAGGTAGCAACACCAGAGAGGGACGGATTGTATTCTATTGGCGGCAAACTGTATATGCCATTTAGAAAAGCAGCAGCTTATACTATACTCATAGCAGGGCTTGGTGCAGGCGGTCTTCTTCTATCTGGGCAAGAATCCAGAGAACAATCCAGGCAAATTGCTGAGCTGAACAAGCTTGAGCTGACATGCGAGGGGTTTGCTGAAAGAGGCCCAAGCGTGAGGCTGCCTGACGGAAGCCTTCAAAAGCTGTCATGCGATGAAAACGGAATATATGGAATTCCTGCAACGCAGGAGGGGATGTAAAATGAGCTACGAAAGATATATAACACCAATTGTGGTCGCGCTTGCACTTTCTACAGGATGCAAGTACGGCTGCGGAAAAGACGAAAACAATTACAATGCGCCAATGGATGCTGCAGGGCAGAATCATTCAGGAAGCCAGCGGAACCCGGGCAGAAGGCGTTCAAGAAACAGAACGCTGGAACATTCTGTCAAGCCTGAGCATGTTCTTGCGCCGAAGAGCGGGAATTATACAAGTCCGCAGGGCGTGCAGTACATCATAGTTGTGCAGCCGAATTACGGAAGGCAGATTAGAATTACTACGAGCGGAAGGGTTGTTGAAGGCGGGAACCATTCGCCGAAGCCAAGCTCAAGAGGCTGCGGCAATCCACCCCAGGAAAGAAGGGCTCTGCTTGCAGAAACACATAATCTTGCTGGAAGGCTTGTTGATGATGTTGAAGATGCAGTCGGAGGCAAATAAAAATGGCAAAAGACAAAAACCAGAAAGGACTTGACGGGCATATTTACATGCTAAAATACGATGCGCAGGGATACCCTGTGCTTTGGGAACAATAAAGAGGAAAATAAAATGGAAACTAAACCATATCTACAGGAAATGCCTCCTGATGGCCTTTATACATTTGTTGTTATAAAAGACAATACAGGAAGACTGCAGCTGAGGGCTGGAGACACTCTTTCCAGAATACAGAAACAAATGATGCTTGACAAAATTATACTTGATGAAACTCTTGGTTTTGGGCAGATAAAAATAGATCCAGGCTGCAGGCAGATTAGGGCGAGCGCAAGCAATGCATTTTTGGAAAACATAGCTCCGCAGAGCGTGGTAGAGCAGATAGTGGGGGATTACGCTTCAAGCATTGGATATAAAAGCCAAGTTGAGATGGGGAGATCTAAAAGGGACTAAAAATGGAACAAACAAAACAATTCAAGCCAAGCAGAATCAGCATTGACGTAAACATTACAGACAAGACAAATCCTGAGCAGCTTGCAAACAATGTTGAGCATTTCCTTAAAGAGCTGAAAGAGCGGGGGATTGTGGCCTCTTTTTCAGGACTATCAACGCAGTTGAAGGAGGAATAAAAATGTTCAGAAAAAGAAACATATACAACCATGATTTAAGAGCAGAGCAGGAAAGGAGAGATGCAAGAATTGCAAAAGGAGTTGCTGTAGGGCTTCCTGCTTTAGTGGTTGCTGTTCTTGCAGCAATTACATGCAATATGAATCAATCAAGGCCAACAGAGCCAGGGTATGTGCCTCTGGATCAGGCTGAACATCTATTAGAAAACTGCAGCCCAAGGGCAGAAGACATTAACGGCAATGGAATGTATGAGACTCTTTGTGAAGATGCAGAGGGAAATCATTATGAAGCAATGTACAGGCCTGACGGCAGTATAAGGCTTAAGCTTGCTGTACGTCCTTTTGATTTGACAAGGTCGTATGCAGGACCGGAATTCAGGGAATAAAAATGGCAAGAACAGTGGTATTACCAAGGGATATTGAAAAAAGGCTGGATAACCTTGCATTGCTGTCAGAAGAGGTTGACGGCGTTTTATTCTACAGGCAAAGGGGAGAATACTGCCCGATAGATTCGCTTTTCATGTTAGGCATAGGAAGTGAAGGGCATGTCAGGCCTCAAACAGACAGGGTAGAAGTTGCAAATGAATTTTTTGAGAGAAACCCGGACTACCGCTATGTAATGTTTCACACGCATACTATAGGGACGATAAGGAAGCATGGCAATTATTTTGCAAGGAATTTCTCTCAGCAGGATATTGATGAGTTTAGGCGGCAGATAGGGTTTGATGCGAATTATATAGGAATGCTGGTTACTCCTGAAACAAAGCTTTTGTATGGCATTGACAACCCGTCGCTGGTTACTGTTGAAAGCCTTTCGGGATACCAGCGGGGGAGCAGTAATGTAAACACAGAATTGCACAGAATAGCAAGAGAGTTGGGATGCAATTTGGAAAATTTCCGAGCTACTGGCGGAGGGCTATAATATGGCAGACTGGAGCAGGACTATGTTTTCAGAAAAGCGCCTTGAAGACGTGCTTGAAGGCGAATCCTACTTAGGAAGAAAGATAATTCACAGGGATTCTCCAATAGATAAAGGTGTTTATCTTGGCGCAGGAGAAAGAGAAGCGATTGTTGTTGATTCTGATAAATATCCTGCAATAAGAAAACTCTATGAAAAGGCAAAGGAAAAAGCCCTTGTGGGGCTTGCTGAAAAGGATATAGTAAAATGCATGGTGCTTAGGGCTGTATATGAAACAGTAAAAGAAACAATGACTGCCTGCGATGAGAAAGCAGTTGATGCGATTGTAAGGCTTGCGCGCTGCGGAAAAGACGGCAAAATTGCTTTGGACCTTTTTATTGAGAATCAGGTTGGCGTGTGCAGGCACATGGCTTTGGCTTGCGGAGCTCTTTTGGAATTATTCAGGAAAGACGGCTTTGTAAGCGGAAATATAAGCATTGACAGGAATACTGACAAAGGCGGGCACGCGTGGTGCAGGTACACAAACTCAGGCGGAGAAGTGTATATTCTTGATGTTGCGCAGAATTACGTGGGAAGAATGGAGAAAGCAGTTAATTGGGATTACAGGAGGCCTGATGAGCAGTGAAAGCGTGAAAAAATTGCTTGTGGAAAAAAGTGCTACCTTATTAAGAATGGCAGCATCTGCTGAGAATCTGCCTGAGCTTCTTGAAAAGCGGTTTAATGAAAATGGAAGCAAATAACCAAAATCCAAATGAAATCAGGCAGCGCCTTGAAGAGCTTGCCGAGTCACATCCAAGGGTTGTGATAAGCAAATTGCAAAAAGGCTCTGTTGTACAAAAAAGCATGGGGCTTTCCTATGAGATTGATGATCCTGATATTTACAAGCAGTTAGGGGATTATCCAGTTGGTACAGTGCCTTACGGCCCTGCGCACAGGGCTCTTGAATCTTCAATGGGCAAGGTCTTTAATTTATTCAATGGAAGGGCAAGAATCCCTTTTTCAGAGGCATTTAATGCAAAGCTGGGAGAATGCCTTGAGAAAGCAGTGCTTGTGCAGTTGTCTGCCCAGAAAGGGGGAGCATCATTCCTTATCAACGGGGTTTTTGAAGAGGAAGATGTTGTCGGAGCAGGCGCCCACGCTTTTAATATAGTGTACAGGAATGGCAATCCTTATCTTGTTGATGCCGAAAATCCTTTGAGAAAGGATGAAACAGGAAAGATAACAAATCCGTATATTGCCCCTGTAATCGGGATTGACGGGAAGACAGGGCAATTCATAGTGCCTGATGAATGAAAGCAGGGAAGAAGATACTTTTTATGGTAACTATCAGAAGACAACTAATTCCCAACAACCTGCGAATACAATACCTTGGCGTCCTGCTCATTCTGGGCTTTTATCAGGACCCTGTCAGGGAATATTATCATTGAGCTGAACTTGAAGCAGATTCCCATGTCAACAACCTTGCCAACCATATTAAGCTTTCTTTTTAATTCTTCATAATCAAACTTGCCTTTCATTTGGAATGTGCTTGAGCCGCAAAACTTTATAATCTCCTGTTTTTTCCCGTCAAGATACTCATATTCACCTTTACATGCTTTGCACTTCCTGTCTGCTTTTACTGTGATTTCTTCAAATGCGCCTTTCCACAGGTCAATGTGCAAAAGCTTTTTCCTAGCTTTCTGTGCTGTGAGAATCTTGAATGCTTCAGTAACTTGCAGCGCAGTAACAGCAGTCGGAACTGTGTTTAATATGCCTGCTGTCTCGCATGTCTCAATGCCTTCAACAAGGGAGAACATGCAGTTAAAGCAAACTTTTGAAGAAGGCAGGAAATTCATTGTCATGCCTTGAACCCCGACAACAGCTGAATAAATCCACGGCTTTTTATTCTTCTTGCAATAATCATTAATCAAAAACCTTGTAAATAAGTTATCAGTGCAGTCAAGTATCAAGTCAGCTTCAAGCAGGTTAACATTGTCATAATCCAAATCATTAGGAAAAGCTGTTATGTTTACACTGCTGTTAATCTTTTGCAATGCCTCTTTTGCAGCTATTGCCTTGGGCTTTCCAATATCCGCTTCTGTAAACAAGGACTGCCTTTGCAAATTAGTCAATTCAACAATATCCCTGTCAATAAGAACTAAGTTTCCAACGCCTGCGCGGGCAAGCATCTCAGCAGAAGAGCTGCCAGTTGCTCCAACCCCAACAATAACAACTCTTGCAGCCTCAATCTTTTTCTGGTTTTCAGCCCCAATCTGCTTTACAAGGGTTTGCTTTGAGTATCTCATGGATAGAAAGGAATATTGCAGAGAATATAAAGCTTATCCTAAAGAAGGCCGGGCTCCGCCATACTTTAAATCACTTAAAGCGCTTAAGAATAAGCAGAAAGCTTCTCTATAAGCCGCCTTCTTTTAGGCTGGCAGGTGAATCTCCGTTAACTTTATATAGATAAACACATCTATATTTAAGGATATACATGAATATTGATAATGTTTATCCGAAATGTAAAGGCAAGCCGATAGTCCCGACAAAAGAAGCGGCAACGGAGATTATGCAGTGCGGGCTTGACATGGATGATATCGCGGAAATCCTTGAAAAAGGCTTTGACTGCTCTACGAGCAGAAGGAAAAAAGGGACATTTGAGCAGGGGCTAAGAAAGGGCAGCAAGCTTATCAAGGCAGTAGCTGTTGAGAAGGAATGCATGTTCCTGCTTATTCACGTTGGAAAAATAAGCTTCCCGAAAGGGCTAACAAAACACAAGGAGGGAGAAAAATGCTGGACAAAAAACAGATAGAATGCGCCTGCGGCGGCAGGGCAGGGGAGTTTTTTACAGACTTCCATGGGTTTAAGGTAAGAGGCTGGAAATGCAGAAAATGCAGGGAAGAGTTTCTTGACCCGCGCGGGGTAGCGCCGATATTAAAGCTGAACAAGCTTATTAAGGAAAATGCGCTGAAAACAAAAATAGGGGTTGTCGGGAACTCAATGACACTGCGCATACCAAAGCCGCTTGCAGAGGCATACAACCTGCACAAGGGCGAGGTTGTGGATTACGTGCTTGAAAAAGAAGGATTTATGGTAAAGGCAGAAGCGTAAGAGCCGGCGCTTATTCCAGCCGCTTTTTTACTTTTGCCTATTCCTTTGGAAAATTTTTTCGCAATCCTTTGTGCCTTTCTCCCTTAGTTTTTCCTTCATCAAAGCACTTCTTGAGCTTGTTTTGAGGCATAAGCTTGCAGTAGTAGGCGGTATATTTAACCTCGTTTCTATTTTAGATATAAAGCTTGAGTCCTACAAATCTATATAAACTTATAATTCATATTCTATCTCATGCAGCTATCAAAAGTGTTCACTATCCTGAAAAAAAGCAATCCAAAGGCAAATACTGAGCTAATAAAAAAAGCCTATGATTTTGCCAAACTGCACCATGCAGACCAAAGGCGCGATTCAGGAGAGCCTTACATACAGCATCCATTGCATGTTGCGCTGATTCTTGCAGAGCTTAACCTTGATGAGGAGTCAATAGCAGCTGCCTTGCTCCATGACCTTGTGGAAGACACAAAGGTAAGCGTTGCTGACATAAAAAAGGAATTCAATGCAGACATAGCAGGCATTGTGGAGGGGCTTACAAAGATTTCAAAGATACAGATACCTGATAATGAGACAAGAAGCGCAGAGAACATAAGAAAAGTCATAATGTCAAGCGCAAGGGATATCCGCGTTATCTTTGTGAAATTGGCTGACAAGCTGCATAACCTGAGAACATTATCCTCATTAAGGGAAGAAAGGAGAAAAAGGTTTGCAAGGGAGGCAATGGATGTTTATGCGCCTATTGCATACAAGCTAGGCCTGCATTCAATCAAGTCAGAAATGGAAGACCTTGCATTTGCGCAGATTGAGCCCATGATTTTCAGGGATATAAATGAAAAGCTCAGGAAAAACATGCAGCACAGGGGGCGTGAGATAGAACAAATCCAGCTGAATCTCGCAAAAGAGCTTGAAAAGAACAGCATAAAACCATTGAAAATATTTGGCAGGCCAAAGCACATTTACAGCATATACAAGAAAATGCAGAAAAAAGGCTGCTGTTTTGAGAATGTATATGACCAGGTTGCACTGAGAGTTATTGTAAAAGCAGTAAAGGAATGCTATGAAGTCATGGGCATTGTGCATAACCTGTGGAAGCCGATACCAGAAGAGTTTGATGATTACATTGCAATGCCCAAGAGCAACATGTACCAGTCCCTGCATACTGCTGTGATGATTGAGGGGCAGCCTGTTGAAATACAGATAAGGACAGATGAGATGGACAAGGTTGCTGAAGGGGGCATTGCAGCGCACTGGAAGTACAAGGGCGTATATGGTGACAGGAAGTTTGACAGCAAATTAGACTGGTTAAAACAGATACTTCAGTGGCAGAAAGAGATGAGGGATTCAAAGGAGTTCATGGAGATGCTGCATGTTGACTTTTTTGAAGATGAAATTTACGCATTTACCCCAAAAGGGGATTCAGTTTCTCTTCCTAACGGCTCATGTGTCATTGATTTTGCATATGCAGTGCATTCAGGAGTTGGGGACCAGTGCATAGGCTCAAAAGTCAACGGCAAGTTTGTGCCTTTAAGAACTCAATTAAAAAACGGGGACCAGGTGGAAATATTAACTTCCAGGCTGCAGAAGCCTTCAAGGGACTGGCTTAAGTTTGTTGTTACGTCAAAAGCAAGGTCCAAGATAAGGCAGAAGATAAAGGAAACAGACAAAATTCCTGTAAAGGCGCCCGGCAGGCTTGTGCAGGAGAAGAAAGAGCTGGAGGATTGCATAATTGATGTTGAAGGCATTAATAATCCAAAAATTCGCATTGCCAAATGCTGCCATCCGCTCCCTGGAGAGCCGATTTTAGCAATTGTTACAAAAACAGGGCGCACTGCAATACACAAGCTTGGCTGCCATAATCTTAAGAAGTTTGCAAAAGTGCGCAAGGCAAAGCATGCAGCATCCTGGATTGATGTGTCAGGGATCACAATTGAGGTCAAGGTTGATGCGGTAAACAGGACAGGGCTTTTTGCAGAAATCCTGAACACGCTTGTTTCAATTCAAACGCAGATTAAGTCTGCCAATGCCAAGGCAATCCATAATGACATGGTGGAGTGCAGCTTTACAATTGAGTCAAAGGGGCTTTCTCATCTGCAGGACATGGTAAGAAGGATAAAAAGAATTAAAGACGTGAGCAATGTTTATATTGGCGAGATAGAGCGCTAAGTTAAATCCTTTTCAATATCTTCAAGCGTGTCTGATATGTCAGATATATCTCCACTTACGTCTACAACAGCTTCCTGCGCTTCTTCTTCTGATTTAATGTCTTCTTTGGCAGCACATCCGGCTATTGTAAACAAAAGCAGGATAATAATGCTGATTGTTATGATTTTTCTAATCATTTAATTACCACCTCCAATGACATCTTTCTTGCCTGAGATTTGAATCTCAATATCATCTATCAAAAACTCTCCACCACCAAGAGTTTCAAAGGCAATCCCGCCTGGTAAAGCGGGGGTTCCAACATCTTGATATTCAATTAAAAGTTTATCATCTATATAGATATTAAGAATGTTGTTATAACCAACCATTTTAAACTCATGCCAGCCGTCGTCTAACTGAAGTGGCACCTTATTATTAATTAAATTAATATGGGTGGGAGGCGTGCTTCTTGTTAAGTAAATCTCTCCATCTCTATTAACTCCGACATAATAACGCCTAAAATCACCTTCCTTATGAAGGCGATAATTAAAGTGCATTCTTCCGCTGATTATCTTGAACCTGGCTTTAAATATATAATTAGTCCATTCCCTCTCCTTAAGGTCTATCCAATTATGGTCAGTTCCTCTCAGAACAGTATTGCCATTTTCTTCTGTCATTGTATCCCAACCGGTTGCAGGCATGGCATCGCTTGCACTATAAGAATACCAATTTTCAAGCCCTTGTTCAAAATCCTCTGTAAAAACTATTTCTCCGGCAATTTCCTCAGCTTTTACAGGCCCGATTCTTTCTCTTTCAGGACTTGAAGGGGATTCTCCTGCAACAGAATCATAGCAGTGCTTTTTGATATCTTCATCTACTATATTCTCACATAGCTTACTGTCTCTGGTTGTTTCTGCAGTCTTGACATAACACTTATCCCTTCTATCTGGTACAGTCACTTTCAAACATATGCTGCTGTCCCCTGTCTTCTCTGCAATTTTTATAAAACAGTCATTCTTTATAGCCATGTCAACATATTTATCACAGTCTGCTAATGTTTCAGGTTCTATTGCACAGTGGGTGTATATCTCACAGTTTCCATACTTGCTTGGATCACTCTGAGGGGCGCCACCTTCATCCTGGCAGTTTTTAAATTCCTTCTCGTCCTCTTCAGTGCAGAACTTGAACTTGCTCGGCATGCCATCACAATCTTTTTGGCAATTTTCAAATGTTTCTTGGCAAGGACAGCCATTGCCCATGCACACTTTTTCTTGACAGATTCCATCACCGCACCTGTTAGCACATTTGCCTGGCTTTACTTTTGGCGGCTCGGCATCTTTTACCCCAGAGAGTAGCCATTCAACCATGTTACCTTCACAAAATTCCAGTATTTCTGGGCCATCTGTATTAAGTGTTGCATAATCTTTCACTTTGCAGAACATGGAGTATCCATTGACTTCAGCGTCTATCATGCAGAATCCATCTTCATCCAATCCATGAATCCTGGCTGTTATGGCTGAATCTAGAGGTATAGGATCACTAGGCCTAGGACTATGTATAACAGGCTCACAAAGCCTGACAGCCTCTCTCCAACACTGGCCATCACTGCCGCAGTTTGTATATCCTTCTTCTGTTACACCAGTGCCGCCTCCTAGCTCTATCTCTCCGCCAAGTATGATGTAAAGAGCGTCCTGCATAATGACTTCAGACACATATTTGATATCATATTTTAACTCTCTTAAGTCTTCTTCTGTCATATCCTTTGCATTCTCTCTGAATTTGATTTTTATTTCATCAAGCTTATTTATAGCGCTTGAAAATAATTCGGCAACCTTTCTGAACCTCGCAGCTTCCAATCCATTCCCTGTGCCTTCATAATATTTGGCTATCTCTGTTACCTTTGCAGCCAGCTTGTCAAAATCAATCTTCAGGCTTTCAAGCTTAAGGGCTACTGCTAACAGTGTTCCAGCAGAGGGCATCTCTTCTATGTTTTCATAGCCAACCTCTTTTTTGCCTCTTTTAGCGCAGTCAATAAACACAATGCACCCTTCTGCATCTCTTTTGATCATAAGGTCCCCTTCTTCTATTTCACAGTTCTTGTAAGCTTCTTCTGGCACATTCTTAGAGCATTCTTGTCCTGAGTCAATGCAGACAGTTATAGGGCATCCATTATCATCGAAACGCTTGGCAATTTCGCCGCCTGATTCCATGCATTTTTCTTTGATTTCTTTCCTTGCATTCACATCCTCGGCACATCTTTTTTCAGGTTCAACTCTTTGGCACTTGACTGTGTCGCATTCCGCTTTTCTCACTATAATCGGTTTAAGGTTTTGGTTAAGGCAAGCTTGTTTTTTTGCCTCCATTTCTTCAGCTGAAGGGCATTGTTCTCCCACATCATACTCGCACTCTATGAAAGGGCATCCATAATGGTCTTTTCTTTCAATTACATTGCCGCCGGATTCCTTGCACTTTTCTATAGCGCCGCCTGGTATGCCTGGGCACTCTTTTTTACACTCAGTCACTTCTGCTCCGTTTTCAAGCATAATCCTGCGGCAGTTATCCGGCACTGGTGTTTTACAGGAATCGCAATCCCAATAAGAACATCCTTTTTCATCTTTTTTCATCGGGCAAAGACAATCCCCTAAATCCTTTCCTTCACACGCTTCTGCGCCACAAGTCATAGTCGTTTGAATCGGTAGGCATTCATCTTCTGGAGGAATAGGCTCTGTTGTTTCACAAGTATCACAATTCCATGCTGGGCATCCGTCTTCGCCTGTTTCCTCAGGGCAAGTGGTTGTTTCATCAGGGCACACAGGGGGGGTGATTGTTGGGCATATTATCGGTTCAGGAGGAACTGGTTCTGTTTCAGTGGGTGTTTCTTCCGGCGGTACAGGTTCTGGCTCAGATGCTGGTACTGAATCTGGTTCAGGGGGAACTGGCTCCACAATATCATCAGTAACCCTGCCTGTTATCTTATTGAAAATATCTCCAAAAAAGCCGGCTGAAACAGGCTGGACAGCTAAAATAGAAATAATTAAAACACTAAGAATAATATATCCTCTTTTTATCATATGAGAATCTAAATCTTAATGTTATTTAAAGCTTCCTTAGTTAAAAATTTGCTTATCTTTGGAATCTTTTTCTCTTGTTTGCCTTAGCCCTTATGCGCATTTCTTCCTGCATCCTTTCTGCAGCTGCTATTCTTTCTTGTTCTGCTCTTTCAGCGCCAAGCCTTATTCTTTTGTTTTTCTGGGCTCGTCTCTTTAAAAAATCAAACATTCGGCACACCTCCTTGATAGAATTACAGAGATAATGTAATTCATATACTTTACGAGATAAGCGAGTGAAGCCTCGAACATAGTGAGAATGCTTTACTTCAATGCAATGCCTTAATCTTTTTCCGCCTTAAGATTGCGCTTAAAATGCTCATCTGTCAGCAGGGCTTTTACATCGCATGCAGTCAGGATGTGGTTGGACATAGAAAACAGGGAATCCCTCTTTCTGTCTGTAAAATAATATAAAATTACTTTAATCCCATCCTTGCTCCTGATTCTGTTAAGCACAGGTACAAAGTCAGTGTCGCATGCAAGAAAAACAATGGCCTTTATTTTTCGCCCTATTGTTTCTTCTGTCAAATCCATAGTAATCAGCGTATCAACGCCTTTTTGAATAAATTCCCTGCCGATTTTCTGGAGTCTGCCTTCTTTTACTGTAACTTCCTTATTTCTTTGTATCTTGCTGATAAACGAGTCATAGCCTGCTTTTCTCCTTGCTTCTTCTTTTGTAGGTTTTGAGCTTTGAAAGGGTGGGGCTGTATAATAAAATATATGTTCACACCAAAGCCCCTGCTTTATTGCAAGATATTTGGCAAATTTGACAAGGTCCAGCTTCAGGTATTTCCCGTTTCCAAAATGTTTCGATATCTTAGAGAGGTATCCTGCGTCAATAAAGACAATTGTATGTTCTAGTTTTTGTGTCATTTTGAAAAGAAAAGGTCATCCAGCGTCCCCGTAAGAACACTGGGGCTCATGTTGGTTTTAATGTATTGCCCCCTATATTTAAAGCTTTCCATGACCTTTTTTACCTCCTACTTCAACGCATCACACTGCTCTCTCAGCTCACACTTCACACACTTTGCAGGATTCTTGTCTTTCTCAGGAGGGGTTGTAGAATTCTTCAGCTCATTAACCTTTACTATAAGCTTTTTAACCTCATCCTCGATAAAAGGGTTTAAAACAACTTTCCTTTTTTCATTTGCATCAATATAATCAACATATCCTTCATTAACATCAGCATACTTCTCTTTCAAAAGCATGATGTAAGCAGCCAATTGAACGCGGTGGTTGTCCCAGATGCCGCTTTTAGGAGCTTTCCCGCTTTTCATTTCAAAAGGCAAAACACTTGTTTCAGAATGCATTTCAACCTTGTCTATCTTGCCGTTCAAGCCTAAAGCAAATGAAGCAACAGGAACTTCAGACACATACTTTGGCGTTAACTTCTCCCAAAGCGCAAAACCAAACACATTGTGCCTTGAAATAAACTCAGAAACATTCTTGGCCCTAAGCTTTGCCTCTTTTAATAACACAGGCCACACCTCTGCCATTGCCTGCTCTTTAAGGTTAAGCCTTTCAAGGTCAGGCCTGTATTTTAGCAATATTGAGCCCAATGCCTTGTAGTATTTTGACCGGTATGCAATCTCAATGTCTTCCAAAGATGCAGAATCAATGCTTTCAACAATCTCTTTTTCATCATCATTCACATATTCAATAACAGCGTGCTTTATCTTGCCTGACACAACCTCTTTTCTTCCAGGCCCGTAAATTTTAAGCACATAATTAAGGTAAGCCTTTCTCTGGCAGTAAAGGTATGTTGTTAAAGAGCTGACACTTATCATTTTTGTAGGTAAGAGGAAGGGGTTTATAAGCGCTTTGCGTGTTTGTCACGTGGCAAGTGGCTATCGATAAATATATAAAACAACATAGCTTTTAATGAGTATATGAAAAAGGCGGTTATGATAGTTGTATTTATAATTCTTCTTGCTATTCAGGCATTTGCAGAAGAAATCCCTGAAACAGTTGAGGAAAGGCTTTCGTTAGAATTCCACTCTGTGTCAGGCGGAGAAACTGTTACATTAAACCTTGTTGAATATTTTGGCAGCACCGGGCCTTTTGTTGTTTCCCCTACTGTGCATGTAGATGTTGAAATAAGCCCAACAGGCATTGCAACGATTTTTCCAAAAGATCCCAACTGGCAAGGCATTGAAGAAGTGATATTTGCAATCTCCGAGGAATTCCTTAAGAAAGAAGAAAAAGAGAAATACATCCCAAGATTAAGAAGCCTGTCAGAAATAACCTCAAAGGACAAGATTGCGCTTGACTCTGACGCATTCACGCAGGAGCAGTATGAGGCAATTGTTGGAAAATTAACACCAAAACAGATTACCATTGCATCGACTGTTTCTGAAGACAGTGTGACTGTTGACTTAAATAACGAAGTTTTGCTTGGTTTTTCAGTAAAAGCTGATTCAAAGAGCGCTGTGCCTTCCATAGGCATGGATTTTCATGCAAATGACGAAGAGATTTCATTAGGCAGTTACAAGGAGCCTGATAACCGGCTGTTCCTTGGCCTGGTTGTAATCGGGATTGGCACAATCATGATGCTTGGGTTTTACCTGCATTATATGGTAACAGGGCCGATGCGCTCAGCTTTTACTAAGCCGAAGAAAGCAGCTGTCCGTGTGTCAAAGGCAGGAGCCTACAAAGGTAATGCGCTTGCCAGCTTAAAGAAGATAAAACAAGGGCTTGCCGCTGAAAATCCGGCAAAGGCATACAAGGGTACCCTTTCATTGATGAACTCATTCCTTTCAAAATCATTCAAGCTGCAGGGCTCTCCAGAGCAGATGGCGAAAACCCTAAATTCATACGGCGTTGACAGCGGCGTTAAATCAGACATATTATCATACATGACAGAATACAGGGAAGCGGCGTACAAAGCAGCTGCAATGACAAAGAATGAAGCGGAAAAGCTGATAAGCTTTGTTGAATCAATATTAAAGAGGCTATAATGGAACTTGCGTTCCAAACATCCTTTGTGAAGGAAGTAAAATGAAAAAGAATAAATTCAGTATATTAAAGCTGTTTAGATATATCTTTGGAGGTATTGCAGGCGCAATATTGGGAATTTTTCATACGATATTCATTGACTTATTCAAGAACATAGGAATATTTGTCCTGTTTGCAGTAAACCCTGAGAAACGAAAAGAAATCAAGTACAAGCTTGACATGGAGAAAAGAATGAAGCTTCTTGAAGAAAAAACAAACGTTGTCCAGAGGCTGCTTTATGCTGTTTACAATGATCCAAGCTATACAAAAAGAAAGGAAGGGGAATTTGACTTAAAGCAGCTTGAAAAAGAGGCAAAAAAATGAATGTGCTCAAGCTGCTTCTTACAGGCAGGGCAAACGGGGTATCGCATGGCAAGTTTGTGAGGTACGGCAAAGGCGAGTATGAAAGATTTCTTCTGGATATCGCAAAAGGCAAGTCAAATTGCAAGATAAAGTCAAGCTTTGATTTTGCAAATGATTTTGTAGGCATAATTGCAGACAATATAAAAGACAGCTCTGATGTTTCAGGCAAGATAATAGCTGCGCATGATTTTAAAAATGAAATAGACGCAATATGTGAAACAGTTGATTATTCGAAAAGAGGAAAGCTTTTTACTGCTGAACTTTCAACTCAGTTGTCGCCAGACCAGTTAAGGAGATTATATGAAAAATTCTCACAGCACTTTCTTTTGCTTAATATCAAATCAAAGGATTTCAGCTTGAAAGTCGGGAAAAGCCTGCCAAAGCCGGGAGGGAAAATAAAGCCTAATTTCTGCAGCGCAACTTTGCCATTGGCTTTGCTTGACGAGTTTGCATGGGATGTGAAGCAGGATTTTAAAAAACTTACAATAAATCATATATTGAAAATAAAGGATATTATAATCCCTCCAGAGCTTAAGAATGACCCTGCAAGGGCAAGGCTTGAGGCAAAGAGAAAAGGGGCCATTGTCCGGGTTTTAAAAATAGACGAAGGAAAAGAGATAACAAAAGAAACAGAATTTACTGCCTAGCAGCTTCCCTCACGTCAGCGCCTGTTACTGTCTTTCTTTTTGCATGCTGCGTAAACCTCAGTGCATTCTGCCCGATTTTTAATGCGTGCTCTTCAAGAACTTTTATCAGCTCTTCCTTGGCATCCTCGCCGACTCTCGCGGCGCCTGCCTTTTTCAGAAGCTTTTCCATGGCAGCTGCAGACAATGTATATTTTCCCATGGCTATTAAGGCTGTTTTATTCTTTATATATCTTATCATGCGAAGCTATAAATAAGCAAATCCATTAGCTATGAACATGAAAAAGCAGATGTTCATCATGATTAACCTTATTCTTATAGGCACAATAGCATTCTTCCTGCTAAAACCAGAAGGAAATATAACTGGTTATGCAGTAAAGGAAAACCAGGGGTTTATCGCAACTTACAATGTCTATATGAACCTGACTGACATGGAATCAGGGGAAACATTAAGCCAATACATTGATGGGAGGGATGTTTTTTTTGCAAAGGAAAAGCTAATTCCTTATGATGGGAAAAAATTAATCCTTGTTGATGAAACAAAAATAATCTCAGACAACACATCATGCGAAAAAGGCGAATATATGCAAAAAAGATATTATTATGATGCAAATGGCAACGGCCTTTATGATGGCGAGCCTTACATATTCTCAGTGCAAACAAATGAAAAAGGATGCGTCATTGCAGAGCTTCCTGAGGAAGGGTATAAGGCAATGCTTGCATTAAGTTAGCTGTGCATATACGTTTTCATTTCTTCAAATCTCTTATACATGCCATAATTGGAAAGCCTGCTTTTTGGATGCCCTATATGCATCTGCCTTCCCTGGTTTCCTGTGCGGATATATCCAATATAATTCTCAATCGCGCACTGCGGCGCGTGCTTCTGCTTCTGCAAAAAGTAGCGCTGTGAGCTGCTTGTCATTATGTCGTAATTAGCCTCTGCAATTAACGCAATCAGCTCAAGCACGTTTTCTTTTGGAGGAAGCCTAAATCCCTTAACTTTCTTTGCTATGCTTTTCTCTTCTGCGCAGATTTCGTCAGCAAGCTGCTCATCCTGCCCGTCCTTGTGTATGAAAGGAACATACTTGTCCCATGTGTCAATCGCGTCTGCAATGAAAAGCCCTATTGCGGCGTCATAGCTGTAATTCGTGCCTGCAAAAAGCACTGCAAGGTCATCGCTTGTCCCTTCTCCCTCTTTATATCTCACATACCAGCTTATCACATCCTTGCTTGAGCCAACATCATGGCACAATATGCCTGCTGCAATAAGCGCGGTTATCTCTTCCTCTGTATGCTCATTTCTTGCCAGCTGCTCAAGTTTGATCCCTGCTTCTTTTGCTTTTTTCCTGTTGACTCCAATGCATACCCCTCCGCCTGTCGCAACTCCGTAAAGTTTTTCAGCTTCCTGCCGCCATCCAATATACTTGTCCATTCTTCCGCCAATATAAGCTCCGGCAAGCACATGCGCAGGGTTGCTTATTCTCGTGTCTTTAAGAAAATTAATCCCAAATAAGGGC
>Ga0180009_10000297_pt1 | contig 70816 bp, 71 predicted proteins | sample OS_PC_MetaG_FD_123537 | JGI IMG/M metagenome (GOLD analysis project Ga0180009, IMG submission 123537) | Groundwater microbial communities from the Aspo Hard Rock Laboratory (HRL) deep subsurface site, Sweden - OS_PC_MetaG | ecosystem: Environmental > Aquatic > Deep subsurface > Groundwater... | reverse complement strand
TTTATAAAAGAAAATTCTAAAAAAGTCGGTGAACTTATTAATGATTTTAATAAGGTAAATTCAGCTCAAGCTAAGTTGGTACTATTTCACAGATACCACCTCAGCGATGAGAAAAAATAAATTTCTTAAAAGGTCTTATTTTTTAATAAGGCCTTTTTTTTTATATTGGATATCAATATGTCAAAAAAAATGAAATATAAAAGAATTCTTCTTAAACTTAGCGGAGAATCTTTAATGGGTGAACAGGGTCACGGAATTGATCCTAATATCCTTAATTTTTTCTCAAGGGAAATTAAAAAGATTCAAGAGCTTGGCGTTGAAGTAGGGATTGTTATCGGCGGCGGAAATATTTACCGCGGTCTAAATGCCAGCGATCAGGGAATAGAAAGAGTTACGGGCGATCAGATGGGAATGCTTGCAACAATGATTAATTCTCTAGCCCTTCAAAATGCCTGCGAATCGCACGGAATGTTTACGAGACTTATGAGCGCAATTAAAATGGAAGAAATTGCCGAGCCTTACATAAGAAGACGCGCAATACGTCACCTTGAGAAAAAAAGAGTTGTAATTTTCGGCGCCGGTACCGGTCATCCTTATTTCAGTACAGATACCGCCGCATCTCTTAGAGCAGTTGAAATTGAAGCGGATGCAATAATAAAAGGTACAAGGGTAGACGGTGTATTTGATTCAGATCCCGAAAAAAATCCCGAAGCCGCAATGTTTGATCAAATATCCTATCTCGATGTACTTCAGAAAAATTTAAGAGTTATGGATATGACGGCAATAAGCCTATGCCGTGAGAATGATCTTCCAATTATTGTTTTTAATATGAACAAGGAAGATAACCTGTTAAAATTAGTATCCGGTGAAAATGTAGGTACTTCGGTTGGTCATTTCTCAATTAATGAAAATACATTAATAAAATAATCCTGAGGTTTAATATGAACGCTTATATTAAAGATGCCCGTGAAAGAATGGATAAATCCATTGAAGCTTTCCGGCAGGAAATATCGAAAGTTAGAACCGGTAAAGCTACTACTGCTCTTTTAGACGGAATAAAAATTAATTATTACGGTAATCCTACTCCAATAAACCAAACTGCAAACGTCTCCGTACTTGACGCTCATACATTATCAATAACTCCTTGGGAAAAATCAATGGTCGGAGAAATAGATAAAGCAATTCTTATTGCCGATCTTGGACTAAATCCGGTAAATGACGGAACAAATATAAAGGTCCCGATTCCTCCGCTTACCGAAGAAAGAAGAAAAGATATGGTGAAACTTGTGAAAAAATTTGGAGAAGATGCCAAAATTGCGATAAGAAACGTAAGACGCGACGCGAATGATCATTTAAAAAGACAGGAAAAAGAAAAAGAGATTTCCGAAGACCAGAGGCACGGTTTTGAAAAGGAAGTGCAGGATATAACGGACGGGCATATTTCTAAAATTGATGAAATGGTTAAACATAAAGAAAAAGAAATTATGGAAGTCTAATTAAAATAAAATATTATTTTTAGGAGCCGTCATTAATGACGGCTTTTTTGTTTTAATAATTATTCATATTTTTAATAAAGATTTTCTCATCTTATTAACATATTTTAGAGATGAGTTTTTTTAATTTTATTTTAAGAGGAGCAAAATGAGTTTTAGTAAAGAAGATGCGCTAAAATATCACAGCGAAGGAAGAAAAGGTAAAATTGAAGTTATTGCTACAAAACCATGTTATACTTCAAGAGACCTTTCACTCGCTTACTCACCGGGCGTTGCGGAACCTTGCCTTGAAATCGCAAAAAATGAAGATGATGTTTATCTCTATACCGCTAAAGGAAATCTAGTTGCCGTTGTTTCAAACGGTACTGCCGTATTAGGATTAGGTGATATTGGACCGGCTGCCGGTAAACCTGTAATGGAAGGAAAAGGTGTTTTATTCAAAAGATTTGCCGATATAGATGTATTTGATATTGAGCTTAATACAAAGGATCCAAAAGAAATTATCCGCGCCGTACAGCTTCTCGAACCTACATTCGGCGGAATTAATCTTGAAGATATTAAAGCACCTGAATGTTTTGAGATTGAAGAAGAACTTAAAAGAACAATGAACATTCCTGTTTTTCATGATGACCAGCATGGTACAGCAATTATTTCATGCGCCGCTTTAATGAACGCCGCGGAAGTAATAGGTAAAAAATTAAGCGATATGAGAATGGTAGTCTCCGGCGCGGGCGCTTCGGCTATTTCATGCTGTAATTTGTATATCAGCGCGGGCTTCAAACGTGAAAATATTTTTATGTTCGACTCAAAAGGATTAATTCACAAAGACAGAAATGACCTGAATAAATATAAAATACCTTTTGCCGGCGAACATAAATATGCTTCTTTAAAAGAAGCAATGAAGGGCGCAGATGTATTTGTTGGTTTGTCTAAACCTGATGTTATTGACGCAAATATGGTTAAAAGTATGGCAAAGGATCCTATTGTTTTCGCAATGGCTAATCCCGATCCTGAAATTAAATATGAGATCGCGAAAGCTGCGCGTGAAGATGTTATAATGGCTACAGGAAGAAGCGATTATCCTAATCAAGTTAACAACGTACTCGGATTCCCGTTTATTTTTAGAGGCGCTTTGGACGTTAGAGCTAAAGCAATTAATGAAGAAATGAAAATGGCGGCCGTAAAAGCTTTGGCAAATCTTGCTAAAGAAAAGGTGCCTGAAGTTGTGCTTAATGCTTACGGCGGCGCAGAGTTTTCTTTCGGCAGAGAATATATAATTCCTAAACCGTTTGATCCAAGAGTGCTTTGGAATTTGGCCCCGGCTATTGCGAAAGCTGCAATGGATACTGGAGTTGCGCGTATTCAAATTACCGATTGGAAAGCCTACGAAGAAGAACTTAAAGAAAGATTGGGCTATTCAGAACACGTAATAAGAGTAATGGTAAGAAAAGCTCAAAAGAATCCTAAAAAAATTGTTTATCCTGAAGGTGATGAAGAAAAAATTATTCGCGCCGCAAATTCTGTTGCTAATGATAAAATTGCTATACCAATTTTATTAGGTAATAAAGAAATAATAAAAAATAAAATTATTGATTTAGGATATGATGAAAATTTATTCCAGATTGTTGACCCAAATAACTTTGATAGAATTAGCGAATATGTTGATGATTTTTACGCTCTACGTCAAAGAAAAGGAATTACGAAACGCGATGCAAAAGAATTAATGAGTCAAAGAAATTATTTCGGCTCAATGATGGTTCGTAAAGGCGACGCGGATTCGTTGATCGGCGGATTAACAACTAATTACCCTAATACTATAAGACCCGCTCTACAAGTACTGGGTATTAAAAAGAATGGTAATATTGTATCCGGACTTTATATTGTAATTATTAGAAGAAAAGTATATTTCTTCGCCGATACAACAGTCAACATTAATCCGACCGCAGAAGAACTTGCGGAAATTGCGATTAGTGCTGCCGATACAGTAAAAGAATTCGATATTGAACCTAAAGTAGCTATGCTTTCTTTCAGCAATTTCGGAAGCTCAAAACATCCGGAATCAGATAAGGTCGCAAAAGCTACAAGTATTGTAAAAGAAAGACGCCCTGATATTATTTGCGACGGCGAAATGCAGGCCGATACCGCGGTTGTTTCATCTATTATCGAAAAAGAATTTCCTTTCAGCAACTTAAAAGGAAACGCAAATGTTCTTGTATTCCCGAATTTAAGCGCCGGAAATATTGCGTATAAATTATTCGAAAGATTGACTTCTGCGACTGTTATAGGACCAATTTTAATGGGTCTTAGCAAACCTGTTCATGTTCTGCAGAAAGGCGCGTCGGTTGACGATATAATTAAAATGACAGCAATCGCTGTTGTCGAAGCAAAACAAAGCCACAAATAATTATATACGGGTTCGGGGGATTAATAATTTTCCGGACCCGTAACTTTTCACTACTCTTCTTGTCTAAACGAAGTTATCTTTATTTATTCCTACTTTCTACTTTATTATATTTATTAACTATATTTATGCTGGTTAACATTTTTATTGATGAAAAACTTTAATCTACTTAAGAATGTATTCTATTTTAGCGGCAGTGCTTTATTATTTTTTGCCGGGATGGTAGTTTACGGCGTTGTTCTTAATTTAAGGCATGTAACTCTTGATGAGGAAATGACAGCCAAAAACATAAGTTCTTTGAATGATGTTCATATTGTAGTTGACCGCTCGAACTTTTCGCTTGATTTGTATTCGGATACAATATTGGTAAAAAGGTATAAAGCGGTTTTTGGTAAAAATAGAAGCAGCGTTAAAACTTCGGCTTTTGATTATGCAACTCCAATTGGCGAATACATAATTTGCAAAATTGATACAAACACACAGTACCATAAATTTTTTCAAATTAATTTTCCAAATATTAGAGATGCGGCCGAAGCTTTTAAAAACGGATATATAAATAAAGAAGAGCACGACCTGATACTTAAATATTATAAAAAGAATGAATGCGCCCCAAAGCAGACGAGGCTTGGAGCAAATATAGGAATTCAAGGTACGGGAAAATATAATTATATATTTAAAAATCTCCCCTTTGTTTTTAATTGGACTAATGGTTCAATTGCAATTAGCAACGAAAACATTGACGAATTGTATAAAATAATTAAAATAGGTACGCCTGTAAAAATTACTAACTGATGAAATTAATTCTAAAAACTATTCCCGCAATTTTTATTTATTTCCTAACGCAGTTTAATTTTATAATTGCACAGGATGTTAATCCGTTTGAATTAAATAGTATTCAAATTATTGGTAATGAATCAATTGATGAAGAAGATTTATACATAGTCCTGGCTTCTCAAGAATCACCAGGATGGTTTTCTAAATTTGTCAATTCATTCAGCAGTTTCGGCGGCGAAGCTGTATATTTCGATTCATTGTTAATTCCGGCAGATCTCGACATTCTTAAAAGATATTACAGGCATAACGGTTTTTTTAATTCCCACTTTTCTTATAAATATGAAATCGATACTAAAAACAGAGATGTTACGTTAACATACATTGTTCAGGAAGGAAAACCCATATTTTTTAACAACTTTATTATTTCCGGTATTGATAGTATTAGAGGCGATTTTATTTATGATATTCAAGAACTTGCAAAAATAGATACAACTGTTCGTTATTCGGGGGATCTGGTTCAAAAGAAAAGTGACGATATTTACAACTATCTGCGCGATAAAGGATTTATGCTCGCTTCGGTTGAAACGCCTGTAATAATTGTAGATACAATGAAACATAAAGTTGATGTTGAACTTCAGATAAAAACAGGAAGACGTTATATAATTGATAAAATTAATGTGCGGCGAACCGGTGAAACCAAAGAACTTGTTGAAGATGAATTACTCAAAACTATTGTAAATATTGATTCCGGAGATTATTATAGTTTTTATAATTTGCGGAACGGACAAGTACGATTATATAGAACAGGGCTTTTTACAAACGTGCTTGTCTCGGGTGTAATTGCCGATACTGTCGCAGACAAAGTCCCGCTTTTAATCAGCGCGGATGTTGGAACTCTGCACGAAATTTCTCCCGAATTAATTATAAATAATGAAAACCAAGTTTTTAACCTGGGACTTGGAATTGGATTCACAAAAAAGAATTTTTTAGGAAGTGCAAGAAAATTTACTGTAAAAGCTTCATCGGCTGCGCAGGATATAACAGAGTTTTTAAGCAATCCGGCCATTTCCGATACTTCCATTTATGGTTATGCAGACGCACGTATTATACTTGAGCAACCCATTTTATTCGGCAAGTCAATTAATACCCGCTGGGAAAACTACATTACATTACAGAAGAAAAAAAACGAATACAATCAAACTCTTTTCGGTACAAAACTTAGCTTTGATTTTGAGCTGCCTCAGTTTGTTTATGCTACCGGGATGCAGACATATTTTAATTGGGAAAATTCCAAATCAATCTTTACAGAAGATTATGTAAAAAATATATTAATCAGCGGCGGAATCCCTGATTCAATTGCTCAAATAAATACAACTCAATTTAAGGAAGATACCGGATTAGAACAGCAGTTAACAAATACGGTACTCGGACTGCAGTTAGTTGCTAGTAAAACTAATAATTTGACTTTCCCGACTCGGGGATATTCAATTTCAATACTCGCCGAAGACGGCAATTCAATAAGATATTTATTTGAAGAACTTACTAATACTCAATTTGACGGGCCGCAGTATTATAAATTAATTGTCACTTCAACTTTATATTTGCCGTTATATTCCTCAATTGAAGATGCATTTGGATTGAAATTAAAAATCGGACATATAAGAACATATTTCGGCGATAATATTCAAATACCCTTAAACCAAAGATTGTTTTCAGGCGGAAGCAACTCTATACGCGGCTGGAAATCGAGAGATCTTGCATCTGCGGAAGTTAATGAAGTAGGTGTCTCAAGTATTGACGATCTGCAGCAGATTTTATTAAGTGATATTAGTCCCGGCGGTTTTTTTACATTGGAAGGTACAATTGAAACAAGGAACCGTCTGTTTGGTAAAATTGGGTCGGCCTTATTCATTGATTTTGGTAATACCTGGAACTCGTATAAAAATGTCCAACCAAATTCTATTGCCGTTGCGGCCGGTTTCGGATTAAGATACTATTCTGATTTCGTCCCATTCAGAATAGATTTCGGATTCAAAGTTTATGATCCTTCAAACAGAAAAAGTTTTTTAAAGAAAAGTTTTTTTGATATAATGCAGTTCCATTTGGGAATTGGAGAAGCATTCTAACTTTCGGAAAATATATGAATAAAATATCTGTTACAATAATAACTTTTAACGAAGAAGATAATATTGAAGATTGTTTAAAATCTGTTCAATGGGCAGAAGAAATTATTCTAGTTGATTCCGGAAGTTCAGACGCTACGGTGGAAATTTCTAAAAAATATACCGATAAGATTTACTTCAATAAATGGCAAGGATTCGCAAATCAAAAATCATTCGCGCTCGAAAAAGCGCTAAACGAATGGGTGCTAAGTATTGACGCGGATGAAAGAATCACTCCCGAGTTAAAAGATGAAATCTTAAACTCTGATCTTAGTTCCGCGGAAGGTTATTATATTCACCGTAAAAATTACTTTCTTGATAAGGTTATTAAATACTGCGGATGGGGAAGTGATTTCCAGCTTAGATTATTCAGAAAGAGTAAAACTAAATTAACTGAACGTCTTGTGCATGAAGGATTTATTGTCGACGGTAAAACATCGAAACTCAACAATCAGATGATTCATTTAACTCATACCGATCTAAAAAAAACCTTTTCCAAAATAAATGATTATTCAACACTTGAAGCCGTCGAAAAACATAAAAGGAAAAATATTAACGGATTTACTATGATCCTATATCCGTTAATTGCTTTCATTCAACATTATATTTTCAGAAAAGGATTTCTTGACGGAGTGCACGGATTAATGGTTTCAATTAATCACGCAATGACAAAACTTCAAGTTTATATGAAAATTTGGGAAATTAATAAGGTTAAAAGGAAATAGCCTTCCCAAAATTTGATTTTTGCAGCCAACCATTTAACTTTGATTGAACACATTTATTCATTAAATTTAAGGCTACTTTTTTAGAGGATTGTTTTATGATTTATAGTATGACCGGTTTCGGCAAATCTTCATTTCAGGAAAACGGATTTGCAATAGAAACTGAGATTAGAAGCGTTAACAGCCGTTTTCTTGATTTATCGATAAAATTGCCCAGAAATTATTCGAATCGTGAACTTGAAATAAGAGAACTTGTAAGAAAACAAATAAAACGCGGTAAAATATCATTAAGCATTTACAGCAAAAAAGATAACGGTGAATCAAAATTTGCGGAAATTGACGAACAGAATCTTCAAAATGTAATCAGTTTTCTCGAAAAAATAAAAAATGTTTCCGGCGCGCAAGGTGAAATTTCTCTTGATAATATACTGGCTTTCCAAAATTATTTTTTAGCCGATACTTCTGACGAATCGGAAATTGAAATTGAACTAATTAAAAAATCAGTTCTGATCTCTGTCGAAAATTTGCAGCAAATGAGACAGCAAGAAGGGGAAGCGTTAAAAATTGATCTCCTCGAAAGAATTGAGACAATTAAAAACTTTGTGGAAAAAATTGTTAATAAAAGCCCGGAATCTGTTGAAACATACTTTAACAAAATTAAAGAAAAAGCTAAACAGCTTGTTAAGGATATTACCGAATACAGCGACAGACTTGAAATGGAATTAGCATTGCTTTCGGAGAAATCAGATGTGACAGAAGAATGCGTTAGATTAAAAAGTCATATAGAAATATTTATTGATACGTTAAACAGCAGCGACGAAGTCGGAAGAAAATTAAATTTTATTTCGCAGGAAATGAACAGAGAAGCAAATACAATTAATAGCAAATCTCTATCTGTTGAAATTTCACATTTAGGAATTGGAATTAAAGAAGAGCTGGAAAAAATCCGGGAACAAATTCAAAATATTGAGTAGTAAAATTGCATATAAATAAAGGAAGATTATTAGTATTCTCGGCACCCAGCGGTGCCGGAAAAACAACAATTGTAAGAGATATTCTTAAAAAATATCCCAAACTTGTTTTTTCAATTTCTGCGACTACGCGTAGACCCCGAAACGTAGAAAAAGAGGGAAAAGACTACTTTTTCATTACCGAAGAGGAGTTTAAAAACAAGATTGATAAAAATGAATTTGTAGAATGGGAAAAATTTTACGATTATTACTACGGCACTCTTAAAAGTTTTGTAAATCACGAAATAGATGCCGGTAATAATGTGGTTTTGGAAGTAGATGTTAAAGGCGCGGTTAAAATCAAAGAATCATATCCCGATGCTGTCCTTATTTTTGTTTCTCCTCCAAGTTTTGATGTATTATCAAGCAGACTTATAAATAGGAATACGGAAACAAAAGAAGATTTAAAGAAACGAATTGAACGCGCGGAAATGGAAATGAGTTATAAAGATAAATTTGACCATGTTGTTCTAAACGATGATTTGGAAAAAGCAAAAATTGACGCGGAAATAATTATAAAGAAATATATAAATTAGGAGGTTATAATATGAGCAATCGAATAATCCCGATCGATTTAAGAAGAGTCGAAGAAGTTGCTTCAAATGTCTACGAAGCAATTATTGTCGCTTCAAAAAAAGCCAGAGTTATTAATGACGAGAACAGGCTCGAATATAATACAATACTGAATTCATTAGCTATTGGCACTGATGACGATTTCGAAGAAAAAGAGAATCCGGATCAGCTAAAAGCCGCTCTTGAATTTGAAAAACGTCCGAAACCTCATTTGCAGGCAATGGATCAGCTGTTAAATAAAAATGTTGAATTCAGATACAAAGAAACTGAAACTCAAGAATAATTGCAGATAAGTCTTATTTATTAAGCGGGAAAATCCTTTTTTCCCGCTTTTTTATTTTAAAAGTTATCCTAATCTCAACATTTTCTTTTTTTAGAATTTCATTTAATTTTTTTTGTTGTCGAATTTATTATCTTTCTCATCCGACTTTCTAAACCGTAATACATTCTGCCGGGACAAAATTTTGAGCGATATAAATAGATTAATAATTGAAGCTATTAAGGACCAGAAAGAAATTTTTGGCGATTATTTGTTTGAACAAACACGGATTCATATTTCAGAAGTTCAAACCGGAACAGCGAAAGAAATTGTGAATTTGAACCAACCTATAATGACAGCGGGCAATTTTGTGGAAAATACTCTTATACAGGAAGAATGGCAGAAGTCAAATTCTCTTAAAGAATTAGACGCAAAAATTAATACATGCCAAAAATGCGGACTCGGTAAAACAAGAACAAATTTTGTTTTCGGTGTCGGAAACCCTAATGCCGATGTTATGATTATCGGCGAAGCCCCCGGCGCGGATGAAGATGCAAAAGGCGAACCTTTTGTAGGAAGAGCAGGCAAATTATTAAATGATATTTTAAAAGCAATTAGTTTTGAAAGAGAAGAAGTTTTTATTGCCAACATTCTAAAATGCAGACCTCCGAACAATAGAAACCCTCTTGCCGAAGAAATGACTACATGCATTCCGTATCTGAAAAAACAGATTGACCTTGTTAAGCCTAAATTAATTCTGTGTTTGGGATTGGTTGCCGCGGGCGGAATTTTACAGCTGAAACTTTCACTTACTAAAATGCGCGGCAATGTTTATGAGTTTAACGGCGTTAAAACAATGGTAACTTATCATCCGGCTGCATTGTTAAGAAATCCGAATTGGAAAAAAGGATGCTGGGAAGATGTACAGAAATTTAGAAAACTTTACGACGAATTAAAAAAGTAATTGAATAAACTATGGCTAAAAGTTATGAATTAGATTCCCGTACTGTCGGGGATAAAGTTGATTTTGAAAAACTAAAATCAGTATCCAAGCAGCCGCCCAACGCTATTGAAGTTGAAGCTACTGTTCTTGGCGCAATGCTTCTTGAAAAAGATGCCGCTCCAAAAGCATTCGAAGTGTTAAAGGCAGACCATTTCTATAGCCCTAAACATAAATTAATATTTGAGGCAATGACCTCACTTTTTGAATCCAACGAACCGATCGACACTGTATCTATTTATGAAGAACTGAAAAAATCCGGCAAGTTAGAAGATGTTGGAGGCGCCGTATATATAAGCCGTTTGGCTCAGGATATTTCCTCGGCCGCAAATATTGAATATCATGCAAGAATTATTTTGGAAAAATGGATTCTTAGGCAGCTTATTAATACATCGCTTAATATTGCCAGTTCCGCGTACGAAGGAACTGAAGATGTTCTTGACCTAATGGATATTGCCGAAAGTAAAATATTTCAGATTGCAGAGGAAAGTTTAAAAGAATCTTATAAGTCGATGGATAAAGCTGTGCGCGAAGCCATTGAACATATTGAAGCTATCCATTCTAAAAACATTTCATCATTTTCTGTACCTACGGGATTTTTTGCGCTGGACGATATGCTTGGCGGATTCCAAAAATCAGATTTAATTATTATTGCCGCGCGTCCTTCTATGGGTAAAACCGCATTTGCTTTATCGGCAGTAAGAAACGCCGCCGTTGATCATGGCGTTCCAATAGCCGTATTCAGCCTTGAAATGGCGACTATCCAGCTGGTAACTCGTTTAATTTGCGCTGAAGCAAGAATTAATGCGCACAAAGTTAGAACCGGAAAGTTTAACGCTGAAGAAGGTCCGCGCATAAGCCGTACAGCGCATAAATTAAGTCAGGCGCCGATATACATTGACGATACTCCGGCGCAGACTGTCCTTGAAATCAGAGCAAAAGCGAGAAGACTTAAAGCGGAAAAAAATATTGGTATGATCGTTATCGATTATTTGCAGCTTATGTCATCAAATAATAGAATGGAAAGCCGCGAACGTGAAATATCAAATATTTCAAGATCATTAAAAGCGCTGGCAAAAGAATTAAATATACCGGTAATTGCATTAGCTCAGCTTAACCGCGCCGTTGAATCCAGAACAGATAAAAGACCTATGCTTTCGGATCTGCGTGAGTCCGGATCAATTGAGCAGGATGCCGATGTAGTTATGTTTTTAAATAGACCTGAATTTTACGGTATTACCGCGGACAATGAAGGCAACTCAACCGAAGGAATGGCTGAAATTATAATTGGCAAACAGCGTAACGGACCTACTGGTGATGTTAAAATGAGATTCATTAAAGAATATGCCCGTTTCGAAAGTCTGGATTTAATTCATACTGATTATCCGGTTGCACAGCTGGAAGAACATGACGACGAGGATTTAATATGAAATATTTTATTATTGTTTTTTCTATTTTTATTTCAGCTTCGCTTTTTGCTCAAGAAATTTATACGCAGAAAGACGTAGATGTATGTAAAAATACTTTTGAATTCGCTGTTGAAAAAAATCTTTCCGGCAAGCCGATTAATGAAATTATTATTGAAATTGGAAAAACGTTTTTAGGATTAGATTATATCGTTCATCCTATTGAATCAGATGGTGAAGAGAAAGTAATTGTAAATTTATCCGGCTTCGACTGTTATACGTTTTTAGAAACCGTTCTTGCTTTGTCTCGAAACGTGAAATCAGGAAAAACATCTTTTGAGGATTACCTAACGGAGATTGAAAATATCAGATACAGAAAAGGGAAGAATCTTGGTTATACTTCTCGGCTTCATTATTTCTCGGATTGGATTTATGAATCCGATAGAAAAAAAATAATTGAAGATGTAACAAAAAAAATTGGAGGAGAACAATATAAAAATACCGTTCATTTTATGAGTTCAAATCCGGGTTCTTACGAGCAATTAAAACGTAATCCGAAATTTATAGAAGAAATGAAACTTGTTGAAGATGTGATTTCAAACCGCGAATATTTTTATATCCCCCAAAATAAAATAGCAGTACTTGAAAAAGGGATTCAATCCGGTGATATAATCGGAATTACAACCGACATAAAAGGGTTAGATATTGCCCACACAGGAATTGCAATTAGAATGGAAGACGGAAGAATTCATTTTATGCACTCTCCAATGGAAGGGAAAAAAGTTCAAATCACCGAAAAACCGCTTTCGGATTATATAAAAGGAAACAAACGCCAAACCGGTATTATAGTTGCCCGTCCACAATAATATTGGATGTAATGTCCTTTCAAAATTCAGGTTATTTATTCTAATGTCGAAAATTGTTTAACTTTGGTTTTAAAGTAGATATATTTGTCTTAAGGTTTTAGATTAATTTAGATTATTATGGATGAGATTACCACAAAACAGGAAATACTAGATTCAATAGCAGAAGGGCTTTTTACTATTGATAAAGAATTCCGTATAAATTTTATTAATAATGCAGCCGAAAAGATTACCGGTTTTAAAAAAGAAGAAGCTGTTGGTCAAATCTGCAAAAAAATTTTCCGCTGTGAAATAAATGAAATTGAATGCCCAATCGCTAAAGTTCTTGAACAGGATAAAAATATATTCGAACTAAAATCTAAAATTAAAAGTAAATCCAATTCCGAAATTCCAATTAAGCTCAATGCAGCCGTTCTAAAAAATAATAAAAATGAACCTGTAGGCGGAGTTATTTCTTTTAGAGACATAAGTTACGACATTGACGTTGAATCATACCTTCTGAAAAACACAAACTTTTACGGTATTGTCGGTCATTCAAAATCCATGACAGATATATTTTACCTTATACAGGAAATTGCCGATACGGATGTAAATATTTTAATAACAGGTGAAACCGGTACCGGTAAAGAAATGATTGCAGACGCAATTCAAAAAACAAGCAGAAGAAAAGATGAAAAATTCGTAAAGGTAAATTGCGGAGTACTGCCGCCGAATTTATTGGCAAGTGAGCTTTTCGGGCACGTAAAAGGAGCTTTTACCGACGCAGTAAAAGATAGAGTCGGCAGATTTGAACTTTCCGACGGTGGGACAATTTTTCTTGATGAAATTACTGAAATGAGCCTTCAGATGCAAAGTCAGCTTTTGCGGGTTATTCAGAATGGTACATTCGAAAAAGTTGGCGACTCACAAAGTAAAAAAGTTGATGTAAGAGTTATTGCGGCTACTAATTCTAACTTAAGTGAATCAATAAAAGAAGGTAAATTCAGAGAGGATTTATTTTACAGATTAAATGTTGTGCCGATTGAACTTCCTCCATTAAGAAAAAGAATAGAAGATATACCGTTTCTGGGAATGCATTTTATAAAGAAGTTTAATTTAATTTATAAAAAAAATATTAAAGAAATTGAAGCCGACGCACTTACTTTGTTAACAAGTTATAACTGGCCTGGCAATATAAGAGAATTTGAAAACGCTATTGAATACGCATTTATACGAACAAAAGATAAGGAATCAATTTGTGCTTGTTCACTTCCTTCAGCAATTAGGGAAAGTGTAAATTGTTCGTCCGAAAATGAAATATGCAATCCTAAATTCTCGGTTCAACTAATTAAATTGCTCGAAGAAAATAATTGGAATAAATCTAAAGTTGCAAAAATTTTGGGCGTAAATAGAACTACCATATGGAGACAGTTAAAATCAATAGGATTAAGTATAATGTTTTTATCTTTTAATTCCGCTTCATGTTTATTATAAAACCGTATTATAAAATTCAAACCGCTGATTAACTTAACTGCAGATAAGAACCAAACTATAAAAATTCCATAAATATTAATTAAAAATATGTTCAAATTATTTTATCAAGTTTTTAATTAATCCATTATTTATTAATTAATACTGTAGAACAAATCAAGACCGTTGCAAAGCGTTGCATTTTTCTTAAAAATGATGCAACACCTAACCTATTTAATTACAAATGGTTAATCAAAGTGTTGCATTTTCTGCAACGCTTTTCTAATCTCCTAATTATTGCGCTTCGATTATACTTAAAAAACAGAACAATTTACCCAAAAATCATGGCAGCTTATTTGTATATAATTATTCATGAATGAGATGTTAGCAAATTATCAATTCTTAGTAAGAAACTATCGAAATGCCGTCGATGAATTAATTGATGTTGTGAATAAAAATCCGCTTAATAAAAAAGCCCGTAAAAAATTAATTATTTGTTACACTCAAACAGAGCAGCTTGAAAAAGCGTTGGATCTTTTTATTGATCTGATATGTGAAGATATTGATTTTATTATCAGCACTGATCCCGAAATTGAAGATTGTCCGTGTCCCGAATTGGTAACAAAACTTGAAGTAGGAGAAATTGAAAGAAAGCATAAAACTAATCTTTTTATTGAACTTGGAATTTTATGGCTTTTTTGCAGTCCACAAAAATCGCTTGATAATTTTAAAAATGCTTTAAAAATAGATCCGAATAATAAATTATTAAATATTGCGGTCGAAAAAATTTCCATCAAAGTTAATTAACAAGGAGAAAAAAATGAACAAGAAACTTACAAGAAAAGACTTTTTAACAAATACGACAAAGTATGCTATAGGCGCCGCGGCAGGTGTTGCCGGATTAAATATGTTATCGGGCGGAAAAGCATTCGCAAAAACAAATTCAGCATGGCCTTTTCCTTATCAGAATATTGATCCCGAAGAAGCAAGAGTAAAAGCTCATTGGTTATATTATAATGAAATGGATTGCTGCTCGGGAGTATTTGGAGTATTCACCGATTTGTTAAAGGAAAAAATTGGTGATCCTTGGACAAATATGCCTATGGAAGTAATGCTTTACGGCAGAGGCGGTGGTGCTGGCTGGGGTTCAACATGCGGTGTAATAAATGGAGGCGCTGCTGTAATTAGTTTGGTTGTTAATAAAGCTGATTCCGGTAAACTTATTAATGAATTATGGGGATGGTATACAACTGAAAATCTGCCTACCGAAGCGGCAAACACAGCAACATATTTAGATACAAGATATACCGATGTATTGCCTCAAAATATTGCCGGTAGCCCTTTGTGCCATGCTTCGGTTAGTCAATGGTGTATGGTCGCTGGTAAAAAAGTTGGTGATGTTGAAAGAAAAGAACGCTGCGCAAGAATTGCCGGCGATGCCGCAGCTAAAACAGCTGAAATTTTAAATGCATATTTTGCAAGCACTTTTACAGGCACTTTTGCTGTTCCTGCCGCAAATTCTGCATGTATGCCTTGTCATGGCGCCGCAATGTTTAACAATGTTATGACAAATATGGAATGCGCTTCTTGCCATCCCGATGCTCATCCAAATTCTCCGTCGGCGGTTGATGAAATTGGCGGTGTACCTTCGGATTTTACATTGGAACAAAATTATCCAAATCCTTTTAATCCTACTACCAATATCCGTTTTGCTATTCCGCAGCAGGGTAAGGTTAGATTGGAAGTTTATGATATTCAGGGTCAGCTTGTAAATTCACTTATTGATTCTGAAGTTATGAATGCAGGCACATATAAAGCCGACTGGAACGGTAAAGATAATTTGGGTAATCGTGTTTCAAGCGGTGTATATTTTGCAAGGTTAACAACTGCTAACTTTATGAAAACAATTAAAATGAACCTCGTTAAATAAACCGCATTTATAAGACTGGTTCAAGAGACCGCCGCAAGGCGGTCTTTTTATTTTAAATACTTTCATTAATTAATGATTTCAGGATCTCCAAATTTTTAAGATCTTCTAATTGTTCTTTCCCTTTTGGAGTTTCCAATATTTTTGGAATGTGTTCAAGTCTATCATCATTCATTATATTTTTAAATCCCTTTAAACCTATAAAGCCTTTTCCGATATTTTCATGCCTGTCAACCCTGCTGCCGAGTTCCTTTTTACTATCGTTCATATGAAAACACTTTAACAAATTGAGACCAATTATTTCATCAAATTCTTCTATTACATTTTTATAATTGTTAACAATGTCATATCCTGCAGCAAAAATATGTGCAGTATCAATACAGACCGACATTCGTTTTTTATCTTCGACTAATTCAATAATTTTATTAATGTGTTCAAATTTATATCCGATTGTTGTACCTTGTCCGGCAGTCATTTCAAGCATACTTTTTACGTTAAAATTTTTTGTATTAGAATGAGCAATATTTATTGATTCGGCAATCAGTTTAATTCCTTCATCTTCTCCTTTTCGCCATGGGAACCGGGATGAAAATTTAAATACGGAATTCCTAATAGCTCGCATCTTTCTAATTCATCAATAAAAGCATTCCGGGATTTTTTAAGCAATTCTAGTTTTGACGCGCATAAATTAATAAGATATGAATCATGACTAACGACAAACTTGATTTTTGATTCAGCCAGTTTTTCTCTAAAAGAATTAATCCCTTTTTCTTCAAGCGGTTTGGCATGCCATCTATTATTATTTTTGGTGAATATCTGCATAGCCGAAAAACCTAATTTTTCGGCAAGTTCTATTGATTTTGAAACTCCCCCTGAAATTGATGTGTGCGCCCCTAATAAATGTTTCATATATTTATACTTTGTAATTTTTAGAAAACAGACATATTTAAAAAAATCTTTATCTTTGTTCTTAACCTAAATTTGCGCTAAAGAAGTTTAGGATAAAGTTACAGATAATGATTAAGATAAAGATTTAGAAAACAGGAAGTAAAATTAATATTAAAAAATACTTGGAAATTTCATGACTTCTGATGATCAAAAATATTTAAAACTTTGTTTTGAGCTTGCTAAAAAAGGAGCGGGGACTGTAAGCCCAAATCCATTAGTAGGAGCAATTATAGTAAAGGACAATAAGATTATTTCACAAGAGTTTCATAGCAAATTTGGCGAAGCTCATGCCGAAGCAAAAGCAATATCAAACGCAAAGGAAGAATTAAAAGGCGCCACAATTTATTGTAATCTCGAACCATGTTGTCATACAAATAAAAAAACCCCGCCTTGCGTTCCTAAAATTATTGAAAGCGGAATTTCAAAAGTAGTGATTAGCAATGTTGATCCTAATCCTTATGTTGCAGGAAACGGAATTAAACAATTAAAAGAAGCCGGTATTGAAGTGGTTTCCAAATGCATTGAAAAAGAAGGTAAAGAGCTAAACAAATTTTTCTTTAAATATATTCAAACGGGAATGCCTTACATTACAATTAAAATCGCGCAGTCAATCGATTCAAAAATAAGCGCGGTTGAAGGAATTCAAACCTGGCTTACCGGCGAGGAGTCTCAAAGTTTTGTGCATTCTCAAAGAGCTATTTATGATGCCGTATTAATTGGTGCAAATACAATAAAAGTTGATAATCCGCATCTTACAGTGCGGCTGGTAGACGGAAGAAATCCTAAAAGAGTAATTATTGACGGTAATCTTTCATCGCCTATTGAATCAACTGTGTTTAACGACGGACATCGCGAATCTACCATGGTCTTCACTAAAATAAATTCCAATATTGAGAAAATTTCTTTACTTAAAGAAAAAGGAGTGAAAGTATTTCAAATGGAATCAAACGGGGATAGTAAAATTAAACTCCTTGAGATTTTGAAAATTCTCGGAAATGAGCAAATTAGCTCACTTTTGGTTGAAGGCGGCGGAGAAATGTTCAGCAAATTTGTCGAAAATAATCTGTATGATGAGATAATAATTTTAAAGGCACCAATTTTGTTAGGTAGCGGTGTGGATTCACAGGTAAAGGTGGAAAATCTAAACTTGGATCTTATATCCACTGAAATGCTTGGCGATGATACAAAATATGTTTACAAAAATTTGGATGGGTTTTTGTCTAATAACTAAGTTATTAATTAGGTAATTTTAACAAATGTTTACAGGACTTATAGAAGAAATAGGAAAAGTAAAAAGAATAGAAATGTTCACAGGTGGAATTCGTCTAAAAATTTCTGCATCTAAAATAATGGATGATATAAAAGTTGACGATTCAATTTCTATTAACGGCGTTTGCCTTACCGTCGTAAAAATAGATAATGACGGTTTTGCAGTAGAAGCCGTTGGCGAAACTTTAAATAAAACGGCAATCAAAGAATTAAAAGAAAACCAATTAGTTAATCTTGAAAGAGCCGTTAAATTAAATGACAGACTGGGCGGACATTTGGTTCAAGGTCATGTAAACGGAGTGGGGAAAATATCAAATATTCAAAAACTTGGAGAGAATTATTTTTTAGAAGTTCTCGTACCTCCTCAATTAACAAAATACTTGATAGATGAAGGATCAATTGCAATTGACGGTATAAGTTTAACCATCGCTAAACTTTCTGGAAACAAGGTTGGACTTTCTATTATTCCTCACACTTGGAAAAATACAAATCTGAGTTCAAAAAATATTGGGTCGGTTGTAAACATTGAAACAGATGTTATAGCTAAATACATTGAGAAATTATTACTTAATAAAAATCAAAATGATAAAGAACCGTTTTCTCAAAAATGGTTCGAAGAAATGGGGTATTAAAAAATGAGCGGCAACGGATCCGATGAATCTAAAACAAATTTCAATACGATTGAAGAAGCGATTGAAGACATAAAAAAAGGAAAGATGGTTGTTGTTGTTGACGATGAGGACCGCGAGAATGAAGGCGATTTGATTATGTCCGCACAGCTTTGCACGCCTTCCGATGTTAACTTTATTGTAAAAGAAGGAAGAGGGATGTTATGCGCCCCAATTACCTTGGAACGCGCAAGTGAACTAAATCTTGATTTAATGGTTGAACGAAATACAGCTCTTCATCAGACACCTTTTACTGTTACAATAGATTACATTCACGGCACAACTACTGGGATTTCTGCAAGCGACAGGGCTAAAACAATTAATGCCATTGCTGATCCAAAAGCCGCGGCTGCCGATTTCGCCAAACCGGGACATATATTCCCGCTTGTAGCAAAAAAAGAAGGTGTTTTAAGAAGAGCGGGACATACTGAAGCTGTTGTAGATCTTATGAATCTTGCCGGATTAAATCCTTCTGGGATTCTTTGCGAAATAATGGATGAAGACGGAACAATGATGCGTGTTCCTCAACTGAGAAAATTTGCGGATAAACATAATCTTAAATTTATTACAATTGCAGATTTAATAGCATACAGAAGAAAAACCGAAAAACTTGTAAAATGTAAGTCCATTGTAACTATGCCTTCAATTCATGGTGATTTTAAACTTCATCTTTATGAAAATATTTTGGATAAAAATGATTATTCAATCGCATTGGTAAAAGGGGATATAAAAAACGGCGAACCGGTTTTAACTCGTGTACACTCCGAGTGTTTTACAGGTGATGTTCTCGGTTCCAAAAGATGCGATTGTGGCGATCAGCTGGAAAAAGCAATGCAGATGGTTGAAGAAGAAGGGCGCGGAGTTGTACTTTATATGAGACAGGAAGGAAGGGGTATTGGACTTTTAAACAAACTTCTTGCGTATGAACTTCAGGAAAAAGGAAAAGATACGGTTGAAGCGAATGAAGCTTTGGGATTTAAAGCCGACTTAAGGGATTACGGAATTGGGGCGCAGATATTGAAAGATCTTGGCGTTTCTAAATTAAGATTAATGACAAACAACCCTATGAAAATAATAGGCTTAAAAGGACATGGTCTTGAAATTACAGAAAGAATTCCTATTGAGATTCACCCTAACTCAAATAATGAAAAATATTTGAGAACCAAACAGGAAAAAATGGGTCACCTTTTTATGGTGCACAATTAAAATTAAAATAAAGCGGAGCGGAAAATGTCAAATGTTATAAGCGGAAATCTAAATGCAAAAGATAAAAAATTCGGTATTGTAGTAGGACGGTTTAACGAGTTTATATCAGGCAAACTTTTATCGGGAGCCATGGACTGCATTATTCGTCACGAAGGGGACAAGAAAAATGTAACAACAGTTTGGGTTCCGGGCTCGTTTGAAATTCCTCTCACCGCGAAGAAATTGGCCCAGTCAAAAAAATACGATGTCATAATTTGTCTCGGCGCTGTTATACGCGGAGCCACACCGCATTTTGATTTAATTGCCGCTGAAGTTTCAAAAGGTATTGCGCATGTTGGTTTAGAAACGGGAGTTCCCGTTGTATTCGGCGTAATTACGTCCGACACAATTGAACAGGCAATTGAAAGAGCGGGCACAAAATCCGGCAACAAAGGCTGGGACGCAGCGCTTACCGCTATTGAGATGGTCGATCTTTATACTAAATTATAAAATTTTATAATGCTGTCTCAAAAGTAATTTTATTTTGTGTCTTAGTGCCTTAGTGGCAGAAAAAATTTGGTAATTACTAATTTAAAACATTAGCCACAAAGTCTCTAAGACACGAAGAGAAACAATAATTCTTGAGACAGCTTAATTCTTTTTCAGAAAAAGATACCTTTTTATATTAATTAACTTGCCCCAAGTACCCTTTTCTTTTTAGTTTTACATGTGCAATTTTTTGCAGGATTGATGAATAAAAATGTAAAATTAATTAAGAATTAAAGTAATAGGAGTTTTGTAATGTCTAATGCTAAATTTGAAGTACCATTTCCGCCGAATGACCCGATATGCGATTATTTGCCCGGCTCTCCGGAAAGAGCCTCGCTTAAAAAAAGATATGCTGAATTAAAAAATCAAAAAATCGAAATTCCGTTAATTATTGGCGGCAAAGAAATTAAAACAGGTGATTTGGGAGAATGCGTTCTTCCGCACGATCATAAACATGTTATTGGAGTTTATCACAAAGCCGGAACAAAAGAAGTTAACATGGCCATTGAAGCGGCTTTAGAAGCGCGCAAGTTGTGGTCGGAGCTTCCATGGGAAGATAGAGTGGCGGTTTTCCTAAAAGCTGCAGATTTACTTACAACCCCTTATTGGAGAGATACATTAAACGCCGCTACAATGCTAAACCAAAGTAAAAACCCGTTTCAGGCAGAAATTGACGCGGCCTGCGAAGTTGTTGATTTCTGGAGATTCAACGCATATTACGCACAGCAGATTTTTGAAGAACAGCCGCTGCATTCTCCAAACGGAATGTGGAACAGACTTGAATACAGACCGCTTGAAGGATTTATCTTTTCAATTGCTCCTTTTAATTTTACATCTATTGGAGCTAATCTGTGTACCGCTCCGGCAATGGTCGGAAACGTTGTTCTGCACAAACCAGCATCAAGCGCGGTTTACGCTCAATACTGGTTTATGAAATTATATGAAGAAGCAGGTCTGCCTGCAGGTGTAATAAATTTTGTTCCCGGTTCAGGAAGAAACGTCGGAGATCCTGTATTAAACTCTCCTCATTTTGCCGGAATTCATTTTACGGGAAGCACGTCAACTTTCCAGAATATGTGGAAAACAATTGCCAATAATTTACCGAATTACAGAACCTATCCAAGAATTGTAGGCGAAACGGGTGGAAAAGATTTTATTTTTGCGCATAATAGTTCGGATGTTGACGCTTTAGTTACGGCATGTGTCCGCGGTGCGTTTGAATTTCAAGGTCAGAAATGTTCAGCCGCTTCACGCGCATATATTCCAAAATCTTTATGGAAGGAATTTAAAACAAAATATGTAGCCGAAGTTAATACAATAAAAATGGGCGATCCTGAGGACTTTACAAATTTCTTTAATGCGGTTATTGATAAAGGCGCCTTTGAAAGCATTAAATCATATATCGATTTTGCTAAACAAGCTAAAGACGCTGAAATTATTACAGGCGGAAACTGCGACGATTCTAAAGGTTATTTTATTGAACCAACGACAATAGTTACTACCGATCCTCATTTTAAAACAATGGAAGAAGAAATTTTTGGACCCGTGTTAACAATATTTGTATATGAAGATGAAAAGTATGAAGAGACATTGGACATATGCGATAACACTTCTCCTTACGCTTTAACGGGCGCAATTTTCGGAAGAGATAAATACGCCGTTAAATTGGCTGAAAGAAAATTAGTAAACGCCGCCGGTAACTTTTATATTAATGACAAACCGACAGGCGCGGTAGTAGGCCAGCAGCCGTTCGGCGGTGCAAGAGCTTCAGGCACTAACGATAAAGCGGGCAGTTATTTAAATATGATTAGATGGGTTTCACCGCGGACAATAAAAGAAAACTTTATACCACCAAAAAATTACAGATATCCTTTCATGGATGAAAAATAAAATTAGAAAGCCCCGAATATTCGGGGCTTTTTTGTTTTAAACTTTGCGTTCTCTGCGGGTCTCTTTGCGACCTTTGCGTGAACCAATACTTTAATTTCACACAAAGAGCGCAGAGAAATATCCCAAAAGTTCGCGAAGCATATTAATCTCTTCTTTCTTCCAATTTTTTCTTGAGCAGTTCGTTTACAATGCCGGGGTTGGCCTTGCCTTTACTTTCTTTCATAATTTGACCGACAAAAAAACCTAAAACTTTTTCTTTTCCGCTCAGATATTCTTTAATTTGTCCTTCGTTTTCGTTTAATATTTTCTCTATAATTCCTTCTATTGCGGAAGTATCGGTTATCTGCACAAGATTTTTTTCTTTAACAATTAATTCAGGGTCAGAATTATCCTTCAGCATTTCGGGGAAAACATCTTTTGCAATTTTCCCGCTGATTGTGTTGTTGTTTATCAGTTCAATTAATTTTCCTAAATTCTTTGGTGAGATTGGAAAATCTTTTGGCGAAATTTTTTCATCATTAATATATTTTAATATATCTCCCATAACCCAGTTGCTTGCGGATTTATAGTCATTAGTTACTGTTAATACCTCTTCGTAATAGTCAGCCAGCGGTTTTTCCGAAGTTAATAAATCGGCATCGTAAAGAGGAAGTTTGTAATTGTTGATAAATCTTTCTTTACGCGCGTCTGCTAATTCCGGCAACGATTTAAGAATTTCATTTTTCCAGCTATCGGTTATAATTATCGGCAGCAGATCCGGATCGAGAAAATATCTGTAATCATGGGCTCCTTCCTTGCTGCGCATCGGCATAGCTTCATTCAAATCTGCGTTCCATAATAATGTCTGCTGTGTTATAATTCCACCGTCTTCAACAATTTCAATCTGTCTGGCTATTTCAAAATCAATTGCCCGTTCAACATTACGGAAGGAATTCATATTTTTAACTTCAGTTTTTGTGCCCAGTTCCTTTTGACCGAAAGGACGTATTGATATATTAGCGTCGCAGCGGAGCGAACCTTCTTCCATATTTCCGTCGCATATTCCTAAATATGTTAAAACCTGTTTTATTTTCGTCAAATATAAATATGCTTCTTCGGCCGTGCGTATATCCGGTTCGCTCACTATTTCAATTAACGGAGTTCCGCAGCGGTTAACATCTACAAGCGTTTCTCCGCCTCTATCATGTATTGATTTCCCGGCATCTTCTTCCATATGGATTCTTGTAATACCGATTCTTTTCGCCGAGCCGTCGCTCTTAACAACATCAATATAACCATGTTCGCAAATCGGTTCTTCATATTGTGAAATTTGATATCCTTTAGGAAGATCAGGGTAAAAATAATTTTTACGAGCAAATACTGATTTTTTATTAATTGCGCAATTTGTAGCGAGTCCCATTAGAACCGAATATTCAACTACTTTTTTATTCATAACAGGAAGTACGCCGGGATGTCCTAAACAGACCGGACAAACATTTGTGTTAGGCGGGTTGCCGAATTTAGTGGAGCACCCGCAGAAAATTTTTGTATCGGTTAATAATTGCGCGTGAACTTCCAATCCGATAACGGCTTCGTATTTATTGTTCATAAATTTATAGGGAATAATTTCAAAAATAGATTTGCGAAATATAGGAATAAAATATTAGTAACTGCAAACGGATTGAATGTATGTATAGTTGAATGATCATATTCAAAATTTCATGCATCCATTAATTCATTCATTCGAACTTTTTACAAATCATACTTCTTTTTAAACCATTCGTATGCCTGGTTTATTTGTTTGCTTTTATTTTCGGCAAGATCAATTAATTCCTGTCCAAGGTCCGAGACTTTATCCGGATGATATTTAGCTATAAGTTCCAAATATTTTTTTCTTATTTGAGATTTTGTTACCTGTCCTTTTAATCCGAAAAGATCGCCGAAAAATTTTGATTTTTCCATTTCCGAACCGCGGTCAAACTCAAAAGAATACTGCTGTTTAGAATAAGCTCCTTCGTACTTTTCGTATCGTTCATATTTTTCATAACGTTCGTATTTCTCATATTTTTTATAATTCTCATCGTTTGGATTATTCCATGTTGATTTTCTTTTTCTATATTTTCTTTTTGAACCGCCGTTAATAGGGCCGGCAATTGAAGATATCATTTTATAAAAAATTTCATCGGCATACTTTGTTTTGGATAAGTATTCGAGCATGTTGTGATTAAGTTCCGACCAGTCGGTTGTTGTTATCATTTCGGCTTCTTCGGTTAATCTTACCTTTAAATATTTACCCGATACTTTTTGATAAATAGTTTTAAGCTTGTTTTCTTCAACAATCGGATTGTAAATTTTTAGAATATGATTCGCCCATTCGTCCGATCCCATTTTCATTATTAATGTAAAGAGCAGAAGATATTCAGTTAAAACAAAATCAGGCGGAACATCATTAAGTAATTTTGATGAAAATAAAATACATTGCTGCCTTCCGTATAACGTATAAATGAATTCCGTTAAAGTTTCAGTTCCGTTTAATCCGAAATTATTTATGAATGCCGTATTAACCGCCGCAGAGGTGAAATTGTTTTTAAAGTCCCACGAGTTTTTAAAATCAAATTCAAGTGTATTTTGAGAAAAGTTAGTTAAGCTGTTCTGCACCTGACCAATTGTTAACCATAATTGTCTGTAAACTTCGTCATATACTCCGTAGGCGGCTTCAAACTTCCCTAAATCGAAAAGAATATCTCCGGAGTTTCTTAAGCTGGATATATTACTGGATAAATATTTTTTTTGAGCCATATAATAATTTCAATTGAAGAGTTTAATATTAATCACCGCGGTTTCAAATTCAAAATACTATTCTAAATGTTATGATTCCGCAGTATGAACATAACATCCCAAGGTATTATCGGATTAATTAAAAAATATTTTAATTGACAAAATTATTTGATAATTTAAGAGCAGAACAATAAAATACAGGTCCATATGAAATTAGATGTTGTTGCTTTTGCGGCTCATCCGGATGATGTCGAACTTTCGATAGGCGGCACAATCGCTAAATTTACAAAAGCCGGCTATAAAGTTGGAATTATTGATCTTACTCAAGGTGAACTAGGAACAAGGGGTTCTGTTGAAATAAGAAAAAAAGAAGCTGAAAAAGCGTCTGAGATTCTGGGTATCGAACTTAGAGAAAACTTAAGTATACCCGACGGCAAGGTAAAATTTAGTGAAGAATATTTAAAATTAATCGTAATAAAAATTCGAAAGTATCAGCCTAAAATAATTTTCGCTCCACATTTCCATGACCGTCATCCTGATCATATAGGAGCGGCTGAACTGGTTAAAAACGCTATGTTTTTTTCGGGAACTCCGAAATATGAAACTGAAGTAAACGGGAAATCGCAAAAAGCTTTCAGGCCGAATCATTTATTCTACTTTATGCAGACGTATGAATTTGACCCGACATTTATTAATGATGTAAGCGAGACATTCGAAATTAAAATGGAAGCGGTTCGTGCTTATTCCTCACAGTTCTATAATCCGAAAAGTAATGAGCCCGAAACATTAATTAGCAGTCGAGGATTTATCGAATACCTTGAAGCCCGCTCAAAATTTTACGGATTTCAGATTCGGAAAAATTACGGCGAGCCGCTCTATTCTGAAGAAAGAATTGAATTTAATTTGAACAATTTACTTAACAAAAAAGGTTAAAATGAAAATTGCGTTTCTGGGTACCGGATTGATGGGCTTTCCCATGGCTAAAAGACTTTGCGCCGCGGGTTACGAGTTAAATGTTTATAACAGATCTAAAAACAAAGCCGAAGAACTTGTTAATTTTAATGCTAATGTTTGCGACACGCCTGCCGAAGCGATAATAAACTCCGATACCGTAATTATAATGCTGTCCGAATATTACGCCGTATGCAGTACACTTTTTAATCTTCAAAATAACAGCGTCTCTGGCTCTAAAAATATTTTGAAAGGTAAAACCGTAATTCAAATGAGCACAATCTCGCCGGATGAAAATATTTTATTAAAAGATAGAATTGAAAAATTAGGAGCTGAATTTTTTGAAGCCCCGGTTCTAGGAAGTTTGCCGCAAATTGAAGCTGGTAAATTGGTGGTATTAGTTGGATCTGAAAAAGATCAATTTGAAAAATATAAAGATTTGTTTAATAATTTCGGAGATGATATAATTCATTTCGGCGAAGTGGGAAAAGCTTCTTCGGCTAAGCTTGCATTAAACCAAATGATTATTTCTCTTACTTCGGCATTTTCAATGAGTTTGGGTTATGTAATAAACATGGGGGTTGATGTTGAAAAATTTATGAGGGTATTGAGAAAAAGTGCTCTTTACGCCCCTACATTTGATAAAAAATTAGATAATATGTTAAACCGTGATTTCAAAAATCCGAATTTTCCGGTTAAGCATTTATTAAAAGACGCAAAACTTATGAATAATCAATTCGCAAAAAACGGAATAAATAATTTAATTCTGGAATCGGTAATAAAAATACTAAAAACTACTATTGACGAAGGTTATTCAGAATACGATTATTCAGCATTGTATAATTCCATCCATCCCGAAATTAAAGCACCTTTTAGTAAATAGTCTGAATCCAATATTCGGATACCGCATCTTACATGATAAAAAAGGAGAAATTATGAGTTACTACTATGCAAAAAAAGTAGATTATACTTTTGATGAGTCTGTTCAAAAAATTACCAATGAATTAAAAGAAGTAGGGTTCGGAATTTTAACTGAAATTGATGTTAAAGAAACACTAAAGAAAAAAATTGATGTTGATTTCAGAAAATATAAAATTCTGGGTGCATGCAATCCTAATTTCGCGCATAAAGCTTTGCTTGCAGAAGATAAAATTGGAGTTCTTCTTCCTTGCAGCGTAATTGTTCAGGAACTTGAGGACGGAAAATGTGAAATCGCGGTGATGAATCCGATGGAAGCTATGTCCGTCGTAACAAATGATAAACTCGCGCCAATAGCCGGAGAAGTCAACAGCCTGCTGGAATCCGCGCTTCAGAAAGTTTAATTAATGGGCAAATATTAATTTTGCCCATTTTTAAAATAATCTCATCAAAAAATAAAAGATAAAATATCCTCAGACTTTGTTCAAAATCTCTTTATTTTTTATTCTATCGTTCGATAATATTTGTAAAAATGTGTGTCCGGCATGAAATGGAATGGTATTTCAAAAATATACTACTCAAACGGTTTGCTTCGGCAGGAAATTAATTATAAAGAAGGTCTGCGTGAAGGCTATACAAATGAATATAGTCTTTCGGGTAAACTGATAGAAAAACATTATTACAAAGACAATCTAAGAGAAGGAGTATCAACATCTTATTTTGATGACGGCAGTTTAAAATCAAAACTATTCTACAAACATAATAAACTCCACGGCAAAGCTTATTATTATTATCAATCGGGAGTATGTAATGAAGAAATTGATTATTCAGATGGAAGCTGCGATGGCGATTATAAAATATTCTATGACAATTCTTCATTAAAAGAAATTATACCCTATAAAAACAACAAAAGAGAAGGAACGGCAAAACAGTTTAAAAGAAACGGTTTGTTAATTTCTGAAACTCCTTACAGAGAAGATTTTATTTTCGGTGAAGTAAAATATTTTTATCCCGACGGAGAGTTAAAGTCGGTTGTAACTTATAAGGAAGGCATAAAAGACGGCCCGACAAAAATATATTATAAATCGGGGTCATTAAAAGAGAATAAGAATCATCAAAATAACCGCGTTGAAGGGAAGGTATTTACATATTACAAAAGCGGATCTCTTAAAGGAGAATGGAATTATTCCAACGGTAAACCTCACGGCGAATCTAAATTTTATTATGAAGAAGGCATTCTTTTAGGCGTAAAAAATTTTGAAGACGGAAAAGATAACGGACCCACAAAGGTGTTTTATAAAAACGGGAATCTAAAAGAAGAAGTCGAGTTTTTTCCCGGGAATAAAAAACGTAATGTAAAAAAGTACGATATTGAAGGGAAACTAATTCTTCCTTCTATAGATGAAGAAAAACTAATTAATACTGAAACTGATAATAAAAATACCGGCCAAATTAAAATCAAATCAAAAAATGAACTTAAAGGAATAAAGAAAGTTCTAATTATTTTTACAAAGGAGAACTTGAAAAAAATCGCACTTGCTGCCGCTTTTATTATCACTTTATATTCAATAGTTATTTATTTAATCGGATAGTTTTTTTAGTTGTAATAATCCCACAATAAATCAGCCAGTTTCAAAAAACAAACTTTCCATCATTTTGTTATTAAAACACAAAATTTGCTTATATTATTATTCCCATTCTAAAATTCTTATAAAATTTACAATTTAATTAAGTTTTAACGAAACTTTTACAAATTTGATATTGTAGAAAAAACTTGAAAATTAACAAAAAGTGAGGCATAAATTTGGAGATTACTGAACTTAACGAGAAGATTAAAAACGAAAGTGCTTTTGTCGACACTCTTTTTAGTGAAATCGGTAAAGCTATTGTCGGACAAAAGGAAATGGTTGAAAGACTAATTATTGGTCTTCTTTCAAACGGGCACGTACTTCTTGAGGGTGTACCAGGACTAGCAAAAACTCTCGCTATTAAATCGCTTGCCCAATCAATGCATGCCAAATTTCAGAGAATACAATTTACACCTGATCTGCTTCCTGCTGATTTGCTTGGTACTATGATTTACAGTCAGAAAGACGGAAACTTTTCTATTAAAAAAGGCCCCATTTTTTCGAATTTTATTCTAGCTGATGAAATAAACCGCGCTCCGGCAAAAGTTCAAAGCGCTTTGCTTGAAGCAATGCAGGAAAGGCAGGTAACAATTGGAGAAGAAACATTTAAACTGGATGAACCTTTTTTAGTACTTGCTACTCAAAACCCAATTGAGCAGGAAGGAACATATCCGCTTCCTGAAGCTCAGGTTGATAGATTTATGCTGAAGATTAAAATCACATATCCAAAACGCGAAGAAGAATTACTGATAATGAAACAGAATGTGGGCGGTATAATTTCGGAGATTAAACCAATTATTAAGACAGAAGATATACTCCGTGCCAGAAAATTGGTTCATGATGTTTATGTGGATGAGAAAATAGAAAAATATATACTTGATATTATTTTTGCTACAAGGAATCCGGAACAGTTCGGGTTAGAGAGTCTTAAAGAACTTATTAGTTACGGCGGATCGCCAAGAGCAACAATAAATCTGGCGCTTGGGGCAAAATCAATGGCTTTTATTAAAAGAAGAGGATATGTTATTCCCGAAGACGTAAGAGCAATATGTATGGATGTACTTAGACATAGAGTTGCTGTAACTTATGAAGCCGAAGCTGAAGATATAACTTCTGAAAACATAATAAGTGAAATTTTAAATAAGGTAGAAGTCCCATAATATCTTTATCACTAACTTGATCTTTATCTTGATAAGAAATGATAAAGATAAAGACAATGATTGAGATCGAGATTTATTAATTATGCTTACAAGAGAACTATTAAAACAAGTCCGGCAGATAGAAATTAAAACACGCGGTGTTGTTAACGATGTGTTTTCGGGAGAATACCATTCCGTTTTTAAAGGCAGAGGAATGGAATTTTCCGAAGTACGCGAATATCAGCCAGGCGATGATGTTAGAAGTATCGATTGGAATGTTACTGCCAGGTTTGGTCATCCGTATATCAAAATATTCGAAGAGGAAAGAGAACTTACCGTTATGCTGTTAGTGGATCTTAGCGGATCGCTAATATTCGGTACTGTTGAAAAAACCAAACAGCAAATTGCCGCCGAACTTACAGCAGTTCTTGCATTCTCGGCCATGAAAAATAATGATAAAGTCGGGTTGATCTTATTTACAGATCAGATTGAAAAATTTGTTCCCCCGCGCAAAGGCAGAAGTCACGTTCTTAGAATTATAAGAGAAGTACTTTCGTTTGAACCAAGGGGAAATAAAACTGATTTAAAAAACGCACTTGAATATTTTAATCATACTATAAAAAAGAAGAGCATTGCTTTTATGATTTCTGATTTTATTGACGATGGATATGAAAAAATAATCAGAATTGTCGGCAAGAAACATGATCTTATAGGACTTGTATTACGTGATCCGCGTGAAAGAGAAATTCCAAAGGCCGGATTAATAAAATTTAAAGATGCGGAAACTGGAGAATTTAGGTTTATTGATACGAACAGCAAAGATATTAGAGATTGGTTTTATATGAAACAAAAGGAAAATGATTCAAAACTAAGATCACTTTTTATTTCCGGGAGAATTGATTCAATTAATATTAATACAGGTACATCATACGTGAAACCGCTTGTTGATTTTTTTAAACTGCGCGAAAAAAGATGGTAAAGAAAAATTTAAAATATTCAGTACTGATATTCTTTTTTATATTCTTAAAATTAGAAGCACAGAACATAGAAGTATACGCGGAAACCGATACCACGGATTATTATGTAGGCGATTATGTGCATTACAGAATTTCTCTTACATTTGACGAAAACATTAAAATATCTTCTATCGCTTTAAAAGACAGTCTTAAAAATTTGGAATTTATTAAAGAAGAACCGCCGGTTAAATCAAAGGGGAATAAAAAACAAGAAGTCTATAGATATATTCTTGCTGGCTATGATTCAAGTGAAGTAATTATTCCTCCCATTCCGGTATATTACACAGTCGGAAATGATACCGCGATAAATGTAATTACAACTAACTCAGTCGCAATTGCTGTCCATACAATAGATGTCGACCCCGCAGCGGATATTAGAGATGTAAAAGACCCTTTAAAAATACCGCTTAATTGGTTTCTGATTTTAGTTATTGTATTTGTGCTAGTTTTGATCGCAGCGCTATTCTATTTATGGTATAGAAATTATAAAAAGAAAAAAGAAGGCGCGGAAATTAAAGTGCCTAAAATTATAATTCCTCCTTATAAAATTGCTTTAAAAGAATTAAGAGATTTGGAAGATAAAAAACTTTGGCAGCAGAATTTAATAAAAGAATATCATTCGCAAGTAACAGGAATCATAAGAAAATATTTTGAAGCTAGATTTAATTTACTTGCCCTTGAAATGCCTTCATCCGAATTAATTGAAGAGATGAAGAATATAAAAGATGCTGAAAATATATTGGATCAAACAAGAGAGTTTCTTGAAAATGCGGATATGGTTAAATTCGCGAAATTTAAACCTATGCCTACTGTTAATGAAGAGATGATGAAACAAGCTTATTCAATCGTAGAAAAAACAAAACCTGCTGATTCGTCCAATGAATTAATTCCCGAGGAAGCAAATGTTTAGTAATATAGAATTTGCTTATGGATGGGTGTTGTTTTTTTTGCCGGTTCTACCGTTAATAATTTTCTGGTACTGGAAAAGAAATAAAAAAGTATCCCCTGATTTCACTTACTCTTCATTAAACATATTTAATGGCATTAAGCCAACAATTAAAGAAAGATTAATCCATCTTCCTTTTTTATTAAGAGTATTGGCCTTGGGGCTGTTTATTATTGCTCTTGCGAGACCTCAAACTTTCGCTACCGGCGAAAATGTTTATACCGAAGGAATAGATGTTGCTGTTCTCCTGGATATTTCTGGCAGCATGCTTGCAGAAGATTTTAAGCCAAATAGACTTGAAGCGGCAAAAAAAGAAATTGATAAATTTGTTCAGGGAAGAACTTCCGATAAAATCGGTTTGGTAGTTTTCGCTCGGGAAAGTTTTACTCAATGTCCACTTACAATTGATTATTCCGTTTTAAGAAATTTACTTAAAGATATTCAAAGCGGAATGATTGAAGACGGAACGGCAATTGGTACGGCTATAGCAAACGGTGTAAATAGATTAAAGGACAGTAAAGCCGAAAGCAAGGTAATAATTTTATTAACCGATGGAGTAAACAACAGCGGTGAAGTTGATCCTATAACCGCGGCTCAAATCGCACAAAAGTTTGGAATTCGAATTTATGCTATTGGAGTTGGAACAAAAGGTCAGGCGCCTTATCCTTTTAAAACTCCTCTCGGGACTCGCTACCAAATGGTTCCTGTGGAAATTGATGAAGCTGCCCTAACGCAAATTGCAAAAATTACCGAAGGAAAATATTTCAGAGCTACAGATAATAAAAGATTGGAACAAATATATAACGAAATTGATCAATTGGAAAAAACAAGAGTTGAAATAACCTCTTACCGTCAAGCCAAAGAATTGTTTTACGTATGGGCCGGCGGCGGATTATTTCTTCTTTTATTTGAATTTGGATTAATAAGAACATATTTGAGAAGATTACCTTAAACAGAAGTCAGAATTCAGAATTCAGTAGCCAGAATACAGAAGTCAGAATTAAGAAGAAAAATAATTGGTAGATTACGAAAAACAATAAGCTCAAGATATTAATATAACTTTAAGAACTTTATAAACTTTATAACTTTTAACTGAGAAACAATGTTTAGATTTGCAAACCCTGAATATTTATACGCTCTATATTTAACTCCGATATTTATTATAGTATTTTGGTTGACACAAAAACATCAAAGAAAAGCATTGTCCGAATTTGCGAACAAATCCATGCATAATATTTTGTTTCCCTTAAGAAGCAGAGCAAAAGCGGTTATTAAATTTTTACTGTTCTTCTTTGCTGTTATCCTAATAATTATATCACTTGCAAATCCCCAGATTGGATCAAAAATTGAAGAAGTTAAACAAGTCGGAATTGATGTTTATATTTTATTGGATGTTTCCTTAAGTATGACAGCCGAGGATATTAAACCAAGCCGGCTCGAAAAAGCAAAACACGAAATATCAAAATTGATTCAGAAACTTCGCGGAGATAGAATCGGTTTGATAATTTTTTCAGGTGAAGCGTATGTTCAGTTTCCTTTAACAACCGATTATTCGGCGGCAAATTTATTTTTGTCGGCTGTTGATATTCATTCGGTTCCGCAAGCAGGCACCGCAATTGGTCCCGCATTGCGGCTTTCAATTGATTCTTTTAAAAAAGTTGATGAAACAAAAAAAGCTATTGTTGTTATAACCGACGGTGAAGATCATGAAGGCGATTTAAGTCCCGTTGTAGAAGATGCTGTCGATAACGGGATTATTATCTACGCTATCGGTTTAGGTTCGCCTGCGGGAGTGCCGATTCCGGTTTATAATGCATCAGGAAATAAAACCGGTTACAAACAAGATAATCAAGGAAATACAGTTCTGACTAGATTGGATGAAACTGTACTTCAGGAAATAACAACAAAAGGAAACGGGAGATATTACCGCGGTTCAAATACGGAAGATGAACTTGATCAAATTTATAATGATCTCGCAAAATTAGAACAGACTGAATACGGCGCAACAAGAATTACCGAATACGAAGACAGATATTATTATTTTTTAATTCCGGCTGTATTATTATTATTACTGGAAATTTTTATCTCTGGTAAAAAAACAAAATTGTTGATGAAATTTGAAAGCAGAACAAATTAGTCGTAATTAGAAACATAATTAAATTTTTATAAGGGATTGAATAATAGGTTAATTGACTGAATGATGACCAAATATATTCCAATCATTTAATTAACCAATCAATAAATCAGTCAATAAGTTATTCGAAAGCAAATATGAAGAATTTAGAAAAACATATAATATTTATCTTTTTTATAGTTAGCGTTAGTTTATCCGCACAAAGTAAACGCAGCTTAATTAATAGCGGTGTCGATTTATATAATGAAAATAAATTTACCGATGCCGAAAACAATTTTAAGCAGGGACTTGAACATGATTTCGAAAGCTTTGAAGGGCATTTTAATTTAGGAGACGCATTATATAAACAGCAAAAATATGAAGATGCTATGAAAGCTTACCAAAATGCTCTTGCTTTTGCGCAAAACGATTATGAAAAATCGAAAGTATATCATAACATTGGTAATACTTTATTAAAATCTCAGAAACTTAAAGAAAGTGTTAACTCATATAAAAACGCTTTAAAACTTGATCCGGAAGATCTTGAAACAAAGTATAACTTGTCATATGCTCTCAATCAGATGAAACAGCAGCAGCAGAACAAAGACAAACAAGATCAAAATAAAGACCAGGATAAAGATCAGAAACAGGATCAGAATCAGGATCAGAAAAATCAAAACCAGGATCAGAATCAGAATGATGAAAAGAATAACGATGAGAAACAGCAGCAGAATAATGATAATAAAGACAAGCAAGATCAGCAAAAACAACAACAGCAGCAGCAAAATCAGATTTCAAAAGAAGAAGCCGAAAGAATTTTAGAAGCATTAAAAAACAATGAAGCTGATCTGCAAAAAGAACTAAGAAAGAAAAAAGGTAAACCGGTTAAAAAAGCTAAGGATTGGTAAACTGGTAACACGATAAAAATTTAATGTAACTTTAAGGCGACAAAAATTAAGGATGAACAGTAGAATTAAATACATATTAATATTTCTTACTTTGTTATGCATAAACGTAAATTTATCGGCGCAGGAATTTAAAGCCACAGTTGATAAAACTACGGTTGGACAATATGAACGCTTTAGAGTTTATTTTACTTTTGAAGATGTAAATGCCAACAACGTCAGGAATTTCCGCGGACCGGATTTTAAGGGTTTTCAAATTTTAAGCGGTCCAAATCAATCAACAAGTATGCAGATTATTAACGGAGCTGTTTCCGGTTCAATCTCATATAATTATATTGTGCAGGCATCGGATATCGGCGAGTTTACCATTGGATCTGCCTCGGCAGATTATGATGGGAAATCTTTTACCACCAATCCAATCAAATTAAATGTAGTTAAAGGAACAGGAACGCCGAATCAGCCCGATAATAACGGAGGCGTTTCGCAGGAAGAACTGGCTAAGAATGTATTTATTCTAGCGGTGTCCGATAAACAAAATGTAATGCAGGGTGAACAAATAACTGTTACTTATAAATTATATGTAAAAACAAATATAAATTCACCCCAGATTAGTAAGCTTCCCACATATAAAGGATTCTGGGCTGAAGATATAGAAACATCACAGAATATTAGATTTGATATTGAAATGTACAGGGGAGAACGATACAGGTCGGCAGTGATTAAAAAAGTTGCGCTTTTCCCGACTCAAAGCGGCGAGCTCTCAGTAACTCCTTTCGAACTAACTGTCCCTGTTATTATTCGTAAGAGAAGAGATTCAGGAAGTGTCTTTGATGACTTTTTTAATGATTCTTTTTTTGGAAGAAGCGAAGCTGTGGATTACAACGTAAAGTCAAATTCGATTAAGATTAATGTACAGCCTCTTCCGGCAAATGCGCCGCAATCATTTAAAGGCGCAGTCGGAAATTTTACTCTTGATGCCGCAATAGATAAAAAAGAAGTTGAGCAGAATGAATCTATTAATATAATTGTAAATATTAGCGGAACCGGGAATATTAAATTACTGGATGTCCCTAAACTTGAAGTGCCTGTGGGATTCGAAAGTTATGAGCCTAAAATCTCAGATAATATAAACCGTACTGCGAAAGTTTCAGGATCTAAAAAAGTAGAATATCTATTAGTTCCGCGAGTTTCAGGTGCTAAAACAATACCGGGATTGGAATTCACATATTTTGATGTAGTAAAAAGAAAGTATTCAACATTATCAACTCCAGCATTTGTTGTGAATGTGAAAAAAGGAAAAAATACTTATGATAATGCTTCTTCTGGATTTTCAAAAGAAGATGTTAGATTATTAAGTCAGGATATTCGTTATATAAAAATATCTTCGTTTAATTTACAAAAACGGGATGAGTTTTCATTAATTTCAAAATGGTTCTGGTTCGGTATCATTTTCCCTGTATTATTTTTAAGCGCAGTATTGATGATTAAGAAACGGCAGGATAAACTATCCGGCAATACAAGATTAATGAAATATAATAAAGCTGAAAAAGCAGCTCGTAATAGACTTAAGTCTGCAAAAAAATCTTTAGATGCCGGAAACAACGAACAATTTTACAATGAAATTTCACAGGCTATGTCCGGATATCTTGAAGACAAACTTGATTTGCAAAAATCCGATTTTACACTTGACCGGGCAGTTTCAAAATTATATGAAAGAAATGTTGATATAGAATTAATTGATCAAGTAAAAGTTATATCGGAGAAATGTGAGTTTGCCCGTTTTGCTCCTAATCATGAATCCGGCGCGGCAGAAAAGGAATTGTACGATAAAAGTATGGATGTCATTATAAACCTGGAAAACTCTATAACAGCAAAGAAAAAGAAAAAATGAAGAAACTTTTAATAATATTGATTCTTTTTATTTCGGCTGCTTTTGTAAATATGCATGCTTTTTATCAAACCGAAGCCGAAGCGTTGATGCAGAACGGAAATTCACTTTATCAGAATGGAGATTACCACGAAGCTGCGAATGTTTATGAAGAAGTGTTAAATTTAGGTTTTGAAAGCGCCGCGTTATATTATAATCTTGGCAATTCATATTTCAGGTTAAACAACCTCGGAAAAGCGATTCTAAATTACGAGAAAGCTTTAAAACTTGAACCGTCTGATGACGACGTAATTTATAATTTAAGAATTGCCCAATCCCGTACTATTGATAAAATTCAGACAGTACCGCAAATATTTATTAGCGAGTGGTGGAATATTTTGGTTACCGGTTTTTCTGTTTCCGGATGGGGAATTATTTTTATTGTTTTCTATGTCCTTTTAATATTTTTAATCGGCGTATATTTTTTAACAAGATCCGGCCGAATACAACGATTTGTTTTTTTTACAGGTTCGGTTAATCTTGCAATCTTGTTTTTAGTTTTAATATTGTTTGTTTCCAGTTATAACAGGGAAGCTACATTAAGCTACGGAATCCTTATTGAAGAAATTGTTACCGCGAAACAATCGCCCAATGAACAAAGCAGCGACGCTTTTGTTATTCACGAAGGTGTTAAGTTCGAAATTGAGGAAACACTTAACAACTGGGCAAAAATAAAATTGGCCGATGGAAAAGTAGGCTGGGTTATACAAAATAGTTTCGAAGGTATCTGATATTCTTCTATATATATTGGCTAATTAAAAAAGCAGTAATTATTAATACTTTTGATTTGATATTTCCCGGAATTTATTTCCAACAATAGAGTCCGAATGTTCAGCGCGCAGCATTATTAAAATTGTTTTTATAAAAATTTTCAGATCTATTAAAAACGATTTATTATTTTCATAATAAGTATCAGAACTAACTAAATTTTTAAAGCCTTTGCTCCTATCTCCGTATATCTGCCAAAACCCCGTTATTCCCGGTTTTGCATTAATCATTGTCCTGATTTTATAACTCTTTGGATCTTCGCGCATTAAAATCAACAAATCTCTTTCTAACATCGGACGCGGTCCAATTAAGGACAAATCACCTTTAATTACATTTAATAATTGCGGTGTTTCATCCAATCCGGTCTTCCTCAGCAATTTGCAGAAACTAGGTACAAATTTATTCAGTTTATGATTATTAAAAATTTCAGCTGAATTATAATTCATATTATAACTTTTATTAAATTTTCTAATTGTTCTTATTTTATAAATTATGATTCTCTTTTTATTAAGCGCGACCATTCTTTCTTGTCTGATAAATGGAAATTGTCCGGTTAACAGTGAAACAGTAATTATGGTCGGAAGAATAAAAGGGAGGATAATAAATAACCCTAAGATCGAAATAATTAACTCTAAAGCTCTATATAAAATAATTGATTTCATAAGCAATCAACTAAAGTATTATAGTATTATTTGACTGAAATAGTATTTAATTCATTAATTATATATTAAATATTATTTGAAGTGTATCATTTTATTAAATATGTTTTAAATTAGCAATTTTTAAAATTCATCTTATATTCTGCGGACATGTGCATTTTAAGATAAATTGTATTATTTTAATTTTTTTACAAAAGAGGGAATATTATGAAGAAAATAGTATCGGTCTTTATTATTTCTTTAATTTCTTTTTCCGCAGGCTATTTTCTCAATGAGTTTGAAAATTCTGACATTAAGTTTTCTAAATTGGAATCGGAAATTAATTGTCCTTATTTGGAAAGACAATCAGCCGCAGGTTCGCAAGAAGAATGTCCATATCTAAATAAAAAGGAAAAATCTGAGTGTCCTTACAAAGGAGAAAACAGTCAAAAGACAGAAAGCAAAGAAAGACAATTGATTTCGGTATAAAATAAAATTGTTAGTTGTGAATTTACCTTTATTAACATTATTTTGAATTCATGAATTTATTTAATGCCGTTTCAAACTCGAAAAGATACAATAATATTAAACTGGCAATAGGAATAGTTAAAGGGATATTATCTTTTATACTGTTACTATTGTTTCTCTATTCCGGCTATAGTCAAACCCTTGTAAACATTATCTCAAATTACTCTTCAAATAATTATATAATATTTATTCTATTTACCGTTACGGTTGGAGCGGCCGGTTCAATTATATATTCACCATTAAGCTTCTATTCTGGATTTTATCTTGAGCACAAATATCAATTATCAAATCAGTCTTTCTTCCAATGGATTTGGGAAGGGATAAAAGGGATATTCGTTGTTTCTGTAATCGGTTTGCCGATACTATTATTATTCTTTTGGGTTCTGAATTATTTCGGTTCAATGTGGTGGCTTCCGTTCGCTTTTTTTATGTTTGTCATTTCAGTTGTGCTGGCGCAGATTGTGCCTATTGTGATAATCCCAATATTTTATAAAGTATCGCCTCTTGATGACGGAGAATTAAAAGAAAAAATTATTACTCTTGCAAATGAAGTCGGTATGAAGGTGGATAATGTATTCAAATTCAATATGAGTAAAAATACAAAAAAAGCTAATGCCGCTTTTACGGGACTTGGTAGAACAAAAAGAATTATTCTTGGTGATACATTGTTGGATAATTATTCCGTTGATCAAATTATAACTGTAATGGCGCATGAACTAGGTCATTATAAACATAAACATATTATTAAAAACATTTTTATAGGTACCATATTCAGCTTTCTGACACTATTCTTAATTGCTGTATTTTATGAAAATACTTTACATCTTTTTGATTTTAATAATATAACGGAAATTGCCGCATTACCGCTGCTTACTATCTGGGCAATGGTTATTGGAATAATTCAACAGCCTGTTTCAAATATTATTTCAAGAAGATTTGAATATCAGGCTGACGAATATGCCGTAAAGTCAACTGGTAAACGAGAAGCTTTTATATCAACGCTCGATAAACTTACTGATCAAAACTTAGGCGATAGAGATCCGCATCCTTTTGTGGAATGGTTCTTTTACAGTCATCCTTCAATTAAAAATAGAACAGAATATATTAATTCTATAAATATATAGTTGAAGACTTAATCTTTGTTATATAATGAACGGATGGATTTAATCAAAAAGTAAAAGTAAAGTTTTTAAAAATTCGAAGAAACATATAATATGTTTTTGTTCCGCTCTCTATTCAATTACATTTATATTTGTTAAATTACCTCAACAAAATTTTCAACTATGAAAAGAATTATTTCGGTTTATCTTTTATTATTATTTGTATTTGGATTCGTAATTTCCGGGTGCGTGTTCAGCGTTGATGAAAACCCGGTAAAGTCAACGGAAGGATATAATGTTTCCGAACCTTTGCCTGCAGTAAACGAAACCGGACTGAATATTATATTAACTCTGGAATGGAATTCCCAGGATGGAGATAATTTTGATGTGTATTTGGATACTGCGAATCCCCCTATTGACAAAATCGCATCAAATATTGCCTCGAAAAATTTTAATGTAGCCGGACTTCAATACGGTACAACATATTATTGGAGGGTAGTATCAATTACACCCGAAAAGAATGAATTGATTGGACCTGTATGGAGTTTTACAACAAAACCCGGAGCTGGAGGAGTTGTTGGTCCCGGCAATGTGTTAAACGCTTTTGAGATATCAGCCGAACAGCCGAATTACGTTAACCTTTTATTTCAAGTTCTTGATTTGAGCGGAAAAGGAGTTACAAATCTTAGCACATCTGATTTTGAAGTATTTGAGAACGGTGAACCGATTTCTCCTTTTGAATCACAATTAATAATTTCCAAAAGAGATCAAAATGAAAATTATCTTCAGCGTACCGTATTAATGCTTGATAACAGCACAAGTCTTGACCAAAACGATTTAGATGAGATTAAAAAAGCCGCAATTAATTTTGTAAATAATCTTACTTCCAATCACGAAGTTGCTGTTTATAAATTTTCGCAGGACCCGGTTTTGATTGTTGATTTTACAGATAATAAAGGTCTTTTAATTGCCGCTATTAATTCGCTTTCTCCAGGTTTCCCGACAACAAATCTTTACGGGGCAATAGTAGTTGGAGCGTCCCGCTGGACGGATTCATTTTCACTTAACCGTATTCTAAAAGGATCAATGATAGTTTTTACAGACGGCAAAGATACACAAGGTTCAAGTTCACTTGACCAGGCTAGGACAGCAACTCAGAATAAAATTGTGTATACGGTAGGTTTGGGAGTTGATGTTGATCCTGATATACTTGAGTTAATTGGAACAGCGGGATTTGTTTCAATCGCAAATGCAGATGAATTATCACAGGTATTTATTGAGATAAATAATGAAATAATTTTAACTTCCGATAGTTTTTACTGGCTTAGATATTCCAGTCCTAAAAGAGGGAACAATAATCATCGTCTGCAGGTAAGGATAACTGGAAACCCGATTAACTCAATTATTGAAAAAGAATTTAACAGCGGTTCCTTTTATTCTGCTTCACCCGGATTATATATCAATCCATCAAAAGACAGACCCGAAGGAATAATATTTACCAGCATGATTAAAGGTACCGAAATAACATTAAAAGCATTTTTAGTAGGGTATACAACCTTGCCACAATTTGTTTGGGAAGAGGTTAACGATACAAATAATTTAATTACAATTACTCCGGTCGAAGGAACAAACAATTCCGAAGTAAAAGTAAAAGCAGCATTAACTGCCGGAACAGCGGTAATAAGAGTAAGTGATCAAGCAAACGGAATTATGTCAAATAATCTAACAATTAACATACAATAATTAATATATGCTTAAGGTAATTATATGCCGGTAATAAAAAAAGATGTTGAACATATAGCAAAATTAGCGAGATTAAAAATAACCGAAGAAGAAGCTGAAAATTATACCGGACAGCTTAATCAGATACTTGAATATGTTGAAAAACTGAATGAACTTGATACGGAAAATGTTGAACCGCTATCGCATCCGGTTGAGAATGTTAATGTTTTTCGTGATGATAAATTAAAACCGTCGATTAATACGGAGGATGCCTTGAAAAATGCTCCGCATAAAGATGATCAGCATTTTAAAGTACCTAAGGTAATAAATCAGGATTAAGTAATATTCAATAATTATAATGCGTCAAATATCATAATAACTTAATTACTTATTAATAGTCCGAAAATGTATATAGTTGGAATTATACCCGCCAGATTCGCTTCAACAAGATTAATGGGAAAACCGCTTGCTAAAATAGGCGGTAAACCAATGATACAGCATACTTATGAAAGCGCTCTTAAATCAAAATTATTAAGTGAAATTATTATTGCCGTCGATGATGAAAAAGTTTTTGAGATTGTAAAAGATTTCGGCGCTAATGCGGTTATGACTCCAAAAGATATTCCCACTGGATCCGACAGACTGGCTTATGTAATTGAATCGAGAAAAGATGCGGAAATTATTGTAAATATTCAGGGTGATGAACCGTTCATTCCGGGAAGAATGATTGACGAAGCGATTGAGCCCTTGCTTTTCGATAAAAATGTTGAAGTATCTACGCTCGCTAAAAGAATTACCGATGTCGAAGAATTAAAAAGCGCATCAATTCCAAAAGTTGTGTTTGATTATAATAATTACGCAATGTATTTCTCTCGTTCTCCAATACCTTTTGTGCGCGAAGGAAAAAGTTACAGCGATAAACTTAAACGAACGGAAATCTTTAAACATATAGGACTTTATGTTTATAAAAGGGAGGCGCTGTTACGGTTTACATCGTTGATGCCCACCGATTTGGAAATTGCCGAAAAACTTGAACAGCTTAGAATGCTAGAAAACGGTTTTAAAATTAAAATTGTTGTTTCCGAATTTGAAAGTATATCGGTTGATACACCCGAAGATCTTGACCGTGTGCGCAGGTATTATCAGAAATTTGTGAAGAATGTTTAATCTGTTTTCTAATAATAAACTAGAAGTTCATTAATAAAATGATGCCTAAAAAATTTAACATTGCAAATATACCAACTCCAATTCAGAACCATAAATTTAACGGATGCTCATTTCTAATTAAAAGGGATGATTTAACCGGAGTCGAACTTACAGGGAATAAAATACGTAAACTTGAATACCTGCTGTATGACGCTAAAAAAAACAAAGCGGATTATATTTTTACCGCCGGCGGTGATCAATCAAATCACGCAAGAGCTACTGTTATTGCCGCAGCTATGAATGGATTCAAAACTAAATTATTTTTGTGGGGAAAGGATAAATCAACTGCAGAGGGTAATCTATTTTTAGATAAAGTCTTCGGCGCGGAAATTCAATACTTAAATAAAGATGAGTTTTTTAACGTTAACGAAATAATGCTGCGCGAAAAAGAAAAATTTAATAAGAAAGGATTAAACGTTTATGAAATTCCCGCGGGCGGATCTTCTGTTTTAGGAATTTGGGGATATATCAACTTTATGAACGAGTTAAGTAAGCAAATAAAATTAACAAAAATAAAAGGAATTTTTACCGCCGCAGGCAGCGGAGGAACTTCAGCTGGTTTACTTATTGGAGCTGCGATATTTAATCTTAATTTAAAAATTTACGCGGTTAATGTGCTGCTTCCTAAAGATGATTTATATAATTATATCTTTAATTTAACAGACGCATGTATAAATAAGTATAAACTTAATATAAAAATCAGAAGAGAAAATTTAATTATTGTTGACGGATACTCTGAAGAAGGATATAAAAATATCCTTCCTGAAAAAATTAATGTCATAAAAGAATTTGCCCGCCAAAGCGGAATTTTATTTGACCCTACTTATACAGGAAAAGCCTTTTATTCATATAATGATTTGTTTCTGACGGGCATGAAGAAAAACGAAGTTCTATTTGTGCATACGGGAGGAATTTACGGCGCTTTTTCTAAACGAAAAGAATATTTATAAAAATTGATTCAGATTTTTTTTTATTTCTTTAATTACTTTTTATTGTTATTCTTTCAGAAAGTCCATGTGAAAACAATTTCTATCCTTAATCAATTGTAAAACTTCTTTTTTCCGTTTGCTTCGCTTATCTCAAATCTATAATAAATAAGCGTTGTCATTTTCAAAATTCGTGTTTAACTTTACGATGTTATCAAAAGAATAAATCCGGGATAATTTATGAATCAAAAAATCAGGGTGCTTGTCGCAAAAGGCGGATTAGACGGTCATGACCGCGGGGCAAAAGTTGTTGCAGCCGCTTTACGAGACGCAGGTATGGAAGTGATATATACAGGTTTACGTCAAACTCCGGCAATGATAGTTGAAGCGGCAATTCAGGAAGATGTTCATGCAATCGGACTTAGTGTTTTGTCCGGAGCTCATATGACATTGTTTTCAAGAGTTATAGATTTAATGAAAGAAAAAGAATTAAACGATGTTTTGTTGTTCGGAGGCGGAATAATTCCGGATGAGGATATAAAAAAATTGAGCGATATGGGAGTCGGTGCTTTATTTACACCCGGCGCGCCGACTACTGAAATTATTGAATTTCTGGAAAAGTGGGTTGCTGATCATCCGCGAGAATAATTTTATAATTATAAAAAGCCTCGATTTTATCGGGGCTTTCGCAATTAATATGGTATTTACAAATGAATAATGTCGTTTTTTTTTCTCTTTATCTTTGATTATTTTTATCACTTACTAAATCTAAGGTTTGAAAATTGCGGGATTCAAAAAACAGAATTATTTTTTTGGATTTAATGCGTGCTTTTGCCGTTTTAATGATGGTTCAAGGGCATACTATACATACTGTATTGGATATTGATTTACGCACTAATGAAAATACGTTCTATTTTATTTGGCATTTTATGAGAGGTTTTACGGCTCCTATTTTTATGTTTACCGCGGGAGTGGTTTTTACTTATTTATTAAATCTTAACAATCTTCCTTTTAATGAAAATCCAAGAATAAAAAAGGGAATCAAAAGATTTTTTCTGCTTTTAATTTTAGGCTATGCGCTGCATTATCCCACTTATAAAATAATTGACTTCTCGGGGGTTACGCAAAAACAAATGTATCTTTTTTTCAGCTCCGATGCACTCCACCTAATTGGCTTCGGAATTCTATTTATAATTGTTTTAAGATATTTTGCTGAGAAAATAAATATAGACGGAAAAATTATTTATTTTATAGCAACTTTAACTCTCTTTATAATTGCGCCTATATTTAAGAACTATAATTTTCTCGCTGTTCTTCCCGCGCCTATTGCAGCTTATTTAAATTATGATACAGGTTCTTTTTTCCCGTTAATTCCATGGGCGGGATATGTTTTATCTGGAGGAATATTGGGTAAATATCTTGCGCAGAATCCGGGAGTACAAAAAAAGAGCAGTTTCAGTAAGTATTTATTTTTAATAGGTTTTGTGCTTTTAATGACGGCGGTATTAATAGTTAAGCTCGAAAATTTATTTTATAACAACGGCGGATACTGGATTGCCGCGCCATCGGTTCCGTTTTATAGATTGGGTGCAATAATTATTTTAAATTCGGCAGTTTCATATTTCGCTCAAAAGTTAAATAAAATTCCCAATATAATTTTTTTAGCAGGAAGACATACATTATTAATTTATGTTGTTCATCTTATAATTTTATACGGATGCGTTTTCTTTCCCGGAATTTACAGCTCTTCATTGAGTAGAAGCTTGAATTCATGGCAGTCAATTTTTTCAGCAATTATTATGATTTTTTTAATGTGTGGCCTTGTGCTAATTATTGAAAAAATCAAAAAGGATTATGATATAAAACCAATATTTATAAAAATTAGAAAACTATTAAGTTTACCAGGTTATTCATGAGAAATTCACAAAATACAGATCCGATTATTAATGAAGAAGATAAAATTATTGAGCATTCACTTCGCCCGCTAAGTTTTGACGAATTTACAGGTCAGAAAAAAATTACGGATAATCTAAAAGTATTTATTGGCGCCGCTAAAAAACGAAACGAAGGATTAGATCATGTGCTTTTAACAGGCCCGCCGGGATTGGGAAAAACGACTTTGGCAAATATAATAGCGCAAGAAATGGGAGTTAAAATCAAAATTACATCCGGACCGGTTCTTGAAAAACCGGGCGATCTTGCGGGAATTTTAACTAATCTTGAAGAAAAATCCGTCTTGTTTATTGATGAAATTCATCGCTTAAGTCCGGTTGTAGAAGAGTATTTGTACTCGGCAATGGAAGATTTTAAATTGGATATTATGATTGATACAGGACCCAACGCAAGAACAGTGCAAATAAAACTTCCAAAGTATACATTGGTCGGGGCAACCACACGTGCAGGATTATTAACTGCCCCTCTGCGTGACAGATTCGGAATAAAATCCAGACTTGATTATTATGAAAGCGGTTTGTTAAACAGTATTGTAAAAAGGTCGGCAAAAATATTAAATATAAATATTGACGCTGATGCCGCTGATGAATTAGCCAAACGTTCGCGAGGTACTCCTAGAATTGCCAATAGACTGCTTCGCAGAACCCGAGATTTTGCCGATTTCGACAATATGAAAACAATTAATATTGAAATCGCAAGAAAAGCGCTTGCCGCTTTGGAAGTTGATAGATTCGGTTTGGACGAAATGGATAAGGAAATTATCTTAACTATTATTGATAAGTTTAAAGGCGGTCCGGTTGGATTAAGTACATTATCTGTTGCCGTTAATGAAGATCCGGGTACAATCGAGGAAGTTTATGAACCGTTTTTAATTCAGCAGGGATTTATTCAAAGAACTCCACGCGGAAGAGAAGCGACAGATCTTGCGTATAAACAGTTTAATAGAAAAAGAAAAAACGGTATTGAACAAGATACTCTTTTTGATGCGGATTAATAAAATGTCCTTATTAAGCTCCCATATTAATTAGGCGGATTATAACATTTTTATGTAAAACAACGTAGTGATAAAATACGAATGAGTTCTATATTGTTGGAAGTTAACAGAATTATAAATGATAAAGATTATGATCAAGATTAAGATAAAGATAAGGAAAAAAATAGATGGTTAAAGTAAGCAATATTGAAATCGGAAACGGTAAACCATTTGTTTTGTTAGCCGGACCATGCGTTGTTGAAAGCGAAAAAATTACCTTTGATACTGCTGCTGCAATTAAAGAAATTACAAATGAATTAAACATTCAGTTTATATTTAAAGCCAGTTATAAAAAAGCGAACAGAACTAGCCTAAATTCTTTTACTGGTCTGGGTGATGATGAAGCGCTTGCAATATTAAAAAAAATTAAGAATGAACTTAATGTTCCCATTGTAACAGATATTCATACTGTTGAAGAAGCTTCCAAAGCGGCAGTTGTTGCGGATGTGCTGCAAATACCTGCATTTCTTTGCCGGCAAACTGATTTATTAACGGCAGCAGGGAAAACTGGCCGTGCGATTAATATTAAAAAAGGACAATTTCTCGCTCCCGAAGATATGAAACACGCGGCTGAAAAAGTCGCATCAACCGGAAATAATAACATTCTTTTTACGGAAAGAGGCACAACTTTCGGGTATCATAATTTGGTTGTTGATATGCGGTCATTAGTTTTGATGAGGCAGATTGGGTATCCTGTTGTAATGGACGCTACACATTCAGTGCAAATGCCTTCAAGCGGTAATGAAACAGGAGGTAATCCGGAATTTATTCGCCCTTTAGCAAGGGCCGCCGCCGCTGTTGGAATTGACGCATTGTTTTTAGAAGTTCATCCAAATCCTGAAAAGGCAATGAGCGATAAAGCCAGTCAGCTGCCGCTAAATGAACTGAAAGAATTGCTTATTCAAATAAAACTAATTGATGATATTATAAAAGGTAAATGAAAAGCCATTTTAACCAAAATAAATTTCCGCGGAAATTAACAGGCAGAGAAGTAGAATGGCTGCAGTTTATATTGCCCGCCGGAAAAAATGGATACGCTGATTATAGAAACAAGATAGATGATTTATTTGTAATTGGTAACGGAAGGTTTGGTGATACTAATTTAATTCTCGGCAGGGAAAATGACAAACCCGACCTAAACGAACCGTCGGCGCCTATGTTTGCTTCGGGAAAAATTATTTGTAAGGAAGCTGAAATATATGTTTTAATTCACGAAGAATTTGAAGAACGGATTGAAATTGATATATCTAATCTTAAAGGAAAAAATATTCCCGAAAACTTAAATGAAATTAATAGATGGACATACTCAAACTGGAATCCAGGTCAAAATGCTCCGGGCGATAATTCGTATGTAAGAGAAATTCATCTAATTAAAAATGAATTTGTGATTGCCATTGCGACAAATCATAATAGAATTTGGGTACATAACAATAAAAACGGAGTTAATTATTTTATTCCCGTCACGAATTTTTTTAATGAAATTATGCGCGTAAGGAAAATAAAAGACGCCGTGAATTTGCCTAAACCAAATTCAATATTTTCTGAAAACAGTAATTATAAGGATGAAGAAATAATACAAGGTTTTCTGCTTTACAATAAACACTGGAAAAAAATAGAAATCGATTATACACTTTTTTCGGAAACAAAGCCTGAAAAAAAGAAAAGATCGATTTTAAATTTGCTTAAACGCAGAGGTTGATGTGACTGATGAACAAATTATTCAAAAAGGGAAACAAGTAATAAAAATAGAAAGCGATACAATTAATGATTTATATGAAAGTATAAACGGCGACTTTGCGAATGCGGCGAAATTAATTTTAAAATCCAAAGGAAGAATTGTTTTAACAGGAATGGGTAAATCAGGTTTAATCGCACGCAAGATAGTTGCTACATTAAATTCAACCGGAACCGCCGCAATTTATCTGCATCCTACCGACGCTGTACACGGTGATTTAGGAATGGTACGCAAAGAAGATATCGTTATTGTAATTTCTAAAAGCGGAAGCACCGAAGAACTGCTGCCCCTTGTAATTATGCTGAAAAGATTAAACGTAACAATAATCGGAATGTTGGGAGAAAGAAAGTCGAAACTCGGAAAAGAATGCGATGTAATTTTGGATGTGCATGTAAAAGAAGAAGCATGCCCGCATGATTTGGCTCCAACTTCTTCTACCACCGCCGCGCTTGTTCTGGGTGATGCTCTTGCAATCGCTTTGCTTGAAATGAGAGGTTTTACCGCTGAAGATTTTGCGCTTCTTCATCCGGGCGGAAGTTTGGGCAAAAGACTTTCGTTAAAAATTTCTGAAATTATGTATAAAGGTGATGATGTTCCTATTGTTAAAGCTAATGCGCATATTAAAGATACAATTCTCGAAATTACATCGAAAAGATTAGGCACCACCTGCGTTGTTGATGATGCCGGTTTATTAATTGGTGTTATAACTGACGGTGATCTTCGCAGATTGCTGGAAAAAACTATGGATATAAAAGATCTTCGGGCAAAGGATTTAATGTCAAAAAATCCTAAAACAATTGAACAGGAATTTCTTGCTTCTTTCGCTCTTCAGCAGATGGAAAATTATAGTATTACCTCTTTGATTGTTATTGATAAAAATAAAACTCCTGTCGGAATTCTTCATCTCCATGATTTGGTGAAATTAGGATTAAAATCAAGATGAGAATTTTATTCCTAATATTAATTACGTTCGTATTTTTTTCATGCAGCGAAGAAAAAATAAAACCGGTTGTAGATTTACAAACCGCCGGCGGAGAAATTCCATCGCAGGAAAGCTGGAATTCAAAAATAATATTTACGGAAGACGGAATAATTAAAGCCGTGTTATATTCGGAGCATTTAACTAAATATGATAATACAAAAGAAACGCTTCTCGAAGGCGTAAAAATTAATTTTTTTGATGAAGACGGAACAGTCTCGTCGACGCTTACTTCAAAAAAAGGTAAAGTTGATGAAGCTACAAAAAACATGTATGCCATGGACAGCGTTGTAACAGTAAGTGATAGCGGTGTTACGTTGCGCACTGATGAATTAATGTGGAATAACTCTAAACGCAGAATAACTACGGATAAATTTGTTACAATTATTTCAGCCGATGAAGAAATTCAAGGTTTCGGATTTGAGTCTGATCAAGGTTTGGATAATTACGTTATTTACAATATCACTTATGTAACTGCGTTAAAGGAATAATAAATGCAAAAAGTATTTCAATATTTTCTTTTTTTATTTTTTTTGTTCTCAATTATCGAAGCACAGGAAAAAGAGGAAAGAATTGTAATTACCGGCGACAGTTTGTTAGGCAGGGTAATTAACGGCTCAAGCATACGCGAAGTGATAGGCAACGTAATTCTAAAACAGGGAGAAGTGACAATTACCTGTGACAAAGCAATTCAATATATATCAAGCAATGAAGCTCAATTAATCGGAAATGTAGTAGCGGTTGAGGATAGTACTGTAATATATACCGATTCTGCTTTCTATTCAGGTAAATTTAAATTTGCGTTCTCAAATTCCGGCGTTAAATTAAACGACGGGAACGCTGAACTTACGGCAAAAAACGGTTACTATTACTTTAAGGAAAACCGGGCATATTTTTTTGATGAAGTTAACTTGGTTGATTTCGTCAATAATTTGAAATCCCAAAAACTAAATTATTACGACGATGAAGATAAAGCTGTCGCTTCTGAAAATGTTGTAATTTCGGATACTTCTTCAATTATTTACGCGGATAGTTTAATTCACTTCCGCAATTCCGAAACCACTTTCGCGTTTAAGAATGTGAAAATAGTTAATGTAAAAAGAGATATGTCAATAACCGGAAATTATTTGGAAAATTACGGAAAGAAAAAGTTTACTAAAATTACCGGCAATCCGCTTTTAACTCAAGTAGATACTTCCGATTCAGGTTTAATTGATACGCTTTATATAACTTCTAAAATTATGGAAGCCGTTTCTGATTCTTCTAATAAATTAATTGCGATAGATTCGGTAAAAATTGTAAGAGGCGGTTTTTCTGCGTTAAATAATTTTTCAATTTATTTAAGAAATGAAAACAGATTTTTTACATATAAACTGGAAGAAGATAAATCTCAGCCTTTAATTTGGAATGATGATTCTCAAATATCCGGCGATTCAATTTTTGTTTATTTAAAAAATAATTCGCTTGATTGGATTAATATTATTGGCGACGCTTTTATACTATCTAAAAATGAAGGATTCGATTTCCGATTTGATCAAGTTTCGGGTTCAAATATTAAATTATATTTTAATAATCAAAAACTCGCCAGAACAAATGTACAAGGTAAATTACTAAGCATTTATTTTATGTATGACAAAAATGAACCTAACGGACTTATACAATCAAGCGCGGAAAAAGCTGATTTATATTTTGAGGAGGGGAAAATATCAAATGTAAAATTATACGGTTCTCCTCAAAGCGACTATCACCCTGAATCGGTAATAATTGGCAAAGAAAAAGATTTTACGCTGCCTTCTTTTTTTATATATAACAACAAGCCGAATAAAGAAACAATTTTATCATTAATTGAATAAAAACCATGTCAGAAATTCAAAAGTTAAGCAGCAATAAATTAGTTAAGATTTATAAAAAAAGAACCGTTGTAAACAACGTTTCAATAAGTGTACAGCAGGGCGAAGTTGTTGGTCTGCTTGGTCCCAACGGTGCCGGTAAAACTACAACTTTTTATATGATTGTAGGAATGATAAAACCTAACGGCGGTCAAGTTTTTCTTGATGAAAAAGAAATTACAAAAGAAGCAATGTACAAAAGAGCAAAAATGGGAATTGGGTATCTGCCGCAGGAAGCTTCTGTATTTAGAAGACTTAGTGTTGAGGATAATATAATGGCGATTTTGGAAATGATTGATTTATCCAAATCCGAAAGAAAAGAAAGAATGGAGAAATTGCTGGAAGAATTAAATATTACAAGTATTAGGAAAAGCAAAGGATTTCAGCTTAGCGGCGGCGAAAGAAGAAGATGCGAAATTGCGCGCGCTCTTGCTACCGAGCCGAAATTTATTCTACTCGACGAACCTTTCGCCGGAGTCGATCCGATCGCGGTTGAAGATATAATGAGTATTGTCGCCAATCTGAAACATAAAGGAATAGGAATATTAATTACCGATCACAATGTGCATGAAACATTAAGCATAGTTGATAGGGCTTATATATTAATTGACGGAAGAATATTTAAAGACGGAACCGCTGTTAATCTTGCCGAAGATCAGGACGTAAGAAAACTATATCTTGGAGAGAATTTTAAACTAGATAGATACTAAAATCTAAATTGTCATCAGAAATGCTAAAATAGAAATTATTAAAAGTACTCCCAAAACCTTCCCAATTTTTACGAAAATATTTTTTCGTTTATTTTTCTTCTCGTAACCGTTGGTTGATTCAGAATCTCTTTTATAATCTCCTTTTTCAATAGACCAGTTTTTGTGCCGCATTGTTGTTTAGCTCAAGGAATAATTAGTACAAGTTTGAATATAAATATATAAAAAAAAAGTGACTTTCATTTGATAAAAATCACTTTTCGCAAAAAAAAGCTGGAATTTATGAGTTGAAGTCTTTTATTATTTTTTGAATTTCAGCTTCGGAAATTCCTTCGCCTAAAATTACCCCTTTTTTAACAGGAGTATTTTTTTCTGTTATACTTTTATAGTTTTCTGAAGGAGGATTTCCTGCTCTTGCTCTTAATCTGTCTTCAATCTGATCAATAAAACTTCCTGATGATTTGGTATAAGCTCCGTTGCTAGCTTCAAAACTTGAAATTGAATTTCCGGGATTAACCGGATTTGTTTCGAACGCGAGAGTTTTATAATTTATTAAATGTTTTGCTGTTACATTTTCCGATATAATAGATCCGCCCCATGTACCTGGACCAAGTGTTAACGAAGGATTTGCCGCAGTAGTGTAACCAACCGCTCCAATTGAACTTGGAGTATTTACAACTATCCTGAATGCAGGTTTTTCCAAAGCGAATTTCAGTATTATATCTTTGTCGTTTGAATGAATCGCAAGAGTATGACCAATTCCTCCGAATTCCAGAAGCTCAATACATTTATGACATCCTTCAAGCCATCCTTCAACAACATAAAATGAAAGAACGGGGGAAAGTTTTTCCATTGATAAAGGTTCATCATGTCCAACACCAAAGCATTCGGCAATTAGTACCGAAGTATTTTCAGGAACAAGGAAACCAGCATAATCGGCAATAAACGCCGCAGATTTGCCGACAACATCTGGATTGATTCCTCTTCCTATTTTCATTGCTTTTTCTAATTTTTTCTTTTCATCGGCGTTTACAAAATAAGCGCCGTTTCTTTTTGCTTCTTCTATTACTTTATCTTTAATTGACCTGTCAACAATCATCGCCTGTTCTGAAGAACATAAAGTTCCGTTATCAAATGTAGTTCCGTAAATAATATCCGCTACGGCTTTCTGACAGTTAGCGCTTTTTTCAATAAACGCAGGAACATTTCCCGATCCGACACCATATGCTGGTTTACCGGCGGAATAGGCTGCTTTAACCATCGGGTTGCTTCCGGTTGCTAAAATTACAGCAATGTTTTTATCCTTCATTAATGCCTCTGTTCCTTCAAGAGTAGGAATACTCATGCACTGAATTAATCCTTTGGGCGCCCCTGCCTTTTCAGCGGCATCGGAAAGAACCTTTAATGATTCCATAGTACATTTTACTGCCTTGGGATGAGGACTGGCAACAATTGCGTTTCTTCCTTTTAATGAAATGATTGCTTTAAACATTGCGGTTGAAGTTGGATTTGTTGAAGGAATTAATGCCGCCACTACACCCATCGGCTCTGCGATTTTAACAATTTTTCCGTTGTGGCTTACTTCAATTACTCCTACAGATTTTAAATCTTTAATCGAATTCCAAACATTTCTCGTTCCGAACTGATTCTTTATAATTTTATCTTTCCATTTACCGAAGCCTGTTTCTTCATGCGCTATTTTAGCCAAACGTTCCGCTTCATTGTATCCGGCGTCAGCCATTGCTTTCACAATTTTATCAACTTGTTCCTGGTTATAATGCTTAAATTCTAACTGGGCTGCTTTTGCAGTTGAAGTAAGATGCCTTACTTCCTGAATTGATTGTAAATCTTTGTCGAGATTCATTTTACATCCTGCTCAATTTTCAACTGACAAAATATAAATATAGGTTTAACAAACATCAAACAAGTATTGTTATTCCGGTAATCTTTTTGCCGGAATCTTTAACATAAAAGATTCCCGTAAAAACACGCAGGAACAACAAACAATAAAATTAATTAAATATTTCTTTTAATTTGGAATAGCCGCTTTTACTTACGGGAATATTCTTCCCGTCTTTTAGAATGATTTTGTAGGATTCTTTTTCAAACAGTTCTATTTGCTGAATTGAATTTATTTTAACTATGTAAGAACGATGTACTCTCATAAAATTATTTGCATCTAAGTGTTCATCAAAATATTTCATTGTTTTCTGTTTTAAGAATTTTCCTTTCGAACTATGAAGCATAACATAATCATCCTGCGCTTCAATATAATCAACATCGTCAACCGGAATGATAATAATTTTCTGCCCGTTTTTTACTACAATTCTTTCAATGCATTCAGAATTATTTTCATTATATTTTTCAAGACTTTCGATTTTTTCGTCAGCTTTATTTTTATCTTTTAAAAGTTTTTTTGCTTTTTCGAGGGCTTCAAGAAACCGGCTTTCCGAAAAAGGTTTTAGAAGATAATCGGTTGCGTTTACTTCGAAAGCTTTTAAGGCATACTGGTCAAAAGCTGTCGTGAAAACTATTACAGGCGGATCGTCAATTAATTCGAGCATTTCAAAGCCGTTTATTTTCGGCATCTGAATATCTAAAAAAACAATGTCGGGATTTAATTCGCTTATGGTTTTGAGTCCGTCGAAACCGTTTCTGCATTCGGCAATTAATTCAACCTTATCAGCTTTTTTCAAATATTCTTTTATTACGTCTATCGCAAGTTTTTCGTCATCAATTGCAATGACTCTAATTTTCTCGCTCATTAATTAATTCCTTTGAAAGAATAGGGATAAAAATATTTACTTTAAAGATGTTGTTTTCTTTTGTAAATGTCAGCAGATTTTCTTGATTATAAATTAATTTTAACCTGCTTTTAATATTTGTTAAACCGATTCCTTCACCTTTTCTTGGGACGGCCTCTGGGTCAAAATTATTCTCAATTGTGATTTTTAAATACTCGCCGTCCTTTTTGCAATTCATTTTTATTATTACTTTTTCAATGCTTTCGTATACTCCGTGTTTTATTGCGTTTTCGAAAACTGGCTGAAGAAGCATTGCGGGGACTTCGATAGAGCTGCATTCATTTGAAATATCTTCAACATACTCAAACATTTCCTCGAACCGTGTCTTTTCAATATCAAGGTAAATTTTAATTGTTTTTAATTCCTCGCTTAGAATTGTTTTCATTTTCTCATTTTTTGAAAGCGTGCTTCTTAAAAAATCAGAGAGTTTTATAGTCATTTCCCTGGCTTTTTCAGGATTTGAGATTGTAAGTGAACTTATGGAATTTAAACTGTTAAATATAAAATGAGGATTTATCTGGTACTTTAAAGTTTTTAATTCGGCTTCTTTTACAAGAGAATTTAATTCCGATTCTTTTAATTCCTTTTCCCTGAAATTGTTGTAATAAATAATTACATAATTAAGCGATACAATTATTGCATAAAATAAGATGCCTACAACAAAACGCCAGGCAAGCGAATCATTAATAAACTCATAATAAACTTTTTCTTTAATTAAAAAATTGGATAGTATATAATACCCGAGGAAAACCCATATAATTGAAGTAATTATTGCGGCCATTAAATGGTTCAGTAAAAGACGCGGCATTGAATAACTTTCAAAAGTAATAAACCGCGTCGGATACCATAAACTTATGCCTATACCCGCATAAAAAATGTTGTAAACCAGACTGTCAAGAATAGCGTCTTCGAGTGTAATTTGAAGTAAATAATAAAGCGCCAGCCAATGGAATAGCGCGATAACGATCCATATCAATAGATATACAACAAGGTTTTCTCTGTTTTTAAGAAAAGGATTAAACATTGTACCTAGTAATTTTATGCGTAATTTTTAATTGATCCGCCGCCGAAAATGACGAGACCTTTTAATACAAGTGTTCTGCTTTGATCGGGAACTACATTCTGCATTTTAATTCGTTTATCGGCAAATCCCCCGAAGATTGAAGTTACCTTTACATCTATCTTTAAATCCTGTCTCGTATAGAGCTGCATTCCGCCGAATATTGAAAGTATGTCAATTACCTGATGACCCTGCGCCAATTTCGCGTTTGTTAAGTCAAGATCAGTTCCGCCGAATATTGATGTTACTTTACCGCCTTGAAAATTATCCGAAGTAATTATTCTTTTTGATCCGTAAAATATTGATACTTCGTCAATTGTATCGGCGTTTGATTGCGAGCCTTCTATTCCGCTTGCTGAGGAACTATTAGAACTACCGGAAGCCGTACCAGACTTTCTGTTTAATATTACGTAAAGTCCGAGTCCAATAAGCAGAAGAGGCCAGAAATCTGAAATTATAAATCTCAATGAAAAATCAAATATTCTGCCTGCTATGCCTAATGCTCCAAATGCGACTAAAATCCATCCTAAACCAGAGTCTTTGGATTTGCTTACAATTAGAACACCGACAATTACAAAAAAAGTATACCAATTCAGGAAATGATATGTAAAATCAAAATAAAAAATTTCGAAATTGTCTAAAAGAAATAACCCGCCAAAAAATATTAAAAAAGCGCCTAATATTGATCTGGAATTATTCATCGTAAACCTCACTAAAATATAGTAAAAAAGAAAATCTTTTCTGAGTTAAAGTTATGCAAAGTTTTTTATTTCGCCGCCGCCGAAAATTAATGTGCCTTTAATAATTAATTTTCTGTCCATCGGCCTGTTTAAGTTTGGGTCCTTTATTCTTTTATCGGAGAATCCGCCGAATATTGGCACAATGTCGAGTTCTACATTCCAATGGTTTGGGATGATTAATGTAGATCCTCCGAATATTGTTGTTATTTCCAAAATCTGATTTCCTTCGGCAAGCGAGCTTTCCATTAAGTTGATTTCGGATCCGCCGAAGATTGCCGTAATATCGCCGCCTTTAAAATTCTGAGTAGAAAATGTTTTTGTGCTTCCGCCGAATATGGATACATCCTCAATTTTATCGGGATCCATTTTCGAACTTGTTTTTCCTTCTTTTTTAGAATCATACTTACCAAAGAAAATATCTACCTTTGGTTTGGAGTTTTTGCGTAAAATTAAGTATAACCCTATTACAATTAATGCGACAGGCCAAAAATTCGGGAAAAGATTAAACAATCCTATACCAAGAAAAATAAATCCGGGAAGTTTATGTCGAGAACTGACAAGTAAAATAAGGCCAATAACTATAAATACAGCTTCCCATGTAAATACATAAAAGGGAATGTCGAAATCTATTAAGCCGTAATTATCCATTATAAAAAGGCTTCCGAATATAATTAGCGCTATTCCTATTAGCAGCCTCGAACTCATATTTCTATCGTATCCCATAATGCCTCCTAAGTTTTGCTTTCTACATCTTCTGACGCAAATATATTTAAATAGTTGTTTTTATTTCAGCAATTATCGGTAAACGGCAGATTATAATCGGTAAGTAAGCATTTAATCCAAAATTTTTGTTGAATAAACTTATTCAATTGGTTTAATTTTTATTATTTTTATTCCTTAGATACTACGGATAAATATGAATATTGATGCCGCGAAACAATTCAAATTAGGATTATTACTATTATTCCTTGTAATAATAGTAGGTACAGTCGGTTATGAAATTCTGGAAGTAAACTGGACACTTCTGGATTCGTTTTATATGACAATTATTACAATTTCTACGACCGGTTTCAGAGAAGTTAAAGATTTATCGCAACCCGGAAGAATGTTCACAGTGTTTTTAATTATTTCGGGTGTTTTAACAATTGCATACACGGGCGGAAAAGCCGCGCAGATACTAATTGAGACTCAAGTTTTAAGGAGACGCAAAATGAGTAAGGAGCTTGAAAAAATTTCGGATCATTATATTGTATGCGGTTACGGAAGAATGGGAAGACAAATTTGCGAAGGTTTAGTTGAAAATCAGGTGCCGTTTGTAGTTATAGAAAATGATCAGAAGAAGTTGACCATTATCAAAGAATTAAACTTGTTATTTATAGAAGGGGATGCTACAAACGACGAGATATTAATTAAAGCCGGAATAAAAAGGGCTAAAGGATTGGTTGCGGTTATTAGAACAGATGCAGAAAATGTTTTTGCTACTTTATCCGCACGAGAATTAAGCCCGGAAATATTTGTTGTTGCAAGAGCGGTTGAAGATGGAACAGAAAAAAAATTAATTACTGCCGGAGCTAATAGAGTGGTAAAACCCTATGAGCTTGGCGGTAACAGAATGGTGCAGCTTTTACTTCGTCCCGGAGTTATAGATTTTATTGATGGTGTTGCGCGTAATAAAAATGTTGAAATAAGTCTTGAAGAAATTACACTTAACGAAGGTTCAATACTCGTTGGGAAATCTTTAAGTAACTCTCCGGTTAGAAAAGATTTAAATATAATTATTGTTGCTATATCAAGAAACGACGGCAACTTTATCTATAATCCTAAATCGGATACAAAATTTGAAGTTAATGATAAACTTATAGCGATAGGGGAACAAACCAATTTATCCAAACTAACCGAACTTTGTCTCAAAAATTAATTAAAGAATAATTAATTAAAGAAAAATTATGTCATCTAAAATTAAAATAGTTTTTGGAATATTATTTTCCATTCTAAGCTTGATAGTATTCTTTGTAATTTATTCTTACTACACACTTCATAAATCTTTGCCGGATTATGAAGGAAGTTTTGAAGTTGCCGGTTTAATAAACCAAACTGAAATTTACAGAGATAGTTTAGGCATTCCTTATATTTTTTCGGCAAATGAGGAAGACGCCGCATTTGCATTGGGATATGTGCACGCTCAGGAAAGATTATTTCAAATGGATTTAATGAGGCGTGCCGGCGAAGGCCGTTTAAGTGAAGTATTAGGCACAAAAACTATCCCGTTCGATAAAATGTTCAGAACAATCGGAATTTATAAAAATGTACAAGACAACATAAATAATTATAATCCACTTACAATAAAATTCCTTAATTCATACACAAACGGCGTTAATGAATTTATTAGCAAATCAAAAAGTAAACTTCCAATTGAATTCTATTTGCTTGGTTATGAACCCTATAATTGGAAAATTGAACATAGTCTTGTAATCGCAAAACTTTTAGCATGGGAATTAAATATAAGCTGGTGGACTGATATTGCATTCGCACATTTAATTCAAAAATTAGGAGAAGAAAAGGTTAGAGAAATTCTTCCAGATTATCCGGAAAACGCACCTTATATAATTCCGGATAGTTTTCAAAATTTTGCTGAAATTACTTCTGACTTTATGAATACAGATAAGCATTTCCGGCAATTTATGAGAATTGAAGGAACACATATAGGCTCAAATAATTGGGTTGTAAACGGGAAAAAATCGGATTCAGGCAAGCCCATAATTGCCAACGATCCCCACCTTGCTTTTCAGGCGCCGGGTAAATGGTATTTTGCGGTTATAAAAAGTGAGGAGTGGAATGTTGAAGGATTTACATTGCCGGGAGCACCGGTTGTTGTAATCGGTAAAAATCAGAATATTTCTTGGGTCCTAACAAACGTTATGGCAGATGATTGTGATTTTTACATTGAACAGTTTGATAGTGCAAAACAAAATTATCTGCTTAACGGGAATTGGCGTCCTCTTAAAATAAAAACTGATACAATTGCTGTAAAGGATTCGGCAAATGTCGAATTTGAAATTGTAAATACTCACAGAGGTCCTGTAATTTCAAATATTCATCCTTATAAAATTTTACATCCAAACGAATATCAGGAAAAAGCTGATATAAGCATGCGCTGGACTGCCCTTGACTTTAGCGATGAGCTTTTCGGACTTCTCTCAGTAAATAAATCGAAAAACTGGAATGAGTTTAAAGAAGGCGTTAAATACTTTACAGTCCCCGGACAAAACTTTGTTTACGGAGATAAAGACGGAAATATTGGATATATAGCGGCCGCAAAACTTCCTATTAGAAACTCACAAAACCCAACACTTGTTGTTGACGGCACGACCGATGAAAACGACTGGAATGGTTTTGTGCCATATGAACAGATGCCGAAATTATTTAATCCTTCCGAAAATTATATTGCTTCGGCAAATAATAAAACTGTGAGAAGTTTTAAGTATCACATTTCAAATCTATGGGAACCTCCGTCAAGGATTGAAAGAATTAAAGAATTGTTGGAATCTAAATCAACACATTCGAAACAAGATTTTAAAAAATATCAGAATGATTTTTATTCAAAACACGCTGCTGAAATTACACCTTATATTTTATCGGCATTCGACAGTGTTAAAATAAATAATGATAATCTTAATATAACTTTAGACTTACTTTCTAAATGGGATTTCATTATGGATAAGTACAGTCAAATACCTTCTGTATTTCTTACGTTCTATCAAAAATTATTGGAAAATATTTTTAAAGACGAACTTGGAGAACCGCTTTTTAATGAATATATATTTATGGCTAATGTACCGTACAGAACGGTTTCTAAACTGCTTAAAGAAAATAATTCTTCGTGGTTTGATAATATTAATACAGATGAATATGAGAACAGAGACGCAATTATAAGAAAAAGTTTTGTTGAAGCTTTATCCGATCTCGAAATTAAATTCGGAGAAAATATTGCAATGTGGCAATGGGGGAATCTTCATAAAGTAACCTTTAAACATTTTTTTCACGGACAGATGGATATCATTGATAAACTTGTTGATATAGGACCTTATGAGATAAACGGCGACGGTACTACAATATTTAATACCGAGTATTCTTTTAGAGAACCTTTTGAAGTTAAACTAGGTCCCTCAATGAGATATATTTACGATTTTTCAAATCCCGATATTATTGAAATTGCTATGCCCGTTGGACAATCGGGTCATTTCATGAGCAGTCATTATAATGATGTTACTGAAAATTATCTTGAGGGAAAGTATTATCGAATAAATATTAATGAAAATGTTATTAAAAACTCTAAGATGGAATTATTAACATTAATTCCTTCCCAAAAATAATTAGTATATTAGTTGAGAAGTTATCGCAGAAAATATTAAATTTCTTTCCAATTCTTTAAGGTTATTATGAAAGTTATTGAACATTTGGATAAAGCAACGGAAACACTTTTAAGTTTCGAAATAATTCCCCCTAAAAGAGGTGGGGATATAAAACAATTAATGCAGATTCTTGACGATATCGTTTATTATAAACCTCCCTTTATTGATATTACAAGTCATGCCGCCGAAGTAATGTATGAAGAAGAACCAAACGGCGGATTTAAAATGAAGGTTAAAAGAAAACGCCCGGGAACATTGGGTATATGCGCCCTTATTCAAAATAAGTACAACGTTGATGCCGTTCCTCATGTAATATGCAATGGATTTACAAAGGAAGAAACCGAAGACTTTTTAATTGAACTTCATTATCTGGGAATTGATAATGTGCTGGCAATTCGCGGCGATGACAGCGGCTTCAAGAAACCTATAAAATTTGGCAGAAGCATTAACAATTATGCGGTTGATCTTGTAAAACAAATAGCTGATATGAACAGAGGCAAATATATTGAAGACTCATTGCTTGATGCCGAACCAATGAACTTTTGCGTTGGAATAGGCGGTTACCCTGAAAAACATTTTGAATCGCCAAATCTTTTAACTGATGTCAGATATACCAAGGCAAAGGTTGACGCCGGAGCTTCGTATATTGTAACTCAAATGTTTTATGATAATAATGAATATTATAAATATGTTGATTTATGCAGAAAGGAAGGCATAAATGTTCCTATTATTCCGGGTTTAAAAATTCTTACATCACAGACACAAATTAACAATCTGCCGAAACACTTTTATATTGACGTGCCGCCGGAATTAGCTGAAGAAGCCAAAAACGCAAAAAAGGAACATGTTTATGAAATTGGTATTGAATGGACATTAAAACAAGTTGAAGACCTTTTAAATAATAATGTGCCTGCAATTCATTTTTATATAATGCAGAATTCTAAACCAATTCAAAAACTATTAGAAAAACTTAATCGGTAAGGTCAATGAAAATAATATCGGAACGGAAATTAAGACTGCCGTTAAGAAAAGACAAAAAGTTAAAATGGGGTGTTTCCGGTTTAGGACGATTCGCTGAATTTTCCTTTTTACCTGCTTTAACTCAATCAAAAAAAAATAAACTGATTTCTTTGTACAGCAGTAATTTAGGAAGAGCAAAAAATTTGGCGGGTTTGTTTTCCGCTGATTTCGCGACGGATGATTTTAAAAAATTTCTTGAAAGCGATATTAACGCTGTATATATTGCCGGCGCTAACATTGATCATTACAGCCAGGTAATAGAAGCAGCGAAAGCCGGCAAACATATACTTTGCGAAAAACCACTTGCAGTAACATCTGCACAAGCCGAAGAAATGGTTAAAATATGCAAAGAGAATAATGTGCAGCTTGCCGTAAATTATCTTTATAGAATTAATCCCCTTGTAAAAAAAGCGAAAGAACTTATTCAAAAACAGATGCTTGGTAAAATCGTATCTGTTTCGATATCGTTTTATATTGATCTTGCGCCGTCAAATAATTTTAGATTTAATAAAGAAAAAAGCGGTGGCGGCGCTCTTCGCGATTTAGGAACACATACTATTGACCTGCTGCGCTACTTCGGCGGTGAAATAAGCGAGATTTCAGGTTACACAGATAACATTGTTTATAAAAGTGATGTAGACGATTTTGCGACCGGGTTAATTAAATTTCAAAAAAGCGGATACGGAAGATTTACAGTTTCTTTTAACGCGCAAAAAGCTTTTAACAGAATTGAAATTGTAGGTTATAACGGATGTTTGAGCATTGAAAATATTTTTGTAAAGAAAAATTCTCCGGGAAAACTTACAATTGATTTAAACGGCGAAGCTAAAAAAGCTTTTCTGAAACGGGCGAATAATTTGCAGCTGCATCTTAAATCTCTTTATCATTCTTTCAGTACTAATACTTCTCCCGAAATACCTGGAGAAGATGGTTTGATAAATTTACAGCTAATGGAAAAATTAGAACAAAATGTCATTAAGAAGTGATCTTACAAAATACTGCCGCAAAGTTTATGATAAAGGCTTTGTATCGGCTTATGACGGGAACCTTTCGGTTAGGATTGATGAAAAAAAAATATTAATAACTCCGTCTGGAAAGTGTAAAGGTGAAATAGAAGAGAATGATTTATTGGAAATTGATTACGATGGAAATTTAATAAACGGATTAGGTAAAGTCTCAACTGAAGCAAAAATCCATTTGCTTGCTTATAAGAAAAGAAAAGATATTGATGCGGTTATTCATTGTCATCCAATTTATGCAACGGCATTTGCTACGGCAGGAGAAGGATTTATTAAACCTGTGTTCCCCGAAGTAATACTTTCATTGGGAAAGGTGCCATTGTGCAGGTATGCTACTCCTTCAACGGATGCGCTCCCTGATTCAATGCTGCCTTATATCGATTTTTCATGGGCAATGCTTTTTGAAAATCACGGCGCGATAACATTCGGCAAGTGTATAAAAGGAGCATATTTTAGAATGGAAAAACTTGAACATTCTGCACATACTCTTTTTGCGGCCAGGCAATTAGGACGCGAAAAAACAATTCCTTTAAATAAAGTCCGTGAACTATATTCAATTGCCGAAAGTACTTACGGAATTAAAATTGATGAACGAAATAAAGTCGGATACTAAACTATTATGGAAAACAAAAACATTACTGTTGCATTGCTTCTCGGTGGAGCTTCGCCTGAAAGAGAAGTATCAAAATCATCCGCTAAATCTGTTTTATTAGCGTTAAGGAATTTAGGTTACAAAGTTAAACCTTTTGATCCTGCTTACGGGATAAATCAGCCTGAGGATGAACGAAGTTTTTTTGAAACAAAAGATTATTCAGAAGTGTCGCCGAACAATTATATCGAACTTATCAATTCAACCAGATTTGACGATGTTGATATTGCTTTTAATTGTCTGCATGGGCAGTGGGGTGAAGACGGAACAATTCAATCTCTGCTGGATCTCCGAGGAATTAAATATACGGGTTCAGGTGTATTAGGCAGCGCGGTTGCGATGAACAAATCATTCTCAAAAATTATGTTTAATCATTTCGATGTACAAACTCCTAAATGGTTTGTGGTTGACGGTAAAGAAAAAAATTATGAATTGATTCAAATGAAAATTAAAAAATTTTTTGGATATCCTTGTATTGTAAAACCAAATGGACAAGGTTCAACTGTAGGATTGACTGTCTGCCGCGGGGATTCTGAAGTTAAAGAATCTGTAATACTCGCTCTTAAGTATTGTGAGCAGGCATTAATTGAAGAATTTATAGAAGGTCATGAATTAACAGTTGGAGTATTAAATAATCATAGTTTCCCGCCTGTTGAAATTAGACCCGAATCAGGATTTTATGATTATGAAAGCAAATATACACCCGGTAAAAGCGTTTATATAGTGCCTGCCGAACTTCCGGATGAAATATTAACTCACTTGAAACACCAGGCGCTCCTTGCTTTTAGCGCTGTTGGTGCTAAAGTATATTCGCGAATTGATTTCAGAGTAAATAAAAATTTAGAGTCTTATTGCCTTGAAGTAAATACATTACCCGGAATGACTAGCACTAGTTTATTACCAAAAGCCGCGAAGGCCGAAGGCATTGAATTTGAAGAATTGGTTGATAGAATTGTAAAATATTCATTAGAATGAATTTGACAAAAAATAAAATTTTAGCAATAGTATATTTCTTTTTTATAATCCTTCTGATAGCTTTTCTTTTTTTTAACGACGGCGGAGTTGTTAAATATTTGTCGTTGAAAAATAAAATTGATGATTTAAACAATGAAATAGAAAAAACGGAAAATCAAATTCAAAACCTTGAAATGGAAATAGACTCGCTTCAAAACAGCGAACTAAAAATTGAACAGGTTGCCCGTGAAAAATTTTATATGCAGAGGGCAGATGAAAAAGCATTTAAAATTGAAGAAAAATAGTCTCTGATTTGTATTCCAATAATGAAATACCGCAAATCCCTTTGGCCGAAAGGATTAGACCCAGAACACTTGAAGATTTTTTCGGGCAGGATCATTTGGTAGGAATTGGAAAACCATTACGTACAATGATTGAAACAGACAGGCTTTCTCCCTTTATATTATGGGGGCCTCCTGGCACCGGGAAAACAACCTTAGCGAAAATTATTTCAGAACAAACAAATTCCGACTTCTTCAAATTGAATGCAGTTTCTTCCGGAGTAAAAGATGTTCGCCAGATAATTGATATCGGGAAATCAAATCTTAACTATCATAAAAAGACTATACTCTTTATTGATGAAATTCACAGGTTCAATAAAGCTCAGCAGGACGCGTTATTGTCGTCAGTTGAAGCCGGCGAAATAATACTAATTGGAGCAACCACAGAAAACCCCTCTTTCGAAGTAATCTCGGCGCTTCGTTCCCGTGTTAGAATTTTTATATTAAATGAACTTACTAAAAATGATCTTGAAAAAATTCTTGATACGGCAGTAACAAAGGATGAATATTTAAGCCGGTTAAATATTTCGGAAATTGATAAAGATTTCCTATTCTACATTTCCGGCGGTGATGCCCGCACATTATTAAATATTCTGGAAGCATCGGTTGCGCAGGAAAGTTTTAAAGATAAAATTAAAATTTCTAAAGAAGTTTTAGAAAATGTTGTTCAGAAGAAAAATATAATTTATGATAAAGGCGGTGAAGAACATTATAATGTTATTTCTGCTTTTATTAAAAGCGTGCGCGGAAGCGATCCTGACGCTGCTTTATACTGGCTTGCCAGAATGATTGAAGGCGGTGAAGATCCTTTATTTATTGCCCGCCGACTTATAATACTTGCCTCCGAAGATATTGGAAATGCCTCTCCTAACGGATTGGTATTAGCCGAATCGGTTTTCAGCGCTGTTGAAAAAATCGGAATGCCTGAAGCTAGAATTTTACTGGCTCAATGCGTTACTTATCTGGCTGCTTCTCCCAAAAGTAATGCCTCATATGTGGGAATTAGTAAGGCAATTGCTGATGTAAAAAACAATAAATTATTCGCAGTTCCTGTTCATCTAAGAAACGCTCCGACTAATTTGATGAAAGAAATTGGATACGGCAAAGATTACAAATACGCACACGATCATCCCAATAATTTTATTGAAGAAAATTATTTTCCTGTTGAAATGATAGGAACTCAATATTATTTGCCTACCGAAAACGGGCAGGAAAAAAATCTAAAAGACCGTTTAAAATATCTCTGGAAAAAATTAAAAAAATATTAATGACTGAAAGAATTATGATTTGCCGTATTTGCGGAAATAAAATAAATAATACTCCCTATATAATAAGAGAGATGTTGTACGGGACTAAAGAAGAGTTCAATTATTTTCAATGCGGTAACTGCGAATGTTTACAGATATTGGAATACCCAAAGGATATTTCAAAATATTACCCCAAAAACTATATGGCTTATGATCTCAAGAAGGATAATTTTATAAAAGCTTACCTTAACAAAAAAAGAGATCAAAGTGCTTTGGGGTATAAAAATTTAATTGGAAATCTTCTTATAAAAGTTTTTGGGGTTCCTACCTATGTCTCTAGATTACTAAACTCCTCGGCAGGTTATAAAAGTAGAATTGTTGATGTCGGGTGCGGTTCTGGCAGTGTGCTTTATAGACTAAGAAACGCAGGTTATAAAAATATTTTTGGTATTGATCCTTTTATTGAAGAAAATATTAAATATAAAAACGGACTTAAAATTTACAAAAATAATTTGTTCGAACTGGACGGTAAATTCGATTTAATTATGATGAACCATGTGTTCGAACATATGGAAGATCAGGAAAAAGTATTAGTTCAAATTTATAATCTGCTTAATGAAAATAAATATTTTTTAATGTGCATTCCAATTATTAATTCCTATGCATGGGAAAAATACGGAAAAGACTGGATAGGACTTGATGCCCCCCGTCATTATTATCTGCATTCTTTAAAAAGTTTAAATATTCTAACCGATAAATGCGGGTTTAAAATAGAAAAAATTGAATACGATTCCTTAGCCACCCAATTTTGGGGCAGTGATCAATACAAAAAAGGAATAGGATGGTATGATGAAAACTCTTACGCGGTAAATCCGGCAAAATCCATATTTACTAAAAAGATAATTAAAGAATATGAAAAGTCAGCATTTGAATTAAATGAAAAGGAAAGAGGTGACAGAGCCTGTTTTTATCTAAAAAAAATTTAATTGTATAATTGAAAAACTTTACCCGGCAGCTGTTTTACTAATCCTTTAAATTCCAGCGAAAGTAAATTAACCAGACAATCGGAAGCGGATAAATTGGATTTATTAGCGATTTCATCAATATGAATTGGATTGTTATTTATAACGTTTAATATTTTTTCTTCAAACAGATTTAATTCAATACTCGGTCTAGGTATATTTATCCCAACTTCCGGATTAAGTTTTAAATTTAATTCTACTAAAATATCATCGGCATTTGTAACCAGTTTTGCGCTCCCTTTTTGAATCAGCATGTTTGTTCCTTCACTTTGGTTTACGCCAATATTTCCCGGCAGCGCGAAAACCTCCCTGTTCTGGTCCAATGCATAAGAGGCAGTCTGCATAGCTCCGCCATTTAGTTTAGTTTCGACAACAAGTGAGCCTAATGAAATTCCCGATATTATCCTGTTTCTTTTGGGAAAGTTAATTGCATCGGGTTTTGTTCCTAATTCGTATTCGGAAATAATTAAACCATTTTCACAAATTTCAGTAAATAAGTTTCTGTTTTCCGGAGGATAAATAACATCAAGACCAGAACCAGTTACAGCTATTGTCTGACCGTTTGAACTTAATGCCGAATAATGTGCGACTGAGTCAATCCCCCTTGCAAGTCCGCTAACAATTGTTATGTTTTTGCCGCACAAGTCTTTCACAATTTTTTCAGTTTGCATTTTCCCGTAACTTGTTGGATTGCGTGTCCCGACTACGGCTACATTTGAGTTTTTTGAAATATCAATATTGCCTTTAAAATATAATATAAGAGGGGGGTTATAAATTTCCTTTAATAGTTCAGGATATTCTTCATCAAAAAAAGTAATTACTCCGGCATTTAATTTATTTAACTTCTCTGCTTCTATTAAACAATTCTTTTTTATTAAATCATAATTATCAATATTTTTAAGTAGTTTATTCGCACTTAATTCATTAAATCCGTTAATCAGCTGAAGCGTACTGAAATCGGCGTTAAAGATATTTTCAAATGATTTAAATTTTGATATTAAATTAAGAATTTTTCTGGGGCCGAAACCGGCAATTGACATTAGTAGTTTTAATGAAGAGTATATTTGGAGTTTTTGCTCGTTCAATGTTTTTAATTTTTATTATTATTCATCAACCTCAAAATCATCAACAATTGCAATAATAATTGTATTTATTGGAGCATTACCGTGACCTAAAATCTGCTGAACTGCGTCACCTTCCTGAGCAACCAAAACAGTATCTCCGATGCCTGCATCTATTAAGTCGACGGCAATAATATCTTTCTTTCCGATAAAGTTACCATTTAAATCTATTTTTTTCACAATTTGAAGTTTATGACCGACCAAATGTTTGTTCTTTTGTGTCGCTACTAAATTCCCTTTTACCTTTCCTAAAAACATAAATATTATTCTTTAGAATTGTTTTTTCTAAATAAAATAGAAAGCGGAAAAATAATTAAGTAGGCAATTAATAAAACTATTGGTGAAACAGAAAGCGACAAGGTGCTATCGTAAGGATCAATACTCATCAAAAAGAATCCAATTATTAAAACAATAACACCAGAAAACAAAAATAGGTAATTGTTTTTATTCCAATAGTTATTAAAAGGCGATTTTTCTGATTGTTTTTGTGAGCGAATACTTTTTCTAACTTTAGACATATATACTTCCTTTTACATTAAATAAAAAAGCCCAGCGTTGGGGGGAGACACTGGGCTAACTCAAAACATCAAAGATCTTTTAGATCTTCAAAGAGTTACAGGCAAATATAAACGAAGACCATATGTTTGTCAAGTAGTTTTATTTATGGATTTGGTAAACAATTTTGCGTATTGTATCAAACTGTAAATAAGGATATTCCTCCCTTAGTGCATCAATAGCCTCACTTGCAGTAATTTTATTTGTACGCAATTGTTTGAATTTTTGCCTGATTATGTAATCTCTAACGGACTTTTCGTTAATTAATCCCTTACTGCTGAGTAAATCGTAAATATCATCGCTGATTAAATCAGCTAAAGGATTATCGTTGGCGTTGTTTTGAATAGGGCTTATCATTTATTCCCCCTTTATATTGTTAGCGATAAGTTAATTTGAAATACAGTAGATTATTTCAATAACGCCTCCCAGCATATAAATATTACTTATTCTGTTTTTAATATATATCATAAAAACAGGCGGCGGTATTACCCATTTGGGTCATTTTTATTAGCTATAATTACGGATATATTATCCTAGGAAGTGCCTATATGATAAAAAAAATAATTTTTTTTCATTTTATGCTTGCTTTCTCAAAAAGAAACCCCTACCTTTAATGATGTGATTTTTATGAATTAGTTCTTATGTATACTTACTGATTGTCGAAAAGGAAAAGAAATAAAAAAGTTTGAATTTATTTCTACAGAGTACTTGACAAATATGATTTTATAGTGTAAGTTTCAAGTCCGTTTTTTATGAGACGGAAAAAGTTCTTTGAAAGAGTGAGTGACTAAAGTAAATAACTTTAGGATTCCAAATAATGATTACAATAACTTTGAGAAAATATAAAAACTTTACAACGGAGAGTTTGATCCTGGCTCAGGACGAACGCTGGCGGCGTGCTTAACACATGCAAGTCTAGGGGAAAGTTTTCTTCGGAAGATGAGTACACTGGCGCACGGGTGAGTAATATATAAGTAATCTGCCCTTGGGTTTGGAATAACGTCGAGAAATTGGCGCTAATACCAAATAATGCAGCGGCATCGCATGGTGATGTTGTTAAAGGTGCTTGCACCGCCTAAGGATGGGCTTGTATTCGATTAGCTAGTTGGTAGGGTAACGGCCTACCAAGGCGACGATCGATAGCTGGTCTGAGAGGATGATCAGCCACACTGGAACTGAGACACGGTCCAGACTCCTACGGGAGGCAGCAGTGAGGAATATTGGGCAATGGACGCAAGTCTGACCCAGCAACGCCGCGTGGAGGATGAATGTCGTAAGATTGTAAACTCCTTTTGGAGGGGACGAAAAAACGGGTTTGTAGCCTGTATTGACTGTACCCTCAGAAGAAGCCCCGGCTAACTACGTGCCAGCAGCCGCGGTAATACGTAGGGGGCAAGCGTTGTCCGGATTTACTGGGTGTAAAGGGCGCGTAGGCGGGTTTGTAAGTCAGAGGTGAAATCCTGCGGCTCAACCGTAGAACTGCCTTTGATACTGCAAACCTTGAGTTCAGAAGAGAGTGACGGAATTCCAGGTGTAGTGGTGAAATACGTAGATATCTGGAAGAACACCAGTGGCGAAGGCGGTCACTTGGTCTGTAACTGACGCTGAGGCGCGAAAGCGTGGGGAGCGAACAGGATTAGATACCCTGGTAGTCCACGCCGTAAACGATGAATACTAGGTGTTGGGTATTTTAATACTCAGTGCCGCAGCTAACGCGTTAAGTATTCCACCTGGGGAGTACGATCGCAAGGTTGAAACTCAAAGGAATTGACGGGGGCCCGCACAAGCAGTGGAGCATGTGGTTTAATTCGATGCAACGCGAAGAACCTTACCTGGGCTT
>Ga0180009_10000296_pt1 | contig 71015 bp, 70 predicted proteins | sample OS_PC_MetaG_FD_123537 | JGI IMG/M metagenome (GOLD analysis project Ga0180009, IMG submission 123537) | Groundwater microbial communities from the Aspo Hard Rock Laboratory (HRL) deep subsurface site, Sweden - OS_PC_MetaG | ecosystem: Environmental > Aquatic > Deep subsurface > Groundwater... | reverse complement strand
GTCACAGCAGCGCCAGGCCATTCAGGGCCAGTTCCCGCGCCGCCGCCGCCATCACCACGTGTTCCCGCGCCCGCCGTACCAAAGTGGAAGTAGGTATCGTTATCCCCACCGCCGTGATGCGAAAAAGACCCATGACTTTGCAAAGAAAACTTAACACTGCTCATATCTACAGCACCGCTCATTATCTCGAACTGATGGCACTTCACAGCGCTGTTTGTCGTTACAGTAACATTACCATAATCCATACTCGTCACGCCGTATGCTTCTGGGTGGGGGGCTCTACAATAAACCTTCCACTCATCCTTAGCGGTAAGGGTACCAGCAGTCCAAGCCATCGTCACCCCCTTGGTACCTATATCAATTGGAGTAGCAGATGTAAGAGACGCTGCGGTGGCGTTGTCGCCACGCCATGAATCCCAAACCACCTTAGCCACCGCGATGGCGCCTGTAGGATTGGACCCATCAACAACTGTAGCCGCTGTACAAGCAACCGTAATTGTGTCCCCGCTACCAAACGGGTAGTCAGTAAGTTTAATCCGCAACCCACGAACACCAATGGTGTACCATGTATTCGCGAATAGAAGCTCCTGCGCTGTAGCTACGGTATCACCAGACCCCGCAGACATAGCAACAGTAAATGTGGGTACATTTCCGGTACCACCACCCATAGTAGACCCGTTCGTGGTATCGATAGTAATCACATAAGTGTTGTCATTATCGTAGTTCCAATCCCCACCTACGGAACACGCCCCTGCGTTTGCCACACCGTACGTATTGCCCCCACCGAAAGCAGGGGTACCGAGCAGAAGCGCGCTCGAAGCTACTACCCTGTAAGCGTCATCAAAAGCCCCCTGGTAGGTACCGCTGGTAGTGACAGTTCCAGCGTAGGCGCTGTTCGCTGTCGAAGTACCTTTGTGATAAGCATTCCCAGCAACCTCACTTAGAGAGTTCATTCCAAGGGTAGTAAGTACGGTACTATCGCCGTCAGTCACAGTAACTGCGGAAGTTACCCCGGAGGTACCTGACTTAATTACAAACTGCCCATACCCGCTGCTACTCCCCTCGTTAATAAAAGACACTTGACAGTGTTTGAACCCATTATTAACACTGGAGTACGCTTGGAGCTTCCTTTGTATATCCCGCGCAACAAAACGAGGGTCGAGGGTCGTACCTGAAGACAGCGTAAGTTGATAGGGCGCGGGTGAGCCCGCGCCATCGATATTCACTTTCAACTGGTTAGCACTGCTGCCCGGGATAGTAAAGCTGTCGCTAGTATTGGCGGTGCCCTTGGAAACACCGGGAGTACCAACATTTGTCGTTGAAATATAAGTAGTAGCAGCAATCGGATAACGAACCCATCGAGACACGGCTGTCATATCTATTCTCCTAATAGTTCGAACTATTTATCTTAAAGTCCCTCTCCCAAATAAAAACAACGGTATAACCTGCTTTCTTGAGCAGTTCCAAACGACGCAGCGTCCTCCGATACAAAACCCCGTACTTTTCGGATGTGCGGGGGTTGACCCCCTCTGGGTCAAACACTTCGGGGTTGCCGTGCCAATAGTTCCCGAGAAATTCATAGGCGGTGTTTGTGGTAGGGTCGAACCCGTCAACCCTAATAGTGTGCTTTCTGCCAGAGAGCTTTATCGGGTACTCCCGAAATTCCGCTGGAATTCCAAGAGAATCGAGCCAAGCTTGTGATATTTTCGAAATGGCGCCTCCGGAACAATGAGGGCACCCGCTACCCGCAGACCTATTATGTATAGTTGCACACCACTCGTGTCCCTTATCACAAAGCCACCAGACTTTCTTGTTAGAACCCGCTACAACACCCTCTGGTGTTAACATATTTTTTGCTGGGTGCCACTGCTTAGATAAATCTGGGTGAGTAGTTGATAGACACGTTTCATAACACGCAGTCTTCCCAGAACATATAGTACAACCATCCTTATTAGTGCGATTCTTTATAATAGCCTGCCACTCGTGTCCAGAAGAACATCTCCACCAGACCTTCCTATCTGACCGCGTAGTTACTATTTCAGGCGTCAGTCCAGAGGTTAGATTTTTCTCGGGGTGCCATTCCGCGGCCAACTTCGGATTAACTGTGGCGAGACAATTATGGGGAAGGGCCCTTCTCCCAGAGCAATAAGGACACCCGTTACCACTCGTCCTACAGTACACCACTGCTTCCCATTCGTGCCCTGCGGCACACCGCCACCAAACACGTTTATGAGACCCACTAGTAACCATTTCTGGTAGTACACCTAACACCAAATTTTTCTCGTATAACCACTCAGCCCTCATACTAGGGTACAGTTCAAACAACGTTACCTTAACCTTACACACGATTTTACTACCCGAACGCCCTTAGGGCGCACCCACTATTGTGTAGTAAAACGTAAAAGGGCCAAAACTATTCCCGTCTTTATCTTCTATATAAACCTCTACGTCTATTGTTTCCCCATATGAGTGCGTTGGAGAAATCACTGACATAGTGGCCGCCATATCCTTCCAAGGAACGACCGCAGTAATAGAAGCTCCGAAATCACTCGTAGGCTGCTCATAGAGAGACACCCGGTATACCGTGGATAACCTATTTACAAAAGTCTCCGTGTTAGTAGCACGTGCAGCGATATACAAGTGCTCTTTCCCCCTGGGGGCCTCATAGTTAGAATCTATCACCCTATACCCGTGGTACAGGTTATAGATTACGGTCTTAATAACAGGGGAGGTGGTATTATCATTTCTGGCATATACACCAACTCGCAAAGTACCCTGTACGTCAAAATCGTCTTCTGGGTGGTATGTGATTGTATATCCAGCGAGCCCAAGTGGTGTTCGAGTACCACTTGCTACCACACCGTTTATCAGAAAATAGGTGTCTCCTATGCCAAACGTATTGTCATATACATCTACGGATAAGTCTTTGGTGGCTGCCATATAAGAGGTGTTTGGCGCCGGACTAAAATTCTCTATCACCAGGGTTTCGCCAGATACAATGTCAAACGAATAACTTACGTTCGCAGCATTACTGGCAGGAGACCCGTCTACTGCCTGTACCCCAACAGTCACCGTAGTACCATACTCAAAGGGGTCAGTTGGTATATATGCTATGTAGTACCCGTCCGCGACGGGGCTTATACTGGCTCCCGAAACTGCTATGGCCCCCGCAACAATCACAGCGGTACTATTGACCGTCACGTTAATCGATGAAACTACCACACCAGAGATATAGTCCAGCAAATAAAAACTGATAGGAATCTCTGCTACAACGTCGATAGACGACCTGGTGGGGGATTCAAAGTAAACGTCGGGGGGCTCAGAATCTGGGAGGCCCACAATTTCAGCACCCAGTGAGCTATAGTTCTGTATTTTTACTGTATAAGAATCGGAAAAACTATTTACTACTCCGGGGGTTGAGCACGTCCAATCAACCCCGTCCTTCTGGGGCTCGAGGTCGTCCCCAGCGACATCCACTGTAATCGTCTCGTTGTACCCCCAAGAAAGAGTCGGAGTGTACCTAATAAGGTATAGCACCGAGTCCCCCTGAATCAAAACGTGCCCGCCTGTCTGGTCAACGCCCCCGGATACAACCAAGGTACCTTCGGGCTGGGAGGTTATATCCCCGGAAACGGAAACCTCCAAAGTGGTTAAATCCACGCCGCCAACGCCATCTGCTACTGTAAATTCGATATAGGAGTCAGCCGCGTTTAGTATGGACCCCCTGAGGGGGACTGTACTACCCACAACTGGGGGAGTAAGGTCGTCAGCACACACACTAACTGGGTTATCAGCCACCTCCCCCGAAGCTAAGGTAAACCCTGAGGGCAACTGGAAATCCCCGGTTAGGGCTTTGTAAACACCTACGCCACTAGCCAAAGTCGTACTGTTAATATAAGAAGAACCGCTAACCTTTGTAATACTCAAAACTTGCGCCAATCCTACTTTCTCAGGCCATTCTTTAAGGACCTTGGCGTCAGCATACGTATCTACAACCCAATACTCAGACGTACGAGCCATCAAGTGGGGGATTATGTTCTTCCCCGCTTGAAACATTTTGAACGAAGAGGAGGTACCCCCTACAACGTCTTGCTGAACTATTGTGGTGGAGACTGAAGTAGGAATAGCAAGAACCTGGGCCGATGCAAAAAACGAGGGGTCAATCTGCACAGTCTTAGCCGTTGAACTAAGAAACTGCACTGCTGCGTTTATAGGGATTTCCCCGGCAACAACAGAAAACCGGGGGTCAGTAAGCGAAACAAATGAAATAGCGATAGGAGTACCTACAGCGTGGGAAACCGACGTAGCATCCAACTTACTTACATAATCCACTAAACAAACGGGATACTCAGGCTCGAACCCAGTAGAACTTATTTTGCCTAAAGATTGTGAAAAACATAGCCCCGGGTAGTTAAGTTTATACCCTAAAGAACATACCTCGAAACCGCTGCTATACTTGCATATTCGAGGACTGTATGAACCTATTGTGGTAGTACCCGATAGGGTAGGCATATATCAACTCACTAATCTGCTACAGTAGCTCTCACTGTAGATGTACCAACAGTAGCCCCAACAGTATACGTAGTGGATGCTTCCCCAAAGGCGTCTGTAGCGTCGGAAGAGGGTGAGACAGCCCCATCCCCTGATGAGACGGAGAAGTTAACCGTTTTGCCCATAAGGGGGTCCCCAAAAGCACTCAGCACCTGCGCGGTTATTACAGAGGTCTCCGACGTATTCGCACCCAATATCTGCTTCACACTAACCACGTTACAAAACGCGGAAACCGTCTCCCCCAGATTGTACATATAGACCTTTCGGTCAGAAGTAGAGTAACCATACAGAACCGACGGATTACGTGGGTCTGTCCCATAAAAATCAAATGTGGTGTCAGAACTCTCAATCCAGCTAAACTTAAGAGGCGAATTAGCAGTAGCTGTAGTGTGCCTCAAACAGTTGACAAAAAGCCCCTCACCCGGGTCGGCTGTGTTCCCCGCAATATATACCAGCCCCGCCTGTGTGTGACCATTCCAACAAAGTGTATTGCTACGGACAGTCGCATCCAACGCGTCTATACTTGAAACAGACGCCAACGCACCTGTCTCTAAATCAGCGATGGGCAAGACGCTCTTCAAGTACTTATAGACGTCCTGACCTATAGCAATGAATATTTCGCCAGCCGAACCTATTCCGTGGTTAGTACAAATCTGCACAGAACCATACACAGATTCGAAGCTACCTCCAAAATCTACCCCCTCCTGAATAAGGTCTAACAAAGAAATAACACGCCCACCGTCCCCCGCCGTAACAGCTGTGTCATCTTCGGTACCATCTATATCAAATACTTCGAGAGCTAAAAGCGAGTGATGCCAAAGCGCTGCTGGAATAACATAAGGTGTTGGCTGCTCGGACGGAAAAAGGCCCCGCACGACAATCCCTGTGCATACTACATCGGGAGGAGCCACAGACAGGGTTGCATCCGCTATGAACTCAAACTTTAACTCACCTGTATACCCACTATCAAAGGAGTGTACTTCTGTGTAAGCGCCGCCGGCAACTGTGTTATCCCTCTTCAGAAATGTCAGTACGGACCCTTCCCTGCGAATAGCCAGCCTGACCTTGCCATTATCGACCCCTGCGGCCTCCTGTAGCAGACCAACCGTAACATCAATAGAACTATGAAGAACACCGCTGTTAACCGGGTTTACTAAAGCACCTGTGTTGGGGTCAAACTCAAACCCAACCGCAGCATCAAAATTCAAAACCTGGGCGGCTTCACCGACCCAACTAAAGGACCTATGCATATCCCCGTAGCACCATTCTCCCTCAGAGTAGTCTACAGTATCGAGACTGACATTTGTGCCAATAATTCCCTTACCGTAAGAATACTCTGCGGAGTCTACGACTGTAAACTCAAGAGCGTGCTCCTTAACTACAAGTGAGCCTAGGTACTCTGAGGTTTCCGTAAGATAGTTGTATGCGTTAATTGCTATCTTGTAGGTCTCTGTCGTACCGCTAGCAATGCTTGAGGCGCCTCCCGCACTAGTAGTTAGATAAACCTCGCTAATTCGTGTGTTACAAATACCCCAGGCATCGCTACTGGAATCACTATCGTAGAGAACGGTCCAAGCCTGTACGTAAGGAGAACTGTCGTCCCCTCTGTAGCATATAGACCCTAACTGGTTAAAAGACCCCTTGGTATTAGCAATATCCCCTAGTACTCTCAAACCAAATATACAGTCGGCCTCAAGAGAAGTAACATCTAAGTCAATATAAGTGAGCAGGTCCCCACTAAAAGTCACGTCTACCGTCATTATAGCAGGAGCTTCTTTGGTAAAATAAGTCAATTGAGAATTTTCTGTGTCTACATTTAACAAGTTAGTAGCGTTAGACGACGGCGTACTTACTACGTATGACGCAGTATTACCCCACAGAACGCCCGCAGAAGCTACCGACCCTGTGTAGTAGTTTTCAGCATAATCCACCCACCTACGCTTCTCTCTAGCAACGTACACGGGCTTATCCCGCCGAAAAGACACCCCGTTTATAACTTGGATGTACGGAATCGAGGAAGCCTGCCACGCAGCTGCTGCCGAAAAGTCGTCAACTAGCAGGCCAGCAGCAGATTCTACACCCCCCTCGGTTTGCTCTGAAAATGTAAACCCAGTCGCAAGCTGGTCCCCCACCCACCTTATCGCATAATAAGACTCTTCCGTGGAATCATAGGTGACATCCAATACATAATCTCTATTTAGAGAGACATTAGATACCGCAGTCCCGTCATTATTCCAGAGATTTAGCTCACTCCGATTCCTACTGCGGTCATACTCTGCCAAACAGAATTGGCTACCGTTATACATAAACCTGTAACCACTGGTAGTAGTAGTGCTCACAACAGGTACGTCGTTCTCGCCGCTGAGCTGAACTCCTGTATAACTTTTGGCTATTTGCCCTGGCTGCATAGTCGTCATAATAAGTTCCTAGATACTAACCGCTGCGGTTATCGTAGACGTATTTACGGAGGTGCCAACTGTGTATGTAGAAAAAGCCTCACCACTAGCGTTAGTAAGTGCGGACGCAGGAGAAAGCGCTCCATCCCCCAGGGTGACAGTAAAACCCACTGTTTTACCAGAGAGAGGCTCACCGTAAATATTCATTACCTGTGCGCGCACAAGAGAAGTAGCTGCGGAGCCCGCAGCCAGCATCCTGGTATCGGAAGCGACACTGCAAAAAGCTGCGGTAGTAGGAGACATATTATACAACTTAACTGACCCCGCCTCCGTCCCAGTAAGTGTTACGCCATACAATGCGGTGGTGTCCGTTATGTTCCACGCGAGATAGTCAGAGGACTGCGCCCAAGCAACCTTTCGCGGATTAGTACCACTTAGGAGTGTACCGTCGAGTGTGTGTATAAAAATCCCGCGGCCCATATCTGCGGGGTTTTCGGTGGCGTAAGCTAGTTCCGTATTCGTGTGGCCTGGATAAAAAAGCGTATTATACTTATACAGTGGGGAAAACTGTAAGGTACCAGAATAAACGGCAAGCGCGTTAGCCCCTGTCTCTAACCCTCCCAGTGGGAAGTCTTCTTTACGGTAGCGAAGCACCCTCGGCACATCGGATTGATATCTTTTAAGGGCTACATAGACAGACCCGCCACCTGCTTCAGTCAGTTGGTCTGTTGTTATAGAGGCAAAGCCTCCGTTGGCCTTGAAATTTATGTACCCCCCAATACCAGAAGAGCTCAGGTTAATTACGTCGAATACACCTATCGCAGCCCCAAACTCATCAGTAAGGTCTGTGATTGGGTTAATTGCGCCGGTAGCGTCGTAGGTCTCCATCCGCAAAGAAGGTATACTGGGCCAGGCGACAGTGCCAGACGAAGTCATCTCAAAATTGTCTATACTTAAATCAGGACTACCAGGAGCGCCTGAACAATCCCCATACAACTCCACCCCCATAGGGCGGGCTGCGGAAGGGTACAGCATATAGGTATTTATACTCTGCCACGTCTCTGTGGGGTCCTCCCCATCAATGTCCCTACGTGTAGTCGCGTCTGTACCAACAACACCCACGCCCATCTTAAACCCAGAAGTACCAGAAGCTGTCAGTAGGGTTGCGGCACCCGCTTCCACAGTATTGTCAATTCTAACGTAGATTTGAATCCCAGTGCCAGCAATGTTCCCTACGTCACCAGAGGGGTCTGCTGCCAAAGTAAAACCAAGAGGACCGTCAACAAAATCGAAAGCCTTTTTCGTGTTACTAATAACTCCATACCCTAGAGGAGTACCCCCTGAGGTTTCTACACGAAAGTAGTTTGTATCATCCGCTGCGCTGTATTGGTAGAAAGTAACCACAAAATAAACGTATGAACCATAGCTAAGGGCATAATTAACATCATCAAGCTCACGCTCTCTGAGTCTAAGGTTAGTAATACTCCAAGCGCCCCCCGTACTATCATTGTAAAGATACACGCTAGCAGACTCCCACGTACCAGACGCGGTAGGGAAATCAGCAGCATTATAAGAACCCCGGAAGCTTGCCTGAGCTACCAGGTTATTCCCGTCGGTACTTCCCAAGACGTAAGACCTGTCTACTAGCCTCATCGAAAAAACCGAGCCTGCACCGAGGTATTTTGTCATATAAAACGTGCCCCAAGCCTGAAAAGCACCTGTGATAGCAGCGGTTGTCGACAGGGTACCCCTTCCAACGCTACTTGTGTACTCCAACCTCTCAGTAGCTTCATTCCTAGAAAAGAGGGACCACGAAACTGTATCGGCTACGATAGTTTCTTCAGAAGGGGTTTGTTCGTGGGACGAATAAATACCCCACCGCGGAGCTGAAATATACCAGAGAGAGGTAAGAGGTTTCCCGGTATCATAAATGGACCCCCGCGAAAAATCGTCATAAAAAACAGTGTCCCCACCCCACTCCAACGCGGCAGAGCCTGTATAGCCAGGAGACTCGTTCCACCGAAGCACGTAGTAGCGCTCGTCAGCGGCGTCGTAGACTAGGTCCAGAATGCGTGTGTTTTCCATAAGACGACTAACTGCCTCGCCTCCGTCACTATCCCAGTAATTTAGCTCTGTTGTCTCGGTAGAAGAATCATACTCCGCCAAAACAAACTGACTGCCTGTATGTAAGAATCTGTGGACCTCACCGGTAACGCCCTCGTAGTTACTCAAGGATACCCCAAGGTCCACATAGCTAACTTTACCGGGTCTAAATAGTGACATATCTATTCCAATCTCCTTACTATAGGCACCAGTATAACTGAGCCCCGCTCGGAGCTATCTATACTCATAGTAATTGATTCTCTCAACAACCCACCACCACCGTCAATGACTTCAAACGAAATGTTCCCTATCCTCTGAACCCCTGTAGCACAAGGAGGGGGGTATTGCTCTAAAAGAAGGGGAGTAGGGGACAACTCGGTAGTAAACGACCACGTAAAGAATGTAGTGTTCGTATGCGCAGACAGGTCAGACACAAGTATTACAACTGGTATAAAATCCCCATAAAGAAAATCTGTGGGTGGGTCGTACCCTATACGAAACCCCTCACTAATCTCTAGTATGGTCAAATTGGGGTTAGTTGTTTCAATAAGTACCCCGTTAACATATAGCTTTAGAGAAGAAATATCAACTCCTGCCTCCGCGTCTGTCAAATCAAATAATATCGAGGCACTTATCAGTACACCCTCGCTCGAAGCTGTGGGACTGATAGAAGTTATGCGAGGACCGACCCTGTCTTCCACAGTTCTAAACCAGTACTCAATTACTATCTTATTGGGGGGGACATCTGTATCCTCAAAAACCCAATGAACATCAACCTGTGAACCATACTCAAAATGCTCTACGTTAGACCAGGTTACATTCAGGCCACCATTGCCCAAAAAAAACGGTTCCACAACTAAGCCCTGCTGTACCTCCCCATTCAGAGAAAGACTAGCTGTGCCAGAGGCTAACGGAAACGAAACTGGGTTTGCTATCCTCAAAAACACATCAGAATCTACAGGATTCTTACTAGAAAACGGAATGGGAATTGCGGTGAGTAGAAATTGGAACTGCTCTACATAGGTATCCGCAGAATTAAAAAGGTCCTGTACTAATGTTATATCACCACTTTTAAGAGCTTGCTGTGCTTCCTTAGTATATCCCGAGTATGACTTCTGTACTGAAGACACTGTACCCTCAATTGAAGAAGCTGTCTGAGAGACAAGAAGCCCGTGTGAGTACTTAAGTGTACCGTATGTGCTTGTATCTGCATTTGGCCTACCATACGCATACCTCAGTTTGCCTGGCAGGGCGGGGTCGCCCGTTGGCGAGTCTGAAAAATCATATATATCGGTAGTAGTAATACCATCCCCTCTGGGCATTGGATTCTGCGCAGGATACAGCGTACACTGAGTAACAGACGATTCCCTCTGAAACTCCGACTGTACTTCTGTAGCACCAGAAGAGGCAGTCCCACTAAACTGCACTACGTCAGAGATAAGAGGGTCTGGCGAAGCAAATTGTAATAAGTAGGTATTTGATGCGACCATTATTACGTTAGACTAACCCAGGTGGATGCTGCTGTAATCTTGACATCCTTCTCAGTATCCCCTGCGATAAAGTTAGAGTAAGCCCTACCAAAGGCGTCTGTAGTTGACGATGTGGGAGACACCGAGGCCTCCCCGTCGTCATCAGCGAACGAGACAGAAACTCCAGAAGGAACGGGGTCGTTATACTGGTCCCTTAAATGCGCTGTCAAAACTGCGGACCCTGTAGTTATAGGTACAATTGAAGGAACAGCAGTCACGGAAATGGACTTAACATGCCTTCGAAGGAGAGACCTGTCATAACTGTAGACGGTAGTCCATGACTCATCTGAGAGATTTCCCCCTATCTTATACGTTGTGCCCAGCTGGAGCCTCAACAAAATGGCGTCGGGCTCGGTGCCTACCACAACTAAGTCATACGCGGGCCACACACTGACGGTGTCCACTTTAACGTTATCAATCGCCAACCCCCTATCCGTCACCGCGGTACTTGCGTTATAAAGCAGGCCCGTCGAGTCTTTGATATATACCACATAGGTCTGCTTCCCGCCCAACGCGGCGGTATCCACAATGGAGGTATTAAAGGTCAGCGACTCTGTGTGGTCCCCGTCAGTCTTAGACGCTGTGCCATACTTCACATAGAAGGTGGACGCGTTCACGCTACCATATTGGGAACCGGAGTCTTGAGAAATGTTAGTGCCATTGTTAGCGTTTATCTTATACAGCGCTGGGGTGGACGTAGGACCCGGGGAATAATCATTGAACACCCAGATATACTTGGTCCAATAAACTTCATCTGGAGGAAGAGGCTCAGTGGCGGAAGGGTTCGCCTCTACACCACGCCAACCCCTCCCATCACTGTAGGGGTTCCCCGTGGTATTAGTGCTAAAAGCCACTTTAGTTGAGGAGATGATGTTATTTACGACAAACTGCTCTATGTTTGTTGTACCATACCTATTTTGTACAGGTGTCCATCTTTTTACGAAATAAACGATATCACCCACGGAAAGCTTAGAGGTGTCATAGAGGAAAATCTCACTCATCAGGTTCACGCCTGTGTACCCGTCGCCACCCCCGTCGTTGTTCCCTGGACCAACAGAACTCCTATAATGCTCGATAGCAAATGAAGAGGCCCTGTAAGTATGTGTAGCAGTATCTGTATAGGTGTAGACAGATATCTGCTTACAAATGAAATCGTCTATAGCCCACTTCCTAATCACAAAACCATCAACAGGGTCTCCGTGGTCCTCCAAAGACCAAAAAAATACGCCATCCCACTCCAAGCTTTTAATCGTGTTTTCCGGGCTGGTGTCCAGTACAAAGCTAAACGCAACAGTGCCATCATCCACCTTCTGCTGCAAAACCCCCACAGAGGTGAGCATAGAGTAGTAGAAAGCGCCGTCTGTCGTAAAATTAGGCTGACTGAATCTAACATTCTCTCTGGTCATTTAAGTACCTTACGCTGTATCTGCTGTTATAGTCACTAGCGTATCCTGAGTATCCCCAAGATACACAGTCCTACACCTACCATTAGTATCCGTTACAGCTTGGAGAGGAGCCACCGTACCCGCTGTTGTCGTGAAGTTCACTGTCTTATCATACACTGGCGTCATATACTGGTCCAAAACAATACAGTTTACTGTAGAACTAACCGTAGTAATTGTTGGAGACTCCACCAAGTGCTGCATAGGTTTCTCCACAGACAGTGCGACCATATAAACCTCCGCCACTGTGGAGCTGCTCACCAGGTTATAAGTCGACCACAGTTCGATGTGCCAGCCAGCAGAGTAGTAGGTGTACTCTGACTGGAGCCTGTATAAAATGCTGTCATATACGAACAGCCCATATACATCCGAAAGCGATGAACGGTCTGTCTTCAGAACATCTACGGCCATTACCTTGTAGGGAGCAAGAGTTGCAGGAGACACCCACCTAACCTGCCCGCCCTTGTGGTAGAGTAGCCACGAGTCATAAAAAGTGGCAGCAGACGCCTGCCGATACTCTGCACCATAATCCACAAGTAGAATCGCACCAGTCTTAGCACTAAGCTTGATTAACGACCCCTTACTTGGAGAATCTCCGTAGTCGTTAAATACCCAAAGAGATTGAGGAGAAACCACCCTGTCCGAAGAAGAGTACCTACTTGCCAGTGCTGGAGAAACCTGTACGGTGTTCCCAACAACTCCCAGGATTGAACACTTATCAGTGTTTCCTATATAACCAATAGATGTGCTCGGGCCTATAACTACCCTGTCCCCTATTCTAAACTTAGAGGCGTCGTCAACATCCAAGTAAGAAACCCCTGGGCCAACTGCAGTACTTACAGTAGAGGTGTAAGCTTCTACCGCGAGAGCACTTGACGAAAACTGCAGAGAAGCAGAGGAACTAAAAGAGTAGGTCGATATCAACGATGCAAAAATACTTGATTTCCGCTCCCACTTGCGGATTATAAATCCGTCCGAGACCTGCTCTAAAGTCCACCAGTAATAGCCATCAAACTCCAGAGATACTACCTCTGTAAAAAAGAAATCCGTAGGCCAGGACTGCACAACAACCCCGCTTGACAAGTCCTTTTGAACTACTGCCTGCTGGGTGTGGTCAAACGTATAAGCGTATGAGTGCATCTCATCTGTACATACATGTCTATGTGATACCCTGATGTTCTCGTAGGTCACAATCCCGCCTTAATATAAGGGCTTTGGACTAAATTCCAAAGTGTACTCGTATGGGTGCCCCGTTACCATAGGCGTAACTGGCACCCCCTTTATTTTGAATGACAAAGTAGCTATGTCCATACCACTTCCGGGGAGCAACTCCTTCAGCACTACCGTAATCTTAGACGCTATAGGTACATCAACAGCTCCATCCACAGGGCTGGCACTAATGAGCACAGGCGCATACCTATCCTCCTCCGCCACTAACTCCCCTGAAGAGGTCCAATCTATCAAAGCACAAATAGCATCCACCTTTTCCGCAACCAGCTCATCAATGGTGGCTTCTGAGGCCAGCACGTCCGCCCAGAAAGGGGGCACAGCAACCCCTACGGTATCAACAGCGCTAGCCGCGATATAAAGCTCCCAAAACTCTTCGCCGTCGTTGCTGTAAAAGAACTGGGTATTAGGCTCACCCTTCCTTTTAACAACCTGTTCTATATTAACGGTAAAGAGCTTTGGGTTCGTCGGAAACTTACTGTGCGTCACAAAAAAAGTGGCCATAACACTCTACTTATGCAAAGTTAATCTGACGGGCCAACAATTCAATACAGTGCCTCATCACACCATCAATGTCCTCGTAGTAGGAGGGGGGCTTCACTTCGGGGTCCTGAAGACGAAGCACCTGGACCATAGTATTAGCCGCAACCGACACTGCTACGTTGACAGTCAGGTTTGGCGCGCCCACCGTATCTACATACCTGTAGTAGATACTACCATCAGGGTCTTTAAGGGCAATACAATCTCCCTCTGCAATCCCAGAAACTGAGTTCACTGGTACGGTAGTAGAAGAAGAGACAATAGATGAAACATAAGTCTCTGTGAGCGTCGCCGACGCAATTTCTTCCGATTCAACAGGGGTATCAAACCCAAGCAACGCAGAAGCATCATACAGTGTGGCGGCGCCAACCCTCACAGAAGACTTATCTGCGCCGGTAAACGATGTAGACAGGCCACCCGAAGCAATGATAAACCTACCATTTCTATAAACACACCTAGCGTTCAAGTAGGAAAGGTTTCCTTCCTTCGCTCCTCCTGTTACTGTAGAATCTTTAAGTAGCTGCTCAATATTAGCAGCAATAGAGTCGCCTGTCTGAGGAGAAGCACTTGTAGTTAGTGCGATTGTAATGCCAGAAGTCAAAGCCTCATCAATCGCTACCTTCAACTGGTTGTCACTTCCTGTGATAGTAAAAGGACTGGTAACCTTTGCGCTACTCTTCGACCACCCACACACAGTACCATTGGCGAACGATTCCTGAATCGTCGCTGAACCAGAGGCGGTGGCGGAGGTGTCTGCGGAAAGGCACCAGCGGCTATCACCCCCATACCCCAAAGGGATAATTGACTTCAAGTCTACAGTCACTGTCTTACCCGTATCGGGGTAGTGCTCCAAATCACGTACGACTATGTTGGTTGCCATAATTATTCTCCGTAGTTAGGAACCAGGTGTTTCCGAACAAACCGTCGTTTTGCTATAATTAAAAGAATTTATCTAACTCTCAAAATACCACACGCCTGGGACTTCTGCTGTGTAGTAATAACAAGCAGGGTCCCTACATATCCACCCAGCGCACCCAGAATAGCAGTATTGCATAGTACCGGAGGTCGTTGTGTGGTCTGTTGTATTAAGCGCTCCCCACGAGGGGTTGTTGAAAAGGTCTGGGTGATTAGAAGGGCCTTGTATGCCATTATCATAATAGGACTCTTCGTACGCAGTAGAGTAAGGACACAGCTTCCACCCATACCCCGAATACCTAGTCCTGCTCCCTGCTGGGTAATTAACCATCGTCCCTACCTCTTGTAGTCATACGGAGTAGAATCTTCCCGCTCTATGTATGCTCGGTATACCAGGTTGAGGGGGTGTTTTTCCTCTTCGTGGTCCTCTGTATCAATAACAACCCTATCTGAGTTTTTGAAGTTGCGCACCTTTCCAAGCTCAGGGGACCTTAGACGGCCCCGCGAAAAAAACACCGTGCTGCCATCTTCTACGTACTTAATACCAGACCACTCGAATGTCACAATATCCCACGTACCTATAAGGTCAATGTGCTGGGATGTTAGGTCCAAATCAATGCTATCTTCCGCGTTCAGCGAAGTCGCTAATTTTAAAGCTGGCCCACTAAAACGCGCACCAAAAACAAGGGCGTGGTTATCGTCAATAACCTCAATGCTATCCCAAGACAAAATCAATTTGTACTTTTCTTTAATCTTTTTCATAAAACACCTAAACATAAATAGGCTGCATAGGAATCGAACAGGAGGCTTGCCCACGCTTACCATCTGTGGTAGTACTTTTCCCCGTCGACCCTCCAATAGATGTATATACAACTTCTCTGGTAGTCTCCATATTTCCTATACCCGGAAATCCGCCGCTAACAGAACCGCTATCTGACTCAATCCAGTTTCCTAACGCGTCTTTAGAAGCTGTTTCATCAACCACAACACCCATCTCCGCATCCATAATAACATCAGCACCTGTAATCATCTGGCCTGTACTTATTCCACGGAGCATATAAATAGTGCCGGTGTATGAGGGGATGGTTGGCTTACTGGAAAACTGCCAGGACTCTTGCCCATACGAGGTAGTATCTTTCGAGTACGAGTAACTCGTAATAAAGAAGGTATCAGTGAACCCAACCACTGCTCCAGAGCACGAGCTGGGGTTAAACGTTATAGACAAAGAGCTAGCGTCAGCGCACGAAGTAGAGGGTGTTAGTACTTGAACAGAAGTTCCACCGGTACCATCAGGTTTTTTCCCGTATATAGTAAGCCCAAAAGTCCTCTGTCGAGATGATGTAGTGTCGTAAGGACTAAAGGAGCCTAATTCCCAAAGGCGCTCCACACTTGCCTGCAACCCAAAATTTACGGAAACAACACCGTGGCCACTAACCAGTAAGTTGGTCGCAGTAACAGAACTTCCGCCCCCGATAATTACTGCCATCTGTACCCCTCCTTAAACTCTCCTTCCCAAATGTGAACAACGGTATACCCCTCCCTTCGAAGTCTCTCCAACCGCCTCATTGTTCGTCGATATAAAACTCCATATTTTTCGGATGTGCGAGGGTTAACCTCCTGCGGGTCGAACCTTGCAGGGTTCCCGTGCCAAAAGTCCCCAAGAAACTCATACACGGTGTTCGTGGCCGGGTCGAACCCGTCGACCCTAATACTCCTCTTGTGGCCTGACAGTTTTATCGCAAACTCCCGAAACTCCTCTGGGATTCCTAGCGAATCGAGCCACGTCTGCGAAGCCTTAGAAACAGACCCACCCGCGCATTCTGGGCATCCGTGCCCAGAAGCCCTATTATATACAGTGGAACACCAGGAGTGGCCCACAGGGCACACCCACCAAACCTTCTTACCGGAATACGCCGTAATCCTTTCTGGGCTCAAAGTCGGTAAATTTTTGGCAGGGTGCCACTCCTCTGCCAACTCGGGGTTAATCGTAGCGAGACAATTGTCACTACACACTTTTTGACCAGAGCAGTATGGACACCCACTTCCAGCAGACCGGCAAGAAATCAAAGCCCTCCAGCTGTGACCCTTTGCACAAACCCACCAGACCTTCTTATTAGACCACGCAGACACTGTTTCCGGAGACACCTCTTTCGTATTTTTTAGTGCATCCCATTCCGATACTTTTTCTGGGTTAACCGAAGCAAAACTTGTATCTGGCAGAACCCTCAATCCTGAACAAAAGGGACACCCACTTCCAGAAGACCTGCTATTAACAGTAGACTCCCACTCGTGACCTATATCACACTGCCACCAGACTTTCTTATTGGACCCCGCGGTAACCTCCTCAGACGTTAAACCCAGGTTTTTAATGGGGTGCCACTCTTTAGCAAGCACAGTATTAACTGCCGCAAGGCAGTTGCTGGAGCTCACCTTCTTCCCAGCACAATAAGGACACCCTGCCCCTCGAGTTCTCCCGTTTATTGAGGCTTCCCACTCACACCCACAAACACCCCTCCACCATACCTTTTTCCTAGCACCTGGTAATACATCCTGAGGTGTCAACCCCTCATTGTAAGTTTCGTGCCACTCTGCCGCTATATCGGGACGTAAAGAACCCAGGCAGTTGTCTAAGCACACCAACCTGTTGCAACAATAGGGGCACCTTGAACCCCGATAAAACCGACTCCATGAGGTAGAGAAGGTATGTCCCCCAGGGCACTTACATCTAAGTAAGGATTTACTACGTGCCCCGCCGCACAAAAAACTATACCCCTCTGCCTGAAGAGCTTTGAGCACCCTATTTAAATCAAGGGGCGCTTTTCCAGAACAATGTGGACACCCCAACCCTTGCTGAAAATCATTCCACTTTATAGCGTGTATATGCCCCTCGGGACATTTATAACGCAACTTCGCGGTAGCTCTACTGTAGGTCCTCTCCAACAGCTCGAATCCACGACACTTAAACTGAGACCTAACAAAATCCAAAGTTAATCTTTGCACTACCGCACCTACTTATTAGCGTCCTTAGGCAATAACTCTTCCTGGGAACGTTGGTCCGCTGCTTCTCTGGCTTTCTTATCAGCAAGCTGACGCGGAGTTAAAAATGCGTACCTACTATGGTAGTCATTTTTAGGGGGCTCGTGTCTGGTAGATTTTTTCCCGCACCCACACCCCATAGGATTCTCCTATTAAATCCTGCAACCCCAGCCCAGTAGCTGTAGTTTGTGTTCATATACCAATGTGCCTGGTATTGGAGATAGTTCGTAGCCAATAACTGTCCCTTTAAACCTAACCCTGCCCGCAGAAAAAGGCCCTGCCGTCCGTGTCTCGGTAGAGGACCCAAACTCCAATGTAGTGTAGCTCGGCAACGATATCGTAGTAGAATTACTAATGACTGTGAATGATACCGAAGCCATCCCTTTAAGGTCATACGAAATAGACACCGACCCGCAATCTATGAAAGAGAAGGGGCTTACGGAAGATGTGGTTACACTACATATTACTGCCATAGACCCCCCCCTTAGGATATCCAGTTCAGCGATGCGGAGTCCTCGTCCAGCCACCCAAACGCGTGCTCTTCCTGCCCTCTAAATACTTGTACACCGTCTGTATTGCGCGTGTTCGTGCCGGTATAAGAAATCCTTACGTACGCCTGGCTTCTAAACGCAGAAGTGTCCTCATAATTCTGCATCCCCTGCATAACTTCGGAGGCGTAAAGCCCTACAATAGCGTCCCAGTTATCCACCTCGGAGACCTCGACCCCAAACGATTGGATAATATACGATGAGGGGGGTGCCGTTGAACACCCCGTACCTATAGACTTGGGAATCGGAGAGCCTGCCCTTAACCTGTACTTAGTGATAGTAACGGGTGTTGCCATTTATATTACCCTCCCCGGAATAACAAAGCTGTATGATACAGTTGCTGGGGCTGGAGGAGACACTGTCAGGCTAAATGACTGCAAGTACGCTATAACGGAAAACGGGCCCAGATTTATTGAATAAGGGGTGGAATCCCCACTACGAATAGGGATAGGTGCCCCTGTATAAATTAAGTTATAACCATCACTGCGAGTGGCCGTAATGTAAGGAGTTACGGGCCCTGAATTAACAGAAGCATTAAAAGACTTAGACGTAATCCCGGGGTCACACTCCAACGAAACGCCATTAATAGGGCCGTTAGTTACTGATGCTTTACCCCCGGACATAGGTATAAAATAAACAGTATCTGTAGAACAGTCGTACTTTTGCATCCATTTAATCTCTGCACTGGCAGAGGCGTTACAAGATGCCCCTAACAACCTATCCCCCCCTGGAGCAAACGCCCACGCAGAAATACTCAGAGTGCTTAGTGATTGGCCCAACAAAACTGTACCGTCTGTAGCTACAGATACCTCTGTGCTGCCGTTCAGCGCGGCGGACGTAATACCCTGGTAGTTCATCAGAAGCAGGCCAGCTATATTACATTGACACGTCATTTTTACCCTTGCCTTATACAGTATACTACGGATAACTTGTTTTGTTTAGGTAAGATAACTCCCCGTGTATATAACCCACTACCACTAAAGAGGGGCCCGACAGAGCAATTAGCGAGCGTCGAAAACAAAAATGTACAACAATACACCAGCTTAACCAGTGCTGCCCGCGTCGACCATACATAAATCCCCCAACGATTTCCCGGCGCTCGATTTTTTTGCCATTTCTTTATGAGGGACTATACACTCCAAACGCGGGACCACCTGACGTCATACTACTGTGGTCGTGCACATTGAGGCCTCCGCCTCCGCCAGGAGAACCGGCTTCTGGAACAGGTGTAATACCCCCCTTCTGGCCCCAGTCCTTTGTGTACTTATTGTAGTCCCTATGGTGGGTAAGACTATTATGTGCTTTGCGGTCTGTAAGGTCCGGCTTCGTATGACTAAAAGTCTTGGAACCTGAAGTTGCCCTACCATCAATGGCCCACGTCATACTACTCGGGCGAGACCCCGCGCTTCCTGTAATAGTCACAAACACACCAGGGCCATCCGTAGGAAGTCTGCGGGAAAACTTCTTGTTTTGTAGATTGGAAAGAATGTCGTCCCCCGCCAAAGAAAGTGTGTAATAGTTGGGCTTACCCGGTGTTGGCGTAGGTCGAATGCTCTTAATCTTGCCGGTAAAAATTGGGACTGCCAAGTAGTTCTGTTTTGTGCCAGCATAAATACGAATCTTGCCACCAGAACCCGTAGGCGCACCGAAATTCGCGTCAACCTTAACTTCCATAGTAACACTAAAAGTTCCTATATTACTGCCACGACTCTTATTAACACTGATAGCTTTGACGTCCGGGGTATCTACAATAAAGGTATCGTTTATCTCTACTCGAGCTCTTATCTGTTCTAACTCTACTGAGCCACAATCAGTCTGAAGAGGCATCTAAGACTCCACTGGGTTATTTCTAAGCTGAACATTAACTTTTTCGCCGACAAAAAATGTGGTCGTCGCCGTTGTATTCAATGCGTAATACTCACCCAACCCTTGAACACGTACCCTATAGGTAACACCGTCGCCAGCAGTATATGTTATGATTCCTTGGCGACTAACAGTCTCAGTTTTACGCTGCCAGGCGGAAGTATTCCAGCTACCCAAGGATTGAAAAATAGGACCAAGCGTCACCGAAATGGTATAGGAGTTCCCGTCTTGATAGTTATAGGAAATCTCGTTTATCCGCAAGTTTGAGTTAAACCCGTTCACCAAGGCGCCCAGCTCCGGCCTATCGTCTGGCCCACAAGTAAGGCTATAAGAGGTTATGGCTTTTTCGCCAAAGTTATCGTATAGGTTGTACAAGAAGTTAGCAGTGTCCCTACACTCATCCCCTGTCTCTAAGAAAGGCAGGGATATATCTATAGTTGCGCCGGTCTTCTGCGACTCCAGCCAAGTCATACTGCCTGCTACAGTCTGCGGGTTGGGTTGAACGGTTGTAGGGTCAGTATCATAAATATCCAGGGTGTGGTCCACGATACCAGCAGTACCCCCCACGTTATAACCTACAGGCGCAGGAGTGTCCTCCACCACAAGGGGGTAGTATGTTATCTCGAGCGCCCTGGCGTAATCTAACGCCCTACCGCGGGGGTCACTAACCACAATGCTCGGCCTGTCTATGTCAACAGTAACCGCCATCTTTTGAACTAATGTGCCTATACCAGACCCCAGATTAGGCCACGCAACACCTGCCCTGGTGATAGGGCCGGAGCTCAAAGAGTAGCTTGCTTTATTAACTGCCAACGTATTAGCTGCACGGTACGGGTAAATTGTAGGGGCAAGCGTCGTACTTAACAACTCCCAAATATAGTCCTGGGTGCTGCCATCGTCATACTTGGGACTATACACGTACAAAACAGGGACACCGCTCTCGTATGTCCAATGCCAGTTTTTATTGGCGGGAGGTGAGGTATGAGTTATGCGCTCATCGATAAAAAGACTAACTCCGCCACCACCCGCCCGACTATCGTAAGCCTCTTGAATTGTGTTGCCTACCACTTTTAGATTTGAAACCCCTATAAAAATAGGCCAGGTGTCACCATACCTGTCCTGGGTTTCTACGGTGCCTATCACAAAACGCTGATACCCAAACTGTGCAAAAGCAGCACTTGTCTGTAATATAGCGCAATGTGTTCCTGTAGAAAGCAGGCCTGTAAAAGGTAGTGTATAAGTTACGGACGTAGTAGCACTTTGCTGGTAAGTAACGTTTAAATCAGGAGACATACCAGTATCAAACTTGATAATATAACCTTCGATACTCTCGAAATCCCTGGGTTCATAAACAGATTGCTGTCCATCCTTATATTGTGCCTGTAGAATGGGGTCCTTGTAGCTAATAACAGCCGACCTGTGGTAAGGGCGCCCTGCACAAGAGACCTCATTCACTATAGTCCCATATAGGGAGGCCTCGGAGATTAAGCAGCACGATAGCGCGGCGACCTGCTGGGGGTTTAAATCTCCTTCCGTTTTGGCGGAGGGTATGATGACCTCTCCCTCTCTAATGTGCCTAACGGGGGGTGCGTCATAACCTCGTACTACCACAGTGTGTACGTTATCGTCATACATCGTATTAGGTAGGCACATCCTGACATTTAGAACTACTGTTTTTTGGGCGGGGTAAATTTGTACGAACTCCGCTACTCCGTACCCATCCGAAAATATGTCCCATAGCTGCCCATTTTTCAAATAAGAAGCCAAAGAAAGCTTTAGTGCCTGAATCGCATCAACGTTATTTAAATCGTACCCGGGCAACGCGCACAACCTATTATAAGGCAGCGAACTCGTGAACGGGATATTAAAAGCAGCTAACACCTGCTCAGCAACGCAAGTAGCGTCCGCAGTTCCTGTAGATGGAGAAGCATTATCTGCCCACAAGGCAGTACCCAGGCTATTAGGAAACGCCGTCGAATTCAGTAAACCAACGTATGCGGTGAAACTCATTATTGCCTCATCGACCTGCTAAGCGCGTCAGAAGCTGCCGAAGAGGCCTGACGAGCTATTGACTCTACAGAGGAAACCTCTGACCTGACCTCAGCAAGCTGCGAAGCTAAGCGCCCATCCAGCTCGGCCTTGAGGTCATTAAGCACATTCGATATACGCTCATTAAGCTCCGTAAGCGATTCGCTCTTCGCAGTAAACAGCGCGCCTTCTACCAGCTGCCTGACATCTGCGGAGCTAACGGAAGCTTCCTCATCTACAGAGGACTTGGATTTGATTCCCTGGAGCTCCTCTCTCAGGGCGTCCACAGACCCCTCTACGGCGTCCAAGCGAGCTGCTCCCGGACCCCCGGCACCAGACGCGCGAAGCTCTGGGAGGTCTGGTACACGCAGTGTGAGCTCTTCTGCGCTGGGAGCCTTGATGAGCAGCTCAATAGAACTAAGCTTGTCAGCGAAACGGGCTGCTGCCTCATCAAGGGCGGAGGCAATCGCGCTCGAGATTGACTCAGTATCCACCGAAAAACCATCAGAGGAACCCCCACCAACAGGGCCTCCCTCTCTAAATCTTGGCAGCTTACCTACGCTATTCATATACTCCAAGCGAGCGAGACCAAGGCTCTTAGCAGCGCTTGCTCTTACTACATACTCACCTGGACTGGCCATAATGGGTACGGTGTCTGAAGTTGGACCGCCCGGCCCAAAAATATGGCCTCCGGTAGCAAACCCTTGGTAAGCCACCCCGTGACGAGCAATATCTGCAGCCCGCCTCGCCTTTTCAAATATCGGCGACAACATTAGTTCCTTAAAAGACATACGAAGCGCGTCGGCGGCGGCGGAAGCCTGCCACCTGTCACTTAACATATAGTTAGTCAAGTTTTCCGTATTAGCTCGCCTATTAAGTTCTGCTAAAGCCGACGCTGCAGGAGGAGTAGGGGCGGGGGGGCTGCGCAGCGATGCTGTTGGTGGACGAGGCACTACTGTCGGTGGCAGCTGCTGGGGTGCTGCTGGTAGTTGAGGCTGCCCTGCGAGGTAGCGCTGGCGAATGGCATCTGCATAACTCCGGTGCACACCGCGGGCATCCACATAGTGGGTTTCTGGCGTAACCCTCTTATACACACCAGTTGCACCCCGGTACCACGTCGACCCCTCCAAACGTGCCTCGTGCATTAGTGCCGCATTTCGAGCTTCCACAGAAGAGTTAGCCTTAATCAGTCCGGCACGCGCTCCCGCAGGGTTCACGTCTACTTGCGTATTAGCCCCTTCCAAGGGGCCTTTTTTCCGGCGCCCTATACCCGCCAACCAATCTATCATACGGTCAACGGACTTGGGAAGGGTAATAGCGCCCAGCTCCATATCCTTGGGCCCAAGCCTGGACGACTTGCCTTCTAGTGCCTGGAGGGCCTTGAGCACCCCCTGTGGTTTACTTAGGGGCGGCGTAAGCTTGGCAGTCTTACCTATAGTATCAACCCAGCTGCTGGATGCTCCAACAGGGGCGCCTGGAGAGGGCCCCCCCTGTGCCACATATTGCTCGTGCCACCACCGTGCGTTCTTCCACTTAAGACGCATGTCCGCCATACCCTCAGCAAGAGCGGCAACTCTAGTAGGACTGCCTGTAGTAGTACCAACAGACTCCCCCGCTGTAACGGCTGATACCACAGGTGCCTTGGAGCCCATCGAAACAAGGGGCTTAAGACCACCGTAAGCGCCCAGAGCGCTCAGTCCGGTTATACCTGCGTTAGTAAGGGTCTTAAGTGCTCCTTCTCTGGAAGAGAAATCAAACTCTTTTGCTGTTTTAACTGCTCCAGTTATAGTGGCACCTACGGCTTGGAAGGGAGCTGTGATGGTGGACTTGGCGCCGGAATAAAAAGACTCCAAAGCAGCACCAATACTGTTAGGGTCTACTTTACGCTTAGCCCAATCATCAGACATAGTGTTGAGTGCCCCCTTTGCGCCCAACCCTACAGTACCAACTACACGCTTACCCAAGCTCCCCAAGAACCCTAAAGCACCCGGGTCATTAGCCGTAGCCAGCCTGCTTAGGATAGGACTGTCCTCAAAGGACTCTTTGGCACCGTGCGCAGCTCTAATCCTCTTCTGTATTTCCTCCAGGCTACCCTTAATGTACTTAGCAAGCTTGTAAGGCACCTTATACTGAACACCGCCGAGAGATACAAAAGCACCCTCTGTCTCCCCGTGGCTGGGTAGTATTATACTTGATGCCAGAGTTCCCGCCGCGACCTGCTTCTCATAAATACCACGGAGGAGAGGGTTCATCTCACGGCCACTTACTTTTCCGCTATACTGCTCACGAAGGGTTGCTATGTCATTTAGCAGACTATCACCTTCGTCGCGAATTGCCCAAGCAGCCGCGATACCCTGCTCGGTTACAGTTTTCCTAACCTTAGCAGCATCTATAGCAGGGGGAGGGGGCCTTTTTTCATCAGCAGCTTTCTTGTCATACTCACCCTTAAGAGCAGCAATAGCAGCCCTTTGCTGGTCGTGCCTGTCCAAGCGCTCCAGCCCAGCGACAAACTGTACCTGCTCGCCATTGTAAGACTCGTCCGCAAACTTCTTACCGGCTCGGTACTCCTCGAGGGTTGAATACCCCTTACGCACACCCTCCTGGTAAGCCTTGTAATCCCCCATAGTACTCTTGTACACGTCCCCTAAGCTTGTCCCATCCTTAGCCTTATCCGGAGTAAGGCCTGTGAGGCTCTTGGGGGCGACGGCGGCAATAGAGGAATCAAAGTTAGAGGAGTCCTCGGAATCAGAAAAAGATAGCCTACCGTCCTTAGTGACTCCAACGAACAGCTTACCTTTTACGGGACTACCATCAAAGTCATAGATTGCCTTTTTATTGGCACCCTTTAACGCATCACCCGCGAACTCAACGCTGCCAAGCTGGCCACTATAGTCAGAGGATAGCAACCCCGCACCAGGGGGCAAGGCCGGTGCGCCATTCGTGCTGTATGTCCCAAGAGAGCGCGTTCCTGCTACCCCCTCTCCAGGAGCAAGCTCAGAGGAGTCTATCCCGAGAGACGTTGCCAAAAGCTCCAAGTCCTTTCGCCTCTTTACACGCCCCCCAGTAGCAAAGTGAGGGAGCCTTCCTCTCTGTAGAGAAGTAAGAACACTATTCCCGAAAGAAGAAGAAAGACTACGAACAGCGTTTTTGGGAAGAACAAACTCTCCTGCTGTTAGCATAGCAGGTACTTGGTCTACTCCCCCCGGCCCAAAAACAGCGCCGCCGGAGGCGAACAGCTTGGACTCGTCCTTACCCGAAGTAAGTGCGTCCACAAACTTATTAGCGGCTGTATCGTCTCGTGTAGCCACCTTGAGTAGAGAATCTGCAAATACCTGGACTACGTCCGTCGCAGAAGACAGCTTCCCTGTAAACCCTACTACCACATCGGAGGGGGCAGAACCTTCTCCCAGCAGCTTCTCAAAGTCCTTACCCAGTACCTTCTTGTACACGTCAGAGAGCTGCTGAGCATCAGGAGACCTCTCTCCAGAAGTGGGCCCGGCGGCGTCAATCTGAGCGGCTACTTCTTTCTTAGCCAACGCCTGCTTGTCTACGAATGAGTTAAAAGCTGCGGTATTCTTAGCAATTTCCTCCAACTTTGCATTGCTGAATTTTGTCAAATCCTCCAAAGGTCCGAGTGTAATCTTGCGCTGGTTTTCAAGCGCGGCCTTGGTATTCCCTTCCTGTATCTTAGTAAGCTCACCTGAAAGGTTCTGTAGGGAAGGAAGACCTCTGAAGTACTTTTTGCCGCCCGTCTCAAAAACATCCCCAGCGGTAGCCATCTCTGACTTGATTACCTCTATCAGATTGCCAACTGGAGCACCACGCCTCTCGGCCTCTGCCAGAGTCTGGAGCGCCTGCTTGCCCGCGTTAATCTCCGCAGAAAGCTTCTCACGCTCCTTACCCTGCTGCTCTGTAATACCAACTTCTTTCTTATCAAACTCTAACTTCTTCAGCTCATTCTGAATGTTCCGATACTGGTCTGCCGTAACACCCTGGGCAAGCTGCGTCTTAAGCTGCTCTTCGCGCTGCTGAAATTTATCCAAGTCAGCAGTCTTCTGACCAAACTGAGCGGGTTGGATAGAGAAGGGGCTGCGCCCCAAAGCCTTATCAATGGAGGTGGTATCAAACCGAATCCTGGAGGCAACTTCCAACGAGGCAACGAGGCCCTCTATTTTTTTCTTGGCGTCCTCGAGGATAACCAACCTGCGAGCCTGCTCAGCAAACTTACCAATCTCCACATTAGAAGACTGAATAACACGAATCAGCTTATCGCGAATATCCTTCTCGGCATCGAGCGCACCACCAATAGCCAGAGAAGCCCTTACACCCTCTTCTGTTTTATTCTGGCGAATAGTAGCAAGCCGCTCTTCCCCCTTAGTAATCTCCAAGCCGAGGGATTTCAACACGCGCAGCGATTCAGGGCGAATGGTTGATTGAAAGTCTTCCACCGTCTGAAAAATAGTGCCAAAGGTCTTTTGAAGACGCTCAATCGGCGACAGGTCTTCCTTAGACTTTCCGATATCAGGGCTGGAGGTCAGCAGGCCACGCATTGCGCCAGCGAGGGGGCCGGAGAGCTTCCGGTCAACATCCTTACCCGCAAGCTGGCTCTTTATATTACGCGTTGCCTCCCCTATCTTATGCGCGAAAGCACTAACTGCGTAGAGGCTGCTACTAACCTCTTGCTTGAAACTGATAAGAGACTTTGTAGCTCCTGCTTCTGCTGACAATCTATCCTTAGAAGCACCATATTGCCTTAGTATACTTTTCTCGGCGAGGTCCAGTGCCTTACCGAAGTTGGCTACCTTTGTAGTATCGACAGTAGCCGCAGGAGCATTTTTCTTGACCGCAATAGCAGCCTCGATGGCCTTTTTAATAGTCGCGGGCGCGTCGGACGAGCTGGCAAACTTCTCCTCCAGACGAAGCCTTTCTGCTAAAGCTTCCTTACCCTGCCGAGCGGTTATTGCGCTCATCATATCTGGGGATGTTTCCCCAATACGCGCAGCATAGTCATAAAGCGCGTTAATTGATGTGGTGGTTGCTTTAAGCTCACTACTGGTGAGGTTCCGGTAAGCTTGTACAATCTTATTTATCGTCTGGTCGGAGGTATCCCCCTTATTCACAGCCTCAGCTATCATCCTGGATATTGGGTCTGTAACGCCCTTAGCAATACTGGCGGCCATCCTATCCGGCTTCAAAAACTTCTCGCCCTGCGAAGCCTCCTTGGGCCGCCTACTTATAGCATAAGCGGTAAATCCATCTTTCAAGGCCTGGGCGGATGCTGAAGCAACTTGCTTCTGGAGCTGCTGCTGCTGGGCGGCATCTCTAGTAGATAGCACTTCTTTTTTGGCGGGGGCACCCATAGCCGTAGCCAGCCGTCCAACCTCCGAGCCCACTTTATTAGTAGCGTCCAGAGTTTGGGCTGCCAGCAAAACCTGAGATTGACGCTGCGTAAAAGCCTTACTCTGGAATGTCTTCTCTAAAGCGCTCTTAGCGTCTGTAGACGATTGTATGTTGTGTACCAAAGATACAATATCGGAGGGAGCGCCTGTCTTACCTAACGAAGACTTAAACTGCTTAAACAGTAGGGGGATATCCGCAGAAAGCCGCTGCGTAGCCTTCAGCTGCACAGCCTGAGCCTTGGATGTATCCGTATCAGCAGCCATCTTATCAATCTGTTTCCCAAAATCTCTATTGAATTTCTGGTCTGTTGTGAGCTCGCCCGCCGTAGGAGTGGGCTTAAAAGCCCGGGAGGCCACTATCCCCTTGTCTGCTCCAACTCTAAACGAGGCCAAAAAATCGTCTACAGACCTACCTATACTAGCAGTCTCTATAGCATAAGCAGCTTTTTCTGCTGCCTGACCAAGCTGCTGGAGGTCAGTTGCCAAGCGCAAAATAAAAGAAGTAGTGTTAAGTTCTGCAGCCTTGGCGCGCAAGTTTGCAGATAGGCCCGGAGTTGCCTCTGTAGCATTCTTTGTAATCTCGTTAAAGCTCTTCAACGCAGTATTATATTCACGCTGCGCCTTAGCTGCCTGCTGGAAAAGTTTAGGGAGCTCTCGGGCCACACGCTGCTGGGGTGTCAGGTCAAGGTCCAGGCGCGCACCCAGATTAATCTGCCCAGTAAACGCAGTACCCGCGCCTGCGCCAGTAACAATTGTCTTTACCCTGTCAATCTCCTCCCCTACTACCCTAGAAAGCCGGTTGACAGGGGTCACCTTAACGTCAGTAACACTATTTAGTAAGTCCGACACGCGGTCCCTAACTAACTGCCCTGCTTTATTGAGACGCTCAACAATAAGCTGGCTTTCTTTATCAAGCAGGAGCCTTCCCTGCTCCAAGGTATTCTTACCAGGCATTTTAAAGGTAACTATGGCATTATTAAAATCGGCGTTCCCTTTCTTAATCTCATCTCTAAGAGCCGTTACGTTGGTCTTAGATATTGGTAGAGCACTTATCTTCTTGGACTCAAACCTCTTAAGTGTAACCTCTCCGATAGGCCCAATATCCTTTAACCCTGTCTTCGTCTTTAACAACAACTGATTGAGAACATCTACACCTGTAGCAGCCTTACCAAGGGCGGGAGTAAGTGTCTTGTTCGCAATGTCAGCGAGCGCAGCCAGAATCTTCGGGCCCTCTTTTGTATCTCCGAGGGTCTGGAAAAATTCAGCTGGGGTATCCTTGTCCAAGGTACCCATCAACGACTCCAGGCGGTATTCGACAACCTTGAGCTGGGCTCCATATTTAGTTGCCTCGACGGAGGTAGCTGCGATAGCCTTCCTGAAGGCCTTCATCCCCTGAGAGCTGCTTACCGCCCCTATATCAGGCAAGCTCTTCGTAGCTGAGGCATACGCTGACAAGCCCGAACGCAGCCTGCCTACAGCAATATTATACTTCTCCACCAGACGAGCGCTCTGGAAAAAGGTACTACCAGTCAACTCAGAGGCCAAGTGGCCGGCCTGCTGTGCTTTCTTTAGTGCTATGCTGAGAGCTATTGCCCTCACCGCAGAGTTATTAAACCCTCCCAGGGAGGTATCAGCACGTAGAACTGCGTTGCCCAGCTTATCAAACCCCACCACCGCGTCCACAGCGCCAGAGCCCAAAGATACTACTGCATCGGATTGAGATGCTGCCAGCTTCAGCGCCTGTAATTCCGGTGGCACGTGTTTCCCACGAGCCTTGTCCTTTTCCACATCCTGGGGAGTTTTCGATTGGGCAGCATTAAGTCGAAGCTGAGCTGTTTCATAGGCCTTGAGCTCTAAAGCAGCTTTCTTAGCAATTGAAAGCTGCTCTTCCATCTTAGCAATAGGCTGCTTCATCTTGTCTGCGGCTTCAATACCGGTCTCAGTAATACTACTATACGCACGTGAGAGCGCATAAAAACCACCAACAACAGCTGCAGTCAGACCGGCGAACCCAATAAAAGAAGCCCAGAACCCTTTCTGAGCTACAGCTGCCGCGCCCTGCGCGAGAGTCATCCTTTCGGTCATATTCTTTATACCGGGGATAACAGAAGCGATTGCGGTAACAGCCACTAAACCAAACCCTGCGAAAGATTGCCCAACCCTAGCTATAGTAAGCCCAAGCTTGCCAAGCAACGAATTCATATCAGACACGTTAAGAGCTGCCTTACCTGTTGAAGAATCAACAGCTCTAACCGCTAAACTAAACTTGCTAAGCTCGCTAGTAGAATGGATACCAGTGCTTCCAAGTGCAGAAAATGCAGCAACTGTACCAGCTGTTGCCCCCGAAGTATCCCACATCGCCTTTATGGCATTCTTGGAAAAATCTCCCACCTGTACTGAAACCCTACGAAGGGGGTTAGCCTCCACAAGCTGTCTCGCGGTATCACTTAACGACTCTAGTGACCTTCCAGCCCCTATTGACCTAATTGAGCCTGTGAGCGCCGCAAAAAGACCCGCACCTTGACCTGGAAGAGTTGAAAGGGACATCAAGATATGGTCTAAGCGCTCACCAACCTTTAGAGACGCAACACCGAACAACGCCATACCACCTACAGCTGCCTTAAGCGCAGTAGGAAGCGTATTGAAAGACGTCGCAAGGCTTGTCACGGACCCAAGAACAAGTTTGGCCACAGGCAAAAACACACTACCCAGCTGAACAGCGCTCTGCTTAACCTGCTCCTTAAACAGACCCCACTGTTTAACCGCGGACTTCATGACCTCCTGGTTCTCACGCATCGCTGAGCCTTGGGAAGCTGAACTAATAGCAGCAGCCTTCACAAACTCATCGTACTTCTCCATTACAACCAAGAAGGTATTGTACTGTCTAATGCCCGCAGTAGCCTGGGCTACTGCCAGCTTCTGCGACTGTGAGAGGTCTCCCCACTTAGTAGACAAGTCCTTTATGATGGGTAAGAACCCGCGAAAGTTCCCCGCGGCATCCTGTGCCTCTACGCCAATCTGCTTAAGCGCGGTACCCGCAGCAGGCCTCGTCAGCCTCTGAAAAATAAAACGAAGGGAGGTACCAATTTCTTTACCAGTTTGCCGAGTTGCGGAACCAATAGCAGACACCAAACCGTTGAAGCTATCGAAGTCTACACCCGCCCCACGAGCTGCAGTACCAGCCTTCTTCGTTGCCTCTGCGAGCACCGTTTCCGTTACGGCCGTTTTATTAGCTACCTCGTTCCACGAATCCAAAATACGCTCAGACTGCGAAACTTCAAAGCCAAACTGTTGGAAAGCAGCCGTCAGGGCCTCTGCTGCCTTAGGTGCGTCCAGAGATGTGACATTCTCCGCGAGGGCGGTTACCCTACTGGCAGAACTAACATCGGGCAGCTCCAAACCCTGCTGAGCAAACGTAAACATTGTCTCAAGAACAGACTCTATAGAGGTACCAAAAGTAGAAGTAATTGTGTTAGCAGTATTCAGTACTTCCTGCCTAAAAGCAGCAAAGTCGGCGATGGACCGTTGTATTACCTTACCAACCTTGATTACACCCGTCTCCACCGTCGTAATAGTGCTCAACCCACTCCGCAAAATAGACAAGGAGCCATACAGCAACCCGGAGGCAGCACCCCACAACGCTACCCTTCGTAGCGCGGTGGTCAAGTCTACCCTACTCGCCATCGTAGCATTAGCTGCCTGAGCGGTGACCTTTAGCTTCCCGTAGCTATCGCGGGTTGTATTAATAGTCGTAGTTAGCTTCTTTAGCTGGCCGGTTGCTTCATCTGGCACGTGAAAGTCAAACGTGGTTGGTCGAATATTCGTACCCGCAGCGAGCTGCGATTCCATTTTAGCACGATGCTCAGCAACAACACGACCGAAGTGCGAGAAAGACTGCTCCCTCGTAGCGCCAAGAGGAGTAGTGCCCTTCTCCACAGCTGTCCTAACCTGGCGTGCTGCTGTAAGTCCAGCACGAAGCTGCTCTGGGTCTATACCAAGCTCGATGTGGTGCTTACTGGCACGAGCCATTTCTATTTCAAGCTCTTGTACTTGCTTCCGAGCCTCCGCCGCGTTACCCCTCAAACCACCAAAGATTTTCCTAACAATCTCGGTGGGAGTTTTCAGACCATTAACGCCTTGGAGTGCTTTTAAGACCTCACTCGACAAGCCCGAGAAAGCCGACATACCGTAGACAGTAGCTGGTTGGGCTTTCTCTTCTCGTACCGCAGCAGACGCAGCGCGTTCCCTTTGCAGCAGCCTGAAACTAGTTACAAGGCGGTTTATCTGTCCCTCATCAAACAAATCCAACCCTTTGACACTCTTCAAGTTCTGGATAACAGCCGAAATAGCCTCATCCATCTCTACAATAGGCAGCTTGTAGCGGGCCAGGCTACTATAGATTCGCTTCGTTATACCTTCCAAATCTGAGAAATCACGCTTTACTACTTGCCCACCCTCGTTTTTAAATAAACCACCGCCTACCGCCATAGCTGCAGCTCTTGTCGCTCCTCCCGTGCCTGCTAAATTTACTATCTGCTTCTGCTGGGCTGCTGGGGTAAGTTTAGTTGGAATCCTACCCTCGGTAGCCTGGGTTAAAGCACGCTCAAAAAACCCCCGTAGCTGGGCGGCTACCTTAAACTCATTAGGGCCCGCCTCAATAATCATACCAGAAACCGCAGAAATATCGCGAGCGGACGAAAGGTCCCCCCTCTTTACTTCTTTCCCATAAATCTCCTGAGCTGCCTTAACTCTGTCTGTGGCTGATACCTTAAAGTGCTTGCGTAGATTCTCGAACTCCTTATCGGTACCATTCACTATAGTTTCGAGCCAATTCTTCCACTCCTGCCCTACTTTAGAAAGGCCCCTGCCCGTAGCAGCGTTTAGGCCCTCCAGGCCAGGCAAAGGTACCCCACCTTCATCTACATAAGGATTCTTTCCGCCTCTCTTAAGCTGGCCCGCTTTATCAAACGCACCCCTACGAACTCCCTCAGCCAGGTCCGTAGTTGCTTCTATAAGATTTCCCTTTAACCGTTCTACCTTATTAGTGGGGGCACCCGAAGCGAGAGCAGCGTCCACAGCACGCTGCGCCTCCCTTACCTTGTCTAGTAATGCCTCCGCTAGAGAAAGCGAGACGCTGCGGTCTAAAGCAACCCAGGCTTGGTTAAACTTATCGTTAGAAAATTGGCTGCCCAGCTCGCTACGAACGTCTTTCTTGACTTTCTTCCGAAGGTCTGAAAAAGCATTTCGGCGCTCGCGCACTGTTGAATTAACGCTTGTAAAAACAGCCTCCAAACGGTCCGCGTAAGCTTTCAACCCATCAGGAAGCTTGGACCTCATAATCTCTAGCACAGTCGTAAACTGAGCACGAGGGCCACTAACCGCAGAAGCTATAAGCTTATGTAGGGCTGTAATTAGTTCCGTAAGGTCTGTATCCTTTATCTCTCCGGGAACAGCTTTATTCTTCTCTCGGCGACGTAGCTTCGCTGCAGTTTCCCGAACGTTAGACGAAGAATAGCTAAAGGGGTCAGGAGGAGGTGCGCTGCTGTGTGCTGCGTGCTGCGGACCAGCTCCGGCCGCCGCTATGGCAGAAACGTTAGAGGCGGAGGCTTTAATAGAAGCAGCGTGTGCAGAAATCGCCTGCTGGATAGTATCAACAGCGCCAGCCAAACCCTTCAGGCTGGCGGATACCTTCTGACAGGAGGCCTCCAACTCATTAGCCCAATCGCGCCCGCCGCCACCACCGGCGCCCCCAGACCCACCCGAACCTGGGGGAGGAGGTACGTTAGCGCCGCCACGAGACCCACCCGACCTAACCTTTCGGGTCGACTCGCCTGCGTTATCGGCAGACGCCTTAAGCGAGTTCGCAGCCTTCTTCAGTGAGTTTACTGAAGAGGCTACGCCGCCGACTGTCTCAGGGAGTTTCTCAAGAATGCCCACTAACTTCTGAATGTTAGTAGCAGATGTATTAATACTACGGGAAGCAGAGCCCCCCAGGGCAGCAGGAACACTGGAAAGGGCATCCACAATCTTAGTAATGCTGGCTGCGGCGCTATCTACTTTAGACGTACCACCTCGAGGAAGGCTGTTAGTGATGATTTTAGAAACAGAGGTCATAACCCCCTGAAAAGCATCCACCTGAGTTTTAATAGCAGAGCTTTGAGCGGCCTTTAGCCCAACCGCCTCCATATCTACGGTACTTTTAAGCTTCTTTAGCGCAGCCTCAATCTCGGAGGTATCACCCGCCTTAAGATTAAGCACAGCATCGAGATTGAACTTAAAGTTTGAGTCCGCCATAGTTGTCCTTGCCTGTGCCTATCGTTTCTTGGCTTTTTCGGCGATTTCTACTACTGAGGTGTTCCCCTTCTCACGTGCTTTTTGGGCGGGGGTCTTAGAGAAATCTACATCTTCAAAGACGGGGTTGGACTTGGTGATAATCAACTCATTGTGATTCCACGCAGTAGCGTTCTTCCCGCTGGCCTTCTTCATCCTTTCCGCGGCGGACTCCTTCTTGATACGGTCGAAGTAATCATCCATAAACTTGTCCAGCGCGAAATCGTCATCGATAATACTTGGGTCAGGCCTATCTGCTGCCATCATTTCGTGGAGCGACTGGTAGAAAGCAGTCCAGTGCATTAGATGAAGCATATCAATAGAATAATCATAAATGGGGCGTTTGAATAGCTTACCCCCTTGCTTTTGAGCAGCTAAATAACGAACTGCCCATTGGGAGCTTCTGGCTAAATACCTGAGGGTTTTAGTAGGTACCCCCATCGAAAAAATCGTGAATTCCAAGGCAACATCCCGTCGAAACATCACCTCGGTCTCTGCCTTGAAGCTTTTTAGGGTGGGCCAAAGACGCTCCCCAGTCTCTGGGTCAAACACGCAACGAGATGTAAGATACAAAAGCCTCTCTTCTTCTGCCTTACGCTCTACAGTATGCTCCAGGAACAATTCTTTCCTACGCTGTATTGTCAGAATCTGGGACTTTAAGTCATCTATGATACCTACTAAGCGGTCGCGCCTCATAGGCACTCGTGTAGTTTTAGACAGAACAGCTTCTTGGCCTGCCAGGCTGGCCTGAAGTTTCTTTATCTCGTCCTGCTCTGGTTGACCCCATATACCACGCTTCTCAAGCTGCTTTTCCATATCCTCTATGGTTGGCAGCCCCAGCTTTCGGCCAAATTCCAGGGCCTTCAACAGTACGTAGTCCGACTGCTGCAAATCTTCCCTGGTAGGGTGCTTAAGAAGAAGCAGGGAGGAAAACCCGTCCCTACTTATAGAGACGAGTTTTTGCCCTAACATAATCTGGCTTATGAGGGACTCAACCTCTTCGTAGGTTAAGTCCATAGAGGCTACTCCTCTTCGCTGCTGGCGGGTCCCTTCTTCCTACGCCGCTTCCGCGTCGGGGGCTCTGGCGGGCCCTCGAGGGCATCCGCAGTTGCTACGAGCTCAAGCTCCTCCGACCTCTCGGCCTCTATCTCCGCCACAGCTGCCGCGTCGGCAGCCGCAGCATCCTGGGCAGCAAGGTCATCAAGCACCTGACGCTCCGGAACTCTGGTAAGAAAGTCCTGTGCCAAGCCCTGCATAAACAACATCACCTGCATACGAGCCTGCATAGCAAGCGCCCTATCATCCGCATTAGCAAAGGCGTCAAATGTGGGCCACTTCAACTTGCCTGTGTCATCCTGAACCATACAAGCCGTTAGATAATCTGTGCGTGCGCTGTCCGCGAGACTCTCACAGGTATGACTTAGGGGGCTGTTAACCCTGTGGTGCCAATCAAACAAATCCTGCCGAAGACCTGCTACCTCGACAGCCAGGTTAAGCCTCTTGCCCCTGTCTGTTTCCAACTCCATAGCTACAATCTTATCGCCGAGCTGCTCCTGTAGCTTCTCGAGCTGCAGGTCGTGCTCTGGACCTACAATACCCCGAGTACGTAGAATGTCCATCATCTCAGAGTGAGTACTGATGCCTTTTTGCATAGCTTCATTGTATGTTTTACTGTAATACCAATCGGCGAGTCTCACAGATTCACTCGAGGGCAGGATAAGCTTATAGGTCTTACCTTCAGCTTCAAAAGTTCTCTCAAGCTCATTAGACATTGTAATCTCCTATCCGTAATACGCCTTACCTGGGCCTTATAACTACTACGTCATTCGTGGGAATAAATTCCACAGTGTACTCCTTATCCAACATCCGTTCTACATCCCTGATAGTATCGTTGGAAACCCGAAGGATTTTACCGCGCAATGCGTTATACCTATCAGGGTCTCCTACTGCTACCTCCGTATAATCCAGAATACTGGAAAACATTTCCGTAATTCGTTGTTTAATCTCCAACTTTAACTTTTGTTTTGACCTTGCCTTATCCTGGCCCAAATCTACCATAATGCTCCCTCCGAAAACCTATTAATTTAACTTCTTGAAATCATTCTCCCAAATAAAAACAACGGTATAACCTGCTTTCTTGAGCAGTTCCAAACGGCGCAGCGTCCTCCGATACAAAACCCCGTACTTTTCGGATGTGCGGGGGTTGACCCCCTCTGGGTCAAACACTTCGGGGTTGCCGTGCCAATAGTTCCCGAGAAATTCATAGACGGTGTTTGTGGTAGGGTCGAACCCGTCAACCGTAAAAACATTGGTTTTACTGTGTTGACTCCTTATCTCTAATCGAACCTCCCGTCGCTCAACACACAACGAGTCGAGCCATAACTGGGACACTTTAGAAATGCGACCACCAACGCAATATGGGCAGCCACAGCCTATTGCCCTGTGCTTCACTGTGGAACGCCACTCGTGCCCCTTCTCACAAAGCCACCAAACTTTTCTATTCGACCTCGCAGTAATTGTCTCTGGCGTTAGTCCGGGCAAATTCTTGGTTGGGTGCCACTCCTTGGCAAGTACTGGACTGATTGTGGCGAGACAATTGTCTAAACACACTTTCTGGCCAGAACAGTACGGGCAGCCTTTACCCTGAGACCTATTGTTTAAAGATGCTTTCCAGCTATGCCTTCGTGCACAAAGCCACCAAACATTCTTAGTCGAACCATATGAAAGCTGGTCTGGAGTCTCTTTATTTTTCTGAAAATCCCACTCACACGCCAACCCCGGGTTAACTACAGCTAAACTCGTAGAGGGTAGGACCCTCCTGCCAGAGCAAAAAGGGCAGCCAATGCCCCTGGTTCTATTAGAAACGTAGGCCTGCCACGAATGGCCTTCTTCACACAGCCACCAAACTTTCTTAGTAGACCCGTGTGAAACCTGCTCAGGTGCCAAACCTATAACCTGGTTTTTATCATAATCCCACTCTAAAACCAACTCAGGGTGCGTAATAGAAAGCGATTTTTTAGCGCGGGCCATTAAACCTACCCCCCCCCACTCTATTTAGGTCAGCTTCACCAGTATAGCAGTACCTGTAGCGCCTGTAGTACCTGATACGGTAATCGCGGGGGTACCTGCGGCTGAAGTAAATGGGAAGTCTGTGTTAGCGTGTACCCTACAATAAAGCGCTCCAGGAGTGTCCCCAAATGGGTATAGCTTGAATTGTACCTCGGTATCAGGGCTTTGTAGCAAATAAACTGAGGAGGGGTCCATCGTAAAACTGGATTCAGTAGTACCTGCTATAGTCAAAAACGCCACCGGAGTAGGTGTACCATACACCTTCTGAGTAGTCAACTCAGTAGCATCAACCGCCCCCGCAACAGTGACAGTATTACCAACGTTAACTGTACCCGAAACTGTCGCCAGACCAAGGTCGATAGTACCGTCTACTGTAACGGTATTACCAACGTCGACGGTCCCCGCAACAGTGACAGTATTACCAACGTCGACGGTCCCATCAACAGTAATAGGCTCCTCAACGACAACATTTGATTTGGTATTAGGGTCGCGAGTCGTAGTTATATTGACAGTCATATTACTTCTCCTGGTAGAGGATTATAGTGAGGGGCACACAAACCTACTACTAAGTAATAGTACAAATCTTTGGTATTGAATATCTGTATTAATTACCTAAGGTCAAGTACCCACCGAGTTTTCCCCACGTCATATATCTTGAAATACCCCTGCTCCGTACGAAGTTCTGTCTCGGTTCTCCCAGTTAATCTCTCCTCTACTGTTTTTCTAAGACGAGATTTATGGTACCTAACTCCGGACTTACACCAGTAGTAATCTGGAGAAACCACACCGGACTTGACAAACCCCATATGCTCATACACGGAGCCTGTATGTAGTCTATTGTCAGAAAAAGACACTATGGACTGACCCTTAAATTCCTCATCAAAAATGTGCTTGCGACAAAACCCCCATAAACCGGGGATGGTGTAGTCTGGATGAAGGCACATCCTAACTAACTCTATGTCGTATTTAGATTGCCGAGTAGGAGGGTTAAACTGAAGTACCCCGGCCAAAAAATCCCCGTAGTATAGTCCCCTATTAAAGCTGGCCTTTCTACCCCCAAGATAATGATATGAGGAAAGAAACTCAAAAGCCACCCCCGACGTAATCTCCCGAACCTTAAGTTGCTTTGGACGAAGCTTATGTGAAGGTGTACGCTGACCTAAAAGGTTCTTAATAAGTGCTTTTACTCTATCCGGACTTTTAAGCCACTCATCCTCAAATATACCTACGTACCGAATACCAGCTCTTTGACAAGCCAAGTATTTTTCGTAGTCCTTCTTACCAACAAGCTCATCCGAGTGCCAGTACAAACCGTTGTACTCAATAGCCATTTTTTGGGCGGGGATAAAAATATCCACCTCATATGGCGAAACAACTGTTTTAGTGTTTTCCTCTACCTCTCCAGAATAGATACTCCTGATGTATTCAAGAACTTCCTTCTCCCCTTTAGAAACACCCCCATTATAGCAAAAACCACACCGATGTCCTTGAATAAACGAATAGGCTTTTATAGAAGTAACATGGCCCAAAGGGCACTTAACCTCCACTTTCGTGTGCGCATTTATGAAATCATCAACCCGAGTAAGCAGCTCGTATTTAGAAGACTCAACCTCCCTCATTAATTTATCGTAAGTCTCCAAAACCTGAGAACGCTGAAATTTTACACGTAAATCTTGTGCACAAGTAGGACACCCGTGCCCTTGTTGAAGCCAGGTGTACCCTACCAAACAGGAATGTCCCCCAGGACACACCCCAAGTATTCGGTCATTCGTGTTTTTATAGTCCTCAAGTGCCACCTCGTACCCGGCAGAAAGAAAATACTCCTTAACTTCCTCAATAGGTATCTTATAAGGTAAGTCTGTTTTCCGCTTATATTGTCTCTCATAATACGTAGCCTGGCACTCAGTACAAACGAGCTTACCAGACTTCAACCTCTTATGTGTAAGCTTACCATGCTTAGAACAAGTTGAAACAACAGTGCCTTCATCGATAACTGACAAAACCCTCTTGCTCACAGCCTTACGCCGAATACCCAACCACGCGACCCTGCCTCTAACCTCAGTAACAGACTTACCCACTATAGCTGCTATTTCCTTGAGGGGTGCTTTTTCACCGTACAACTGCCTAAGCCTTGAGTCCTGCTCTTCAGACCACGCAGGAACCTTCCTAAGTCCTAATTTTCTGGCCATAGCCGTTATGGCACCCCCACCTCTACCTAACTTTTCTACAAGCTCTTCAGTAGACGAGTCAGGGTATAATCGAGCCAAAAGGGCCTTCTCCTCCTCAGACCACGGAATCTTTGTATGCGAAGCTAACCCCATCCCAGAAGCCTTGGCCCTCACCGCCCTAAGAGGCCTCCCCAGAAGCTTGGAAGCGAATCTAGCATTTTGAGGGCACCACTTCTTTAGAACCTCTAATTCCTCCGAAGACCACTTCTTACCAAAAGACATCCCCATTCGGTACAGCTTATTGAATATCTGAGACTTTGACTTGCCTAAGGATAGAGCTACCTCATCCGGAGATTTCCCCTGACTAATCAAGTCCAATAACTCCCCTGTCTCTTTCTCAGGCCAAGGACGCATATACTACACTCCTACTGGAACCCATAAACAAAAAGGGGAGGGGCATACGCCCCTCCCCTTTTGTAATAAGATAACAGGAGTAGAATGTTAACTACGCATTCTTCTCAAATCCAGGAGAAGCATACAGATGGTTGATAGGAACAAACCCTTGAATAGCGAAAAGCTTGTTGGTAGACCTAAACCCAAATGTTTGGGTGGCATTAGAACCTACAGCCAAGTTATACGCCTCGTCTGTAAGCTTCAGGCCGGGGCAAATCAGGGTTTTACAGGGGTACTCGCGGTCCAGAGCAGCGTAGACAGAACGCTGACCTTCCACGTAATACTCTTTACCAATCAAAGCGGAGCCAGTCTTGATAAGACGACTGGAGTAAGTCCCGCCGGCCTCCTCATCTGTCTGCTCATAAAGCATAATTACCAGAATGAGGTTATCCTTAACCAGGATATCGTCGATACTAAGGTCGAGCAGTGTCTCTGCGTCAAACTCAGCAAACTTACCAGCAATACGAGCGTAGGTCTCAAGGTCACCAGCGGTGGTTTCCAGTGAGGACGTGATTTCCGTCGGGAAGGTCACTGTACGATAGTAAGGCTTCAGGTGGCCAAGCTCAGTCAGCGTCTCTCGAGTCAAGGCCGCAGTAACCGTCGCCGAAGTAATACGCAGGGACAGAGCGTAGTCAGCAGGGGCAATCGTCGGGTCCACCAAGAAAATCTCAACCTGGCCCTGACGAACAGCACCCAAAGTCTCCGGAGCGCCGCCAGCTACGATGGTATCCGCAATCGAAGTAGTAAAGTAGTTGGAAGCAATACGGTCTGCGCTAACCGTACCAGAATTACCAGACACTGCGTACTCATCAGCAGCGTAAAGTACCCTGGCCTTATCGCCATTGGCAGAAGTAAATCCAGTAGGCAGCGTAATAACGTGCGTAGCAGAAACGTAGTTGGCCTGTGTAGCTGTGGCAGCGCTATCCGTCAGAACCTCGTACTTAGTCCACACAGGCGTAGTATCAGAAGCATCCCACAGTGCGATGGCGGGGGCGCCCTCTGAAGTCTTAAGTAAGAACGCGCTACGCTGGTTCGACAAAGTCGGAATAACGCCGGTGGCGTCGTCTAGGCAAAGCTCTATGGTACCGCTAGCGGTCGACGTGATATCCCACTCTTCCTGCGTAACAAACCTGCCAGCGTTCAACAGCCACACCTTGTTATCTGTCTCAAGGCTGTAGTTCTCGGTACCGTTCGACCCAGCGCCGTAAGAAAACTCGAGGTTGTTGGCATAACAGTTATGCATAAACAGGGTCTGGTCAATCAGGTCGTTGTCAGTACCCAAAGCAGCCTCTGTCTGAATAGGTGCCCAGACCTGAACCTGCGCTGAATCCAGGCCGAAGTCAGACAGCGCAATACCGTGGTAGTAAGCTACGTTAGAGCCAGTACCACTGTCTACTGTAAGGTTAGCGTTGGCGGCGGTAGCAGTCACATTAAAATAACGACTATCAACGCCCGCGAGAGCTGCCATCGTGAAGATTGAGCCCCAGTCGTTCGTATCGATAGTCACGGCAACCGTAGGCACATCGTCTACAACGTCGATAATCTCCAACTGGCCAAGCTCAAACACATCCTCTGAGGTGAAGGTTGAGGTTGAACCAAGGGTCTGAACACGGTAAAGGAACTTACCGTCGACAATTACAGACTGACTTGCGTAGATTACGCGATTTCGTCTAGTCATCGTATCCTCCTAACATCTTGTATCTAGTTTGGGTTGGCTGGGCTAAATATCTTTGGTTCCTTAACCGTTCCTATCCCTTATAAACTACTATATCCAGGGAAATTACTGCTCTATATCTATTCAATTCGGACCAATCTGAGAATGCAGTGATGTTTTTCTCAGATAGCCCCTCAAAAAAAATACGTGAACCCTCAGAAACATCTACCGGAGCAAATGTGGGGTCGTAATACCCGTCAGCAGTTAGATAGTCCCCACTACTGTAGTCTGTCACCGAGATAGATTTATTGTATAAGGCATCAAATAGCAACTCTTTAAGGTCGTCTCTCTCGGCAGCAGTAGTAGCAAAAATATGAATATCAGTCGCCCGAGACGAGATAAATCCAGGACCTAACTGCAAACCTGTGCGGCGCTGGCCAAGTATGTCTACAGCAACAGCAGGCAAATCAGGCATATTATCACCTGGCCACCCATCGACAACTGAAACGTAGTTGTAGGTGTAGGAAACCGTAGAAGGCACTGTGTCAGGGTCCTTAATACCACCATAAACATAGTTGACCTGGTAAGTAGAGGCGCCAGACACAGAAACGCGCGTAACCTGCTCGGAAGACATATCTATAAGGGACGAAGATTCATCGAAAGGAACCCACCCCCTTCCAGCCGAAACCGGGTTTGGGTATAAGTCTTCCACTGAAGGCCTATACAACCCAGTATTACTATCGTACAACAACTCCTGATTGGTATATGATTCTACGAACTCCAGGCCTAAAACTTGGAACTTAATGTAGTTTTGTACAGAAATATCCTCGAGCCTGGAACGACTTATTGGCATACTAACCTCCTAAAACCGCCTTAACTGCCCTTCCAAACATCTCCGACATATCTATACCATCCATCGCCCGCTCAAAAATCTTGGCAGGGCGCATTCCAGATTGGGGGTGCCTTACCGAAGCAAAGGGTACCGCCTGATTAAGCCCTTGTGCGTAGTACACCGCACGTTCAATCATAAAACCCTGCTGGTACCAGCCCCACTTCTTAAATTCTGGCCCCGGCTTTGGTGCTACGAGACCGGCTTTGGCAAGTTTATCATATACCTCGTTAGTAATGAATGCGAACTCCCCTCCAAACCCTTCTAGATAGAATACCAGCCATTGTAATGGTTGGGGATTTTTCCCTACGCTTTTCAGATAACCCTGCAGGCTATCTGCTCCAGAGGTGTTGTGGTAGAGCTCACTAATATCGCCTGTACTAAAAGAAAAGGTATTTGACCCCCGCTTCAAGGTCTCATCAAGAGACTTTTTAACCGACGCCAAAAAGACGCTACGAGCGTAGTCTGGAGAGGCCCTATCACCCGCGGGAGCGAGGCCCCCAGTCTCAGAGTCGTAAGCCCTCATAATGTTGTTCAAAACCCTCGGAATAATCTCCTGCAACACTAACATAAAAGCAACAGAGAGCTCTCTCTGTAGCTTCCTTTGTAGTCTGAGATATTCCGCTTTAAGGGTCGGCACACTAACTTTCCTTTACACTAAACCCAGGGCTAACAGATTGGAAAAAAGCAACAACAAGCTCATCCTGCGCACCCAGCCCCCTATATACAGGAGGACTGGACAGAACACACCTTACACCATCTATAGTCGCGTATACCGAATCCCGAATAGCTTCGTAATAAGACCTTCGAGCTTTAATTCGTACTATATTTGAGCCCTCAATCCCCACAGGAGTCCGAGACAGCTCCCCATCCTTAGGATTCCATTTCACAAGTGCCTTCACTATAGTAGGCACAACGTAGGTTAGATACCCCTCCCCCTTACATACAGGGCACCTTCCGCGAGTAAAGGCTTGAGGGTTTATCGTTACCCCATAAATAACCACAGGAGTAATAAACGTATCCCTAAACACGTTCTTTGATTTACCAGTCACAAGGTCCTGAAAACAGTTGGGGCACATCGTTTTTTCGGGGGCACCATAAACTAAAATGGTTTCCCCGAGGTCCTTAACTACACTTTTTATCAGGTTCTTGTAGGTCTTCCTAATAGCGTTAGTGACTATTTTCCCCATCCCTACGCCCCCTTAGGTACCTTAATCAAGACGTACCCCGAAAATTGTCAAGTTGTCCCCGATGGCGGACACCACAAGCTCGGACAACCTTCTGTTGAGAGCATCCAAGTCCTTCTGGCGAGCCTGAAGACCAGCAGAGGGGTCAATACTTATCTCCTCGTAGATGCTTACCTTCGAACTGGACGACGCCATAAAACCCCGCAGTTCAGACTCAAGCAGCCTTATGGAGGCTTGAAGTTCATACATCTCTAAGGAGGTTTGAGCAGCTGAAAGCCCCCGGGGTGGGTCCACACTTAGGTAGGTCTCAAGTATTTCCTGGTCCGAAAAGCGGAAGCTCTCATACCAAACATCCAAAGTACCGGACGTAGTATTAATCTGCGTACCAGAAAAGGTCAGAAACTGATACCCACGCACAACGGGGTCGTTAATTGTGGTAAAGGGAGTACCATCAACCGAGACTGACAGGGGCCAGCCCTTAGGGTTATCCAACTCAACAGTGTACCCGTCTTGGGAGACGTTATCATAACTAGTCGCTGAACTTATATAGTCCCTGTTAACGGCCTTCAGGTCCCCCACAAGCTGCCGAACTCGCAGAAGGGTACTCTGCTCTGAAGCTGCCAACGTTAGCTCTGGGGGGTAGGAGGCCCCCCTGTAGTGCGAGCCTGATATCGTTCCTCGAATCGCATCAGAAAGAGCGCTCTCGGCTGACAGTCCTATATCTAAGTAAGACCACTTATACCAAGAATCTGCATTACCAAAAACATCCGCGTAAGAGTACCTTCCTACCCCAGATATCAAAGGCAGGCGCGTCCCCAACGCTGTAATCTCGGAATAATCGGAAGCCTCTCTTGTGGACCTATAAACCTTTATTTCGTCGTAGCCGGCCTGCATTAGGCCATAGATATCGTCTACAAAGATTTCAATCTTGACGGTCATAGGCCCTTCCTATAGTTAGACCACTGATGGGCTCCCAAAAGCTACCTTAACCATACACATCTTGTCGTAGTCAACCGCCCAGGTGCCATCATTCGGTATATCAAGTAGCGTACAGAGGTTAGATTTCAGCTCTCTAACGGTATGTTCACACTTGTTCGTAGTACCTAACGCGTTATTTATAACCTGCGTAAGCCTGCCAAGCTCCGCTCTAAGCTGGCCAAGCTGCTCCGTGTACTCCCTTAGTTTGGTGGCCTTCTCACGGGCCTCCCCTTCTAGTTCAATAGGCTCAACACTAGTATCCACTGAAAGACGAGAATCAGAAAACATTAAGACTTACCTCCAGAGTAAAACTTATCAAAATACCTATCTACTAACATATGTAGGTAATTAGAGCATCTATGTACTACCAAGATGGTTAGTGGGAGCAAAATTAGGGAAACACCACCCCCAACTACAAAAAACACGCAAGTGGTAAATACAATTGAAGCCCACACAGAGAAGCAGTAAGGGCACGTAATAAGCTTTGACAGCCTTGGGGCCCTGACCTCTATCTTCTCCCTGATGGGCCTAAACAAGGTTGACTTGACTACAATCTCCGTAAGCGCCTCAGTAGATACCACCGCCAGTAGGAATGCACAAAAATACAGAAACATACTACATCCTCTCGAGTTCCTGAATACGCTCTCTTAGAATCTTCTCAAGGCGCCTTTTCTTAGGCAGGCTCCTAACAACGGAGTAAGCCCGCCGCAGCTTCGATATACTCGTAATAGACGAAATAATCCTGGGAGGGTCATCCACGAGACGTAGGGCGGCTATGTCCTTGTATGTAAGAGACTGAATGACCTTATAAGGGGCGTGCGACAGCGAGGGCTTATCAACCGTTACTGCATCACACTCCCCTGGAATATCCAGCTCTTCGTGGGCCGCGGCGGCGCGCTCCTCAACTACTAGAGAGGGCTGTTCCCCGGGCACATACGAAAATTGAGGAAGCATATAGTGGCTATCGTGAAGCCAAGCCACAAACTCCGCCTCGGGGACCACGTTCCGGCCGCCCAGCTGTGCTGAAGCCTTCTTCTTGTACATACCCCAGAGCTCTGCTACTGTCACAGTGTGCCCTGTAGAAAACTTACGCTTAAAGATGAACACGGGGGCACCATTGTTCTTGATAATACCTTCCATAACCTCTCCTTATAAAGCCAAAACATATGAGGCGTGACCACAATCCCAAATACGGTCGTACCCCTGCTCACTACGCAACTCCCACTCTGTCTTCCCCGTTAACCTTTCCTCTGGGGTCTTTCTAAGCCCCTGATTTCGGAAGCGCTTTCCTCCCCTCACGTAGTGAGGTGTATGAGTGGTTCTCGAAACCAGTTTAAACCCTAAAGTTTCATATACAGGCTTTTCTATACTCGCGTACCTCATATCACAGTAGGATTTGAGATATTTGTAATCCTCATGTACCCCTATGATTCTAGTGGCGTTCTTCAAAAGTCTGGAGGCGCCACCGGGAACTGACCAGCCAGGTAATGAGGCGAAGCGCTTCAATTCTAGAGTGGGCTTCCCATCTACTAAAGCGTGTGTTCTGGAAAGGGGCCCAAAGGTCATAAGCATTATAAGCTCATCTTGGTAAAATAGACCGAAAGCGTATTTGAACCCTGATGCACCTTGGAGATGGTTGTTCTCCAAAAACTTTTTAGCGAAGGAGTGGTCCACCGCCCCAAAAACACACTTCCTGGCGTAAGCCCTATGTTCTGGAATCCCCAAAGCATTCCTAATCCTACTCTTTACTACGTCAGGTTTTGTAGAATACTCGTCCTCAAAAACAGTAATAAGCCTAACACCCTCTTTTTCACAAGCTGCCATCTTATCGTAGTGGTATTTACGGGGTTTACCACCCCCAACCTCACTGTGCCAGTACAGCCCACAGTATTCTATCGCAAGCCTTTTTGCCGGAACATAAACATCGAGTTCGTACGGCTTTATGAGTGTGCGGTCATTCCTAATGGTACCAACCCCAACCAGGCCTTCAACGAAATCAGCTATCTCTTTTTCGGGATGAGGTGTGTCGGCCACTTCCTTAACTGGGGTGCCTTCCTTCTCTCGAAAACAAGTGAAACATCTGTTTGGAGAATCTTTAAAGCTATGAAAACTGGTTTCCCAAAGATGCCCCTCAGGACAAACAACTTTTAAGGAGCCACGAGTACCTATGTATGAAGTAGATACTAGGGTATACCCCTCGACCTCAAAAAAATCAGCAACCTGGTCAAGGAGATGGTTGGGGCCAGCGCGGTCTCTTACCTCCCTATCGGGATGTAAGACTTCCCTGTACCGCATTTTAGTGTAGGAACTGCGATTCCCCTTACGCTTTCGCTCCGCAGTATGTGCTTTGACGATGCATCTCTTCCGCTCGCACTCCTCTGAACCACAGTACTTCTTTTTTGAATCGGTGGTCTCAAACTTAGCGGCACAAAAAGGACACGAGCGATTGAAAATCCTACGAGAAAGCTTATCCCGTTCGCGCTCCGTTTCCCTACGCAATTCAACGGAACAAGTCTCTGAGCAGGTCTTATGCTTTGGAGACCTCGGCGTAAAAATCCCACCGCATATCACACAAGACTTTGATTTATACTCTACCACAAAACACCTCCTACCTACTCATAATAAAACAGGGGAGGTGTGGTGTATACCAAACTTTCCTTGAATCAGAGCACTCTTATGGAAATGAGGATTAAACCCCATTTCCGATAATCTTAGAAGCTAAAACTACAGGCTTCGGTCGATGACTCCCATCGTCTCCATCCGTGAATCCAAACAAGCCATCCCTATTGTTTCCCAGCCAAACACGCCCTGCTTCTGACGACGAAGCAGTGTCGGGTCATCATACGCCTCAAACTGGCGCTTGATAGGCATTACCAGCGAATCGTTGACACTAAGGTCAAACCCCCAAATCTGGGTCTCGCCGGCCGTGGTGACTTCGCGATTCGCATCCACATCATTCGGATTGTCCAGATGGTAGTTCTTATAGTTAGACGACGCATCCGCCGTGAACACACCATACGAAGAGCCATTGGCGTTGATGTTGAACTTGCCAACAGCGCCGAGGTGATTAACCTCATGAATAGCTACCTTCCAGATATTCCCCATGCCCGCGGCCTGGAAAATCTCTCTACGGGTAACTGGGTCCACGTCAGTGTCCGTCCACTCTCGGATGTCAGCTGCGTCTTCCGGAGAAACATACAGGTCCGTCAGGGTACGGTCAACACGCTTCATACCAACAATCATCTTGTTGAGAAGCTCTTTCGACAGATAACCTGCGCCAGCGGAACCGCTGGAGACCTCAAAAATCGGAGCTGAACGAGCGCCCAAAAGACCTGCGCCACCGAAGTTCGTGGTACCTGCGGGGATAATAACCTTCCAACCGCACTCCTCTTCGTACTCAGCAATCGCCTGGGCCATCTTGTTAATCGCCCGACGCATAATGTCCGTACGACCTTCCTCAGCATACGTAAGCTTCCAATCCGCGGAAGTCGAGATAGAGAATGTAGGTACATACACATCCTCGCCGACGCCCTCGATGAAGTTCTGCGCTACATAGCCAAGACCAGGAAGCACCCACACGGGCACGTCGAAATCGTCAGCAACAGGGTAAACAGCCTGTGCGCCGGGACCAAGATTCTCTACTGCGAACAGCTCACGAACGAGCGAGCGCAGCTGCACTTCCTGCAGAATCGGAACGGTTAGGGCTGCGGCGAACTCTGAGCGCTTCTTATCACCAGAGGCGTCCATGGGAGCCGACGCGGCCTCGCGGAAAAGATTTTCTACATCTTTCATAGTGAATTCCATGGGTTCCTCCTTGATTACAGCAGGCACTTGATAAGCAGGCGCGTACCAGCGGCGGTCTGCGATGCTGTGAGTGTATTCAGAGCCATTGCCGCCGGCCCATAAGCGTTGTCCGTCGTGGAGACAGAGTCAGCATTCGTATCGGAGAGCTTACCGTTATTGTCACAATACAGCAAGGTGCCATAAGCGATGCCGTTGGAGGCCTCGTCTACATACTGGTCGGTCTCCCAAACACCCAAGGAGGCGATAGCAACAGCATCACCCTTGAAAGCGTCAGACGAACCCATATCACTACGGAAACGAGCAAAGGACGGAAGGTCAGTATACTCATCTTTAATCTTCTGCATCAAAAACCCAAGAGGGGGCTGAGTCGAAGCAGAGGTAATTACGTCAACCGTCTTATCGGCAACAAGCCTCATAAGAGTACCTGCGTAGATAGGCAGCGTGGTAGCTGAGTCAGGGTCGTGCACAAAAAACTGCATTTCAAGGACGGGTTCGCGCGCGATGAAAGTCATATCATCCTCCTAAATATAGGTAAGTATGTTTACTTAGCTCGTTTCATGACCAGCTTAGCAATAGCCTCGCCAATCGCCTTAGAATCTGCCGGCTTGGTAGTCAAGTCCAGCTCTGTCACCACAGGAGCCGTAGTAGTTGTAGTACTCAAGCTCGCAACAATCTCCCCACGAAGGGCTACCAGGTCAGCTACATAAGCAACAAAATCCTCTTCCGAAAGAGAAACTACAAGAGACTTCTGTGCGTCCAAGGCCGCGCCCGCCCTAAGAACACTGGCAGTCTTGAGGGCATCAAGACGAGAGGCAAGCAGCTTCTCAGCATTAATAGCGTCCATAGCCTCTTTCAGGGCCTGCGCCATCGTCTGAGACTCAGCCAGCTCGGCCGTCACTACAGAAACCTTCTCTACCAAGCCATCCTTCTCTGCCACCAACGATAGCATCGCAGCGTCCTTCTCCGCCAAAGCAGCACGCAAAGCAGCGGACTCATCCTCACAAACCTGCTTAGCAGTAGAAGCATGCTCCAGCTCCGACTTTACTGTGGTAAGCGTCTCCGAAAGAGCAGCCAGCTCGGCGTCCTTCTCGACAAGGCTACGCTGGGTCTCTTCCAGCTGCGTGAGCTTGGCCTCCATCTCGGCCTGTGCCCTGGAAGCGGCAATCTGCCGCTCCTTCTCACTCAGGGTGTCATTCAGCACCGAGGCGAGAATCTCTCGAATTTTTTCAGTATCCATTATTCAAACCTCCATAGTATTACGTTAGAGCCCAACCAGGTGATTAACCGTATTTACTTAGTCCTGGGCCTGCCCGCCGAGAAAAACTAAAGTCGGCACTACTTCCTCAAAAGGTTTAGTAATTGCTGTTGTACTTCTGGGTCAGAATACGATGCCCATCTTTTTTGATTTGGCGCTACCAGGAATACAAAGTTCCCATTAGCGTCGAGCTCCATCTCGTAACTAAGAAAGGACTTCAACTCATCCATATCAAAAAGCACTTCCTTGACAGTGCGCCCTAGTACATTACGAAGACACCTTGCGTCCGTAGCATCCGCAAAAGACGTACACGCATCATCAAAAAGGCTGCACCACGCCTCCTTCGCGACAGTATCGTTGACGGAAGGCCCTAAATCGTCTGAAACCACCGGTGCTCCACCATCAAGGCCTTGGGAGACGCTCTGCTTATAACTAACACAGGTGCCTGGGCTGGAACTTCGCGCCGATTCGGCCGGAGGATTCGTAGGTGTGTCTGTAATTACATTAATACTAACAGCCGGTTTTGTAAACAAAGTTTTTCTTCCAATGCTATTTTCACTCATTTTTTGGATAACCTCGCACCCGGTCAAATCCAAAGATAGACCGTTAGCAGCAAACTCCTTTGTTGTGGCAGCCGCCTCCAGTATTACAGAATCCACGTTTGCAGGGGCTTCTACCAAACCACACCCTGAAAACATTAGGTTTCTAAGCACTCTCCCTATGATAGCGCCGACCCTGCGACCATCAGGCATAACAACCTCAGCAAGCGTACCAGAGTACTCTTGGACTTTCTCTGGTGTCAGTCCATACTTAGCCGCTTCTGCGGTAGAGATAATTAGGTCCCCAACCATTACATCGAAATACTCGTAGTAGCATTCCATCGAGACCTTAAAAACACCTGAGGAAACACTGTCCGCAATCTCTGGGAATCGCATCTTGTATAGCTTCATCAAGACTGCTATGTCAAAAGTAGCCCTATCTATATCAGTAGGACCAACCTCGGCCAGCAGGGCCATAGGCTCAAATACGGAGCGGTCCTTGGCCATAAAAGCCCTGTCGTACAGATGCCCTACCAATGCGTGCTGAATGTGCTCTACATCCAGGGGCTTACCGAGCATCGTATCGCGCGACCTAATGAGCTCTGATGGCATAAAAACAGCACCATTCAGATTCATACCCGTCGATACCAGTATGGCAGATATATACTGTAAGTCAGACATCCGCTCTTGCTCTGGGGGCAACCCAAACCCTACTCCCTCAGAGGCTGACTCATGAAGCTCCGCTACGAGTGTGATTTTATTTTCCATCTTCTACTCCGGTAGCATCTGGTAGAGCGTCCTCTGAATTAAACGCACACAAAAGCCGCTCCAGTATAGAATAAGCACGGGATTCTACTTCTGCAAGCCTATAGAGCTGAGAGTCAATAGGCGCAAAATTTGCCTTATCGATAACTACAGGAAAAGCCCTCTGCACAACGGACAACATTAACCCGTACCAAGGATGAGTTGAAAGAGTTTCTTTATCCATTCTGGTGCTCCGACGCTAGTCAGGATAGCAGTTATGCCCGCGGCTGCCACAATAAAGTACAACCGAGAGAGCTTCGTCTGCATTTTTATCAGTAAGCTGGGTGCCTTCTCCAAACTATCCAGCAGTACCGCTTTCTCTGCATCAGACCAATTTGCCACCGTCGAAGAGAAGCGTCTAACAAGTGAAATCAGCTTTACCCTGTCTTCAATATGATAAGGCTTATCCTCGAAAAAGGGGCACAGCCCCTCGTGAATCTGCTGAAGAATTGAATTTGCGCCCTGCCCTGTTAATAGAAAAACGGTGGTGTCCTCTTTTACCTGCCGAATTACATCGACCTGGACTTTCAGCTGCTCCAACATTCTCTCGTCTATGGTACTACTAGCCTCCAGGGTAGAGTTAATCCTGGAGAGCGCCTCAGAAAAACGCTCGACAAGATTCTTTACTAGTACCGAGTTCACTTCCATCACGTGGTTGGAAACGTCAACCCCCGAGGAATCTCCAGACATTTCTCACCCAGTCCTAGAGCTCCCCCTGAAGGAGTCTCAGTAAGGTTTCCTTATCTGCGGCGGACATCGAGGAAACCTCCTCGAACACCGACGCTACTGTATTCTTGCCCGCCTTAGGCTTACCAGTACCTACGGGCCTTCCCTCCGAGGGGGTCCCCTTAGGAGTTCTCTGGTTGTCCTGCACATTAGGCTCATTAGCCATAGGGGGAGCACTCTTAGGATTATAAGGACTTCCGATTATACCAAAGTCGCCATCAAGCACCAGGGGCTTCTCTTCAGTAAGACGATACTTCTCTGTGTTCCAATCGTAATTCAGCTTTTTAACACCTGTCTCGTAAGAGATAATTCTACGGTCAATTAGCCCCATCATCAACCTGATTAACTCTATTTCGTCATGAAGTTCAATGTCGTTGAACCTTACAGTAGGAATTCTATCAAACCCAACCGCCCCTGCTACTTGGGCATACTCCCTGTACAACCACCGACGAACCTGCCTGCGGGCGTAGGAAACTTCCGCAGCCAAGCTCTTTACTGCCAGGCCAACAGACGCAGCCGAAGCAGTTGAGGCGCCATCAATCACAGACCGAACTATACCCAAAGCACCAGTGTAGTCGTCATTTACCTGCTCATACTTTCTCTTACCAAGAATAGCCTCAATCTCAGGGGAGACTATTTTCTGGACTTTCAAAGTATGGTTCCACACTATGTTAAACGCTTTAGAGGAAGTGTCAAACAAAGAAGCAACATTCTCCAGCACCTCTTGGGAGGTTACTGGAAAATCATCATTTCCGACAGTGATTAGTAGGATGTAATTAGTAATGCCGTCAAGGGTACTGTAGTCTGCGCGACGAAGCGCTCTCTTGTAGTTTATAGATTCAAAGGCATTAATCCCACGTGGGCGCGGGTACCTTTCGTAAGGCATAGGACGGTAATCCAGTTCACCCAAAATAAAAGGGTCTAGTAGATAAGGCTTGCCGTCTTGCGCTGCAGTCTTCATCTCGGAAGGCAGCCTTCTAATCATCTCGAGCTCGGGGGGCGTTTTGCCCTCTTTCTCGAGGAGTGCCTTAATCTCGGCGAGCGCAGAAGCTTTCAAGTAGGTGGAGGCAGAACCAAACATAATACTGCCAGATATCTCTACTGAAAGTGGGTTCAAAATAGTATATTTCAAAGGTATGCTACTTTTAGACCAACGCTTCTTACGAGCAGAGGTCTCCCTCTTTGTAGCAGGGGGATAAATGGATATACCTGGCACGTATGAACCCAACTGTTTATATGTTCGCACAAACCCAGTGCGATAAAAATCAAAAAATAGCTGGTCCACAAAAGCGTCTAATCCTATATCGAACCCCCACGCATCAAAGAAATCCTTAATGACATCATCATCAGTATCATTTTGAAACCCGCTAGCGGAGAAATTAGTAAGCAGCCTTATAACGGACCCATATAAGTCTTCATCATAATAGTACTTTATAGACTTCTTATAAAGCTCCTCAGGAAGCTGCTCGGAAGCTGCTTTAGAATCAACCAAGTCCAGGTCGCCACGGATTAGCTCTTGGCGCCTAATAACAGTGCCCGCTTCCTTAATCTTGCGCTTGATTATTGGGTCCAAGTGTTCTACTTTGGACCCCAGTGTAGCCAGCTCGAGTGGAGATACCTCCAACTCCAAGGATACAGAGCCCCCGTCTTCCGAAATACTTAGCACTTTCGGGGGAGCTGCCTTGTCCGTAATAGCTGGGGAACTCTTTTTGTTGGCCATACTAACCTACCTTTTAACCTGCTTCAAAACAGCACTAGATATAGCCCTAGATATGGTTCCGAAGTTGGGGGTATTTGCTGGGACCACTCTCCGGTCATAAACAACCCCATTAGTCCACAAAACTGGCGAGTTGTCTAAGCCCCTTTCGAGTTCGGCCAGCTTTCGCCCGCCATAAACAAATGCGGAAAACAAGTCCTTTTTCTGAACACTATGCCCACCTCCAGTGGGAACGTCAAAATGCGCCTGACCAGACTTGGTAGACGTAACTACAATAGCTAACAGCTGGTGGATAAGCTCCCGAATGCTATCATACACGAACTCATCATCTTCCTTACCAGAAGTTGGGTAGCCCGCGAAAAAAAGCTTGGAGTTCTCAAGGAGGCCCAAAGTGGCCCAAACACACTCAGAGTTGACGTTAGGAGAGGGATTCACCATCTCAAGGATATGCCTCCCCTCTACACCGTAGTATTCATCGTCGTTAATGTCAAGTATAATACGATTTCCGTATCTTGTACCATCAGCAAGCAGGTCTTTAATAGCGAGACCACCACCCTGGGAATCCATAAGTAGAAATTCTGGGTTAAACTTAGCACAAACGTCCATCAAACGGTCTGCCATTGCTGGAAACTTCACCCCTTGAGTATGCTCAGCATAACAAACTTTTGACCTACCACCCTGCAGCTCAAACACTACTACGGCGAAAAAGTCATTAGTACGAGCGGGGTCGCAAGCTATTACGTATCTATTACTTGCTGTGGCACTAAAAACTACCGAATCTCCAGGAGGCAATATGCGAGACTGTAAAAGAGAGGCCTTAAATACACCATCCGAATCACTCTCCCACATCCCCAAATACTCCATCCGAAACAACGACGCAGGCATTGTAGACTTAGCTTCCTCTATAATGTCGTCATTCATAAACCCGGTAGGCATATCCAGATAATTGGCGTGCACCACAGAAAACCCCGGCTTACCCTTTTCGATAAGCTTCTCATACTCCACAATACGAGAATACATATGGTTAAACTTGTAGTAGGCAGACGACGCCATTATAATCGTATTGGTACTGAGCTGGCCTTCGAGCTCCTCCTCAGACACCCCCAATTCCCTAAGACTATGTAAGCGTGCCACCTGCTTAACCCTTTCCATAGGGTTACTGGCAGTCGCGGCCATAGGCTTAATTACAGCGTCAAATATCTCCTCAGGAAGTTGAGCAAATTCGTCCGCCAAAATAACGTGAAAGCGCGCGCCTCTTATTTTCTCGCCGGTACCTAGTGGGACTGCCTCAATCATAGATGCGGGTACTGCTGACACAGACCTATATTCCAAAATACACCTGTCGGACTGAAACGTGGGACGCTTTGCAGTAGCCTCACGAAAAATTGGAGCAGCGTACCATAACTTCCTAACCTCCTCGAATACCAGCTTGGACTGCCTAAAACTAGGTGCGATAAGACCAACTCGAGTACCTGGGTACAACATAGACTTTAACACTGCAAATGTAGAAAGCAAGAAAGTGTTGTGGTTTACAAACCCGTTAGCTACAAAACTATGGTCGTCCTCTGCCACTACAAAGTCATACACCTTATCTAAACCACTAACGTTAGATACAACTCTATCGAAAAAGTAGTTGCGCGTATGCAAATCTACAAGATGCTCTTTCAGACCGTCGTCAAAAGGGTAGCGTTTTATACATTTAAGTAGAGTTTCATAGGAAGGGTTGTAGTACCGAAAGTGTTTATCAAATATTTTCCGGGCTTGGTGGTCTAAAACACCAAGAGTCTTAAGCCACATCTCCTCAAACACTGCTTCGTTATTATATATGACATCCTTATTTGGATTTCTTTTTATGGAACAAAGGGACTCAAGAGAGGCTCTCTTACGAGAAGAAAGAAAACCCACCTCCTTCTGGTATGTATCAATACTCGAAGAAGAGACCTTAATAGTCCAGTACTCCCTAACACTGCCCTTGTACTTGATTCTCTTAGACTTTAAGTACGAAACAATCCCAAAGTTTAGTAAAACAGTGTGTACCTGATGAGCTAATCGCTTACTTTTCGACGTGTATGACACACAAGCCTTCTCACAACCACCGTCTACCTCAAACAGCCCCCGCAGGAAGGCAGCCATAACACGCTTACCACTACGAAGCACCGAACTTGGTATAACTTTGTCGCCTGACAAAATATTGTTCTTATTACCCCTGAAACACCCATCACCCACAAGTAGCCCCATAACAACAGCAGCATCTTCCGAACACTTATCCGAGGAAGACCATAGGCTACGAGCTCTGTTAATTGCTACAACATCACCTACTACAATGTCTGAGACTTTTTTCCAGGCCAACCGCCCCGAGGAATCTAGTACCTTGATACTATGCGCGTCCGTGCCACTGATGCTATACCCCCAAGAAGTCCTAACCTTGTTTACAGGCTGTATACCGTCGTAGTACCACTTTACAGTGGTATTAAGACCTTCATAACCAACCACCTGTGTATTAAGGTCTATAAGAGGATTTAGCTCCGACCCAAGCTCCCCTATTTCAAAAAACCCCTCAGAGGTAGGGACCAGCGAGTCCCCCGAAATGCACTTCCCCGTGCCGCGGCCAGCAGTTATTATGGTGAACTTATTGAACCACATCGCATCCAATATGACTTGCTGAACAACCGGGAGCTCTACCCCAAGTAAGTCGTAAGCAGCCATAGAAGGGTACGTGCGGTAATATTTTATGAGGTCTGAGTATGCCTCAAGGTTATCATTATTCTGGCTCATCACTTAACTCACGCGCAGCACGTGCCTTCGCCTCTTTAAACTCAGCCTTCTTATCCTCCATCTCTTTTGCACGGTCTTCCAGCTTAGCCCTCTTCCCTTCATCAAATGCAACTGCTATATCAACAATACTAAAACTCTGCTTATTTTTGGTGTCCACCCTATCCATACGCCTGGATGCTAACCCTGTTTTCAGCTTCTCCGAATTCTTGCGTAAACGCTCTATAGTACCAGCAGCGTCCAACATAGCCCTATCACTAGTCTTCGCTGCTTTCAGCAGCCTAAACTCAAGGATTCTATTTAGAGCCAGGCTGGTAATATCGTCTAAATCTGCGGCGGAAAGTTCGTCTCTAGGAAAGTCCAAAAGAAACTGTTTAACCAGCCCGAAAAACAAGGACTCTTCATCACCATCCTTCAGAATATCGCGCATAGACTCCAAAAATATAAGGTCAGCATCCTTTACCAGGTCCCCAAAGAGCTCTTGTATATCTTGGGATTGCCTAGTAGACCTAAACTGCAACTGCCTAACAATGTTCTCCTTGACTTCCTTAGGCTTATCTTTACGATATTGTATCAGGTTAGCGCGACTATTGGGGTTGCTTCGTGCCTTGGGGTTATCTGAAGTTTCCGCCGCAAGCTCTTCCTCAGTAGGGAGCTCAGCAGTCTTCCACTCCTTATCAACTATCTCTTGGATGCGCTCATCGCCTAAGACATCCCCCGCCTTCTTAACATCCAAAATCTTTTTGCGTCGAACCACTGTTAGGCCTCGGCGGTTATGATATCCGCGTCTGTCTTGTTCACAGAAGTATCGGCTCTTCTGCCAAAAATTTCCAGCATCACATGAAGCTCAGTAGAAGATACACGCACTACCCTACCAGAAAACCCCTTGAAGGGACCGGCGTTTATGACAACAAAATCATCAACAGAAAACGATTTATTGGAGGAAACCTTCCATTCCTCCAGACGTTTTACTTCACGAACTCGAGCGGCCTCTATCTCTGAGCAAACACCCGTGTAAGTAGTAAAAAATGGGGAGGCCTTGAGAAGCTGAAATACTTCTGGGTGACTACAGTAATTGATGTAGATGTACCCTGAGTACAGTGGTACCACTTTAGTGCGATTCTTACCCCCCTTAGTCTTGTACTCCTCGATAGCAGTAGGATACAAGTAGTCCCTAACCTCGGGTATACTATCCAACAGACGAACAGCATCAACAAACTTGCTCTTTCTAATAACCCAAATATGCCACTGATAAGCCATAAACCACCAAACCTAGTAAGAACTATTCTCAGAAGTAACATCGTACAAAACGTTACATTTAGGGCACCCAACCATTATGGTTGTCTTAGTAACCGAAGCAGTAGTTCCACAGGTAGGACACCAGACACTAACACATCTACCTAGTGGTTTTGGCGGTTTCGAAAAGTTAAAAGGAAGATTCTTTGAGGCAGCCTCCCGCTCCCCCCGGGCAATCATCTCCCTGTAAGCTCTATCACCACGAGTCTGCTTATTAGGTGCTTCTCGTACCATAAAAATCTCCTAGTCCCTAAAGGGTGGTGGTGTCTTGGTGTCTACCAGTTCCCTGAAGGGGTTACTCGTACCTGGAACATACCCTTCTTGTGGGTACTTACCTCTATAAGACCTAAACCTATCAGCGGTATCAACATCGAACGTACGGTGAATATCAGAAAGCCTAACAGTCCTCCTTCTTATAACATTGTCGTCCATCTTGGAGCCCTCCCACCAGGATATCCAGCTGTGAGTACAAGTAGCCCAAGCTACTGTCGTTCTGTATTACATACTGCCATACTGCACCATTAAGTGCATTCTCGGATATATGGCTCGCAGTGCTACCACTCAAATAGGATTCCCTACACAGTTTAACTGTAATACCTCCGGCAGATTCAATGGCCTTCTTCTCATCCGGAAACCTAATATCACATATGACAGTCCCCGCAGGCCTGTGTGCACACCTGTAGAGTAGCGTATCTACGTGGAACCGTGGGTAAATTTGCCGAATGATATCTGTGCCGATAAACTGCAACACCTCGCGCGGTGTATACAAAACCTTAGAAGACTGCTCAGGAAAAGGTAAATCCACATCAACCTCACAAGAGAGCAGGGACTTTAAAACAGCAGAGTACAGCTTATAGTACAAAACTTCGGTAACCACAAGAGGCCTGTCAAACGGTATCGCTTTTCCGCGTGAGTCGTTTACATCGAACTCACTAAGCCCAAGCACACTCTTACATAAGGCTTTTAGAGTCCCAGCAAAACTATCTTTCACAAATCCGTACTTGGAAACCAAGTAATCACCTGAAGTATCCTTACCAGCACCCGCCTTATAACCAAATCCAATAATCATACAAAACCTCCTAACATACTATAAGCCAAGTGTACCTAGTCGGATATTTGTATCCTGCTCCAGCTGCGCGAGCGCTACATTAGTGTGGTTGGGGTTGGGGTCCCCTAAGATGTTAGCACCTACTACGTGGCATAGCTCGTGTACCAAGGCGGAGCGACTTATTTTACCGCGCCAGGCTACCATTACAAAGTTGCCCACGTTGAGGCCTGCATATAAAACACCACCATACACCACTACTGTAGTTAGAACACCTGTAGAAGGGCTTGGGGCTACAACACCGGACCACTCCAATTTAACTGCGTAAATAGCTGCTTTACATTTATCTACACCGTACTTAGTACCACAAACCTCTACAAACACACCAAGAGCCCTATCTACCTCGGCGGGCGAGGGCGCGCCGGGAGTATTACCACTCGAAATCTGATTGATATAACTGGATGTAGAATTAACGTAGCTTGAGTACATAGGGGAGGGAAGGGGACAGGCACAGGTAGCCGCCAAGAAAAAAACTAGTAGGACTCTATGTAACATGTCACTGCTCCTTGCGAAACATCAGGAACAATGGAAACCACCTTATCAGACCGAGACTTTATGTAAACCTTTGTACTCACGGATTTCGCTGCAGTACACGCCACACCCGCTGGGCAGCAAACCAGCCTTACCCAAACCGGCCTAATGTACGGGTTAGAGATAGTCACATTCAACTTGTTGAAGTTAGAAATCCTTGAGGATTCCACCGCCGTAATTGAGGGGTATTTAACAGTGGTGTAGCCTGCGAGAGCACAAGCTGCCACAAGACCAGCTACCAGCAGTACCCCTACTAACTTACCTAAGTATACCTTCATAAAAAAACTCCTGTGCTAAAGACCAGCTACCGAAGTGGCTGGTCTTTAGCTTTTCAGTTAGCCGCCCGCTGCAACAGAGCCGCTCCTCAGAGTATTAGCCTTGCGCGTAGTACCAACAACCTCAGCTGCCGGTGAACCGTGCGCACTGTTAGTCTTCTTCGGAGCCGTGTAGTTGTCCACGGACTTCGCTGCGCCATTCTTAATAACGTAGAAACTGTGTACCATAGCATCCTCCTATAGGATTTAAATATTTTTACTCGGCCAGAGTAAGCCCCACTATCAGGGCAGGTTAACTTCAATAGTCAAATCAAGCAGCGCCAACTTCTCTTGAAAAACTGAACAAACTTCCAGTAGGCGCCTGTACTCCTCGAAGTACTTAGAGATTTGGATGCCCCCAGCGGGCAAGGAACCTCCCCTTATCATCTGAGAAAGGTGTATTCCCAAATCCAAGTTTGTACTGGCTAACCCCCGCATCTCGTCAATCAAAAGCTCTGCCTCTAGGATGGTCATATCACCCAGGTCAGAAAACGATGTTAGCTTGGCTTTGGCGATAGCAAGCTTGGTGCTCCTTATCTGGGAAGACCTGCTCTGCAAAAAAGCGACATTAGAGGCTATCTCTTCCACCGAATGTGAAGCACCACTACTAACCCATCGTTTAGCAGCGGCGAGCTCCTGCTCCAATCTACCCAGCTTAAACTTAGCCGCGCCCAGATTCATTTGTTAATCTTTCAACTTCCGTACATCCTGTGCCTGGTGGCCGCGAGCGGTTTTAACAAGAGTGTATTGGACACGTTCATTTTCCTTCAAGGTCTTAAACCCTTCTACACCGGGTTCAATAAACTTGTAGTGGACAAAGATGTCTCCATCGTATCCCTCGCCCAAAATAAAACCAAAACCCTTCCCGTCGTTAAAAAACTTCACGCGACCGCAAAACCCAGTTCCAATCACTTCACAATCTTCTGACATCGTACGTCTCCTGATGATAGCCCCTATTAGTGGCTTCGAATACTTACACTCAACCATTAGAAAAATAGCTTGGTATACCTATCCCAAGCCATATTCCTAACTAGGAATAAACAAAAAATACTGAAATGTAAACCCCTACTAGTTAAGTAGGTGATTTAACCCCATTTTGTTAAAAAAGGTAGCGATACGACTATGCGCCACCGCAAAAAACGCTGCGTGGTAAGCTATTGCACCACCATCTCCAGTATTTACACCGTAAAAATACGCAACCACACCAAGGACCTCACCACACGCATTAAAAACAGGACCACCAGAGTTTCCAAAATACGCTACAGCAGTCAGCCTTAAGTCGTAGGGAGTACCATCCTTGTAGAGGATTGAGGCCACAACACCAGTCGTAACAGAGGCAGACTCAACAAGTCCGTACTTCTTAATCCTAACGTTACTGTATGAAGAAGGAAACCCAACCACCGTAACAGGCTCGCCTACGTGACTAACCCAAGCAACCTTTGTATTCACACCCAAGGATGTTTTGACACCAACAACTGCTAGGTCTGCTTCGTAGTCGGCCTTAACAAGCTCCGCAGGAATTGGGTGCTTCAAACATCTGTCTGAGTACTTAAACACCGCCATATCACACTTATATCGCTTAAGGGGGGCTACTACATGAGCAGCAGTAAGAATATATGAGCTGTTTACATACGACTTAAGAATAACGCCTGAACCCGCTGCCTGGCGCTTTACAACAACGTCTTTAATGGTTAGGGTACCGTTCTCAAAAACTATAGACTTACTGGGAACGCTGCATATCAGTCTTACAAGTACGGTACGCTTTAGCGCACTGGGCACAAAAGACTGGCTGTCAAAAACTTCGGCGCGGTAAGAAGAACGCAGTCCTACACCTACCACGCAAGAGCTGGTGAAACTAAGCAAGAAAATGGCTGAAATGATTAGTCTAAATAACGTTCCCATAATGCCTCCGTACAGTTATAGGGAGGCTGCTAAATAACATCCTTTCGCTACTGTCTCCAAAGGAGAAGCCACGCGACGAACATCTGAGACTGGGATAGAGAACCCACTCTCTGCGAGGCTAAGCTTAAACTCATCAACAAACCCCTCTGGCATAGAGGTGCCGCCAGAAATTACAACAGGGACTGCAGATGTGAATTTCGGAAGAGCAACAATCGAATGAAGCCTATTAGCTGCCTCTTTAATAACAACCCTAATAAAATGCTTATAATAGATGGTGAGTGCTTCCTGAACTTTACCTGAAGGATTTTGTAAATTTAACCCTTGCTCCTTCTCCATTTGTACTAAGGTAGGAGTAAGTCCCAAACTAACGGCTACCTTCTCATCAATCCAATCCCCTCCTTTGGCTACAGAAAAAAGCGCCTCGCTTTTACCGGAAGCCATTATAGCAAAGTTGGACATACCGCCACCAAAACTAATAGAGATTCCTGTGAGACCTACATCCATAAGTTCAGCGTATGCCACAGCAGTAGCTTCGTTTAAGTGGCACCCCAAAAATCCTAAGTCTTTCAAAATAGCATTCAAAATGTTCTCATGGTACACAACATCAAAATTCTGGTCTATTGGCTTTTCAGGCACAGAGTAAACACATTTTTCGTTCTCGCTCTCGGGTGCACCAAGAACACCTCCAATGATATGCTTAATCATCTCAAGAGCCTCTGGCTCTCTAGAATTAATAACACCCTGATGTAAAGGGCGCTGTAACACAGACCGCCTCTCTAATGCCTTTTCTAAAGCATCAGTACCTATGACATAAAATCGCCCGTCTTTCTTAAAGAACTGTGCTCCAGATTTTATAAGCGCCTGTTCTATAAACTTAGCATTTATGGGAGTTTCGGAGTCAATGGTGAAAAACCCGTCGCGCTGACTTTTATATACAAGAGTATCACCATCTTTTTTACAACTAACTATAAAAACAGTACCAACATCAAGACCACGCATAATTATACCTCTTTTGAGAGTTAAAATCCTTTTCCCAAATAAATAGCAGGTTATACCCTGCGCCACTAATTTTAGCTAAACGCCGCATTGTTCGGTTATAAAGGGACCCAAACGTCCTCTTATTAATAGGGTTCCTACTCTTCGAATCAAACACATCAGGATTCCCGTGCCAAAAATCCCCGAGAAACTCATACACAGTATTTGTGGTGGGGTCGAAAGCGTCCACCCTAATACTCCTTTCCTCACCTGGTAGCTTTAATAGAATCTCTCGATTTTCCTCAGAAACTCCCAGCAAGTCAAGCCATTGCTGCGAAACTTTGGAAACGGCACTCCTAACACAGTAGGGGCAGCCTGTACCTGAGGCCCTATTATCTATAGTGGCACACCATTCGTGACCTGAGGTACACAACCAGTATGCCCTCTTACCTGAATTTCTAGTAAAGAATTCTGGTGTTAATCCAACACCATTCCTTGTTGGATGCCATTCCGCGGCCAACTGTGGGTTAATAGTGGCAAGACAATTGTCCGAGCATACCAGTTGTCCCACACAATACGGACACCCCCTTCCTGCCACCCTATTATAAATAGCGGCCTTCCACCAGTGCCCCTTCTCACAAACCCACCAAACGCTTTTGTGTGAGCCCGCAGTAACTCCCCCTGGTGTTAATCCAACACCATCCCTTGTAGGATGCCACTCAGCGGCCAACTGTGGGTTAACCGTAGCCAAGCAGTTATCTGCGCACACTTTTTTACCCACACAGTACGGGCACCCCCTGCCATTAGCTCTGTCATTAATAAGAGCACGCCACTCATGCCCTAGTAAGCACTGCCACCAAACACTCTTTCCAGAGTTATGGGTAACTGTTTCAGGCGTAAACTTATCAGAATTTTTAGCGTAGTTCCATTCTGCGGCCAGTGCGGGATTAATTGTGGCAAGACAATTGTCGTAACATACTTTCTGTCCAGCACAGTAAGGGCATCCTTTGCCCCTCGACCTGTTGTTCACTGTAGATTTCCAACTATGTTCCCTGGGGCACTTCCACCAAAATATCTTATTGGAGGATATTGTAACTGACTCGGGTGAACACCCAGAGCCTAAGTTATTTTTATAATCCCACTCCATTGTCAGACAAGGATTAACTGTGGCAAGGCAGTTATCTAAGCATACCTTTCTACCTGCACAATACGGACAGCCCTTGCCACGAGACCTATTAAACACAAAGGCTTGCCATTCGTGGCCCAAAGCACAACGCCACCAAACCTTCTTACGAGAGCCTGAAGTAAGCTCTGTTGGTTTAATCCCTAAGTCAAAATTTTTCTCGTAGTTCCACTCATCATAAAGTACAGGTAGTAACCTTGTCACACATAGCCCTCCCACAAAGCTTATTTTCCAAGTAGCCGACGTAATCTATCGACTGGGTCTCCTAAAACTTTTTCTTCCTTGACCTCCCCTAAATCTGTAAAACTTCGCTCCATAGAGGAGTCGGAAGACATAGGGTTAATGAAGACAGTAGGCTCCACCTCCTCAGTATTCTCAGTGACCCCTTGCGAGGCAGCTTGACCGGCCAAAGACACCTTACTGTCCAACACAGCCTTCAAAGAATGAAGTGTTTCTAACAGTAATTTGTTCTGAGCAGCAAGATACCCATTCTGCTCCTCAAGGTACCTTATCCGCTCCGCTTCTGGAATTCGGGAGGGTCTACCTTTGTAATGATTCCTGGCCAAAATACCCACCCCTAGGAAGAGTGTGGCACCAAAAGCTATAGCAAGCGCTATATAAGGAGCCGACACTTAAGTTATAACCACTGGGCCCTCGGGAGATACATAAATGGTGTCCTCCACATGAGCGGAAAGATTTCCATCAACAGAAACGGTGTTCCAATCACCTTCTAATTTTGTGTGCCAGTTGCCATCAAATATGACAGGCTCTATAGCTATAAACATACCAGCCTTTAATAGTGCGCCTCGACCCGCTCTACCATAATTGGGAATCCACGGGGGACTATGCAGCACCGGGCCCACAGCGTGCCCGACGAACTCCCTGGAAACACTGAATCCTGCGGACTCTACAGTCTTTTGTATTGCGTAGGAGATATCCCCTACTCGAGCACCAGGTTTTGCCTCCTTAATACCAGCAACCAAGGCCGAGTAGGCGGTAATGACCAGCTTCTTAGTTCTGGGGGCTACCTTACCTACACAAACTGTCCTACAAGCATCCGTTATAGCCCCCTCGAACTCGACACCACAATCAACCCCTACAATATCACCTTTAAGTATCGGAGTGTCGGAGGGTATACAGTGTACAACCTGGCTATTGATAGAGATGCAGGTAGAAGCAGGGTACCCCTCGTAGCCAAGAAACGCAGGGTGGGCCCCACACCTCTCAATAAACTTCCGCACGGCGTTGTCTATGAAAAGAGGTGTTGCTCCAGGGGAGGAGGCAGCGGTAGCAGCCACTACCAACGCCGAGCGAAGAATCGAGCCACTTTTTCGCATAGAATCTAACGACGGGTATTTTTTCATTAGTTCATAACCTAAGAGTAGGAAAAATTTGTAGAATTGTTCTAAACTGAGAGGTAGGCTGCTGCACCCAGGTAAGCTTCCAAGTTGCCCTTCAACGAGGGAAACCTCTTGTCCGCCAGACCCGAGAATAAATCGTGCTCCAACATCTTCTTCAAAAGACGAGCACAGTAAATAGAAGTCTGGCCATTAGGTGAATACTCTTCCCCATTTATAGTCTGAACCATTATGTGTATCTGCAAACACCTAAAATCTTCTGACATCTCTGCCGCCGCCTTAAAAAACGAGGCCATCTCATTGCTGTAGGCGTCTTCTCTAAGAGAAAGCAGTGTCTTGTAAGACAGCGTATTCATATACTCGAGAGTACTGTTAGGTGCTCCGGGCGGTGGGGGCGAAGTAGGTTGGTTTAACTCACGTGCCTCCTCTTCGTTAACCTGGTGCTCATACCTGGAGGGCTTAGGTTCGTCACAAGACTTACAAGACATAACACACTCCACAATTCTAAAGTTTAAGGAAATCTAGTCGCTGTACTACCTTAACGACTAACGATACTACGTCTTCCAAAACTGAGGGGTCAAATAGGGAGAGGGGTGTATGTAGCATACGTACAGGTATGCTTATAAGGCAGCAAGCAGAACCCCCCTTTACCGTACGTAATGATTCTAAGTCAGTTCCCGTCCCGTCGGACACAAACTCTGTACGATAGTTCAGCCCCATCTCTGCGGCAGTGTCTATCACGAATGAGGAGAGCTTATCGTGAATTAAAGGGCCCCTCGCAATAACTATCTTATCAAAAGTGTGCCCCTCTTCAGCGGGCTCCCCTTCAAATGGGCCGAGCGCAGTTACATCAAGAACTATATTTATAGCAGGGTCAATCTTATAAGCGGCACACACAGCAGCAGACCCTGTGTCCTCTTCTGAGGCAGTCAAAACACCAAACACCTTCGCGGGGAGATTCTCTTTAGATAGAGCAAGTTCCTGCATAACCCGAGTCACTACATAAACAGATAGTTTGTTATCCGCGCCCCGCGCAAAGAGCTTTGAGCCAGATGGGGCTTCCACCACAGAGGTGTTCCATACGCCAAAGCTTCCCTCGGGGACTAGCAGCCTAGCTTTTGACAAAGATGTCGCCCCCACGTCCACCACCATACAAGACACTTCAGGGACTGCGTATACGCCCTTCCCCTCCTCCTCATCCAGCAGAAGGTGTACAGGTGTTTTTAGCGCGACACCAAGTACCTTCTCTCCTCCAGGTGTCGTAAACCTAAATAGTGAGCCAGGAACACACACAGGGTCAATATACCCAACATCGGTTATTTTAAGATAGCCTTCCTCCGTGTGCCCAGTCACAACCACACCCACCTCATCGTGGTGCGCAGAAATCATAACCCGAGACCCGTAGTTAGCCCCGACGATAGAGGCAGACACATTCCCAAGTACATCACGCCCCACGTGGTCTACAGAGCCCTCCAGTATAGAGATATACCAATCCCCGAGCCCCTGCTCGTAGTACGTAGGTGAATCTATATTTAGGATGTCAAAAAGGAGCTTTTTATTGAATCTCTTTGTCTTTTTTCTCATCTACCCACCATAAGAGTTTGGACCCGCAAGGCTCAATGATTAAGGTGTTCACATCAACGCTGGCATCCACAACAACAGGAATCCCTACAAACTTACCTGCTACGAACAGTGGCGGATTAGTGTTCTTGCTCGCAGAATACGCCTTAAGAACTGTGAGAGCCTTTCTTGAACAGCGTAGTAGTGCCTCTCCCTCCTCAAACATAGACACCTCAGACAACACTACTACTTCGGGCATTCTATGTAGGAGGCTCTTGCTTAGCTGTATCTGGTGTGTCACAAGGTTTCTCCACTACTAACTCTGATATAAAACGTGAAATACACCCAACACATTCCATAGTGGGGTTCAACAAGTTCGCCAGGGGGCTTGTCTCAGCCCCGTCTGTACAAAGTACGCAAGAATCCTTAGCCATAACTAACCAGCAGAGGCCCAGCTGCCTCATATAAAGCTCTTGGGGAGTTACCCCCACCTCCTGGTCGCACCTCTTCAGTAGCAGCTCAATAAGCTCTGCCTGCTTATCTGTTAGCATTAGACCTGCCCGCCGAATTTAAACGATTAAAGGCATCATATAAAGCCAGTACCAAATTATTTTCCGGCTTAGGCCCTATAAATGGCTCCATAAAAAAACGCATAACATCGGCAAAACGGTCGGCGCTCTCCCTCTTATCAGACGACATCAGGCAGGCTCTAAAGTAACCCAGCACTGATAGCCGTACGGCCTCCGGATGATAACTACTACCCTTCACCAAGGCCACAACATCCTTCCACGAAGCCCTATTCATAATAGCTCGAGCAATCTCGATGCCGGCCACTGCCTCCTCTGAAACCTCCTCCAGCATCTTTGAAATGTTATCGAGATTAGACCCATCCCCACTAGCGAACGCTTGGTATACCTGCTGTAGCCCTACAAGAGCTGCTCGAGCGCTTCCGGCTGCTGTGTCCACTACTAGCTCTAAGGCACTATCTACCACACCCCCTGTTGGTAGCCCTTCCAGCCCCCACACCTCAGACACCAGCCTTCTGATATCAGACACGGGAAGCTTCGGAAATTTGTAGGACTGACACCTATTGCGCACCGTAGGTATAATCTTCTGAGGGTCTGTACTACAAAGGATGGTATATACACCAGAAGGTGCTTCTTCCAAAAGCTTCAGGAGCATCTGCTGGGCGTCCTTTGTTAAGGAGTGTGCCTCATCCAGAATAAACACCTTGTTGTCCGAAAAAACAGGGGACAAAGCTGCCTGCTCCTTCAGAAGCCGGATGTCATCAATTCCCCTGGTATCCGCCGCATTTATCTCCACCACGTCAGGCATACGTCCCGTCATAATAGCCTTACAGGAAGCACACACGGTACAAGGGTTGCCTTTAGCATCCTTACTTTCACAGTTAAGCGCCATAGCCATAATACGGGCAGTGGTGGTCTTGCCACAGCCTGAATCCCCCGAAAACAAAAAAGCCTGCGCTGGGGCATCCATAGTGGAAACACTGCGCAAGCTGTTTATAGTAGTACTGTGGCCTACTACCTCATCAAATGTCTGAGGCCTATACTTGTGGTAAAAATCCCCCGCACCTCTTGGTAAAACCATTCAAAACTCCTTACTTCAACCAACTCGAAATATCAATGGTACCCGCCTCAGTAAGCTTGCCTTCCGCGCTAACCCACTCTACAAGGGCTTCCAGGACAAGCTCTATGTCCCGAGAAGAGGGAACCCCAAACGCACCCAAACTGGAAACATTTCTGGCTGTAACAAACGCCATAGATACGCCAGATACTACTGACTTCGGAATTCTAATCCCCATCCAGCGCCTCCATAATCATCTGAAGCTCCACATCAAAACTATACAACAAAGGGCTACTTGATATTACCACCAGGGGGCTTTTATTAGAGGCTGGAACCCAGTAGCGAGACATCTCTTGTATAGTATGAGACAAACAACAGCTATGTAGTAGTTCAGCCAGCAGAGGCCTACAAAATTTTGGCGGGCGAAAAACATATTCTACTAAAAGCTCAAATGCCTCCCCCGCTTTACCCAGCACTATAGACTTCAGTGGTATAACTGATGAGGGCAATATTATCTTGGATATGACTCTACGACCTATTCCCAGAGATAGCATAGCTACACATCCCACATATAAAGAGTGCCCCAGCACCTATTAAAATCTTCCTCAAGGCTTCTACGCTTATGATACCCCAACTAACTGAACACGCACCCACACAAACTGCAAGCAGGGAGCCCAAGTACAACACTAAGGCAAGCAGCTTCCAGGTAGCGTATAGTGGCATCTTAAGACCATAGAAGGTCTACGTCTACACCAAACTTAACCTTCAAATCCTCAACTAAAAGGGCCTTAGTACGCAGGTCTCGAATACCACTAACATACTGGAGCTTTTTACTCGTCTGATACTTAACAAGGGCTACCTTAGATGCTGTACCCCAATCACCATCTACGCCATCTTTACGAGGACCATAGGCCCCTAAGTCGTACCCCAGCCTGACGAGCGCATACTGCCAGTCCTTAATTGACCAGTTATCTGAAGTGCGAGAGGGGTCCCTGTTCAAGGCCTCAATAATACTGGTGATTGTGTAGCCTGGGCAAGCGGGTTTTCCCACATCATAATGCCCCAACACCTGGTCATACCCAAGCCCCAGGTTCACACACAGGTAGTTAATCAGCTCGAGAAGTGAGTTCATCTGAGCAAGAGTAGGCTCATTCACACCTTGGCTATAACCCGTGCCGTTAAAATTGCCGCCGAGAACAACCGCCAGATACATTAGGTTCTCATCACCTGGAATGTCTCCGTTTCCCTGAGACCAGGTAATGTCTTCGATGTCGTTACACATCCAGATATCCCCAGAGCGTCTGATATAGAAGGTATAGCACACGGAAGGCGCACCTGGAGTAGAGCTCCCATTAGGGAAGTAGTTTACGTGGTAATTCGCCGTAGCAACAGGGTCATCTCCACCCAGTGTCTGATGGATACAAAGACCCTTGATATCCGTCAGAGACCTTCGCCCCCACTTGAAGCGTGTGTGACGGGGGACCTCCCCCCTCTTGTCTAACAGCTTAGATGGTCGACCCTCTTCAGGCCACTCACTCATTATATCTGTACTCATCTTAATCACCTCAACGTCCTTCGTAAATAAAACCTTAGCTGACATTCGCTTTATAAAGTCAATAATGGCCTGGAAGGTAGTATTACTAACCAACGTCATCCCCTCTTAGCGCGTTTAAAGCTCTGGTGTAGGCTATAGAATCAAAGTATGGGACACTATAGGAAACAAGCTCAGGCTCATCCCCCGCCGGAGAAAAAAACAAGTAGTGATAGCGACTCTTCCCTTCGAACTCTTTTTCTTCCGAGGGGAAGTAACCAATGGGGAGCATAAAAACAGGGTGTAGCCCAGAGTCGTCTACCGATAAAAGTGTAAGGTCCGTAAAATTCACAAGCATTCTATTAACCTACTGCCTTTCTACTGTACCAGTCATCCACCACCTTAACGAAGTAGCGCGCTGAGGGGCCACAGATGGTAGGCAAAACTATAACAGACTCTATATACTTACAACCACAGGTGTCACAGGAATACCCCTCTTTAACACAGAACTCCTCTTCAACCCTGGAATCTCTTTCAAGAACGCCGTCCTTACAGTATAGACAATCACCTTTATCTGCACTGTGGGGGATATAAACACTGTGTTCCTTACTTAGTGTTCTGTGGACGGTTCGCATAAGCGCCTCCTAACGAGTTAAAATCCTACAGTGGTTGAACCCCTGACTCCTCCTCTAGTAGAATATAACCATCTAACTCCTCTACCTCTTGAATAAGCTCAAGCCCCCCTACAACAAGGTCTTCCGAAGGGGGGTTGCCAAGCTCTTCATTCTCCACCCGACGCATCTCCAAAAACTCCTGAATACTGTAAAGCATAAAACCCTCCAGTTAAGTCTACAGCTTAAGTATACGGCAAAAAGGGGGTAGCGTAGAGGGGAGTTGAATAGAAGGCGCCAAAAACAAAAGCCCCCAGCCTTAAGCGACAGGGGGCTTTTGGAATCACTAACCTAAAAGCTACTTAGGAAACCTTAGGAGAACCAGTACCCGGGTTGAAGATGACGTAGCTAAAAGCGCGGTCGTCGCCCGTGAACGCGCCCGAGAAGTGAACAGTCTGATTCGGGGCATCAACAGTATACGCAATACCTGAGGTTGACGTGCTGCCGCTGACCACAGTAGTAAGTACCATCGAGTGCCAACCGATGCTGGTATCAGTCAGGTACGTATAACCATTAGTCAGTACACCACTACCAACTAGTACCGGCGTAAACGAACCCGAGCTCCCTACACCCGCAGCGTGGGGGTGAGGCAATTGAACCTTGCCATCCTGGTCCATACGCATTACGAACTTCTTTGGGATTCCTTTGTAACTATCTCTTACCATAATGTGTCTCCTTCTGAACTCAGACCTATATTAAGACCGTGGTTTGACTTCTAAATGTTGTAGAACTTTACCACACCTATAAATCCCCTGCTTCTGCCCATAAAAGCGAAGAGACATCTACATCTGTTATGCTACTACCCAGGACAACCCCAGACAGCAGCCTCGCACTGGAAAATGTCTTTAGTTTTATCGCAATTTCACTATGGAAAATAGCGCTCGACACCCAAAGGTCCGAATGAGACTCACAGTTAAAACCTACTGCGCGTCCGGAAACAACCAGGGCCCTCCCTGACATGTATCCACCGACCGAAAAAACACCGCCCTTTAAATGGAGACAATTCAGCTCTACTGAGCTTCCTGGAGTACAGAATATAGTACCCCCAAATGTCGTACTGGGGTGGAAAACCTTATTGGCGTT
>Ga0180009_10000295_pt1 | contig 71153 bp, 71 predicted proteins | sample OS_PC_MetaG_FD_123537 | JGI IMG/M metagenome (GOLD analysis project Ga0180009, IMG submission 123537) | Groundwater microbial communities from the Aspo Hard Rock Laboratory (HRL) deep subsurface site, Sweden - OS_PC_MetaG | ecosystem: Environmental > Aquatic > Deep subsurface > Groundwater... | reverse complement strand
GCCGCTTTTTGTTTCGCCGCTTCCTCGGCCTTGCGTTTCTCGGCCGCGACACGTTCGGCTTCGGCTTTTTGCTTGGCTGCTTCTTCCGCTTTACGCTTCTCTGCGGCCACTTGTTCGACCTTTGCCTTCTCCGCAGCCGCTTTTTGTTTCGCCGCTTCCTCGGCTTTGCGTTTCTCGGACACGACACGTTCGGCTTCGGCTTTTTGTTTGGATGCGTCTTCCGCTTTACGCTTCTCTGCGGCTAATTGTTCGACCTTTAGTATTTCGGCAGCCATTTTTTTTTGCTGCTTGACCAATTGCTGTTGTTTAAGCTTTTCGTCCTCTTGCCGCTGAGCCTCTTCTATTTGGCGTTGCGACTCGAAAAGTTTATTTTGTTGCTGTTTCTCCAGTCGCTCCGCCTCAGCCTGAATCAACGACTCATCGATCACCATCGCTTCAATAATCTCGGGCTCAGGACCTGTCTCAAACACCGGAGATTTCGAATCGAAGCTCAGCATGAATACGCCAAGAAGCAGAACGTGCAGAGCCAAGGCCAGGATAAAAGGCCCGGTTAATTTACGCTTACTAATCATACGTATTTAATGCTGATAAGGTTGTGTCATTAATCCTACTTTGGGGACTCCCGCATTTTTTAAGGCCGCCATCGCACTGACAACCTTGCCATAATCGACAAACTGATCGCCTCGAATAAATACTTGTATTGCCGGTTTATCCCTAAGCACATCGGCAACCGTGGCTGTCATTTCATCAGCCCCCATCACCTGACTTTCCTGTCCTGCCATATCCACATAAAAATGTCCTTCGCGATCGATAGACACGATTACCGGCGGATCGTTTTGCTGCTCTGCAGCCTCGGTGTCTGCTTGAGGCAAATCGACTTCGACCCCGGTCTGAAGCATCGGCGCAGTCACCATGAAAATAATCAACAACACCAAAGTCACGTCGATGTATGGAACGACATTGATCTCGGCTTTAGGCTTTCTGCGGCCTGATTGTCTACTGCTCATTGACTGTGCGCCTGCCTTTGCAATAAAACGACAAATTCATCGATAAAGAGTTCATACCGCCCGATCAAACGATCCAAACGACTGGCAAAACGGTTGTAGGCAATTACAGCAGGAATAGCTGCAAACAAACCCATCGCAGTGGCTATCAATGCCTCGGCAATGCCCGGAGCGACTTGAGCCAAAGTTGCTTGTTGCACATTACCCAATGAACGAAATGAATTCATGATTCCCCAAACCGTTCCGAATAAACCGACATACGGACTAATCGATCCGACCGTCGCCAAAAAAGGCAAATGTTCGTCGAGTCTTTCCAGCTCCCGGTTTAACTCAATCTTCATCGCGCGCTGCGCATTCTCGACTTGAACTTCGGGATCAATACCGGATTTTTGCCGCATTCTCGAATACTCTCGGTAACCCGCCAGAAAAATTTTCTCGATGCCTTCCGGTTCGAAATCGGCATCGGTTAGTCTTTTGTATAAATCGCTAAGCTCGACACCCGACCAAAATTCCTCTTCAAATTCATCCGCAATATCGGCCGCTTTAGCAAGCTCTCTGGTTTTCGAAAAAATATAAGTCCAAGAAACAACTGACGCGACAACTAAGATCAACATCACCAGTTGAACAATAAAACTGGCTTCTTTAATTAAATGGAACAAGGATAAATCAGCATTCATTATGTAATGACTCTAATAAAATGTCAGGTATGGCTTTTGGCCTCATGTTTTTGGAATCCAAGCAAGCGATACGCACCGTTCCGGTACATAACACATCGCTTCCCCGGGTAATGGTTTGCTCGAATATTAGACTGGCTTTTTTAGCTGAAGTCACTACGGCGCTGACATTTATTTGTTCGTTAAAGCGCACGGGCATTAAATAATCGATCTGAACCGAGCGTACAACGAAAATAATTCCTTGCTCGTCGATCAAGCGATCTTGCTCAAACCCCATTGAGCGCAGCATTTCGGTTCGCGCCCGCTCGAAAAACTTCAAATAATTCGCATAGAAAACGACGCCCCCGGCATCGGTATCCTCATAATAAACCCGAACGGGCCAATTGAATGTTTGCATAGGGATGATTGTTTAGGGACTATTTGAGATGCAAAAGCATGAACGAGAGCTGAAGGCAGTTAGCAGTTAGCAGTTAGCAGTTAGCAGTTAGCAGTTAGCAGTTAGCAGTTAGCAGTTAGCAGTTAGCAGTTAGCAGTTACCAGTTAGCAGTTAGCAGTTAGCAGTTAGCAGTTAGCAGTTAGCAGTTAGCAGTTAGCAAAATGATGAGGCATATAATACAGTTATCAAGCCCTAATTTCCTCTTTCCCCTCAAGTAAACAACTCGTCGGTCGCGCCCATTTGCACCGGCGGCTGCAAGCCGAAATGCAGATAAGCGTTCTGCGTTACGACTCGCCCTCTGGGCGTGCGCATGATAAAGCCTTGCTGTAATAAATACGGCTCCAGCACATCTTCGATCGTGCCTCGCTCTTCGCTGATCGCGGCGGCCAATGTATCTAGCCCTACCGGGCCGCCAGCAAAATTGTCGATCATCGTTCTAAGCAATTTTCTATCCAATGCATCAAAGCCGTTATTATCGACCTTGAGCATCGCCAGCGCTTCGCCGGCGATTTGTTCGGAAACCTTGCCGTCGCCTTTGACTTCTGCGAAATCGCGCACGCGCCGCAATAATCGATTGGCAATGCGCGGAGTTCCCCTCGAACGGCGTGCGATTTCATGAGCACCTGCCGATTCGATTACAATTTTCAGTAAATTTGCCGAACGCGTCACAATGGCCGCCAATTCCTCGACCGTATAAAATTCGAGCCGCTGCACGATGCCGAAACGGTCGCGCAACGGCGATGTCAAAAGACCTGCGCGCGTCGTCGCGCCGACCAGCGTGAACGGCGGCAGATCAAGCTTGATCGACCGGGCCGCGGGACCTTCACCGATCATAATATCGATTTGATAATCCTCCATCGCCGGATACAGCACTTCTTCGACCATTGGACTCAAACGGTGAATTTCGTCAATGAACAAGACATCATGCGCCTCGAGGTTGGTCAACAATGCCGCAAGATCTCCGGCTTTGTCGAGCACCGGCCCCGAAGTCTGACGAATATGCACATTCATTTCGGCGGCGATGATGTTGGCCAAGGTGGTTTTACCAAGGCCCGGCGGCCCGAAAATCAGAACATGATCCAATGCTTCCTTACGTCCGAGCGCGGCCCGGATAAAGATATCCATCTGCGTCCGCAGTTCTTGCTGGCCGACATAATCCTGTAAACGCTTAGGCCGAATCGCTCGATCCTGGCGCTCTTCATCATTGCTACCTTCGGCGCTGATCAAGCGGTCGCTTTGAATCATTTCGCTGCCCCTTGCAGAGCTAATCTGATGATGTCCTCACAACTTTTGCCTTCGGCAGGAATCGCGCGAACCATTCGCCCCGCATCTTGCGGTTTGTAACCCAACGCGCATAACGCGCTAATCGCCTCCTGAATCGGCTGCGCGGCAATCGTCGGTAATATCGTCTCGCCACTTTCGGCCGAAGCCGACGAACCGCCCAATTCGGGTAAGCGGTCGCGCATTTCGACGATTAAGCGCTCGGCAGTCTTTTTACCGACTCCGGGCAAGCGCACTAAAGACTGAGTATCGTTATTGTGAATACAACGATGAAACTCTTCGGCGCTTTGGCCCGACAAGATCGTCAAGGCCAATTTCGGCCCGACACCGTTAACTTTGATCAAGGTTCTGAACATCAAACGATCGGATTCGGACGCAAAACCGAATAGGATATGCGCGTCTTCCCTTACAACTAGATGCGTGAACAACTTGACCTCTTCACCGAGTTTGGGCAAGTTGTAAAACGTCGTCATCGGCGCTTCGACTTCATAGCCGACGCCATTGACATCGATCACCAATACCGGCGGCGCCTTACTCGCCAGCTTCCCCCGCAAATAACCGATCATCCGGGCACTCCGAGCCGAAGACGTTGCGCGGTTTGCTGGTAATGCGCATGACACAGGCAAATCCCAAGAGCATCGCCGGCATCGATTTGCATGTCGCCTTGTAAATTTAACAGAATTTTAACCATGTGCTGAACCTGCGCTTTTTCGGCATTACCTTTACCGACCAAGGCCTGCTTGACCTGCCTGGCCGCATACTCATAAACCGGCAAACCGGCCGCCTGTACCGCGCAGATAGCCGCACCCCGGGCCTGGCCCAATTTAAGTGCCGAATCTGCATTTTTATGCATGAAGACCTGTTCTATCGCCATTTGGTCGGGCCGGTAGAGCTCGACCACCTGGACCAGTCCTTCGAAAATGAGTTTCAACCGGTCCGGAAAATAATCCGAACCGACCCTGATACTACCGCTGGCAATATATTTCGCGCCACGGGACGTATCCTCGATGATCCCGTAACCGGTGATGCGAGACCCCGGGTCTATACCTAAAATTTTGGTCACTAAGTAATGATATCGGTTGCGGGTGAACGGCAAAAAAGTTTTTTCATTCGAAAAATACTAAAGAGAAAACCCTATTAGGAACGAGCATGAAATAACTTAGACAACTGTTGGAAGGGGGTTCGGTGGCTCGATTGACAGGTGTCTGCGGCAGGGCAGATTTTTGCTCCTGCAAAATCTGCATTCACACCATCCATGGCGTTTGCAGATTTTTGCTCCTGCAAAATCTGCATTCATGCCATCCATGGCAATCAGATTCCGCCGTCAAGCCTACAGGGACGTATTCACCCAGCACCTAAATTCCATAGCCCTTTGGCTATGATAACTATCTCGCATAATTCATCCAGCACCTAAATAAACCATGATTTTGAATCATTGCCAAAGACCTATGGAATTTAGGCGCTGGATTTAGGTGCTGGGTTCACGACGCCCTGTCAAGCGAGTCACTGAACCTCCGCAAAGCCTACTACTCGTAAAAGTTATTTTGTACATATTCCTTACTGTGAAAGATCGTAAATTATGATTCATTATCTAATTTTTCGATATGCAAAACCCCGTTCTGGCAATGCCGGCTCCGGAGAGGGTGCGGTTGCTCGATCGACAGGCGTCGGCGTGAATGCAGATTTTTGCTCCATGCAAAATCTGCATTCACGCCGTCCTTGGCGTTCGAGCTGCCGGCCATCGAGCCTACAGGGACGTATTCACCCAGCACCTAAATTCCATAGCCCTTTGGCTATGATAACTATCTCGCATAATTTAGGTGCTGGGTTCACGGCGTCCTGTCGGGCGAGTGACCGCACTCTCCCACCAGAGAACTTTCATTTGCCGGGGCGATGGCCAGGCCTTCATGAACGTTAGGAAAATAGACTTATGAATCGGAAAGCGATCAACCGACGGACATTTGCTCCATGATTTCATCGCTGATATCGGCATTCGAATAGACGTTTTGCACATCGTCCAAATCTTCGAGCCGGTCGATCAGCCGCATCAACTTTTCGGCTTCCTCTGCGTTCAACTCGGCACTGGTCGAAGGCTGCATCGTTATCTCGGAATTTTCCGGCTTGAAATCTTTTGCAATCAACGCTTCCTTAACGTCCATATAACTCTCCGGTGCCGTGATGACGTCGATAGACCCGTCTTCGTTGGTTACGACATCATCGGCTCCGGCTTCGAGAGCTGCTTCAATCACCGCATCTTCATCGACCGAATCCGGAAAACTGATAATGCCGACTTTGTTGAACAAATAAGCTACCGAACCGTCGGTACCGAGATTACCGCCCGCCTTACTGAAGGCATGGCGCACCTCGCCGACCGTACGATTGCGATTATCGGTCAAACAATCGACCATGATCGCAACACCGGCCGGTCCGTAGCCTTCATAGCGCACTTCCTCGTAATTTTCAGCTTCCAGCGCTCCGGTTGCTTTTTTGATCGTATTGTCGATCGTATCGCGCTTCATATTGGCGCCCAGCGCCTTATCGATCGCGGTGCGCAAGGTCGGATTCGAAGCCGGATCGCCGCCGCCCGCCTTTGCCGCAACTGAAATTTCACGAATCATTTTGGTAAAAATTTTGCCGCGCTTAGCATCCTGCCCGGCCTTCCTATGCTTGATATTTGCCCATTTACTGTGTCCAGCCATTGCGTCTCTCTAAAACTTTTAAAACGGCGGATTTTAACATTTCGCCATCAGTTAAGAAATATAATCCAACACACCAAGCAACGACGCATCGTCAACGTAATAATCAGCGTGCTCCCGAACTTTAGGCCGGTCGACTACACCGCCGAAACCGATAAAACATGCTCCGGCCTGCTTCGCTTCCAAGTCGGTATTGCCGTCGCCGACCATTGCCAGCGACAAGCCATTCTGTTTTAAACGCTTACAGATTTCGGCTTTACCGCCGGCTCTAGCTAAAACCGAGTCGCGGTCGAAATCGATATAAGTCCCGTCTTCATTAAAAAAAACATCGACCGCATTTACATGACTCTCCGGCACATTCAAAAAAGCCGCCATCGGTAAAATAGACTGTCGAATGCCGCCGCTAACGATATAGACTTCGCGGCAATCGGCGCGTAATCTGGCAAATAATTCGGTAACGCCGTCGACGATTTCGCTTAGATATCGCTCGGCCAGCCAGTCGATCGCCGCTCGGTCCGGCTTGATCAAATCCAAACGTTGTCCATACACGGCCTCCAGCGGCACTTCGCCATTCATCGCTGCATCGGTCAATTTAGCAATGGCATCGCCTTGCCCTAAGCGCGCGGCCAACTCGTCAATGCCTTCAATCCGACTCAAGGTGCTGTCGAAATCGAAACAAATTCGATCGAATCTCATAAAATAATCTGCGTCGCTTGGAAAACCGCCGGCACATCGCACAACTGTCCCAGTATTTCATCGGTTAAAGGCTCGGAAATGCTGATTACCGCCATGGCACGCTCCTCTTCGTCAGCCGCACTCACCTCCATGCGAGTGATATTGATATTGGAATTGCCGAGTACCGCACTGATGGCCGAAATGACACCTGGCTTGTCATCGTGACGAGTCACAATCAGCGTACCTTCGGGAGCGACTTCTATTTCGAAGCGATCGATTTGAACCAGGCGCGGATGCGATTCGCCGAGTAGCGTTCCGGACAAGGCAATCGATTGATCTCCACAAAAACCGGTAACTTTGACCAACGACAAATAATCGTGTGTTTCCTCGGTTTTCGACTCGACTAAGGCGATACCTTGCCGTTTGGCGATTTTCTCGGCATTGACCCGATTAACAGGGGTCGACAACTTACCGGCCAACAAACCGACCAAGGCCTCGACCGATACCGGACGAGCCTCGACTTCGGACGCCTTGCCCAATAAAGCAACCTCGACCCGTTCGATCGGCTTCGTCGCCAAGTTGGCCAAGACCTTGCCGAGGATATTGGCCAATCTCATAAACTGGCTGGCTTTTTTTAACTGCTCGGCAGACATCCTCGGCAAATTGAGCGCATTGACCGCCTCGCCGGTCGTTAAATAGGTCACGGCCTGGCGTGCGATTTCGACACTGACCGCGACTTGAGCTTCACTGGTCGACGCGCCCAGATGCGGCGTAAAAACAATATTATCCAACGCCAACAACGGCGAATTGACCGGCGGTTCATGTTCGTAAACATCCAACGCCGCTCCGGCGATATCATTATTGATGAGCGCATCGTAAAGAGCGGCTTCGTCGATCAAACCGCCTCGGGCGCAGTTAACCAGCATCGAACTCTTTTTCATTCGAGCCAATTGGTTGCGCCCGATGATGTTTTTGGTTTTTTCGATCAACGGACAATGCAAGGTCAAATAATCGGCCTTTTCAATCAACTCGTCGAGATCGACCGGTTTAACGCCATAACTTTCGAAGATTTCCGGGGTAACGAACGGATCGTATGCGATGACCTGCATTCCCAATCCTAAAGCCCGTTGAGAAACGATGCGCCCAATCGTGCCGAAGCCGAGTATCGATAGCGTCTTATGCGCCACCTCGGAGCCCATTAATTTGGAACGCTCCCATTTCCCTGCGCGAATCGAACGGTCGGCAAACGGCAAATGACGACTCAGCGACAACAAATGCGCGATCGCCAGCTCGGCGGTAGTCGTCGCATTGGCATCGGGCGTATTCATAACGATGACGCCTTGTTCGGTTGCGGCGGCCAAATCGACATTATCGACGCCGATACCGGCGCGACCGACAACTTTCAAACGTGAAGCCGCTTTGAGAACTTTCTCGGTCACTTTTGTATCGCTACGAATCAACAAGGCATCGAAATCGCCGATTATTTCGCAAAGACCGTCTTCGTTAAGTCCGGTTTCGATATGAATATGAATATCGTCTCGATCATTCAAATAGTTAATGCCGGCTTCAGCCAGCTTGTCGGAGATGAGTATTTTGTACATGGATGTCAATATCTTGAAATGGGGCTCAGAAAGTGCATAGCTTAACAGCTTTGCTATAATCGGTTAATCGTAATCAAGCAAAAAAGACAGTTCGAGATCGATTTCGATCGCAAGTCCTGTCAAAATCCCAACAAAACATTAAAAACCTCATGAAAACCAAAGAGTGGTTCATCGGATTGATCGTCGCCGTTTTAATCGCATCAGCCGCCTGGATCGCGTTCAACCCGGCATCGATGGCGGCCCCCGACATTACGTTCATGAGTATTACCGGAGAAAAAATCAAACTGAAGGATTGGCAAGGTAATCCGGTCATCGTCACCTTCTGGGCTACCGACTGCCCTAGCTGCATTAAGGAAATTCCGCATTTGATCGAATTGTACCGGGAGTATCATGAGCGCGGCTTGGAAATAATAGCGGTAGCAATGTACTATGATCCACCGAACCATGTCGTCGAAATGACCCGCGCCAAGCAAATTCCGTACAAAGTCGCGCTGGATCTGCAAGCCGAGCACGCCAAGGCTTTCGGCGACGTGCGCCTAACCCCGACAACCTTTTTAATCAAGCCGGACGGCACGATTGCTTTGCATAAAATAGGCGCATTCGACCTAAAGGATATGAAAAGTCGCATTGATTACCTCGTTCCCAAGCTTCAGCTTGGGAACGAGAAACTTCCTGCTCTTCATGGTTAAATGCTCTTCCAATCGCACACAATTAAAAGGTTGATTTATGCTCTGGTTAAAAGCTTTACATCTGATCTTCATGGTTACCTGGTTCGCGGGTTTATTCTATTTGCCGCGTCTGTTCGTTTATCACGCAATGAGTAGCGACGATATCAGCAACGAACGTTTCAAAGTCATGGAGCGAAAACTATTTTTCGGCATCATGACGCCGGGTATGATCGTCACGTTTATCTTCGGCATCTGGATGCTGATCGATTATGCCTGGGCTCTATACGGACAAAGCGGCTGGCTGCATGCCAAATTGGCGTTGTTATTTCTACTGGTGATCTATCATATTTTCTGCGGCATTTGGCTATTCGACTTCAAACACGACCGCAACCGCCGCTCCCATGTTTATTACCGCTGGATGAACGAAGTGCCGGTGCTGTTTTTAGTCGGAATCGTGATACTGGCCGTCGTTAAACCGTTTTGATCTACGATAGACATATCCCGCGCCAATTTTTCATGCCAACCAAGTAATTATTACATGACCACTACACATCCTACCGTTCTTTGCTTTTCCGGCCACGATCCCAGCGGCGGAGCCGGCATACAAGCCGATATCGAAACATTGATCAGCCACCGCTGTCATGCCGCCAGCGTCATAACGGCATTGACCGAACAAGATACGGGTAATGTCAAAAAACTCATTCCGCAAAAACCCGGCGACATCGTTGACCAAGCCAATACCATAATGGCTGACTTATCGATACAAGCGATCAAAATCGGCCTAATCGGGCATTATGAAACCGCCAAGGCCATCGGTACTATTCTTGAGCAACATCCTAACATTCCGGTCGTTCTCGATCCGGTTCTGGCGGCCGGCGGCGGCACCGAACTAGCCGGCGAACAATTGATAGACGCTATCAACGACCTCTTATTGCCCTGCACAACCGTACTGACGCCCAATAGCGTCGAAGCGCGCAAACTGAGCGGCCGGCAAGATCTCAATGACGCCGCGTTGAGTTTATTAGATAAAGGTTGCCAATATGTATTGGTCACCGGCACGCACGAACAAAGCGACACCGTGTGCAACCGGCTGTATCATGATGGCGCGCTACTCGAGTCGTTTCATTGGGAACGTCTCCCACACAGTTATCACGGTTCCGGCTGCACACTGGCATCCGCGATTGCCGCAATGATCGCTCATGGACTCGCGCCATTTTCAGCGGTCAACGAAGCTCAAGACTATACCTGGAACGCTCTCGAAAATGCTTATCGGCCCGGAAAAAGCCAGCACAACCCGAATCGACTTTTTTGGATGGAAAACGACGCATGAACATGCCTAAACGCGGGCTTTACGCGATTACTCAAACCGATAACAAAACAGTTGAAACCATCATTGAAGAAGTTGCCGCCGCGATACGCGGCGGCGCGGTGATGGTGCAACACCGAGACAAAAACCCTTCCGACACCTTGAAACTCGCCAAGGCGCTACTCGAAACCTGTCATGCGGCCAATGTACCCTTGATCGTCAATGACGATATCGAGCTGGCTGCAACGATCGGCGCGGACGGCGTCCATCTCGGCAAGGATGATGAAGATATTGTCTTGGCCAGACATCGGCTTGGTGTCAATGCCATCGTCGGCATTTCTTGTTACGACAGTATCGAGCGAGCCCTGGAAGCCGAAAAATTAGGCGCCAGTTACGCGGCATTCGGACGCTTTTATGCTTCCGGCACCAAACCGCTTGCCTCACCGGCAAAGCTGGAAACACTGCAACTTGCCAAGCAAAAATTGACGATTCCTATCGTCGCGATCGGAGGCATCCTACCTGAAAACGGCAATCTACTCATCGATGCCGGTGCCGATTTGCTGGCCGTGGTCGGTGGCCTGTATGACCGGGATACTGAGCAATCGGCAAAAATGTTTAATTCATTATTCGAGTGCTCAAACCCATGAACAAACCGCAGCCTTTGCTTGGTTTCGGACAATACGCTGTGCTTGTGCCCTTACTGATAGCGGCCTGCGCCACGAATACCGGCCCAATACGACAACAAGGCAAACAATTAGCTTTCGACCGAGACAAAGGCAATTGCCTAGCCTGCCATGCCATCGAAGACGGCGAATCGCCCGGGAATATCGGTCCACCGCTAAACAACCTGAGCGCCCGCTTCAAAACTCGGCAACAATTGAAACAACAAATCTGGGATGCGAGCGTTTTGAATCCGGAAACCAGCATGCCGCCATACGGACGCAATAAAATACTGACCGACGAAGAGCTCGATCAAGTGGTCGACTATTTATGGTCGCTCGAATAACTATACCTTTCTCACTTCAAATTTCGGCATTGCTTAAGGAGGCGCCGGGGTGTTCGGTCCCTCACCTAACGCTAGGAGAGGGGCCAACATGGAGCTGGCATAGCGCCTACATGGACGTACTCACGGCGTCCTTTGACGAACACCCCGGTGCCGAATTTTGATCTACGATGGGTATATACCCCGCGCGAAGGGGTGCGGATAAAATTGTTACGCGATCTTGTCACACACTCTTTTGCCCATCGCGAACTGTTTAAACTCGTCTTCGGGCAACGGCTTACTGTAGTAATAACCTTGCGCATAAGCACATGGACGAGTCTTGAGAAATTCAGCCTGCCCTTCGTCCTCAACGCCTTCAGCGATGACTTCGAGCCGAAAGTTATTAGCGATATCTAGAATCGACTCGACGAGCGAAGCGTCACTCGGATCGACCAGTATATCCCTTATAAAAGTCCGGTCGATTTTGATAATATCAACGGGCAGTTTCTTCAAATAACTGAGCGATGAAAAACCGGTGCCGAAATCATCCAATGCGATTTTAATGCCCTCAGACCTCAGTTTTTGCAATTGCCGAATATAATGCTCCTTGTGGCTCATCATCAAGCTTTCGGTTATTTCAACAACGAAATGATTCGCACCGACGCCACTATGGTTGATTATATCCAGCCATTTATCGACACAACTGCCGTTCACAAATTGTAACGATGAGAAATTGACCGCGATCGATAACTCAGTCTCCAATTCGCTATTCAAACCGGCAATAAAATGACAAGCCTTGGCTAATACGAACTCGCCAATCTGCCCGATAAGATTCAAGCTTTCGGCAACCGGAATAAACTCATCCGGCGAAATAAACCCTCTCACCGGATGTTGCCAGCGGATTAAAGCCTCTGCGCCGCATAGACGCTGGCTTTGCAAATCGACGACCGGCTGATAATAGACAATGAAACGTTCGAACTTAACCGCATTTTTAATATCGTTGACGATACGATGCTGACGCTGCGCCTTCTCATGCATTTCTTGAGTAAAAAAGCGATAGGCGTTGCGGCCCTCCGCCTTGGCCGAATACATCGCATTATCGGCATTTTTAAGTAATGTTTCGGCCTCTCGGCCGTCATTCGGATAAATCGTGATGCCGACACTGGCCGTAATATTCAGCTCATGGTCGTCCGCCTGAATCGGCATTTGAATAGCTTCGAGTATTTTTTCGGTCGGCGCGATCATATCGGTTTCGGACTCCAAGTTGGGGACCAGCACCGTGAATTCATCCCCACCAAACCTGGCAAAAGTATCGGACTCCCTGAAGACATGCGCCATGCGTGCGGCAACTTCTTGTAGAACGCGGTCGCCTAGCGAATGCCCAAGCGCATCGTTGATATCCTTAAAACCGTCAAGATCGATAAACATTAACCCGAATAGCTTTCGTTCCCGGTGCGCTTTGGTAATAGCCTGCTGTAATCGATCATAAAACAAGTTACGATTAGGCAATTGAGTCAGCGCATCGAAATTAGCCTGCTGATGAATCAATTGTTGAGCCCGAAGCGAGTCGCCGATATCCGAAAAAATACCGACATATTTCGAAACTCCGCCTTCCGCTTCTTTCAATGCGCTGATCGACAGCCATTCCGGGTAAATCTCGCCACTCTTACGCTTGTTCCAGATCTCGCCCTGCCAACTTCCCGATTCCTCAAGAGTATGCCAAAGATTTCGGTAAAATGACTTCGTCTGCTTACCGGAATTAAGTATTTTCGGGTCTTTTCCCAATACTTCGTTCTTACTGTAGCCCGTAATTTCAGTGAATGCCGGATTGACTGAAATAATCCGGTTATTTTCGTCGGTAATCACGATGGCTTCATTAGCGGCATCGAACACACTAGCCGATAGACGAATCTGCTGTTCGGCCAAGTATTGCGAAGTAACATCCTCGATGGTCAACACGGCCCCTGTCACTTCATTACGGGCTAATCTCCGGTAGGGATAAAGCGTGAGATCATAATGTCGCCCCTGTTTTTCTTTCTTTATCAGGACACTCTGTTGTGTCTGTATCACTTGTTGCACAGGACCGACTAGATTTTCACAATCGAATAATATTTCCAACGATTCGATTGTGAGATTACCGTTTGCCATCGAATTCAGTTGAAGAAAACGCTGACCGACTCCATTATAACGAGTGATTCGCATCCGACTATCGATCACGATCACGGCCATTTCGATGCTTTCCAGTATATTTCTCAAATCGTCGTTTAACTCTCCTAACTCCTTCGTTTTAACGGTCAATTCATCGTTCACCAAGGTTAATTCCTCGTTGATCGATTGCAACTCCTCGTTAGACGTTTCTAACTCTTCATTGGTCGACTGGAGTTCTTCGTTAGTTGCCTGCGCTTCTTCGTGCATGATTTGCCATTCGCCGACCGAGTTATCCAACGCTTCGGTCACGGTTCGCAAAGTCTCGCGAGTCGTTTGCAGCTCATGTTCCAATTCGGTAATACATAGCGCCGCCTCACGATCCGGGGGGCTAATATCGGAATGCTCGGCAACGGGCTCGAATGAAATCAGCAATAAGTTATCGTTAGCCAATTGGTGATAAACCGGCACAACCGAAATCCGGTAATGATAGCTCTTGCCTTCGAAAACCAAGGTCAAAGGCGGACTCTTGACAGGCTGATTATTGGATAACGCCTGATGGCAAAATGCTCTTAGTTCGGTTTTGAAAACCGGATCGATGATCGAGAATAGATTAAAATCCGCCTTGCCTTGCCGAATTTTAATAAAATCTTCGCAGTGATTATAAAACTCGAGAACGCGACCCTCTCGCGTCGAAAGAATACTAGGCGGCACATATTTTTCAAATAGCTTATCCTGACCCACTATTCTATGGGCCGGGAAAACCGGATTGCTGCCACGGTCATTTTCCGTCACTGCGAAATCGATCGTTTTTTTGGCATTTAAATCGGGACGAATGACGAGGGTACTGTTTTTGACGAATAACTTATTGTTACGATCGAGCCGTGTAAAGGCATCGTTCAGTTTCCATAGCGACTCGGCCTGCCCGAGAAACAGAATTCCGTTACTCAGCAATGAATAATGAAAATTCTTGAGCACCTGTTCCTGCATCGTCTGATTTAGATAAATCAAAAGATTGCGACAGCTAATTAAATCCAGGCGAATAAACGGCGGATTCTTGATTAAATCCTGACGCGAAAAAATAACCAAATCCCGCAGGCTCCGATTAATACTAAAGCCTTGTTCCAGCGGCAAAAAATACTTTTCTCGGAATTCTCGACTTAAACCCTGTAAGGCAATTTCGTTATACTCGCCTCTCCGGGCGATTCGTATCGCATTGGCGTTGATATCGGTACCGTAAATTTGCACCCGATAGCGGGAAATTGCGGCACCGAGCTCTTCCATTAATAACATCGCAATCGAATAAGCCTCCTCGCCGGTCGCGCAACCGGGCACCCAAATACGGATTTCATCGCCCGGAGACTTAGCGTTGACAATCGTTTTGAGCGCATCTCTCAATGCCTCGAATGACTGTTCGTCTCGAAAAAAAGACGTTACGCAAACCAAGAAGCTGAAAGCCAAGCGTGACAGCTCTTCTGTGTTATCCAAACAAAACCGGACATATTCATCGAAGTCTTCGATTTGCAAAATAGCCATTCGACGATGGATTTGCCGGTTGATCGTACTGCTTTTGTAATTCACGAAATCCATTCCGGTCGCACTCAAGATGCGGTCGATCAACAAGTTGACCGCATCCGGCGCGCCTTGCGCCGGATTGTTTCCAAGATTCTTTTCGAAATTACGCGCTATCGCGGCTAACTTTCCGGCGGCCTCCGCCGGCTCAACCACCAAATCGACATCGGAACAATTGATCGAGGCCTTCGGCATACTGCTGAATTTAGCCGATTCCGGGAGCTGAGCCATCGTAATGCCGCCCGCCGCTTTGACGTCTTTCAAGCCATTCGCGCCGTCGCTACCGGCTCCTGAGAAAACAAGAGCTATTGCCTTATCTTGGCATGACTCGGCAAGACTCTTAAAAAAATAATCGATTGAAGCCTTAGGAACTTGGTTAGAAGGCGGCCGGCTTAATTTGAAATGATTGTTGTCGATTGCAATATCGAAATCGTGAGGAGCGACATAAATAGTATTGGTCTGTAAACGAGCACCGTTTTTAGCTTCGTTAACCGGCAGAGTCGTTTCTTTGCGTAATAATTCGGCCAACAAGCTAGGCTGATCGGCCGAACTGTGCTGCACCACAATAAAACTCATCCCGGTATCCGGCGATAAATGCGACACGAACGGAAGCAAAGCCTCCAATCCACCCGCAGATGCGCCAATGCCAACAACAATCATGCTTGAATAATAATAGTGATAGTAATAAACCTACAAAGATTAGCATATTTAACGATTCTTTATGAGTAATCGCATAAAATGCAATCGACTACTCAAAAAAACTTATCTGACTGATCACCGCACATTAATGGCATCTGGATAAAACAACTGCTGCCCCGACCGTTTGAAGCCGGCTATCAATGATTGCCCTTGCTTGCCGGTGAGAAATGCAATGTATTGCCTAGCCAATTCGTATTGAGCGGTGGAATAGCGTTTGGGATTGACGGCAATGAGATGATACGGATTGAATAACGTCGGATCATTATCGAAAACAATACCGATTTCGACTTTATCTTGATAGGAAATGAATGTACCCCGGTCGGTCAAGGCGTAGGCTCGTTTTTGATCGGCCATTTGCAATACGGCGCCCATGCCTTGTCCGGTCGATATGTACCAAGATCCTTGAGGCTCGATTTTTAACTCGCGCCAAATTTCCTTCTCTTTCAGATGCGTACCAGACTCATCGCCACGAGAAATAAATACCGACCGGTTCCGTGCTATTCTTGCAAAAGCTTCATTGACCGATCCGGAAGCGCTGACTCGAGCCGGATCGGCATTGGAACCTACGATGACAAAATCATTATGCATCACAGGCACACGATCGACTCCATAGCCGGCATTAACAAAAGCTATTTCCGCTTCGGGCGCATGCACCAACATCAAATCGACATCGCCGTTTTCACCGAGCTTCAAGGCTTTGCCGGTTCCGACCGCAATCACATGCACCTTGACGCCATACCGTTTTTCGAAAACAGGATTCAAGACCGACAACAAACCCGAATGTTCGGTGCTGGTAGTTGTAGACATCCGAAGAATCGGTTCGGCATGAAGATGGCCAGCTATTAGTAAAAAACTGAGTATGAATAATAGTTTGATCATTTTCATGGCTTTTACTGAGTCAATCCAAAGAAAAAGGGGCGGGTTAAATATCTTCTGTGGGAGCGACGCCTACGTCGCGATGTCGAAGCTATTGATACTTGGCAGCCGATGATTTTTATCGAAGCCTTGGCGTTTTCGGCTTCGATACCATTTGTTGGTTATCCAAGCTTCCGGGCTTTCCCTCACCTAGCGTTAGGTGAGGGAGGATCTGGGGATCGCTCCCACAAAGAACTCCAAGAGCCGCCCATTCACCATTAACTGCTCACTGCTCACTATTCACTAGCATTACTCAATGACATCAATGCCACCGATATAAGGCCGCAACACTTCCGGCACATGAATTATCCCTTGCTCGTCCTGATAATTTTCGATCACCGCAATCAATGTCCTTCCTGCAGCCAACCCGGAACCATTCAGCGTATGAACCAATTCCGGTTTGCCGGTTTCGGGATTGCGCCAACGTGCCTGCAAGCGCCTTGCCTGAAAATCTTTGAAATTGCTGCATGACGAAATCTCCCGATAGACGCCCTGCCCCGGCAACCATACTTCCAAGTCATAGGTTTTCGCCGATGAAAAACCGGTATCGCCGGCACACAACAACACTTTACGATACGGCAGTTTAAGTTTTTTCAGAATCGTTTCGGCATGCCCAGTCAATTCTTCATGAGCGACCTCGGAGTCTTCCGGCTTAACGATCTGCACCAATTCGACCTTTTCGAATTGATGCTGACGAATCATGCCTTTGACGTCCTTGCCGTAAGCACCCGCTTCACTTCGAAAACACGGCGTATGACAAACGAACTTCAAGGGCATATTCTTAGCATCGACGATTTCGTCGCGCACGATATTGGTCACTGGCACTTCGGCAGTCGGGATTAAATAATACGGCGGCTCGCTTCCAACTTTGAATAAATCCTGCTCGAATTTCGGTAACTGTCCGGTACCGCGCAAACTCTGCGCATTGACCAGAAACGGTACATAGGTTTCGGTATAGCCATGTTCGCTGACGTGCGTATCGAGCATGAATTGAATAAGCGCCCGCTGCAAGCGCGCCAGCGGTCCTTGCAACACGACAAAACGCGCACTGGCAATCTTCGCGCCCAATTCGAAGTCCATGCCGCCGACTTTCGCTCCCAATTCGACATGATCCTTCGCTTCGAAATCGAATTGCGTCGGCTCGCCCCATTGGCTAATTTCGACGTTACTTTCCTCGTCGCGGCCGTCCGGCACCGAATCGTCTAAGATATTCGGAATCCCTTCCATCAATTCGGTCATTTTGGACTGGATGTCGCTGAGCTCGGTTTCCGCCGCTTTCAACTGGTCGCCTAAATGTTGGACCTGATCGAGCAAGGGCTGAATATCTTCGCCATTTGCTTTGGCCTTGCCGATCGACTTCGACCGGCTGTTACGGTCGTTTTGCAGGTCCTGCGTTTTGACTTGTATCGCCTTACGCTTGGCCTCCAATTCGGAATAAAAGGCCGCATTGAATTCGAACGCACGGCGCATCAGTTGCTGTTGAACAAAATCGAGATCGGATCTAAATAAACGAGGGTCTAACATTTGGACTTTTTTTTACCTTGTAATAAAAAAAGTATTCCTAAGAGTACTAAGAACGCTTTTATAAAATAATTATCCTAGATTTCTAAAATCATGGAACATCAAGAATCTACGCTGATAGGCGCGACCGCCGGCCAGGTGACAATGTGCGGCAACTCGAACCGGGACCGCAATGCGATGATCGCATTTTCGGCTTTTTCAGGCTCGTCATAAAATTCGACGACCACCGGCAAATCCACGGACAGCGCTAACAGAGATGTCGTATGCATTTCCCGGTTCTCTCCATAACCTTCGATCGCTCGAAATACACTGACGCCTGAAATCGCTTGTTCATTGTGCAACATGTCGACGATTTCGCCCGAGCTTGCCTTGCCTTCCAATGCGTAAATACGAACGACTGTTACCGGTTTCGACTTCATAGCTTTTTCCCTATCCAATAACCCGACCAAAGCGCCAATCCGCAAAAAATCGCATTACTCAAAAAAACGCTTAGCATCCAATTCACATTGAGGTCGAGCGGATGCTCGTCTTCAATTAAATATAGAATCAAATACAAACCCGAAAAAGTCACGAACGCGCCGGCACCGATGATCATTACCGCAGCGCGGTATTCAGGCGATAGTGCAATTTTTTCGACGATTAACGAAGCCACCAAACCGATCAATAAGGCGCCAAGCGCATTGATCGTTGCCATCGCATACGGAAACGCCCAACCCATTGAACGAATCACGCCGCCTGAATAAAGCATCAATAAGCGTCCGCTGAGCAGACCGACCCAGACGGCAATCAGGCACGCAGCGATGCTAACGCCGATATTCAACGCGGCCTTGCCGAAACTACCTTGCTCGATTAAATAAACGGTTTCCAAAGAAAACGTCGAAAAGGTCGTAAACGACCCGAATAATCCGACCAGAATCGCGGCACGGTATTCGACGGTCATCGCGACGCGCTGCAGTATCAATACTTCGACTAACAGCCCCATCAAAAAGGAACCCATTACATTGACCGCCAATGTACCGTACGGAAAGCCTCGCCCCAACCATTGATAGACGCCGGTCGACACCAAAAATCGAAGCACGGAACCGCAAGCCCCGCCTACGGCGACCGCAATAACTTGATTTAACATTAATACCTGATGAAATGTTTCCGATAGTAACGGAGCTCTTCGATCGATTCGACAATGTCGTCTAAGGCGCGGTGCGCTTCTTTCTTGACGAAACCATCCTTGACCGTAGGCGCCCATCTGGCTGCAAGTTCTTTCAGGGTCGACACATCCAGATTACGATAATGAAAATAAGCTTCGAGTTTTTTCATCGAACGATACATAAAGCGCCGATCCTGGCCGATACTGTTACCGCACATCGGCGATACGCCTTCGGGAACCCATAGCTTTAAAAACTCCAAGGTTTGATGTTCGGCTTCGGCTTCATCGACAGTCGATGTTTGTACACGCTCGAGCAAACCGGATTGACCATGATGCGTTTGATTCCATTCGTCCATCTTGGCCAGCACTTTTTCATCTTGATAAATCGCCAACACCGGGCCTTTAGCTAGAATTTCAAGGTCTTTGTCGGTAACGATTGTGGCAATCTCGATAATCGCATCGTTATCCGGATCGAGACCGGTCATTTCGAGATCGATCCAAATCAGACGAGATGACACTTGCTCCATTTTAATTCCCTGTATGATTAAAGTTGCGCGAAATTATAGCATTGGCTACTCTGTATGCCTACTTCTCAACCTTGACGCTTTATATAATGAATACTTTTACCATTATCTTCCTTTTTGCGCTGATTGTTTCCTATTCGATTCAGTTTTGGCTGTCCATGCGGCAATCGGATTATGTTATGAAACACCGCGACGCGGTACCCGATGCCTTCAAGGATAAAGTCTCGCTAGAAGCCCATCAGAAAGCCGCCGACTATACGATAGATAAAGGCAAGCTCGGCAAGATTGACAGCCTGATAGGCTTGGTATTTCTCTTGTTGATTACGCTGGGCGGCGGCATCGAATATGCTTTCAATCTATGGTCCGGATTCGAACTGTCGCCGATGCTTACCGGTTTGGGCGCGGTCGCAACGATCATATTATTCATGACCTTGGTGGAAGTCCCGACGCATATTTATCAAACCTTCGTAATCGAAGAAAAATACGGCTTCAATAAAAGCACACCGCAACAGTTCATTAAGGATCAGTTACTGCAACTGGGTTTGATGTTGGCGATCGGACTACCGATTTTGGCCTTGATCCTTTGGGTCATGGACAGCATCGGTTCGTTATGGTGGCTTTGGGCCTGGGCCATTCTCATCAGTTTTTCACTATTGATGAGCTGGCTATTTCCGACCGTTATCGCCCCGCTGTTCAATAAATTCACACCGATGGAAGACGGATCGCTGAAACGGCGTATACAAGGCTTGCTAGCCCGTTGCGGCTTCAACAGCCAAGGTATTTTCATCATGGACGGTTCGAAACGCTCCGGACACGGTAATGCTTATTTTACAGGCCTTGGCAACAACAAACGCATTGTGTTCTTCGATACCTTAGTTAATTCTCTCGAGGAAGAAGAACTTGAAGCGGTACTGGCGCACGAACTGGGGCATTTCAAATGTAAGCATGTCATTAAAATGTTGGTCGCCAGTTCGATCATGAGTCTAATTAGCCTGGCCATTCTCGGATGGTTGAGCGACAAGCCTTGGTTTTTCAGTGGCTTGGGCGTTTCAGAAGCGTCGAACGCCGCTGCCTTGCTACTGTTCACGTTGGTTTCGCCGGTTTTCACGCCATTTATGCAGCCGATCAGTGCATATTTTCAGCGTAAATTCGAATTCGAAGCCGACGACTTTGCCGCCGCGAATGCTCGCGCCGATAAGATGATCAGCGGTCTAGTTAAGCTCTACGAAGAAAATGCCAGCACGTTGACACCGGACCCGTTATATTCGGCCTTCCATTATAGTCATCCACCGGCTGCCATTCGCATCGCGCACCTGGAAACCAAGCTTGCGGCAAACGGATGAGCCCGCTTCAGGAAGGGCTCGTCATCGCGCATTTAGGTCAAGGTATTGCCGTCGAGAGCGACGGTAAAACCGTGCTTTGCCAACCGAAACGGAAGCTCGAAACCGTGACGGTCGGCGATAAAGTTTTATGGCAACTTTCGGCGCCCGATCAAGGCAGTATCGAAGAGATTCTGCCACGACGCTCCCTCCTGACGCGCCCCTCCAGGAACGACAAAGTCAGGCCGGTAGCCGCGAATATCGATACCGTTTTCGTGGTCTTCGCTCCCGAACCCTATTGCGATTTTTTGCTGATCGATCAATACTTGGCCATTTGCGAAAATCGCAATATCGATGCAGCCTTGGTCTATAACAAAACCGACCTGAATCCTCAGACCGCCTTACTCGACGAACTGGCTATCTATGAGAATCTAGACTATTCGATTTTCCGTGTCAGTGCCACACATCGACACGGATTAGATCAGCTTAAACTCGCACTGACAGACCAAACCAGCATTCTGACCGGCCAGTCCGGCGTCGGCAAATCGTCATTGACCAATGCGCTGATTCCCGACAAGGATCTAAAAACCAATACCATCAGCGCCACCACGAAACACGGTCGGCACACAACGACCGCCGCGACGCTTTATCATCTTCCGTCCGGCGGCAATCTGATCGACAGCCCCGGCGTCGCCATTTTCGGACTCGACGGACTCTCCGAAGCGCAACTGGCTTACGGTTACCGCGAATTTCAACCATTAATCGACCACTGCCGTTTCAATAATTGCCGTCATGTCAATGACAAGGATTGCGCGGTCAGAGCAGCGGCCGAACAAGGAACCATTCCGATGTCACGCTACCAACGTTTTTTAAAGCTCCGGGATAAAATGCCTCGAGCTTCTTGACGTTTCAATCAAAACGGAAACCTCTCGACGTTGTCCTGAATTAATTCAATACCAGTATAATATACCCCGAAGGGTTAAAACAGCCTCAGGTAGCGCTACCTAATACTGACCGGTTTCTTAAACCGAACTCTGGTTACGTGGAGTCTATATCATTGATTATTAATCGGTGAACCCAAACTCTACAGATTAACCATAAAGCACATAAAGTATCGCATCGACTTGCCCTAAAATGTCAACTACTTTTTAGGGGAGCAAAATGATTTGCATAGGCAGAACAAGCCATTGAATTAATCTCTTATTCTTCATGACCTTCATGGTGAAATGCTTTTTCTAGAGTGAATCCATTCCTTACAAGACACACTCTACCTGCCACTATAAAAATAACGAGGAGACCATTATCATGAAAAACTTACGAACCTTTGCGGATTACGTACTGATTGGCATCATCGGCTTCGTTCCTATCGCCATTATTCTGCAAATTGTATTTTACGTTCAAAGTCTACTGATCAATTTCATATTGCTTATCCATGGCCGTTATGAAAACCCATTCGTGACCTTCACATTATTCGCTTCGGCGCTTGCGATACTCGGTTATTTCGGCTACTTACTCAAGCAGGAAAAAGCGCATTTACTGTATTACTTGGAAAAAATGATTTTACGCATTCCTTTCATCGGCACCGTTTACCGCGTCACGCAAAAACTCTTTAAATTATTTCTAACCAAGGAAGATGCACAGGTCCGCGCGGTTGTTTATGTCGAGTATCCCAAGGAAGGCATGTGGGTGCCGGCCTATGTTACAAACCGTATAGGCGACAATTATGTTTTATATGTCCCGACTTCGCCAAACCCGACCTCGGGCTTTACCGTGATCGTCCATAAATCGAAGGTAGTCAATTCGCAAATGGATATCGAGGCCGTATCGAGTTTCATCATCAGTGTCGGTGTCGACTACGCCAAGCCCGAAGAAGTTACGGCACTCACCCAAATCAGCGCGCCATAAGCCCTATCACTATGCATCGACACTTTTTTGTTTTATTTAGCCTTTTGATCGGCGCTCAACCAGCATTAGCCTGGCTGACGCCACCTGCAATGCATGAGCCTGCAGGGATAGAGCCGCCCGCGACCCTTCCGTATCGCCTCGATGAAACCGGCGGCATCGAAAAACCCTGTTCGAACGACCATCCCGAATGGCGCGATGCACAAACGATCGACGGTTTAGAAATCGCCGCATCGCCTATGTGCGAACCGGACAACCCCTACGATATCGCCGTTTCGGTCAAAGGCACCAATAACGTCTCGATGCATACCTTGATGCAAACCCATTTCGCCCAAGATGCGTTGATCAAGACCGACGATCTCGACGGCGACGGCGACCCGGACGTCATCCGCATCAAACTGGAAGTAACCGAACTGAACGGCCAGAGCCCCGACGGCGAATTCTTGATCAACACCTTCCCTATCGCACCGGGCATCGAACCGGGGCTTTGGGTTTACTCACCCAAGATGGTCGGCATGGGCGTCAAGCATTTCAATTCGCTCGTGGCAAACCCGATTCTGCGCGCACCGTCCCCGGTGATTCGGGTCGAGCAAGGCGATAAAGTTTACATCACCTTAGAAAATACCCATTATCTGCCGCATACGATCCATCTGCACGGCGTCGATCATCCCTGGCTGAATTCCGAAGGCAAGGATAACGACGGCGTCGAGGAACACCCGGTCTTTCCGGGGCAAAACCATACTTACGAAATTCAAACCCGTCATGCCGGCACGATGATTTATCACTGCCATGTACAAACCGCGCAACATATGATGATGGGCTTGACCGGCATGATCATCGTCGAGGAAAACCGGCCTAACAATTGGCTGCAAACCTTCAATATCGGTGCCGGCCATGTGCGACACCCCTCGGTTGCGATCAAAGAAAAATTCAACCGGGAATACGACCTGGTCTATCAATCGATCGACAAGCGGCTCGCTAGCATCGTGCAGGGTGCGAACGACCCCAGACTGATCGCACAACGCATGAACCGCGAATACAACATGACCGAGTCGTTCGAAAATTATTTCTTGCTGAACGGCCGCTCGTTTCCATACACGCTTCGAGACGGAATCATCGTCGCCGAGGAAAACGAACATATCAAGCTCAATCTAGTCAATGCGCAGCGCTCGGCCGCCGCGATTCATTTCCATGGCCATAAAGCGACCATCATGGCTTATGACGGCGTCAAGGCGGCGGAAGGCTCGCAAATCACCCGCGACGTTTTCGACATTACTCCGGCACAACGCCTCGACCTCGATCTGTACACCAAAAACGACGGGCTGCATAGTTACGGCCCGGGCTTGTGGATGTTTCACGACCATGTCGTGACCGGCACGACCACCGACGGCCTGGAACCTGGCGGCAATATGTCTATTCTAGCTTACCGGCATTTGCTCGACGCCCAAGGCATGCCGCACATGCATGACGAAATGTTTGACCAGGTTTTCACTAAAAATTATTACGAGAAGAAACTGCCGGCCTGGGGCAGCGGAGAATATGGCGACGCACTTGGCGAAGCCGGCATGCTCGCGCCGGATTATGTTCGCATCGCCGGCTTCGGTCTCGCAGTAGGTTTATTGCTCGGAGTTATTATTTTTATTGTCGTTGCGCTTAACAGGAAACTCTCACAATGACCCGACAAAATTTCATTCCCCGGATTCAAAAGTTATCAAGCGCGTCGTTATGCTTGCTTTTGTTGGCGGCGGCCAGCCCTCCCAGCACGGCAATGATGAAACACGGCAATATGATGATGGATGAAACCGGCATGATCATGAATGCCAATGCCGACAATTTGCCACGCGACTGTAAGGAAATTTCCGAGGATGTCGATATCGTGATCCGCGCGGGCCATGAGCATGCGCAAAAATTCCCCGGCAAAATGTTTGCGTTCGACAGGCAAGAATGGGATGTTAAACCGTGCAGCCGAATCAACATCACCTTCATCAACGACGACCAAATTCGGCATCAAATGATGATTCACGGACTGCCCGGTTATCTATACCCGGACGGCATGGTGCATTTGGAACTGTATGGCCAAGGAGAATTAAAAGCCTCATTGATCGTTCCGTCGAGGCCTAAAACCTATTTGGTGCACTGCGAAATACCGCAGCATATGGAAAAAGGCATGAAGGCGCAATTGAAGGTGGACGGCGGCGACGGCGACCTGCCGAGCATTCCCGGCATCAGCGAACCGGTTACACCGGATGTATACCCGGTAGCATGGAGCCAAACGACCTGGATTGCCTTGATCGTTTCGCTAACCATAGGATTGGCCGCACCGATTATTGGGGGCATTTGGTTAAACAAACGCTTACAAGCAAAGCAGCTATCTGCAAAGGATAGCGCTTGAATCTATACCTTTCGCACTTGAAATGTCGGCATTGCCTTAGGAGGCGCCGGGGTGCTCGGCCCCTCACCTAACGCTAGGAGAGGGCCGGCAACGATGTATTCACCCAGCAACCAAATTCCATAGCCCATTGAGGCTAGGATTAATTGTCTTGGATAATTTAGGTGCTGGGTTAATGCCGTTCCTCGCTCGACAGGCATACCCCACGCCCCAAGATCGTCGAAACCGCTCAAACTGCGAAGTTATACCCATCGGAGATCAAAATTCGGCACCGGGGTACCCGTCAAAGGACGCCGTGAATACATCCATGTAGGCTCTATGCCAGCTCCATGCTGGCAAAGCCTTTGCCGAACACCCCGGTGCCTCCTAAGGCACTGCCGAAATTTGAAGTGCGAAAGGTATATTTTATAACCAAATGCTTAATGGCTGTCAGTACTACACCAACCCTAATAGAAACAAACCGATGAACAAACCCAAAGTTTTGATTACCCGTAAATGGCCCGCCTCGGTCGAAACCAAACTCAAACAATTGTACGAGGTCTCGCTCAACGAAGACGATCGCCCCTTAACACCCGACGAATTGAAATCGGCCTTACAAAACTACGACGCCGTTTGCCCCACGGTTTGCGACTCGCTACCTGCCGAGTTATTAAATGCGTCAAACAAACGCTGCAAAATTCTCGGCAATTTCGGAGTCGGCTACAACCATATCGATATCTCCGCCGCGAAAGCGAACGGTCTCGTCGTCACTAACACACCAGGCGTGTTGACACAGAGCACCGCCGATATCGCAATGACTTTATTACTGATGTCCGCCCGGCGCGGCGCAGAGGGAGACCGCCTCATCCGAGCCGGCAAATGGCAAGGATGGTGTCCGACGCACATGTTGAGCAGCGACGTGACCGGCGCAACGCTAGGATTGATCGGCTTCGGCCGCATCGCAATCGCAACCGCACGCAAAGCCCATCATGGCTTCGGCATGAAAATCGTTTTTTTCAATCCGAGCGCGCCAGATCCAACCGTGATCGAAGAACTCCATGCGACCCGGTGCGACACGGTCGAGGATGTCATGAGAAGCGCCGATTATATCTCGCTGCATTGCCCGGGCGGGCCCGGCACCCGACATCTGATCGACGACAAGATGATTCGCTTGATGAAACCGAGCGCTCATTTGATCAACACTGCGCGCGGCGATGTGGTCGATAGCAAGGCTTTAATCGAGGCATTACGAGATAAGAGAATTGCCGGCGCCGGTCTGGATGTCTATGAAGGCGAACCGAATATCGACCCCGAATTTTTGACGCTTGAAAACGCCACGCTGTTGCCGCACCTAGGTAGCGCAACACTTAGTACGCGCACCGCGATGGGAGAAAAAGTACTGGCTAATTTGGCCGCGTTTTTCGAAGGACGCGAACCTGAAGACAGAGTAGTTTAACCCGGCTGCGGCTAAAGACTGCCGATATTCAGCCCCCTTGCGGGACGGATTATTCAATCTGTTCCCAACGTTTCGGTTTGCCCCGATTATCTCGGCGTCCTCATTCCCACCGTTTCAGCGTGGGAATGCATACCGGTCTTGCCTCGGCAGCCAAAGTATGGGTCCCACGGAGGACCGTGGGAATCAGAAAGCCACCGCATTAGAGCAAATGCTTAACCGCTTCGCGTTCTTCTTTCAACTCGGCTTCGGACTTGCGCATTTTCTCTCGGCTGAAATCACTAATTTCCAATCCATGGACAATACTGATTTCTCCGTTATTAATCCGGACAGGAAACGAATAAACCAGCCCTTTTTCAATGCCGTAACTACCGTCCGAAGGAACTGCCATGCTGATCCAGTTATCATCTTCGGTTCCAAACACCCAGGTGCGCATCAAATTTAACGCAGCATTGGCCGCAGAAGCCGCACTGGATCGACCAACCGCCTGGATAACCACCGCTCCGCGCTGTTGCACGGTTGGAATAAATTTGTCGTCAAACCAATCCCACTCAACCAACGACAAAGCATCCTGCCCTTTGACTTTGGCATGATGAAGATCCGGATACTGCCCTGCCGAATGATTACCCCAAATGATAATATTTTTGATGTCGTTAGACAGTACGCCGCATTTATCGGCAAGTTGAAAAGTCGCACGCTTATGATCGAGCATCATCATCGCCGAAAAATTCTCCGGCCTTAAATCCGGTGCATTACTGATTGTAATCAACGCATTGGTATTTGCCGGATTACCCGTCACTAGCACTTTAACATTACGGCTAGCAACCTTGCTAAGGGCTTGACCCTGCACGGAAAATATCTGGGCATTGATTGCCAACAAATCTTTGCGCTCCATCCCAGGCTTACGCGGACTCGCACCGATCAGAAATGCGTAATCGACATCTTTGAAAGCGACTTCGGGATCATCGGTCGTGACTATTTTATGCAGCAACGGATAGGCGCAATCGTTAAGCTCCATTACCACGCCATTCAATGCGCCTAATGCTAATGCCTGAGGCGTTTCTAACAAATGAAAAATCATTGGCTGATCGGGGCCTAATAGTTCTCCGCTAGCCAAGCGAAACAATAAGGAATAACTAATCTGTCCCGCGGCACCTGTAACGGCAATTTTAACTGGCGTTTTCATTTGTTTTCCTAATTATTTATTATTGTCTGAATGCGGAGTTCAAATGGCAAGCCTTTGAAACACAGCGAAAATAGCACTCACATGATGCAATTATGCCGGCCCTACTGGCAACGTCAAACTGAATGATAACGAATAACCACCCCACCCTGCAAGCCTGTAGAAATCGACCCGGAGCAATGGAGAGACAGCGTATTATTAAATAAGGTATACTTTCTCGTTTTGTATACGCTAATCGCTATCGCCACTATCGATCTTACGTGACCCATGAAAAAACTGTTATTTCAATTCGACACCGATCCGCGCCCTTCAGCTTTCGATACGATTGTCGCGTATGACGGTGGTGCCGACCACGTCATTGGACATGGCGGATTAACACCCGACACTATCGCACCCTTGGTCGAAGGCACGATCTTTACCCGAGCACCGAAAGACAAAAAAAATACCGCCATTTTTGTCGGCGGTAGCGATATGCTGGCCGGTCAACAATTGTTTTCGGCCGTACAAAAACATTTTTTTCCCGGTTTTCAAGTCTCGATCATGCTCGATAGCAACGGCAGCAATACTACCGCTGCCGCCGGCGTCGCGAAACTGGCGTCAAGTAGCGAACTAAACGGCAAAAAAGCGGTTGTTTTGGCAGGCACCGGCCCGGTCGGTCAACGCGTCGCAGTCATGCTGGCTCAAGAAGGCTGCAAAGTATCGTTAACTTCAAGGGAAATGATACGAGCGGAACACGCCTGCCAAACAATGCGTGAACGTTTCGGTGTCGAACTGACGCCTATCGAAGCCGTCGATCAAGAAGCACGCGGCAGGGCAATTGAAAACGCCCAAATCGTATTTGCGGCTGGCGCGGCAGGCGTCGAATTACTTAAAGCCGAACATTGGCAAAATAATGATCGACTCGAATTGTTGGCCGATGCGAATGCCACGCCCCCGATCGGCATCGGTGGCATCGATATGATGGATAAAGGCCACGAACGCCACGGTAAAATCGTCTGGGGAGCCATCGGCTTCGGCGCATTTAAACTCGCTTTGCACCGTGCCTGCATCGCTAAACTCTTCGAAACCAATACACAAGTATTGGATGCCGAACAAATTTTTGCATTCGCCAAGGAAATGGCTTAGGAATATGCACAAAATAACTCCTACAATTAGTAGGCTTTGCGATGGTTCGGTGACTCGCTTGACAGGACGCCGTGAATACGTCCATATAGCAGCAATTCCCAGTTTGAGCATTTTCTCCGATCTTAGGGTGTGGGGTATGCCTGTCGAGGAACGCCGTAAACCCATCCATGGGGGCTTGACGGCAGCTCGAGCGCCAAGGATGGCGCGAATGCAGATTTTGCAGGAGCAAAAATCTGTCCTGCTGCCGACACCTATCAATCGAGCCACCGCCCCCCCTTCCCTCGGTTGTCGACGTTATTTCATGCTCGTTCCTTAAACGTCCCTCGCCCCGCTGAAACACATGAGTCAACCCGCCACTCAACAAGCGCTCAGAGAACAGGCCGCAGGACTATTCCAAGCCGGCATCGATGCCGCCGATCCCTACCTTGCGGTTCAACGCAGCCTATCGGTAGACGGGCTTCGACTTGAAATAGCCTTATCACTGAACGACAATGCGCCGAAGCGCACGGGACATTGGCCGAAGATTCATGTGATTGCGTTCGGCAAAGCCGCGTGCAATATGGCAAAAGCCGCGCGAGACATCATTCCGGAATCGCTATTGGCCGCCGACGGCATCATCGTTACTAATTACGAGAATTCTGCCCAAATACCCGGCTTTAAAGTCATCGGCGCAGGCCACCCGATTCCCGACGAAGCGGGACTGCAAGGCGCCCGGCTAATTGCCGACAGAATCACCAACGTTCAATCGGGCGAGTTGGCGCTAGTCTTGATTAGCGGAGGCGGGTCTGCGCTGCTCCCCTATCCCCACCCTCCGATTACGCTCGAAGAAAAAGCGCAAACGACTGCATTACTGCTAGCTTGCGGCGCAACAATCAACCAAGTTAACTGTGTGCGTAAGCATATTTCCATGATCAAAGGCGGCGGACTAGCGCGCTTCGCGGCTTCGGCCGACCTGCACGCACTGGTTCTTTCCGACGTGTTGGGTGACGATCTAAGCGCTATCGCAAGCGGACCGACCGTGCCGGACGACACACGCTTCGACGACGCCATCGCTATTTTGCGCGAGAAGGGTATTTGGGAAAGCATTCCGGATTCGGTCAAATACGTTTTACAACAAGGCACCGCCGGCAATATCCCGGAAACGCCGAAAACCGACGACGAACTTTTTAATAACGCCGGCCACACGCTGATTGGCAGCAATACGATCAGCTTGAAAGCCGTCGTTGAGGCCGCATCGAAACTGGATTACGACGTTCGAGTCTATTCGGAACATCTCAGCGGCGAAGCGAAAGACGAAGCCGTCCAGATGGCCTCTTACGCGAAATCCCTGCTCGATAGCGGCTTAGACAAACCCATCGCGCTTCTGGCAGGCGGAGAAACCACGGTAACTTTAACGGGGCAAGGCCTCGGCGGCCGCAATCAAGAGATGGGACTGGCCTTTGCCTTGGCCGCCGAACGATTAGAATTGCACGGTAATTGGGTATTTTTAAGCGGCGGCACCGACGGCCGCGACGGCCCGACCGATGCGGCCGCCGCGCTGATCGATCCGCAATCGCTCGCGCGTATGCGCGCTGCCGGAATCGACCCGAGCGCAAAACTGCAAGATAATGACTCATACCGCGCGCTTCAGGCTTCAAACGATTTACTGATGACCGGTGCGACCGGCACCAATGTTGCCGATTTACAAATATTGTTGCTCCGGCCTTAGCTTCAATTAGTACTGTGAAAGCTCGTGAAATTAGACTCTTTATCTAATTTTTCGATAGTCGAAGCTCGGTAGAAAAAATGCCAGTGCCGAAGAGGGTGCGGTTGCTCGATCGACAGACGTCGGCGGCAGGGAGCCGCCGTCGAGCCTACATGGACGTATTCACGGCGTTCTGTCGGGCGAGTGACCGTACCCTAACCCACCCCTAGCACTTTCATTTGCCGGGGTGGTGATAGCTTCTTCATGATCGTTACTCTATACTCACCGAAAATCACTGACGGCATTTTGAGCTTCTCCCCTCGGGATCGCCGATAAAACCGTTGTTGAAATGCAAAAAAAATAAATTTTTAGGAGATATTAATGTTTACTAAATCGCAAACGATTGCAGGTTACGATAATGAATTGTTTCAGGCATTGGAAGAAGAGCGTCGCCGCCAGGAAGACCACATAGAACTGATCGCCTCGGAAAATTACACCAGTCCGCGCGTCATGGAGGCCCAAGGCACGCTACTGACCAATAAATACGCGGAAGGCTATCCCGGCAAACGCTATTACGGCGGCTGCGAATATGTCGATAAAGTCGAGCAACTCGCAATCGATCGCGCCAAAGAACTATTCGGCGCCGATTATGCGAATGTACAAGCCCATTCCGGCTCGCAAGCCAACATGGCGGTATTCATGGCATTGATACAGCCGGGCGATACGATACTGGGCCTAAGCCTCGCCGACGGCGGCCATTTGACGCACGGCGCCAAACCGAATTTCTCCGGCAAAATCTACAATGCGGTGCAATACGGACTCCACCCGGATACGGGCTTGATCGATTACGACCAAGTCGAAGCCTTGGCGATCGAACACAAACCCAAAATTCTCGTTGCCGGTTTCTCGGCTTATTCGCGCATCTGGGACTGGCAACGCTTCCGCGAAATCGCCGATAAAGTCGGCGCCTATTTACTGGTCGACATGGCCCATGTCGCCGGATTGGTTGCCGCCGGACTGTACCCGAATCCTGTACCGTTTGCCGATGTCGTCACCAGCACCACGCATAAATCGCTACGCGGACCGCGCGGCGGATTGATCTTGTTCAAAAGCAATCCGGAAATCGAAAAAAAATTCGACTCCAGCATCTTTCCCGGCATTCAAGGCGGCCCTGCGATGCATGTTATCGCCGCAAAAGCGGTCGCGTTCAAGGAAGCGATGGAAACCGAATTCAAGACCTATCAACAACAAGTCATCAACAATGCCAAAGCGATGGCCGAAGTCTTCATCGACCGCGGTTTCGACGTCGTTTCCGGCGGCACCGACAATCATTTGATGTTGGTTTCATTAATCCCGAAAGACATCACCGGCAAGGCCGCCGATGCGGCGCTGGGACGTGCGCATATCACGGTCAATAAAAACGCCGTACCGAACGACCCGCAGTCGCCATTCGTGACCAGCGGCATCCGTGTCGGCACACCGGCCCCGACCACGCGCGGCTTCAAAGAAGCGCAAATGACCGAAATCGCGCATTTGATGTGCGACGTAATGGAAAACATCGATAACGAATCGGTCATTTCAGCGGTGCGCGACAAAGTCGCCATCTTGTGCTCGCGCTTTCCGGTTTATGGCTAATAGAGGACACATTAAAAACAGGAAAACATTCATGTCAGACATAGCAATCGCCCAACAAGCCCAAATGCGGCCGATCATCGACCTGGCCGGCGAAAAATTCGGCATTCCGGCCGAGCATTTAGATCCATACGGTCACTATAAGGCTAAATTATCGCTCGAATACGTCAATAACTTGACCGACCGCGAAGACGGCAAATTGATTCTCGTCACCGCGATCAGTCCGACTCCGGCCGGCGAAGGCAAAACTACGACTACGGTCGGTTTAGGCGATGCGATCAACCGGCTCGGCAATTCGGCGATCATGTGCTTGCGCGAACCGTCGCTCGGTCCTTGTTTCGGCGTCAAAGGCGGCGCAGCGGGCGGCGGCTACTCGCAAGTCGTGCCGATGGAAGACATTAATCTACATTTTACCGGCGACTTTCATGCGATCGGCGTCGCGCACAATCTCTTGTCGGCATTAATCGACAACCATATCAATCACGGTAACGCGCTCGACATCGATTCGCGCCGGATTCAATGGAAACGCGTCGTCGACATGAACGACCGAGCGTTGCGCAAAATCACGGTCGGCATGGGCGGCCCGGCTAACGGCTATCTGCGTGAAGACGGATACGACATCGTCGTCGCGTCCGAAATCATGGCGATTTTGTGCCTGGCGACAAGCCGCGTCGACTTAAAAGAACGCCTAGGCCGAATCGTCATCGGCTACAAGCCCGACCGAGTCACGCCGGTTTATGCGAGCGACCTTAATGCGCAAGGGGCAATGGCCGCATTATTGAAAGAAGCCATCAAGCCGAATCTGGTGCAAACGCTTGAAAACAATATCGCGATCATTCACGGCGGCCCGTTCGCGAATATCGCCCACGGTTGCAACACCGTCACCGCGACGAAAACCGCGTTGAAACTGGCCGATTATGTCGTAACCGAAGCCGGTTTCGGGGCCGACCTAGGCGCGGAGAAATTTCTCGACATCAAATGTCGCATGTCCGGCCTGAAACCGTCGGCAGTCGTATTGGTCGCAACGGTCCGCGCGTTGAAATTCCACGGAGGTGTTGCAAAAGAAGAGCTGAACCAAGAAAACATCGACGCTCTGCAAAAAGGTTTCACCAACTTGGAGCGCCATCTCGACAATATCCAACGCCATTACGGTTTGCCTTGCGTAATCTGCATCAATCATTTCACCTTCGACACCGACGCCGAAATCGCGTTGCTCAAAGACAAATGCGAGGCGCTTGGCGCGAAATGCGTGGTCTCGAAACATTGGGCACAAGGCGGCGCCGGTGCGGAAGAATTAGCGCAAGAAGTGCTTGCCGTCGTCGACAACCGCGAGCCCGGCTTCACTTATGTCTATGACGAAGAGCTGCCGCTGTGGGATAAGATCGAAACGATAGCGACCAAACTTTATGGCGCGATCGGCATCACCGCAAGCCCGAAAGTTAAAGCCGAAATCAAAACGCTGCAACAAAACTACGGCAAATTTCCTGTTTGCATGGCCAAAACGCAAATGTCGTTCTCGACCAACCCGAACGAGAGAGGCGCGCCTTCCGGACACACGGTCGAAATCAGCGAAGTCAGGCTTGCCAACGGTGCGGGCTTCATCGTCGCAATCGCCGGCGACATGATGACGATGCCCGGTTTGCCGAAAGTTCCGGCTGCCGAACGCATCGACATCACCGACGAAGGCGTGATTACCGGGTTGTTTTAATTTGAATCGTCGGGCGCATGACGTACCCCTCATACGCCTGCGTACACATTCTCAAGCAAGCTTCAACCCTAGAAAAAGCATTACACCATGAAGAATAAGAAGTTAATTCAATAACTTCTTATTCGTTTGTATAGAACTTGCACTCACCCAAGAGGTTAACCCAGAAAAATATGCTGTTACCCAAGCTCCAGCTTGGGTAACCTATTCAGGAAGCTCTAGCTTCCCGATAATCAAGAAAGATTGAGCTGGAAAGCCAGGGTGATTGAGAATGTGCGACGGTTGTTTCGGTCTCAGGAAGCTAGAGCTTCCTGGGTGTGTTTCCCAAGCTGGAGCTTGGGAAAGAGCGTGATGCGGGTGGCCGTTTTTAGCTTGATGCGCATGGGTTTTCCTCGTTCCCACCGCTCATGCGTGGGAATGCATACCGATCTTGTCTCGGCAACTAAGGTATGGGTTCCCACGGAGGACCGTGGGAACCAGAAAAATATGCTGTTACCCAAGCTCCAGCTTGGGTAACCTGTTCAGGAAGCTCTAGCTTCCCGATAATCAAGAAAGATTGAGCTAGAAAGCCGGGGTGATTGAGAATGTGTGACGGTTGTTTCGGTCTCAGGAAGCTGGAGCTTCCGGGGTGTGTTTCCCAAGCTGGAGCTTGGGAAAGAGCGGCTTAACGGTATATTGACACAGGGTAATGCGAGGCCTCGCAAAAGATGTGCGATGAGCACCCTAATCACCTTAATCGGCTTTTCTCAGCGCCCCTACTCCTCTCGCGAGAATATCTCTTATAAGGTACAAGCTGCCTACTCCGCTTTAGCAGCCAAGAACGCCAGCATGTCTTCGTTATGAACCCGCTGATAAATGACTTCGACCGGCAGCGTCAAATCGATCGCCCCGAAAGTCACGTCGTCTCCCAGATAATAATGTTTCGAAACCCATCCTTCGGACCGTCTCAGCACTTCGACCTCGACATAATCTTGCTCAATCATCACATATTCTTGCAGAGTCGGTAGCTTCAAGTAATTGGCTAATTTGACGGTCTTGTCGTTGCGGCGAGTCGTCTTCGACAACACTTCGACGATGATGATCGGCGTTTCGGTATAGTAAGGCTGCGACTCGTCGAAATGACAATCGACGATCACATCGGGATAAAAAAAATTCGAATCGACCCGCACCTTCATATCCGAACCGAACGGCTCGCAGGGAAGGTTTTTTAAATGACTCCTAAACTCCGCCAGAACATTAATCGCTATACGCTGATGATTTCCGCTCGTCCCGACCATCGCATAGACGGCGCCATCAATCAATTCATGCTTGGTTTCGGCAATCAACTCGTCGTCCAAATAATCCTCGACACTGATCAAATAATCCGGCTTCTTTGCAATGATACTCATAAACATTCCTCATTATTCACGCTGTAACAGCTCCAAAATCTCCTCGGTTTTTTGCCGCATCAACGCAATATCCCCGCGCGATTCGACATTGAGCCGAACGACCGGCTCGGTGTTCGAGGATCGCAAATTAAAACGCCAATTGTCGAACTCCAAGCTGATCCCATCGGTTTCATCGACGACAAGCGCATCGCCTTCATAAGCCGCCCTAACCCGCGCGATCGCACCGACCGGGTCGGTTAGTTTCGAGTTGATCTCACCGGACGACGGATACGCTTCGATACGCTGCACGACCGCTTCGGAAAGGCGGATTTTTTTGACGCACAACAACTCCGCGACCAACAGCCACGGAATCATGCCGCTATCGCAATAGGCGAAATCGCGAAAATAATGATGCGCGCTCATCTCTCCCCCGTATACGGCATCTTCGAGGCGCATGCGTTCCTTGATGAAGGCATGGCCGGTCTTCGACAACACTGGAATGCCGCCCGCCGCGGTCACGACATCGACCGTATTCCAAGTCAATCGAGGGTCGTGAATGATCTTCGCGCCGGGGTTTTTCTGTAGAAAAGCCTCGGCCAACAGCCCGACAATGTAATAGCCCTCGATGAACTGCCCCTTTTCATCGAACAGAAAACAGCGGTCGAAATCGCCGTCCCAAGCGATACCCATATCGGCCCCATGTTCGACGACGGCATTCGCGGTATCGGCGCGGCACTCGGGCAAGAGCGGATTCGGAATTCCGTTCGGAAAACGGCCGTCCGGTTCGTGATGAATCTTGACGAACTCGACCGGCGCGCCGGCGGCTTTGAAGCGCTCTTCCAGCACATCGACCACATGCCCGGCCGCACCGTTGCCGGCATTGACGACCAATTTAATCGGCGTCAAATTCTGCAAATCGATATAAGTCATCAAATGATCGACATAGCCCGACAGTATAGAACGGCGGGTCATTGAGCCTTTCTTTACGACCGGCCCAAAATCATTTTGCTCGGCGAGGTGTTGGATTTCTTTCAGTCCGGTATCGCCGCTGATCGGTTTAGCATGCTCGCGCACCAATTTCATGCCGTTATAATCCATCGGATTATGGCTCGCTGTTACCTCTATCGCGCCTTGTACTTCCAGCGCCTGCGCCGCGTAATAGATCTCCTCGGTGCCGGTCATGCCGATGTCGATCACATCGACTCCGGCGTCCATCAAACCTTTGGCCAATGCAGCCTTGAGCGATTCGGAAGTCAACCGCACGTCTCCGCCGACCGCAATCGTCTTGGCCTTCAGATATTCGCCGCAGGCGCGACCGATTCGATAGGCGATGTCTTCGTTGAGCTCTGTACCCAGTTGACCGCGTATGTCGTAAGCTTTAAAACAAGTAAGTTTTTCCATAGTGATTTAATTGGCTGATTTAAAACTAAAGTGAATATTGCTAAAACGACTTAGGATTCGGTCATAAATAACTTCCCTATTTTTCACGAAATCCTTACGCTATTGTTATCGGCCTAGCGCAAAGTCTTCAAAAACCCAAAAAGGCGGCGTATCGATAAAAATTGTTTCTTTCAATGCTTCGGTCAAGGCTACATTCAAAATGACTTCTTCATAAAGCCAGTAAATCCAACCGTCGCGATGCACGCGATAACGCCAATTGTATCGGCATTGCAGCCAATTACCTTCCGCCAAATTTCCGAGCCGCTGCAACGGACGATTTTGATTCGGCGTACCTAAATAAACGACACTGCCATCATTCGGATTTAACAGTAAGCGGTCGCAAATCAAAGACTCATCAAAGAGCGAACAATCGATTTTTCTATATTTATCGCCGCCATGGCAATCCAATAACAAACGCTGCCGACCCATATCAATAACTTTCGGCGACACGACAGGATAGCTGTCCGGCATGGCGGCCCGTTCCAGAAAATCCGTCTCGCTTAGCCGACTCTTATCCCACTGCTTGATGACGGCCTGTACAATATACGACGATTTCATTCCCCGGTTTCATCATGACCTAATTCGCAGCCTTCACTGTAGAAATATAATGACGGAAGAAAAGGCAGAATATCGATCGTCAGCGTGGTTTTTTGTTGAAAATCATCGATCGCGCGCTCGATCGTATCCACGAATTGCAATTCGAATTCACTAAGCATGTTTTGCTGACTGGTCGGGCTATCGGGAAATATCGAATCACCGCCAAGATAGATGCCTTTGACCGTCTCTTGTAAGGCCATCGCAGCGATCGCTTCTATTTCACGTTCAAAATCGCCGAAAATTTGCGCGCCTTCCGTTATTTTGATGCGCTCCACATCGTCTGTATCGGCATAAAGCAAAAACAGCCCTTCCACGCCTTCCCGCTCGTTTTTGCAGACACCGCCTTCCATGACCCTAACCAAATGCAACTCCCGGCCTCCTTTGACATGCGTCGGCGAAGGAACCTCTTCGGACACATCCATCGGATCGGCTTGATAAACAGTAAACGCATCAATTTCTTCATCTACCGCGTCTCGGACCGGTTCGGTCGTACATGCCGCCAAACTAGCGGACACGATCATCATGACAGCAAGTACTTTAGGATTCATCGATCACTCCGAATTAACTTATTAAATAACCATAGCTTACCCTCATGCTCAAGCTTCGCCAATTCCCGCCGATAAAATAATTAACATTCCCGATCTTTAAGGATAGAGCGATGAAAATCGAACAGTCCAATGTCCAACTAAGCGCGCAGCAAACATCGATTAAACAGCACTCGGTGCAAGAATCCCTGAACTTTTGGGTCGGCAACCGGCGTCCGGATAGCCTAGGCTCACAAACTCAAACGGCATTCAATCCCACTTTAGCCGACCAGATAACGCTCAGCCCTAAAGGTAAGGCTGCCGCCGAAACCCAACAAGCCGAAATCGATCCGGACAAAGCGCTCGAACACGAACCGCGCTATCAAATCATTAAACGCATGATAGAGGCCTTGACCGGCAAGGAAATCCGGATTAACCGCTTGGAAGCCTTTGAAGCAAAGCGATCGATCGAACCTGGGACAGCAACCCCTGCCGACGCACCTACTGCCGATCGTCCAGCCGGATTCGGCTTGGAATATGAGCGCCGCGAAACTTATTACGAAGCCGAACACAGCGCATTTTCGGCCAAGGGACTCATCAAAACGAAAGACGGCAAAGAAATCGCTTTCGATGTTAACCTGGTCATGAGCCGCGAATATTACGAAGAAAATTCGGTCAGCCTACGAATGGGCGACGCCGTCATGAAAGATCCTTTGGTGATCAATTTCGGCGCGGAAGCTGCAAAACTAACCGATATGAAATTCAGTTTCGACCTGACATCGAACGGAGTCGCCGAACAAATTTCATTCGTCGGTCACGGTAGCGGCTTTTTAGCGCTCGACCGGAACGGCGACGGCATCATCAACAACGGCAATGAATTGTTCGGACCGGCGACCGGTAACGGTTTTGCCGAACTGGCCGCGCACGACCTGGACGGCAGCCAATGGATAGATGAAAACGACGCGGTTTATGAACATTTGCGCATTTGGACCAAGGATAACAAAGGCAACGACAAGCTTTACACCTTAGCCGAAAAAAATATCGGCGCAATTTATTTGGCCAATACCGAAACCACTTTCGAGCTTAAAAATACTCAAAACCGCCTCGACGGGCGGGTTTTGACATCGAGCATTTACCTCAACGAAGCCGGCCGCGTCGGCACCGTTCAACAAATCGACCTAGCGGTTTGAAACCTGCCGAATTATTTTCAGTCTATTTCATGCATCGCCGCTAGCGCCGACTCATAATCGGGCTCGTCGGCCAATTCCGGCACCAGCTGGGTATAGATGACCCGATCCTGCTCGTCAATGACCACGATCGCTCTGGCTGTCAAACCGGCCAGCACGCTATCGACCAACTCCACACCGTAATCGCGCGCGAAACTCGAACGAAACGTCGATAACGGCACAATATCCCTGGCGCCTTCCGTCTGACAAAAACGCGCTTGAGCAAACGGCAAATCGGCCGAAACGACCAACACGACGCCGTTTTCCAAACTCGCCGCTTTTTGATTGAATTTTCTTGCGGACGCGGCACAAGTCGGCGTATCCAAACTGGGCACGATATTCAGGCATTTCTTCTTGCCCGAATAGCTAGCTAAGGAAACTTCCGCAAGCTTTCCATTGACCAGAGTAAAGTCCGGCGCCTTGGAGCCGACCGCCGGAAGCTCGCCGCAAGTGTTGACCGGTTTACCTTGAAATTTAATCGTAGTCATTGTTTAAGTCCTGACTTTAAAATTTACTGTGAAAGTACGCGAACCGAAGCGGGTGCGGTTGCTCGACCGGCAGGCGTCGGCGGCAGGGCAGATTTTTGCTCCTGCAAAATCTGCATTCATGCCATCCTTGGCAATCAGTCGCCGCCGTCGAGCCTACATGGACGTATTCACGGCGTCCTGTCGGGCGAGTGACCGTACCCAGCCATCCCTCGCACTTTCATTTGCCGGGGCGATGACAGCTTCTTCATGATCGTTACTTGATTATAACTTCGGCTCAAAGAGCATGATAAGCCGGGCTGAACTCATGCACCGCGTCGACCATCGCTTTGACATGCTCCGGATTAATATCCGGTAAAATACCGTGACCGAGATTAAAGACATGTCCGGAACCGCGACCGTAACGCTCCAGTACGTTTTGGACCTTCGCGCGAATGACATCCGGATTGGCATACAGGCTTACGGGATCCATATTACCCTGCAAGGCCACCTTGTCGCCGACGCGCGTCCTGGCTAACCCAATATCGGTTTGCCAATCCAAGCCCAAGGCATCGTAACCGCTATCGACCATTGCTTCGAGCCAAAGCCCGCCGCCTTTCGTAAATAATATCGTCGGAACCCTGCGGCCGTCCGCTTCGGTTTGCAATTGCTCTCGCACCAACTTGGCATAGTGTAACGAGAATTCCAGATAATCCTCGGAAGTCAACATCCCACCCCAAGTATCGAACAGCATCACCGCCTGAGCGCCGGCCGCGATTTGCGCGTTCAAATACAAGGCCACCGATTTTGCCAATTTCTCCAGCATACGATGAACAACACTGGGCTGTTCATACATCATCGACTTGATCTTTTGAAAGCTTTTACTGCTTCCGCCCTCGACCATGTAAGTCGCCAAGGTCCAAGGGCTGCCGGAAAAACCGATCAACGGCACGCGGCCTTGCAACGAAGTTCTAATTAAACGGACCGCATCGATCACATAACGCAGCTCCTGCTCGGGATCCGGAATCGGCAATTTATCGACATCGGCAACCGAGCGAATCGGATTGCTGAATCTAGGACCTTCGCCTTCGGCAAAACTAAGGCCCAAACCCATTGCATCGGGTATCGTCAGAATATCGGAAAACAAAATAGCCGCGTCGAATGCATATCGATCCAACGGCTGCAGCGTGACTTCGCAAGCCAGTTCCGGATTGGTGCATAGATTCATGAAACTGCCGGCTTGCTCGCGGATTTTACGATACTCCGGCAAATAGCGCCCTGCCTGACGCATCATCCAGACCGGCGTTCTTTCGACCGGTTGTTTTAATATGGCTCTGAGGAAAGTATCGTTTTGTAATATCGTCATTATGTTTAATTATCTTGTTTGTAAGTATTCAGTCCCCCTCTTTGAAAAAGAGGGGCTAGGGGAGATTTTTTAATTAAATCCCCCTCAATCCCCCTTTTTCAAAGGGGGAGGCCAACAATTACGCCTGAATTGCGGTAATTTGCCAACGGGGTCTAAATACTTACTCTTGTTTAAGGAATAAGCACGAATCGACTTGAAATTTACTTTCGGCCCTATCCTGAGTTTTTCTGGCCCTCATGCCCCTGCATTACTGCCATTTAACGGAAAGAGTCACTTTAACTCCTTCCCGAGACCTACTCGACCGATTCAACTTGGCTCAACTATAATCGCTGTAAGCGAAGGAACATTAGCTTCTTTGGTATCGCGAAGCTAGAGCTTCACATATCGGTTTCCCAAGCAGAAGCTTGGGAAACAGCAGAATACTTATTTTTTCTGGTTCCCACGGTCCTCCGTGGGAACCCGTACCTTGGCTACCGATGCAAGACCGGTATGCATTCCCTCGCTGGAGCGGAAACGAAGCGGGTCGCTGTTGATCAGTAATTATTCACACCCCCCTATCGTTCCCACGCTCCAGCGTGGGAATGCAGCCCGAGACGCTCTAGCGTCTCGTACCGCTGGAGCTGTACTCAGGCATTCCCACGCAGAGCACTCATCGTTATACATAAGTCAATAATTACCCTTTTGTAATCTTAACCAATGAGCCCTCGATACCATTATATTGTCACTTAACACTCTCGGATCGTCCTCATCTAACCCTAGGTGATCCGCGTAGGGTACACTGTGCGTACCATGGTAACCCCGCGATGTTCATGTGCCAACCGAACCGCCAGGGCACGGCTTTGGTACGCGCAGCGTACCCTACAATTTATGTATAACGATGAGCGCAGAGCATGGGAACCAGAATGACTGAGGGACTGAATACTCACGTTGATCAAGTTATTTCATGCGCGTTACTTAGTTTGCGTTTTTGATATCGCTCTGTAAAACCGCGAAACGCCTAACCCAAGCCCCTTTGAATTCCGCCGGCAATTTTCCGGTAGCCCTTTCGGCTTCGGCATGACTGCTAAACGAGCCGTACAGCAAAATAAATTTCTCTTTACCGCCGATGCGAGTTTCAAGATACTTCAAGTCTTGCTGAAGGTGCCGATATTTGTTCAGCACATTGACAATCGACTGTCGGCTCGATAATACCATTAATTGCAAAGTGAAATGATCCGAGGATTGCTTGAATAACCAGGACCGGTCATCTTCCGAGCGATTGGAATCTATCGTCTCCTGCCGCTTTGTCTCAATCTTTTCATCTGCGACTGCCGGCACTAAAGGCTCGGCTTTAATTATACTCGGACCGGCGATCGGATTCTCAAGCCTGTCGTTTTCGACAGAGTCAGAAACCACCTCGAGATCATTAATCTCCTTATTTTTCACAGTGGTCTCGATTTTCCGGTCTGGTACCGCCGCTACCGGGGCCGTAACGACGTTTGTCATCTTAGGCTTAGGCTTTTGCTCCGCGACATCGGTAACGATGCTGTCATTTACCGCCTGCTTACCGGCAAACTTTTCAACCGGCAACGGAACCGACAAGGCCTGTTGCTGCGGCCTCGGCAAAGACTCCGTTAAATGATGATCGGATTTAGGAGCCAAGGCCTCCCAGCCGACGAAGGCGATACCTGCGATCGCAAAAAGCGCAAACAGCCCAATCGAAAACCGGACGGGAGCACCCAACCGCTCGAAATCGGACAAACGCGGTAATTGAGCAACAATTTTACCCGGAATGCCATGCGTTTCGCGGTAGACATACTCCACCATGTTATCGCTGACCGCATTGAACGAAATCGGCGCGTCCGGCTTCCCGGAAAGATTTTGCAAAAAATCTCGGCATTGTTTTTCCGACAGCGGCAATAGCTCGATAAAATGACAATCCTCGACAGACCGGTCCGAACGACTTTTGATATACAGTTCGTCCTGAGTTAGCGAAAAAATAACTCTTAATGTCGGGTTAGCCAAAGCATATTCCGATAGAGCATCGATCAAACCGGGTATCAATTCGCCGGCATTATCGATCATCAAGATTAACTTGAGTTTTTTCTGCTCAAGCAATGCGATCGCATCATCCAGGGAAAAGCCTTTGCAAGCCGGTTGTTCCGTCTCCAAAAAACTGCGCAAACGCTCTTGAATCGACGAAAAACTTAACTGATGATCGCCGGTCATGAAACAATAATGCCCTTCGACCGGACGTTGCTCGCGCAAAACCGTCAACAATGTCGACTTACCGATACCGGTTGGGCCGTTAACGATCAACGGACGATTAAAATTGATTATCAGATGAATCAATAACTCGAACTTTTGAGCGCGCTCGGCAGTAATTAACGATTTAATCGCCGGTTTTGCCAAGCCATACGGCCTATTCGCAACCTGATTAGCCTTTTCGACCATATCCGTTTAGCGTCGCTACCAATAATGCTTTTTCCACGCCGACCGGCAAGGTTGCCTCGCCGATACTCTTCAATAAAATCAAACGAATATTGCCGTCGACATTTTTTTTATCCACGGCCATCAATTCGATAAAACGGTTAGCATCGAGCGTTGCCGGAGGCTCGACAGGCAACCTGGCCCACTTAAACAATCTAATAATACGTTCGACGTCGGCATCGGTCAGCCAGCCTTTGCGCCTTGACAAATCGGCCGCCTGGCAAGTGCCGATCGCAACCGCCTCGCCGTGCAAATAGCTTCCGTAGCCCATACCGGTTTCAATCGCATGACCGAAGGTGTGGCCCAAATTCAAGGTCGCCCTAACATCGGATTCTTTCTCATCGGCGGCAACGACTTCGGCTTTATTGCGGCACGAGCGCTCGACCGCATACGAGAGCGCTTCGGCATCCCTATCGAGCAAAGACTCGATATTGTTCTCGAGCCATGCAAAAAAATCGGGATCGCGTATCAATCCATATTTTATCACTTCAGCGATACCGGCCGACAATTGCCTGTCTTCCAATGTCGACAAGACCGACATATCGGCAATCACGCATTGCGGTTGATAAAACGCGCCGATCATGTTTTTGCCGAGCGGATGATTAACGCCGGTCTTGCCGCCGACCGAAGAATCGACTTGCGCCAACAACGTGGTCGGGATTTGTATAAATGGAATTCCGCGTTGGTAACAAGCGGCGGCAAAACCGCCCATGTCGCCGATGACGCCGCCGCCCAAGGCAATCAAACTGGCATTTCGACTGAATTTGTGAGCCAACAAAGTATCGAAAATCCGATTCAAATAGTCGAGCGTTTTATATTGTTCGCCATCCGGCAAAATAACGGTTTCGACGACAAAATCCGACAGGTTATCGAGCACTTGCTGCAAATATAAAGGCGCCACCGTTTCGTTTGTCACGACCAAAACTTGTTTGGAACGAATATGCCGATTCAATAAATCGGCTTGTTCCAGCAAACGAGAGCCTATGTATATCGGATAACTACGCTGCCCTAAATCGACTTGTAATGTTTTCATTTGTTTCTGTTATACATCTAATTTTCTGTGTCGCAAAAGAGCTTTTCAATCCGTAGGGTGCGCATCGCGCACCTGGGTCGGGACTTGCATTTGGTTCGGTACCGTGGAAAGGTGCGCGATGCGCACCCTACAGCGCTTTCACTTCAGCTTCGGTATGCATTCCCACGCAGGAGCGGTGGGAACGAGGAAAGCCAACCATTGCCATCCCTGGCCCTGGATTCCGCCCATCCCTGGCGGAATGACGCGTTATGTCCCTAAGCCGCCGCCTTCACCTTTTTTCACCTTTCCTCTTTAACCTCATAAATCCCTATAACGCTGCAATATATTTTTAACCGCGGCCTTACTCTGTAATGTACCGCTATCGACGATATAGTCCGCACATGACAAATATAACGGCTCGCGCTCGATTAGCAACTGTTCCAACTTCGCTCTCGGATTGTCGGTTTGCAATAACGGGCGCTGCGTATCGCGCTTGGTTCTTTCCAAAATTCTATCCACCGAACATTGCAAATAAACCACAAAACCGTTTTCCTTGAGACATTCCCGATTTTCTTCGCGGATAACCGCACCGCCGCCGGTCGCCAACACGACATGAGTCAATTTCGTCAAACCTGCTAACGCTTTTTGTTCACGATCCCGGAATCCTGACTCACCTTCGAATTCGAATATCGTCGGTATATCGACGCCAGTCAAGTCTTCGATAATCTTGTCGCTATCGTAAAACGGCATTTTTAACGATTTGGCCAATAGCCTACCGATTGTCGTTTTGCCGGCCCCCATTAGACCGATGAGATAAATGTTCTCCGATTTAGCCATGCGGTTTCTAGTAATGTTTTCGCGCGCATAAAAAAGGGGGCATTATGCCCCCTTTTTGGCTGAAGTAGAAGCAAGGAATTATTTGGCTCCCGACAAATTCTCGTGAACGATTTTTGGAGTAACGAAAATTAATAGCTCCGATTTTTCATCGCTCTGCTCGTTTCGCCTAAACAAAAAGCCGATTCCTGGTATATCTGCGAAAAATGGAATTTTATTATCTAAATTAGATTGGGAGCTTTCAAATACCCCTCCTAGCACTACTGTTTCCCCATCCATGACTTGAACATTGGTTTCAAGTTCCCGAGTTACAATCGGAGGAGTTCCTTGTATTGCACGAGCAAAATCAGGCTCATTCTTGGTTATCAACAATGCCATTTGAATCGTGCCGGACGGAGTGATTTGCGGCGTAACATCGAGCTCCAACTCCGCTTGTTTAAACTCAATATTTGCCCCTTGATTTGCGCTAAATGCTTGATATGGCATTTCAAATCCTTGTCTAATTTTTGCTTGACAGCGATCAGACGTCATGACCCTAGGGTTAGAAAGCAACTCAGCTCTACCTTCATCCTGTAAAGCCGATATTTCGAGGTTCAATACATAATCGGCGCCTCTGGCCAAAGTCATCGCCAATGCACCATAAGGATTAGTTGCACTTAAATCCACTAATAAATCGCTAACCTGTGCACCGCCACTAATATCACCTTCAGTACCTCGACCACCAACTGCAAATGTTTTTCCAGAACCAACCTGAGCGGCTTTTGCAACGCCAAACCTGACACCCAAATCGCGTGCAAACGTATTGCTAGCAATCACAATCCTGGACTCGATCATCACCTGGCGCACTGGAACATCCAGTTTGGCGATTAATTTTCTGATTTCCTCCATACGACTAGCCGTTTCTCTGACAATCAAGGTATTCGTTCGGCTATCCACAACAGCAGTGCCTCGAGGAGATAAAAGAGCAAATTCATCATCTTTTGATGTGAGAAACTCATCAGATAAAATGGATTTTCGACGACCAGCGGCCCTTAAATTTATATTTCCACCGCCACCTTGAACATTTGCTTGACCTGCACCACTTTGCATAGCCCCAACATTTGTGCCTTGCTGACCAATTCCGCATGTTCCAAATAGTCCTGTATCGAGGCCATTTAATAGGTTTCGAAAACTTTCAGCCCTTGCGTAATTTATTTCTATATACTCTGTCCTTAGAGGTTCCAATTGCGCTACTACAACTTCGGTTTCACGCTGCTTCTCTTTGTATTCCTTGATCTTGCCGACCGGCGCGATCAATGTGACATTGCCGGTTTGGTACTTTTCCAAGCCTTTAGTCATCATGATGAAATCCAGCGCTTCGTCCCAAGGCACGTCGTCGAGTTTCAAGGTTATCCGCCCGGTTACTTCGTCGCCGGCGACAACGTTCTGTCCGGTAAACTCGGACAATAGCGTGATTACGCTACGAATTTCGATATCTTGAAAATTAAGCGACAAGCGATCGCCGGTATAACGATCCTTCTGGCTGTCTTTCAAGTCTTTTTCCGCTTGCGTCAATGGCCGAAATTCGACAGTCAACGTGCCTTCCGACTGGAACTGAGAATATTCGTAAAGCGGGCTCTGTAAATCGACGGTAATTTTGGTTTCTTGACGGCTACTGACCGCATCGAAAGATCTGACCGGCGTCGCAAACTCGGATACGTCGTAACGTTTAGAAAGCCGCTCCGGTAGACGGGTATTAACAAAATAAATCTCAACCTTACCGCCGATTTCACGGGTATTCACCATCGTATTCGGCTCGCTCAACGAGACCAGAATACGCCCTTCGCCACGCGGCCCGCGCCTGAAATCCAAACCCTTAATACCTTGCTCGGGTAAAAACTGCGCCATCACATCGCTTCTCGCTTGTTGTGCAGCCGTAGCCACGATCGATGTTTCCGAGCGAACGACCGGTGCCTCGGCCTGCGCCGCTCCAGCTAACGTGACGAATACTTTATTACCCTCTGTGCTTGTTTCATAAGGCACCGAAGAAATCAAATTAATGACGACTCGTAACCTGCCGCCGGATTCGGCGACATACACGCTATCGGCGGCATCTAAATTAATCGGAAATTTTTTCTTGGATAAACCGCTTTTAACACCGCTAAAGTCCAACGCAATTCTGGCGGGGTTGTCGGTATGAAAAACCCGAGGCGCCGGAGCCGGCCCGTCCAGTTCCAATTGCAACTGCAAGCGCCCCCCCGACAATCGAGTAAAATCTAGATTCTGAATTTGTACTTCACTCGCTTGAACGGCAAACTGAAAAACGCACAGGAATATCCCCGCGAAGATTGTTTTCCAAAGAGGCTCGGTCACTCTGCTCATGTTATTGCTGCCTTGAATACTCATTGTTTAATCCCCAACATCATTCGGACAATGCCAATGAAGTTTGCTGTTCTCGCCATGTTCCCGGCTTATCGGGAACGATTTCCATCAATTCGATTTTATCCTCGTTGATACGAATAATCTTACCGTGATTCTTGCCCATGTAGTTACCTTCTCTTACCCGGTGGATAGTCCCGTCACCGGCCTTGACCAATCCCCATAGCACCGTATCTTTAGTGATGGTTCCAGCCATTCTCAAGCTGTCCAGAGAATAGGTCTCCAATTGCTCCTTGCGTCGGGTAGGGTCGGGCCTAATCCCTCTTCCTGGTCCGATATCGACAAGCTCGGCTTCCGCAGCTTTTTCTATGGGCCGGAACGGATCACGTAAACCGCTCGGCTTAAAGATGAACGGTTCAATCACTTTGATTTCAGGCAACGGCTCGATCTGCGTTTTCGGCCGGGCCTTGACTTGGTTGATATATTGCACCAAATCGGACTTATCATCGCTCGAGCAAGCATTCAGTAAGAAAAGGCTCAACAAACTTAAGGCCGCAAATGCACCATGTTTAAAAAACGCGCTGCAAAATCGACTTTGCCGCGACCTTGAGTCGGTTAGCGATAAAATACTCGACTTCATCTTCTACCTCTTCTGTGCTGAGGCTTTGCCGGCGCGGGACCTTGCTCCCCCTCGTTATATGTCTTGATCGTTGCGTCCATGACCATTTTATCGGACGTCTCGCCTTTAGCTTGTTGAGAAACAGGGCTTATCTTAACGTTATGCACTGTAACGATCCTCGGCAATGAAGCTAAACCGCTAACAAATAAAGCCAATTCTTCGTAACGCCCAATAACTTGTATATTGATCGGAAGCTCCCAATAAAAGTCGCGGCGCACCGGGTCTGTCGGCTTAAACAGTCTGAATTCCAAACCGCTCGCCAAGCCGGTCTGTGAAATATCGACCAATAAATTCGCCACTTCGGAGCGGGTCGGCATTTGTTTGATAATTTCAATCAGCGAATCTTCGATCTGCTCTAACTGCGCCTTGTAGTCGGGCAGATTGATCGCTTTTTTTTGTTTCGCCTCGAAGCTGCTCTTCAAATCCCGCTCTGTCTGTTCCAATCGCTCCAACGCTTCCAATTGGTCAGCGGTATCGTAATAATAACCGCCGACCGCAACGAGCATGCAAACCATCACGATGATCACGGCTTTTACCGGTGTCGGCCAAGTCCCGGCCTCATTAAAATCCCAATTAATTTCAGACAGATTCATCAGTTTTTCTCATCTTCGGAAGCCGTACCCAGTTGCGCGATAAGAATAAAATCGCTGAGCTGATCGACCTTGGTTTTTTGTTGAGACTGAATGATGTTCAACTTAGGACTGTGCAACCACTCGGAAGCCTCTATCGCTCGCATAAACGCAGATACACGGGCATTCGATTCGGTCTTGCCCTTAAACGTCAATTCCATATTAGACTGCGCAAAGCTTGATAGAAACACGCCGTCAGGCGTTCTTCTAGCGACCTCATCGAAAAGACGAACAATCAAAGGTCTACTTTCCTGTAACTTTTGAATAACATCGATCTTAGTCAGTAATTCGTTTTTCTTTTCTTCAATGTTTTTTATTTCGGCAATCTTCTTGTCGACCGCAGCGATTTCATTCCTTAGCATTTGGTTCCGGCTTTCCTGATACGACATTACACCGTCGTAATGCATATGAACCGCAAAAATCAACACCAGGGTCAAGACAATCGACAACAGTGCAACAGTTAAAAACTGCTGTTGCTGTTGTTTTTTAAGCTCGGCTCGCCAAGGGAGCAGGTTAATTCGGGCCATTAATCGAAACTCCTTAGCGCAAGTCCGCAGGCGATCATCATCGCCGGCGCATCGCTACTTAAACTTTGCGGTTTCACTCGATTCGATAAAGCCATATTGATAAACGGATTGGCAATAAAACAGGGAATACTCAAGTTCTGTTCGACCAGCTTATCGACACCGGGTATCGACGAGCAGCCGCCCGCCAAAATAATAGAATCGATCGTTCTGTTGGCGCTCGATGAAACAAAAAATTGGAGCGATCGCGCAATTTGCTGAACCATCGCCTTCTTAAACGGCTCCAATACGTCATTGATATAATTATCGGGTAAACCGCCGTGCCGCTTGGCAAGACCGGCTTCTTCGTAGGACAAACCGTAGCGGCGTTGAATTTCATCGGTCAACTGCCTTCCGCCGAAACCTTGTTCACGCGTATAAATAGTTCTACCGTCCGCAATGACGTTCAATGTCGCCATCGTCGAACCGATATCCGAGATAGCAATAGTCTGGCCTTCGCTAGAACCGGGTAATTGATCGGCGATAAGCGCAAAGGCGTTTTCCATCGCAAACGCTTCGACATCAATGATTTTGGCTTTTAAACCCGCTTTATCCAAGGCTTCGATGCGGTCCTCGACATTTTCACGACGGGAGGCGACCAAGAGCACATCAACCATTTCGGAGTTTTTAGCGTTTTTTCCCTGAATTTCAAAATCCAGGTTGACCTCATCCAGTGCATAAGGCACATATTGATCTGCCTCGACCATGATTTGTTCGTAAACTTCTTCGTCCGAAAAATTAGCGGGCATCGTTATGATTTTGGTCATAACCGCCGAACCAGCAACCGCGACGCAGGCATGCTTAACTTTCGTTCCGGATTGTTTGATGGCTTGTTTGATAGCGTCAGAGATCACATCGACATTCGCGAAATTTTTATCGATAACGGCATCCTGCGGTAATGGCGCGACGGCATAACTTTCGACTCGATAACGAGGACCGTTTTTCGATAATTCCAATAATTTAACGGCTGCCGTGCTAATGTCGATACCGACTACAGGCACATTTTTGCGACTAAACCAGTTCATCGTAGAACCCTTGTAAAACATTGAATTGTTGTTGCATCGGATACACTGTTGCCTATCTAGTTATCGATGATGCATCATTATTAAGAAGCACATAAGTCATTAAAACGATAGCACATCCCTGTGCCAGGTTAGATCACCAATCACGCAGGCACTAATATCAATACGCCCGACCAAACTGCACAGAGATCAGTATAGTAGTGTTTTTAAATTACATAAAAAAATATTCATTCTGCTTTGATTTCGATCGCTTTTTCAAACCGAATCACATTTATCGCATAACCTACGACAAAGAATTTTCAGTATCGAAAATCAAAGATTTAGTCTCCATCCATGGTAAATATTCGGCTAACCCCTTCTTGATATGGCGTAAGCGATTGAATTATACCCATCGTAAATCAAATTTCGGCACCGGAGACCCGTCAAAGGACGCCGCGGATACATCCATGTAGGCTCTATGCCAGTCCATCACCTAGCGTTAGGTGAGGTACCGAGCACCCCGGGGCCTCCTCCGGCACTGCCGAAATTTGAAGTGAGATAAGTTATACGGCATCCTGTCAAGCGAGTTACCGAACCCGCTTCAAAACTCATAGCACAAGGAAGTTATTTTTTACGAAATCCTTACGCAACAGAGCGTCAACTCTTTTCGAAGGCGACAAAATAACATGATTTTCGAGCATTCATTAAAGTTTGTGTTGCTCAAAAGTCAAATCAAGTATATTTTTAGCAACAGTCAACGTCAGATTTCTTTTTATTCAACCCGTTAAGAATCAATCGAACTTGACGATATAATCAAAACCAAGGTAAATTTTCAGCCCCTTTTTGAAAAAAAAGAAAACACATCGGAAACTTTTTTAAATACAAGGAGCCAGGCAATTACATCGGTACAATTACAGTAGTGGTACAAACCGGAATACTTCGTGATAATTAAATTAGTGATCACCTTTTTTAAATGGCTCAGTGTGCTTTTTCTAATCGGCCTCATATCAGCGGCGATCTACGGCTACCTGTTATTGGAGCGCCTCTCCGAAGAGCTGCCCGATGTTAACCAATTAAAGGATGTTCATTATCAAACGCCGCTGCAAATTTATAGCAAAGACAACCTTTTAATCGCTGAATTCGGCGAAAAAAAGCGCAGCCCCATCACGATCGACCAGGCTCCAAAAGAGCTGATTCATGCATTTTTAGCGGCCGAAGACAAACATTTTTACGAACATCAAGGCGTCGATTTTGTAGGCTTATTACGTGCGGCGTTAAAACTCGCCACCACCGGTAAAAGGGAACAAGGCGGCAGCACGATCACAATGCAAGTCACACGAAATTTTTTACTGAGTCGTGAAAAAACCTACACTCGTAAACTAAAAGAAATACTTCTATCGCTCAAGATAGAAGAGACTTTCTCAAAAGACACAATTCTCGAACTGTATCTTAATAAAATCTATCTAGGCCAACGCTCCTACGGCGTTGCCGCCGCCGCCCAAACCTACTACGGTAAATCCTTAAACGAGCTCACGCTGGCGGAATCCGCAATGATAGCCGGCCTACCGAAAGCACCTTCGGCCTATAACCCTATCGTCAACCCTGCGCGAGCCATGGAAAGGCGCGACTATGTGTTATACCGAATGCAACAAATCGGCTATATCGACCAACAAACGTACCAAGCCGCTCTCGTCGAAGCCAATACGGCAAGAGTGATTCATCGCGGCATCGAACTATCGGCACCTTTTATCGCCGAAATGGCCCGGCAAAAAATTCTTGAACTTTATGGACCGCAAGCATACGGGTCGGGAATGAAGGTCTACACGACGATTACCCGCCCCCTGCAAAATGCAGCCACCCGGGCTTTAAGAAACGCCTTGCATAGCTATGACGAACGCCACGGCTACCGTTTTAAATTGCCCAATGCCCCCGATTAAAAAACCGACATCAACAAGCTGCCGATAATCGGCGACAGCTATCCAGCGTTGATCAAACGAATCGATAACGACAAGGCTACCGTCCAATTACGCGGAGGAAAAACCGTTGAAGTGCCATGGAGCAACATGAAATGGGCGCGCAAGTTTATTTCACGAAACGCACGAGGGGCGGCACCGCAATCAATCCTTGATCTATTCAAAACCGGTGACGCCATTTTTGTTAGACAACTCAACGATAAAACCTGGGCTTTAGCGCAAATACCGGAAGCCGAGGGCGCCTTTGTCGCCATCGACACGATCGACGGAGCGATATTGGCATTGGCCGGCGGTTACGACTTCAATCACAACAAATTCAATCGAGTGACTCAGTCGAACCGGCAACCGGGATCGGGCTTTAAACCGATTATCTATACAACAGCCTTGGAAAACGGTTATACGACCGCATCGCTAATCAACGATGCACCGATCGTATTGGAAGGTTCAAGACCCGGTCATGAATGGCGTCCGGAGAATTACAATAGAAGATTTTCCGGCCCGACCAGCCTAAGAGTCGCTCTTCGAAAATCCAAAAACCTGATTTCGGTACGCTTGCTGCTTAATTTAGGTATCAAGCCTGTCGTTAAGACCGCCATGCGTTTCGGATTTCAAAAGGATCAATTGCCCAATAGCTATACGCTTGCGCTGGGCAGCGGCCAAGCCACTCCACTGCAGATGGCGCGAGCTTATGCAGTCTTCGCGAACGGCGGTTTTTTGATCGAGCCTTATTTGATCGACCGGATTGAATCCGGCGACGGCAAATTACTGTACCAGGCCAACCCTCAAGTCGCCTGTCTGGACTGCACCAGCGAATCGCCGGCATTCATCAATCAAGCACCACGCATCATCACGCCACAAATTAGTTTTTTAATGAATTCCCTGCTACGCGATGTCGTGCAAAGAGGCACCGCCGTCAAAGCGAAGCGACTCGGACGCGCCGATCTTGCCGGAAAAACCGGCACGACCAATGATCACCGCGACGCATGGTTCAACGGCTATAGCGCTACCGTATCCGCTACGGCATGGGTGGGATTCGACAATTTCAACAGCCTGGGCTACAAAGAAACCGGAGGTGCCGCCGCCTTGCCGATGTGGATGGAATTTATGCAAACCGCTTTACGCGACAAGCCGGAAATTCCTTTGACGCCGCCGGAAGGGGTTGCAAAGATGTATATCGACGCCAAAAGCGGCATGATGATGTCGGCAGAAATACCAGGCGGTATTTGGGAGTTTTTTGATACCACGCAGCAAGCACACATGCATACGAATTTCGAATTCACGGACCCCGGCGAAGCCCATTTCAGCGAAAGACATCCCATTGAAACGCTGTTTTAGGCCTCTAAGAACATCAATGTATATACTCATCGTAGATCAAAATTCGGCACCAATATTTCTGTTTGGCTCAAATATCTCGGCTGGCTTTGACCACGGGCGAAACGTTTAGAACGGGGTTATAACCCCATATACGCATTAAGCTAAGCACAGATCCCCCTTGCTAAATCGCTACCGACCGCTACCGGCAGGTCTAAGCAGCGTAGCTCGGATGGAGCGTAGCGCAATCCGGGCTAAGTACTTTAATAGCAACTTGGAAAAGAGCGGATGTTGGTTGGCCGTTTTTAGCTTGATGCATATGATTTACAAACCCCATCATGCCTAGAAATTCGCCGACATTACTGAATTTCCTTATTCCCACAAATGATTCAAACTAAATGAATGCTCGGCAAATGGATCGGCGCTGACTTGATCGTCATCCTTTAAACAATGCTGCAAAAGCCAATGGCCTTCTTGTAAACAATACGTTTCGAGCGTATGCAACACCGGATCGATCAACCAAAAATAGAACACGCCAAGACCTGCATAAATCGGCATTTTCTCGCTACGATCGATTTTGGCGGTTGCGGGCGATAAAACCTCGCAGACCCAATCAGGCACGATTTCAAACCAAGCCGTCTCCGGCAGCTGTGGCATGCACTTTTTACGCCACCCTGCGAGATCCGGTACTAAAACATGCCCGCCGATGTGCAACTCCGGCTCGTCAAGTATCCACCAACCGGCAGAACCACCATGTCTACCATGAAACAACGAACCAATTTCAATACCCAACGATGAACAAGTCAAAGCATGCTTCGGCACTGGCCTCGGCCGCACTTCCAAACGTCCATTGATGATCTCTCCGATCATATTTTCGGGCAACGCCAGAATATCGTCATAACTGGGTAATTTGAGCGCGGAGTTTGCCATGAGGGCCTCACTTTTCCAATTGACACAATCAATTAGCGTCTAACTGATCGACCGTCGGGAGTATAGCATAACGGCATAACTCGGCATTGGGTTGCCGTAATCACCAGCGGGACGGTTTATGCAAGCCGTCCCCAGCGTTTCGGGTTGGCTCAAACATCTCGGCTTGCTCAGGCCACGGTCGAAATATTTAGAGCAGACTTACAAACCATGTCCTGCCGAGAGTGCCGTTTGCCGGCGTCAAATGCAAAGCCCAAATTTTCGGTTGAACGGTGACAAGCTTGATCGATTTGCTACAATTTGTTTAGCTTGAATATCATCAAAAAATGCTATCATTGATATCATTTAGCTTACAAGCAAGCCATCATGCCAAGTCTAGTCGTTAGAAACCTCGATGATTCAATCATAAATGCGTTGAAAGAAAGGGCGGTTAAACACCATCGCTCTACTGAAGCTGAGCATCGAGCCATTTTGACTGAAGTACTGACAAAACCTCAACGTAAAAGCTTTGCCGAAGCTTTAGCCAACATACCTGATGTTGGTATGGATACGGATTTTCAGCGCATCAATGACGATACTAGCGAATCCAATGTATTTGATTGATACCAACATCATCAGCGAGCTTAGAAAAGGCTATAAAGCCCATTCCGGTGTGCGAAAATTTTTCGATAAAGTCATTCAGGAGAACGTCCCCATTTACATTTCCGCCATTACAGTTGGCGAATTGCGCAGAGGCGTCGATTTGATTTTCCACCGTGGCGACGAAGCTCAAGGCAAACTGTTGGAAAACTGGCTCAATACCATCCTAGATCAATATCAAGATAACATCCTGGCCATTGATAGCGAAATTGCTTTACTTTGGGGAAAATTACGCGCCCCTAGGCACGAACACGCCTTAGATAAATTGATTGCAGCTACCGGGATAATCTATGATCTAGTCATTGTTACTAGAAATACCAAAGACTTCGAAAATACTGGTGTTCGAGTGTTAAATCCTTTTATTGAATAAATGGAAATAACTCGCTTATTAACTTACAGTTCAATAACAAACTGAAGAGATTGATTCGCAAGACAGAGAATTCGAAAAAAAGCCCAAATTTGCTTAAGGGATTGGCTTGGCTTATTGACTACGACAGGCTAATGGGTAGCCCTGAGGTATCCCCACGAAATAGCCAAAATAAAACAATTTGCTATGGCTGGAAATTGATAAATATATTGATTATTATCATCGTCCCTACGCTCTGCGTCCCCAGAGGTCGATAATCCCGACAAGAGCAACGATACATTCCTTAAACCATTGCCCGCCGCAGTCGACGCAGAGCGTCTAAAGCGGCATTCCCACGCAGAGCACTCATCGTTATACATAAGTCGAAAATTACCGTTTTCCTCGTTCCCACCGCTCCAGCGTGGGAATGCATACCGATCTTGCCTCAGCTGACAAGGCATGGGTTCCCACGGAGGACCGTGGAAACCAGAAAAAAATTACTGTTTTGCAATCTTAGCTAATGAGGCCTCGATACCATTTTTTGTCGCCCAACGTTCCCGACTTTCCCTCACCTAGCGTTAGGTGAGGGACGATCTGGGGCTCGCTCCCACAGAGCTTCCGGCCTCATTGTGGGAGCGACGCCTTCGTCGCGATTTCAAAGCCACTGATGTTCAATATCCGCAGATTTATCAAACAGCACCGTTTCCAGGTATACGATGACCTCTGTTTAGCAAGTTTACCGATACTTGTGTATAACGGCGAGCGCAGAGCATGGGAACGAGCGCTTTGCGGGGGATCCATCAGAACCTGCCCCCCTTTTTGGACCACTTTTTGCCAACTCAATTACGCATCGAGATATATAATGCCGCCAAAAACAAGCCGATAAATTTAGACGCCAACTTTTGCAACTTTAGGCTTAACACTTTGGATATCAACAATGAACATTCACTGCCTTTTTAAACGGTATTACACCAATAAAGACCTAATCATTGATCGATTCGGCCGTCTATACCATCTACCTATACAACTTACCCGGCAAGGCAATAATGTTTCAGTTGATGCTATCGACTACAGAAATAAAGACAGCACAATAATCAACTCAACAAATATTTCATTTTCCACAGTACCGGCAACATTCACCCAATTACCTAAACTGATTCCAAGTCTTTATAACACCATCCGCCGCGCAAAACCTGATATTGTCATTGCTAGCGGCGACAGCCATATCGGCTATATCGGTCTTCAAATGACAAGACGACTTGGCGTGCCGTTTGTATTCGATATTTATGATTACTACCCGGCATTTGCCAGTAACCGACTACCGGGGATGAAAGCCATGTTTAGATCCGCCGCCCAAAACGCTGATTTAGTGCTTTGTGCTAGCGAACCACTTCAACAGTTTTTGAGAACACTTAATCCCAATACCTTGCTCATAGAAAATGGCGTCGATCGAAACTTATTTGCCCCCGGAAATATAAAGCAAGCAAGAAAAACAACAGGGCTCGAAGAAGAATCTCTACTCATTGGCTATTTTGGATCCATCACACAGACTCGCGGACCGCTACTTATTGAAGCCTGCCGAAAACTAAGACAGGAAATGCCATCACTGCGCCTGGTTTTGGCCGGCAGAATCTCAACGACTATTGCCGATGAGCCTTGGATCAGATATCTGGGTGAAAAACCCCAATCGTCCGTATCTGATTTAATAAACGCCTGCAATTTAGTCGTCATACCTTACATGAATGATGAATTCAATAGCATGGCGGGTGCCTGCAAAATCGCCGAATATCTGGCTTGCGAAAAACCCGTGGTAGCGACGCGTGTTTCCGGACATGAGCAACTGTTCAAAGATGCGCCGGAGTCGCTGTGTGAAACCAATCCGGACGACATGGCCAGGGCATTGCGAAATCAACTGAACAATCCAGTTACCGCCCCTTTTCCCGAATCAATGAATTGGGAGTCGATTGGCAAGATTTTATACACTTCGCTGCTCCAAATTCGGCAGCGAAATGTCTTACATAGAAAGTCGTAAACGCACCCGTTTAGCGCCATGACAGCCCTTCACATCATCATTACCGACTTCAATGGTTATACCCAAACCCGGCTTTGCCTCGAAGCCTTAAGCGCCAGTCATTACCGTGATTTCACCATTACTGTCGTCGACCATGGAACTACCGAAGAAACATCCGCCGGATTAACGAAAGAATTCCCTGAGGCAATGCAATTAAAAGGTTCGCCAAACCTGTGGTGGGCCGGCGCCAATAACTTAGGAATCCAACACGGCTTAGCGTCCGGCGCCGACGCAATACTATTATTGAATAATGATTGTTATGTCAGTCCTGACACGGTGGGTATATTGGTTGAATTGATGCAAAAAACACCAAACGCTATCATTGCGCCAGTGCAGCAAGATAAGCAATCCGGCGAAATGATATCAATTGGTCCATGCACTTGTTTTTTGCTAGGTTTTCCGAACATTGCGGGACATCAACAATTAACAAAAAAAATGCAAATTAACGAAACATTAGCGGTTAGTTTAATTATTGGCGGCAGAGGAGTTATTATCCCCGCCCAAGTTTTTAGGCAAATAGGATTGCTGGATCAGGAAAACTTACCGCATTACGGAGCAGACCATGATTTCTATTTGCGCGCACGACAACAAGGCATTGAGCTGTGTGTGGCAACTCACGCTTTTGTCAAAATCGATAACACGCGAACAACATTAGCGCATGATCCCGGATCGCTCGATGTCTCTGATTTTTTGCAATCATTAACAAGCATCCGTTCACATCGTAATCTACGGGATGTGAATCGTTTGTTTCGAAAGCATTACCCCATTCCATACTTGTATCCGATTGGAGTTGCCTTATTTTTTAGCCGTTATGTGATGGTTTATCTGCTTAAACGTGGAATATTTTTGATGCGCAGGTTATTAAGATAGACATATTGATAATGCTATAGCATACGCTTCATACCTCATTGCATCTTACATGCTTGCTCATAAACCCTAAGATATTGCTCTGCCACCACTGGATAAGAAAACGTCTCCACCGTCTTTTGACGCGCATTCTTGCCGAGTTGCGCGCTTTCACTCTCTCGCAAAACCCAGTAAATACCCTCTGCCAGGTCTTCTACGTCAAATACGCGGGCGAGGTAACCACTATGCTGATGCTCGACAATATCGGGCAGGCCGCCGATGTCAAAAGCCACGACGGGCGTACCGCAGGCATGGGCCTCGACGCCGGTATTGGGCAAATTATCCTGACGCGAAGGCACCACCAGCGCATCCGCTGCACTGTAGAGTGCACGTAAACTCAGATCGTCGTGCAAATGGCCGGCATAATGCACCGAAAAACCCAAATCAGGCGGCTGCCGTGGCGCCAACTGGCCAAAGACCACCAGTTGCATCTCCTTAGCTTGCTCTTTCAGCAAATTAAGCGCATCGAGCAAAAGATCAAAGCCTTTGCGTGGATCTTGTCCACCACCCATGGCGCCAAACAACAGCAGAGGCACATCTTGCGGCAGGCCCAGCAGTGATCGCGCAAGAGATTGATCGATGGGCTGCCAGCAGTCGGTGTCGATAGCGTTGGGAATGACGCTCACCGGCCAGTCGTGCATGATGGCACTATCACGCACGCATTCCGCCAACCAGCGGCTTGGTGTCACAATGTGCATAGGTCGACGCCAATGTTTTCGCTTGCGTGCCCAGGTCCAGCGATTGAGATCGAAACCGGATTCATAACCCGGACGATTATCCGCCCGATACCCATCACGCCAGCGAGTGTCGTCGGTGTAATGCTCTGCTCCGCAGAAGGCCCACATATCATGCAGCGTCCAGACAATGGGTTTTTCGATACGCCCGATGTTAGCGATTGAAATCATCCCGCCTTGCACCCAGTGCAGATGCACAATATCAGAATTAGAAGCGTTGAGACGAACCGGCCAACGTGACGGAAGAATCGCTGGAGAGTGCATGACACGGTTCTGGGTTTGTAGCAAAAGCCTTAAGGGCATAGCCAACTGTGGTCGTATTGCTCCTAAAGCCTTCGCCAATTTGCTTGCAGGCCCCTCTACTGTCCAGTCACCTGCTCTGGCTATATTGACTCCCATCGTGGAATCGATACCCTCAGCGCGTAGGGCCTGATGAATACGATAAGCGGCAGCAAAAGCACCGCCGCGAATATCGGACAAGCTAAGATGCATTATTTTCATTGCAAAATCGAAATAATATAGCCCGTTTCAACTACTCACCCTACTTTTAAAAATATCGCATCGACTTGCAACGAGCGGCCATTTCTCGGATCAGTGAAGCCTTTTTGAATAGCCCAAAGTGTAAACCCACTTGCTTCCAAACGATCAATGACCTCTAGCCAAAGATGTTGTCCTTCGTAAAGTGGGACCAGCGATAGCTCACAAAGAACACCTTGAACACGCTTTAAAGTCTCGACCGCGCCATTCAGTACTTGCCACTCAAAACCTTGCGCATCAATTTTGATAAATAGTTTAGATTCGGAATGCAGATACTGATGCGAAATGGAATCCAATCGCACTATTGGTACGACTTCCTTACCAACATATATTGAATCAATCGCAGCACTTGAATGCGCCTCAAGCATCGGAAAAACAGAAGACGAAACAGAGTTCCCCGAAATATTGATCTCAATTTCACCATTCTGATCTCCGATTGCGGCTTGCTCATGCACCAGCCATTTGGAATCTCTTTCTGCTTTATTTAATAGACTTCTCCGAGCTGAAGTTAATGGCTCAAAGCTAATAATTTCACCCTGAAAACCTTTCGATCTAATCTCAGTAGCAAATTGTCCTGTATTCGCACCAATATCAAAAACAATATCTATTTCCTTTTGGTGCATAGAAGCTAGCAATTGCAAATTTGGATCTGCAACAACTGATAGGCGATGTACATCAAATCCTAGCTTATTGAGTATTTTCCGAATAAATTTTTTCATCGTAGCCTGAGGCCTTATTGTTGTGGTAGCGAACATAGTCGGTTATAGCCGATAGGTTTATATGCATTATCACATTCGATGCCCGCGCCACCCCAAACATGGTGATTACGGTATGCCGTCCGTGCGGCACCGCCGGAAATGTCAGAATAGTTGATATGTAAAACCTTCAAATTAGATTTTCTTCTCTAGCTCAACTAAGAGTGTATGCCCGGGAATCCATTTATTGAGTCCTATTTTTATTAACCAACAGATAGGGGCCGTTGAATATTTGTTGAAAAGAACTCGGTTTGCGGTAGTACTCAAGCCGGAAAATAAACTTCTCAGATAACCTGTAACGAACCAAGCAATATGATAATTTGCAAGTGACTCTCGATGAACTGACCTCACTTTCACTGGAAAAAAATTTTCCAAAGCCCTAAACACTTGGGAATCCCAGTGGCTCATATGATGCGGCGGCTGATTAAGCAGATTTTGATTATTGGGATCAATTTTTCGTATAACGGCTGCATTTGGCACCGATAATATCAAGCGGCCACCTGGACGCAGATTTTTTAGCATATCCCTCAAAAAACCTCCGGGATCCGCAACATGCTCAAGCACCTGAAATGAACAAATCGCATCGTACTGCATATCAATCTCAGATGACAAATGAGCTAAATCGATTTTGTAAATCTCGAAGCCTTGGCTACGAGCAAGCTCGGCTGCTGAAGGATTCAGTTCAACCCCGTCAATCAAGACACCCTGATTTCTAGCTGCTCGCAGAAAATGACCAAATCCAACCCCCACTTCGAGAACATGTTCACCCGGCTCTAGTAGTCCAAGCGCGACGTCAAACTCCCATTTATCAGGCATGTAATACCAATTAAATGTCTCAAGTTGAGAATACAGTTCACCTTTGCCAGCAGCCTGCGGAGGAGCATACCATCCTAATCCAGTTGTCAAACATTTCCAGTATTCAATCGTCGGTAAAGAACGAAAATCCGCACCCACATCAACACCCATCGAATATTTCCACTTTTCAGCTATGATCTTGGGCGAATATGTTGCAATTCGCTGAACATCAGACTTGCCAGTCAATGGGCTAAACACATCAATCTCCTAATTCATTTCAAAGTAATTGACAAACGCAAAACTACAACGAGATTGACTTTGATTTCTTTCATCAAGCAAACCCTCGTTTTATACGGCGATAGACACCACCGACTATACTTCGCGGTAACCGCATCATAGAATGCGGCCAACGCAGATTGAGACCACCAAAAGTATGATCGAATACATACCGATCGGCTTCGATATCCTGTCCAACAGAATTAATATGGCGTATCTCGCCCAACGCCCTAACCGGCAATCCTGCGAGGGGACTATCTGGGTCGGCCGTATGTGTCGAATCCGCACCAAAACCGATATTACTGACCAAGTTGACATTGGGTGTGACCGTCAGACCTCCGTGATACCAGACGCTCGCCGTCCACGGATAAGCCCATGAATCAATCTGACCGGCACGTACTCGCTCAAAAATTGCGCTCCAATAACGTTGCTCTACTGGATCTGGCATTTTATGCTGCCAATCCTCAGACCTTTTCCAATCAATCCAGAAGGGGAGTTCTCCCTGGTAGTGCTGCCAAGCGCGCCGCCATGTAGCCCAACCCCAGCAGTGGTTATATTTGGAGAAATAATAAGATGCTTCGCCCCGCTTGCGCCCGTTCTGGAAATTGTTGCCGGTAATCACCCAGACACGTTCGTCGTCGGCATAACGCTCAAGCAGCATGTCACAGAAACGAAAGAAATCCGGGTGTGCGACACAGTCGTCTTCCAGTACAATGGCGCGCTCAACCTGCCCAAAGACCCAATCCAGACCACTGCTCACGCGTCGCTTCAGGCCGAAATTACTGTCTGCATAATTGCGATAAACCTCACAAGGCCAATCTACCAGTTCGACGATCTCTCGTACCGCTGCGCATCGCGCCGCGTCGGTCGGATGCGCTGGGCGTGGGCCATCGGCGATGATGAAAAGTTGCGGCGGGCGCTGCTCGCGCAGCACGGCGAAGGATTTTTCAGTGTGCTGCGGGCGGTTGAAGACGATGTAGGCTATGGGGGTTTCGGTCATGAACTTTCCACTTGATGCTCAATAATAGACTGGAGTGGTTTTAGGCACAAGTAAGCGCAATAAGCTTTCAACGTATCAGGGCAAAGGTTAAACCTTCTGAGCACTCCACCGATTTTTGGAATGTCACAGACAGCAAGATGCCATTCCCGAATCAGGTTTAGCCTGGCGGTTTGGTTAACCCAATCGACGTAATCAGGATCCACCACGTTTCCGAGCAATTGGCAATTAAGCGGGGTTAGCGGAACCTGCTTTATTGCTTGAAAATTCAAATTGTTTCTCCTTGAACTCTTCAGCCCTTGACTCTCAAGATCAAGACCAACCTTGGCGAAAAAGTCGCCTTGCCATCGACGGTTGGCTCTACGCTCTGGCGGAAGGTTGAGCATCGCCATAGCGATGTCGATATCGAGATAAGGAGTCCAGGGTTCAAAATTAAATAGTCGAGGTACACGCATCAAGTAGGAGATCAACATAATCTTCAGCCGCACTGTTGTGACAACCTGAAACCGATGATCCTTCAGCCGCGCATAATGCTTTTCCCAGAAGAGCTCCCGCATTTCATGTTGTACCGGGATTCGCATTCGATTTGGATCGGCACGCAATCCATGTGTGTAGCCCAACTCGGACAGACAAGTATGGTTATTAATCTGATATGGAGGGATACTCCCCGCCCAAACATCACCGAAAATACCACTCAAAAACGCCTGCTTACCTGGCAGTCGTTCCCGAATCTTGTTGTAAAACTCGAAGTGATACATACCATGAGCATGCGTTGATACCCCAAATTCAGCATGCCAGTCATCAAAATAGCGATGATATTCGCCGAGCTTAATCTGTTCCCAGCGTAAATCAAACACTTTAGCAAGTGTTATCGCGTGTACCACTTCCGTTGAATGGCTTTGATCATCCGAGATTCCATAGGTGAAGGCACGTACACGCGAAGGATCCCGCAAACACCAAAGAAGCAGACGTGAGTCAAAACCGCCGCTTAGCGGAAGTACAATCTCCTGATTGCTTGGTAATGAAGCTTCCCAAGATTGGACCCGTTCACGAATCAGTTCGATGACATCCGACTCCGATAAGCGGTAGTCGGTATATTGATCAAATGGATCAGTGAGCTCTTCGATCTCAAGATCACCAGTTTCCACCCGCCACATGCGGCTCGAAGGACGCATGAATTGAATGTTCTTGAGAGGTGTTTGACCGAAAACGCTGTAACCGAAATCTAGAAAGTTATAGAGCCCCTCAGGATGGAACTCAGGTGCTTTTGAAACACCCATGAGCGATTGGATTTTTGCACTGGCCAGCGTATTTTCAAAATCATAGAAAACAGGCATTGAAGCGAGCCAATCGGTTTCAAAAAGCACACACTTTTTTTGTGGAATACTTTTAGAATAATCTGATGTAGCAGTCATTTTGAAACCAGCATCTCATCAACAATTCGTGCTGTTTTTTCGGTCCGGCAATCTTCAAGTTCACCACTAAGCACGCCTAGGGCTGTCGAGATGGCATCATTGTGACTATCGCATGCGAACAAGTGATACCAAAGAAGGTATCGGCTCTGAAGTGGATTCGACACACTTGATTGTTGTCTTGGCACTGCTCTTTTAATGCAGCCTAAAGAGTGACGTAAGCTGCTAATAGCGTTCTTAGGAAAAGAATTACGAAAACCCAACCACCGTGAATAAAACTCGTGATACATACGGATGGATGCTTCCTGCCATATGCCTTCAAGCAAAAATGAGTTTGCTAAAGGTTGATTACATTTCTTCAAATATTCAAGATGCTGTTTCTGTTCAGTTTGATCTGAATCCCTAACGCGGATAGTCACCCCAAGATCATCAATCAGTGTGGTCTTCGGCTGCATTTCAATTTTACCATTTATAAAAGACAATTGCGGAGCGAAAGACCACAAACCCTGCGGATGCCAGTGCCATTTCTCGGGGTCAACGCAGAAATTACCAAGTCCGTATAAAATCAAGCCTTCGTTGTACTTCTCCCACCCTTGAGGCACATGGGCATGATGCCCATGAACTATATCTGCGCCAGCATCAATTAATGAACGCCAAGTCCGCTGTCTCTTAGGAGACGGCCAAGGAAGCATCTCTGCTGCCGCATGTACTGACGCGATCACAAAATCGGCTTCTACTTTTAATTTTTTTATTTGTTCATATATGGTTGCATCAAAAGCAGCCACGCCGGCACGATGGTTAGACGCTATGCCAAATTGAGTTTCACATCGCGCAAGGAAACCAATGCGGGTATTATTTAACTGAAGAATCACCGGCGATTCAGCTTCTAGCTTGGATTTTCCAGCGCCGATACCTAACCAGCCATCACTTCTGATTTTTTGGCAACTTGCTTCTAATCCTGTAGCGCCAAAATCCATAAAATGATTATTTGCTAGAATTGCAATACCCTTGTGTTTATTGATTGGTAACTCAAAACATCTTAGCGATGGACCTGCTTTATGAGTTGCTAAATATTTAGAAAAATCACCCTCCAAAACAGGGCCTTCTAAATTAAATATTAATTGAGATTCAAAACCTAGTTGTTCAACTTTTCTGACGCCAGGCGCCCAATCTCCAGCAAGAACGATTGTATTTGGAGGCATATCGTCTATTTTACGGCTAAAAATTACTTTCGAATTCATCTTTCAATCTTAAAATCTACAATCAAAGATGTATATGACATATTCAGCTCACTAAACTGATATCGCAACTCACTGGGAGTAGATTCGATCATTTTTTTATATTCATCTTCATTTGAGGTAAACCTCCCTCGGTAGTTTCTAAATGATCGTGCAATATATCCACAAGACCAATCTTCTTCCTTGTACCTAAACAATCCATCATGATCGAAATATTCAACAGGAATCAACTTGTAACCGGTTTTTTCAGAGATGTTACGCATTTTATAAACTGAGTAGAATTCCTTATGGTCATCTGCACCTGGTTCCAGACCGCCTGGTCTTGTTAGATCTCGTACATAAATAGAAGGATGCAACGCATCTGGAACGGCTATGCGAATGCAGGCATCATTCCTTAAAAATTCTCGAATACCAATCATGAACCCGATAAATTCTTCTTCAGTTATGTGCTCAACTACATGCTCAGCCAGAATAGCTTTAATTGAACCTAGTGGAAAGACACCTGAAAAAGTATTTGGCTTTGTGATATCAAGTTGTTTTTTTTCTGCCGATATCCAGCCGGGATAAGATGTTCCGCCTGCCCCTACGTTCAAGAGCAAAGGTTTATTGCCCCTTAAATTGTTTCTAACTGATAACCGAAATTTCACCTTAGAAAAAATATCAAACTGGCTTAGCATAAAAATCACCTTGCTGAATCCTTAACATGGTACTTCGGTCAAGCTTTTTATGATCTATATCAAATATTAAATAATCCCGACTTGTCAGATAATCGAAAACAGCAGCTTTTTCTTCGTCAGTATTAAAAAGAACTGGCGCATGTTCGAATAAAACCATGTCAACTTTTTTAGATACAAGATATTCATCAAATCCCTGAAGCACATCCAATTCACCTCCCTCAACATCAATCTTAAGAAACGAAATTCTATCAATCAGTTTCTCCCGACAAAAACTATCAAGCCTCACCATAGGTACTTGTCTAATATCCACGACTTTCGTTATGTGTTTGCTCTTTATGCCATGATGCCCAAATGAATCTCTGATAAAGAAGTCAGTTGCTCCGTCATAGGCACCGACAGCAAAAGGTACTATCTCGATATTTTTAATATCATTAAGCTGAATATTTTTTTGAAGGAAATTTATATTTAATTGCTCTGGCTCGAAAGAATAAACAATATGCGATTTACGGGACAGCCAACAACTAACAATACCAATATTCGCTCCAATATCAATCACAACTTCCATCGGCGGCAAAACATCCTGCAATGCATTCATCCACTGTGCGGCATCACATGAAGTATTTGATCTTATTATATCGATAAGTTTTTCTGGGTGAACATACGTACTAACGCCGAACTCCGTTCTATAAATAAATCGAACCTTAGATTGTCGATAAATGGATTCTATTTTTTTTTCGCAGAACCGATTCAATCTTCGAAATAGTTTTCTAAATATGTGCATATATTTTATTTTACCCTTATTTTTTATACGTTCTTGCAGCCCTGTTCAAAATGCGAGTCAGATCATTAAAGTAACTTGCATACCAATGTATAGGGCTTAATGACCGCAATAACATTAAAGAGGAAATCCTTGTTTTCTTGAAAAAGCCCGGCGCGATAAGCGTTGCTGTTAATGTGCTAAAAAGCGTGGCCCATGCGGCACCACTCCCACCATACTGCGGAATAAGAAGAAAATTCCCGGTCACATTCACAAGCATTGATACACCAATATACAAAAAGCCAAGTTTTTGAAGGTTTTCTGTAATCAACCATTTGCCTCTTGCGGTCCCCATGGCAACCAAAACAGCATTCCAAATGTAAATAGACAAAATTTGTGCTGAATCCGAATATGCATCACCAAACAAGAACAGGATAATTAAGTCGGACAAAATCCATAAAGGAATTGCACAGGTAGCAGTAATAGCAACAACGAAGTCATATAAGCGTTGAAGTCGCTGGATGTATTGCACTTCACTGCGCTTTTTGGCTTCCAGAATAGCCGGAAATACTGATCCAACAATCGACATTGGCACGAAATACCACACCTCGCTGATTCGCGCGGCGGCACTATAAATGCCGACGGCTTCATCGCCAATCATCTGCCCCAGCATGATCTGATCGATCTTCATATAAATCATCACAGCGATGCTGGACAAAAACAGCGGCCAGCTATCGGCAAGCAACGATTTGGCCCGACTCATTCTGGCTTGTAGCAGCCTTAGACCGGGGCCTCGCAACCCCAGCACAATCAGCAGAGACAAAGCCACGATCAGCGCTTGAGTCGTCATCACCCAAGCAAACGCAATCAACGGCGCGTTATTCATGATCAGCGCCACATTGATGCCGGTAAAAATCAGGAATACGCCATTTTGTACCCAGACCGTGTATTTGGACTGAACCTGAGATTCGAACCAGTACATAGCCACATCAGACGCCTTAAATAGCATCGTGGCGCCGAGGATGGCTACAAGGGTTTTAGAAAGTTGATCATCGGCGCGCATCCAGAAGATCGCCGCAATAATAAATCCATAGGCCAACAATCCGCCAACGAACTGCAAGACCGCTGCCGTGCCCAGCGTTTCATCCCTGCATTGCGGATCACGCACCAGATCTCTGACCACGATACTTTGCAGGCCTAGCACGGAAATGGCACTGAATAGCCCCACAAAAGCCGTGGCAAAGTTCAGCAGGCCAAATTGCTTCGGGCCGAGATAACGCGCAATCCAAACGCCAACGAAGACCCCGACACCCATGCGCAGGATTTTGTCGAAAAACAACCAGCCGATGTTATCGATAATCTTGATTAAGTTCGGCCGATGCGCGATGCGGCGATGAATGAAATGGGGTATCAGTTTCAAAATGGTATCGGGGGCCGGTTTTTTCTGCTTTCCAAGCTCAACAGGTACTTCAAATCAGCTTCGGTATTTTTTGGCTCAGTTGCTTTTGTCTTATTATTCAAGTAGAACTCCCACGCTTTCGACTATAAAGATCCGCTCGACCCAGTGTTCCAGTTGTTCGGTGTCGGCTTGCTCGATTTTGAGCTGCACCGAGGCAGGTAAATCGCCGTATTTTAAACAAATTTGTTTACTTATTCTGGTTCCCACTGCTCGCCGTGGGAACCTATACCTTGGCATCGGCGCAAAAGTCGGCATGTATTCCTAATTTATGCCCTTTCGGGTATGCAGGAGAGTGGGAACGAGGTAACTTGTCGTCAAAACGCGGCAAATAAATCGTATTTCCATACCCTGTTACTTCAGCGCTTTAGCCAAAGTTAAACAGCGATGAATTGATCTGTGCCAATGCGTATTTCAGTTTCAGTTTTCATACCATTTCTACATTTAAGCCAAGGCATTTTCGGTAACAGCACCAATGTATCATCAACCTTTTAGAATCGATCATCCGTTGTCACAAAGATGTCTTATAGTGTGAAGCATCATGCCGCAGCCGTTGTGGTTGGAGGATAGTGCTCGATCGTGTTCCGATAAAGATCGATAACTGGAAAACACAGCTCATAATCTCCCCAAATTAATTCGCCGTATTCCACTCTAAAATCCGCAAAATGGCTCGGCTCCAAATAGGCGCGAATATCGGGGTGATGCGAGCGAGAAAGAAATGACTTGAAGTCGATTTCTTGACTGGTGTTATCGTCAAAAATGAGCCGAATACGATATTCTCCGGTTTGCGTTGCGGAGATTATATTAATGGGGGTGTCTTTCATTTGAGTCTCCGAGTGATACGTTCAGAGGTATATTCTGGTTCCCACGGTCCTCCGTGGGAACCCATACCTTGGCTGCCGAGGCAAGATCGGTATGCATTCCCACGCTGGAGCGTTGGGAACGAGGAAATGCTCCTGAAAAAATCGCATTTCATTAGGTTCAAGTGGTGCGCGTCCAGTAACAGCGGTATAGCTGATTTCGTGAACAAGGCCATTGATCAATACGATTTCCGCTCTTGATTCGCGTCCCTGACATTTGCCGTGAACATGGATAGTTTCATGCTCGTTTGCATAAAACATCACGATTAATCCGAAATACTCGTATAGTTTTGGCATGGTTTTGGTGAAATGTTTATTTTAGCCATATTGCTCATTCCGGGAATAGCGCCGAGAGGGTTGGTGCATAAAATGCACCCTACCTGGCTAAGAAAAAAATGGATTGAGTATGCGCAAACGGCCATTAATCAATTGCCCGTTTTGCATGCCTTCAGCAAGCAGGATTCGGACTAAGCTATCGGTAAACATTTTTCCGGTGACCTATTTTTATTACTTCGACTGTCAGCACGGCATTTAACACGGTGTAAATGATGCGGTAGTCGCCAGTCCTGATTCGGTAAGTATGGTCTGAGCCGACCAGCTTTTTGCAGCCTGTCGGGTAGGGATCGTCGGCAAGTGCGCGGATTTTCTTGATAGCGGCATTGGCTACGGATTTTGAGAGTCGGGCCAATTCTTTTTGCGCGTTTGGCTTTATTTTAAGCGCGTAACTCATGCTCTATCTCTTTCACCGCCTCTTCAAAAGGTATGGCTTCTTCGTCCTTTCGCTCTGCCACTGCGGCTAAATCTTCTAAATCCTCCAACAGCTCTTCATAATCCTCCAATGACAATATGACGCTTATTTTGTTGCCGTTGGTGTCAGTAATGAATTGTGGTTGCATGGTCATAGTCTCCTCTTGTTGCAATGGATTATAGCAAAGATGCGGTGAATAGCGTGGACCACATCAATCACGAACGATGCGGTTCGTGCGTGCCTTACCGCATCTTACAAGCTCTCGTATAGTTTTGGCATGGTTTAGTTGAAATGTTTATCAATGAGACTTAAGAAACAAATGGATTGAGGATGCGCAAACGGCCATTAATCAATTACCCGTCTTGCATGTCTTCAGAGTAACGTTCATGAAGGCCTGGCCATCGCCCCGGCAAATGAAAGTTCTCTGGTGGCGGAGGGTACGGTCACTCGCCCGATAGGTCGCCGTGAATACGTCCATGTAGGCTCGACGGCGGCTGTCCTGCCGCCGACGCCTATCGGTCGAGCAACCGCACTCTCTTCGGAACCGGCATTCTGTTGAATATCGAAAAATTAGATAAAGAACCCAAATCTACGAACTTTCACAGTAAAGAATAGCGCACTCGTTTTCCATTGCCGTAGCGACTATCAACGCATCGTAATAGGAAAAACAGTGCGCATCACATAGCTTAATAAGCGCTTCTAGCTGAGTCGCAAGGGAGAAATTTGCTATGGTAGTTGTCCGTGCCAATTCCAATAGCGTCTTGATAATCGTTTGTTCAGGTTGTCGAAATTTTCGAAGACATACGTTGGAAAATTCATTGACAACTTGTGTTGAAATGATCGAATGGTCATTGAATAGCAACTCGTTGGCTCGATTCGATTTTTCTATTTCCGTGTTGGAATAGGCGTATATCACTACATTCGTATCTAAAAAATGTCTGTTCATCGCGTATTGGCTTCATCCCGATTAAATTTGAAGCCACGGGTATCTAATG
>Ga0180009_10000294_pt1 | contig 71383 bp, 66 predicted proteins | sample OS_PC_MetaG_FD_123537 | JGI IMG/M metagenome (GOLD analysis project Ga0180009, IMG submission 123537) | Groundwater microbial communities from the Aspo Hard Rock Laboratory (HRL) deep subsurface site, Sweden - OS_PC_MetaG | ecosystem: Environmental > Aquatic > Deep subsurface > Groundwater... | reverse complement strand
GAATACCGTAGGCATAATATCCTCCTATATTTTTCCCCAGCGCCCCACCACAAAGGCGCCGGTATTTAGTTTCTTCCGGCGTCCTTCGAGCTCAATCTCAGCGGCAACATGGGTGTTATCTTCCTTTTGAAAATGAATGGCAGTTTTGATCACTCCTTCTACAGGGGCAAGGGAGCGTAATTCATCCGGGGATCTGAAAATCGCCTTTTCAAATAAGGTGTGCTTCTTGTTGGCCTCCGCCCTGCGGCGTGAGGCCCAGGGGCTGAGACTGTTCAGAGTCGCCACTACGATGGTCCCTCCCCTTTTAGTCACTCGAAATAGCTCGCTGAAAGCCCTCCGGCCATCCTCGATGAACTCAAGCGTGGTTACCGACGCCACCCGATCAAATGAGCCCTCCGGAAAAGGCAGGTTCGCAATATCCCCTAAAACCGTGCGGAACCAGTATCCCCGAGCCTTTGGCCCCGCCCGGTTGAGCATGGGCATGGAGATATCAAGCCCGATTACTTTTGCCCCGCGGGAAAGCATATCAAGAGTGAACACTCCCGTGCCGCAGCCAGCATCCAGGATAATCTCTCCGGGGGCCGGATCCAGCAGTTCCCGCAGCAACTCCCCTTCATATTTTTTTATCAGAGCGCCAATGGGGGTTGCAAACCACCTGTCATATTCTTCGGGCCATTCATCAAAAAGCCTGCTTTTTTCCTTCTGGAGAATCAAGTTAAGCCCCCTCACCCTTACAATCAAATTAAAATTCCCATGGGGTGTGGAGAGAATGTTTTTCGGTATAGATAACTTTTTTAGCATACTTGGCCAATTATTTCTATCCTCCTGGGAGGCTCCTCCTTCACTTTTTTGAGGTCCCGAAAGTTTATTCATGAACCGGCACCTCATGCTGCCCGCGCTCATCGCCCTGAACCCCTGGCCATGAATAGAGATTCTCTAAAAGTGCAAGGGGGCAAGGCCGGCTGACCCATTGAACAATGGAAAAAGGTTGAAATCAAAACTGAAAAACGGTTATCATGGGTGCGGAAATAAAAAGTTCTTATCTCTTAGGGTGAAAGGTTGAAGGATGATCACCCTCAACAGATTGATAGAGGGAACGAAGCAACGAAAGGAGGAAAAGGCATGAATCGATTGCTCATGATGATCCTTGGAACCTACCTGTTGCTGGGGGTTGGCCTGGCATGGGGGGATGCCACGATGGAAACAACGTTCCGGACAGGCGGAATCAAAGGTGCGGGGGCTACCGAAGGAACAACGATCCGCCGTTACCAGGCTAACAAAATGGTTGAATCGTCGTCTTCCAAATTCACGGGCGCCATCCTCTCCCGCCTTACCGGGGGAAGCGAGAGTATAAATATTACCCGTGTCGATAAAGGGGTCTACTGGAGTATTGACCCCAAAGACCGGACATACAGTGAAAGTCCGATCGAAGCCTTCCAAAAAAAGGAATCTCCCCAGGAACGGGGAGAAAAAGAGAAACCCTCTATCCGCATCACCAAATCGGAATTTTCGGTGAAAAAAACCGGAGCCTCAGAAACGATCAACGGGTTTTCGTGTGAGGAATATTTGCTCACCTGGCTCCTGGAATGGGAAGAGATTGAAACCAAAGCCAAGTCTCACAGTACCATGACCACCAATCTCTGGACAACACCCGAGACAGCAACGATTCGTAAAGCCCAGGCCGAAGAGAACGCCTTTCATAAGGCCTATGCCCAAAAATTGGGCGTGAGTCACTCACCGGAGGAAGCCAAGCAGATGGGTATGACGGCCTTTGCCGCTGCCTCAGGGGCCCCACCGGAGGAAATTGAAAAAGGAGGGGCTGCCGCTCGCGAGGCAGAACCCTCTTCCGATTCCACCTCTGGTTTACCGGCGAACATCTCAGGACTTTTAAGCGGACTTAAAGGACGTATTCTGCAAAAGAAGGGGGAGGAGAAACCCTCGCCGACGGGGAAAGATGCACCTTTTTTTAGCAGCACAACGGAGGTAAAATCCATAAATATCGATTCCGTTCCGGCCGAAGTATTCGAGATCCCTGCGGGTTATACGAGGAAATAAAAGGTCGTACAGGATTCCTATTTGCATGTATCCGGTATTACAAAGGGAAAACTTGTTGGCCAAGAAAATTTAAAAAGATCCAAGAAGAAGATTAGAAATCCCTGAATAGATAGGATATTCCCAGCGATTTACCCAGGAGGGTCAATTCTTTTACCGTATTGGGGGGCAGCGGGATACCCTCCCGCAGGAAGCGGATTTCGGTGCGGTATTCCGGCTCCCCCGGCATGAGAATTTCAGCAGCATGCTTTGCTTTTCCGCTCTCTTTGATACTTTGGATATAGCGGTCCATATTCTGCTTAAATTCTCCCCCCCCCAGAAAACAATCGGGGTCCAGGGCCATAAAGGAATGGCAGGTTCCCTGAATGCCGCTTTTGTCTTCTTCGTACAGGCTTTTGATATTCCGGGTCCATTTACCCCCGGTTAAAATGGCGGTAAGGATCTCATGAGCCAGAACCATCCCGTAGCCCTTGTGTTCGGCAATCGGGGTTAGAGATCCCCCACCTTCATACCCTTCATATGGATCGTCGGTCGGGAGACCGTTTTTGTCAATGGCCCACCCCAGAGGAATTTTTTCTCCCTTTTTGCGGCAAAGAATCAGTTTCCCGGAAGAGACCACGCTGCAAGAAAGGTCCAAAACCACCGGCGGATATTGCCCCGCGGGAAAGGCATAAGACAGCGGGTTGTTTCCGACGATCCGTTCCCGCCCCCTCCAGGGAGCCATCATCGGGGCGGAGTTGGAAACGATATAACCGATAAAGTTTTTCTTTAAAGCCATCATGGAAAAAAGCCCGGCCACCCCGAAATGTCCGCTGTCCTTCACCGAGACCCATCCGATGCCGTATTCCTCCGCCTTTTTGATAGCTCTTTCCATACAACGGTAGGCCACCATGTGTCCCATGGAACCATGAGCTTCCATGAAGGCGGTTGGCCCTTTTTCTTTGACCGCCGTAAGCTGGCATTTCGCCCGCACATATCCCTTCTGCAGCCGCTGGATGTAAATCGGAAGCCGGGTCACCCCGTGGGTTTCAATCCCCCGGAGATCGGAACGAACCAGAAGGTCCGCGACAATCTCTGCCTCTTCGGGGTCCACGCCGGCTTTGATATAGGCTTGTTGACAAAAATTCTTTAAATCTTCGAATGCGACCCTTTGAAAATCATTCTGCCCCATAAAATTTCCTTCCATAATTATTAGGACGCAGATTAGCGCAGATAAACGCAGAAAAAATTTCTTTTATTTCAAATCTTTAAAATCTGCGTCATCCGCGTCCAAAAATTTTCTTTACCCCCCGGCTGCGGGTGCGAAAATAAATACCTCATCGCCATCTGCCAGCCGGGTAGAAGGGTTGGCCTGGTGCCCGTTTACTAAGATCATTTTTTCAACCTCAGGTGCAATTTTTATTTTATCACAAAGCAGGCCTACGGTCGCATCCGGGTCAAGCTCCAGTTTGAAATTCTCTTTTTCCACCGGGGAATACTTGGCCAAATAGCCAAAGAGCTGGACGTCGATGATCATAGGCTAAGCCATGGTCGGATAAATTTAATTTAATAGGACGCAGATAACCGCAGATAATTATTTTCTTTTTAGTTTATCCTGATAATCTGTGTACATCCGTGTCCAAAAAGGAATTTCCTATACAATTAAATTAGCCGCCTTAAATATTCAGAAGGTATATGGGATTGTCCCGGACCATCCTCGTCAGATGCTCTTTGGGGATTCCTTTTTCCAGGAGAACCCGTACGAACATCCTTAGCCCTTCCCAAGGAGGGGGATTATGAACCTGCCCCAGGTCCGTGGCCAGAACTGTTTTCTCCGGGCCCACTGCTTTAATCATGGCCACAACGCCGTCAATCCCTGCTTTGGTAGGCCACATGGGGAACATGAAGATCGCCAGATGTTCAATAAACACTCCCATCCGGGCCAGCTCTTGCTGTTCCTCGATGGTGCCGTTGATGATATACTCCGGGTGGTTCAGGTAAAGGCGCTGCACCCCCTTTTCCTTGGCCGCTTTGATCAGAGGTCGGACTTCGGGAATGGAAAGATGTCCGGTCGCCAGCATGATGTCGTGAGCGGCAATCAGGTCAATGACATCATAAACTTCCGGCAAGAGGTTCCCTTTCTCATCCAGCACGGTAAGGGGCTTTTCCACGATCTTTCTTTTTTCCTTCTGCTGCATGGAAGATCCGAATCCGGGCCCGCCCATCTGCTCTAAATGGTTTTTCGCCGACAACGTTGGAAACCAAACAATCCGCGCCCCCAGGGCAATGGCCGCCTCCACGGCAAAAGGATTGATCCCTCCCACGGCATTGTTCAAGACCACTCCTCCGTAAACATCAATCCCGGACACTAACTTCCGCACAAAATACATCCGGTCGGAAGTATATCCATGGTGTTCCTTCAAAACGACGGCTTTCAATCCATAACTCTTGGCGCCCTCGGCAGCTTCCACGTGATCCACGAGGCGGGGAAAAAGGCTGGGCGCTGAATGAATATGCATATCCACCGCCCCCTGCAATATTTCTAAATCTTCACGCATTTTGGTATCCTCCTTACTTCGTATTTTTTATAATCAGTTCTCCGGCAATAAGCGCCACCCGGCAAGCCGCCAGCGACCGCCGAGCAGGCCAAATGTGAAGCGTCGATATATGCCCATGCCTCACGTTCTTCTCATGCACCGAATCCAAAGAAGCCTGCTTCAGCGGAAAGGCGTGTTCGATGAGTCGGGAACGATCAGTAGTCATCTATCTTGCTCCCTGGCTGGATATCCATCACGTTGGATTGCCGATACGACGCGGGCCGTGTTCAGGTTCCGTCCTAATGAATCCGGTATTTGCCGAGACATTTGAGTTGCAGATACCGGGACGGTTGGTTGCGGATAGTTGCGCTTACTTCCGGCCGCTGGAGGACCCTTCTGGTTGCGGATTCGGTGTGGCCCAGTTGCGGATAGTAGCGCATTCACGGGGTCACCTGCTGTTCATTTAGGACATAATAGGTGGCGCGAGCAGCCCCTCGTTTTTCAACCAACCGCATTTTCTGAAGCTTGGCCATATCTTTCCTGACGGCCTGATCGGTAACTTTTAATTGGGCGGCGATTTTCGGGACCTTCACTTCCCCATTCTTCAACAACCCCCGCATGATCATTTTCTGGTTGGGGGTTAGTAGGTCTACAAGTGCGGGTTTAACCGCAAAGATAGGCTGCGCCTTCTCTGCTCTAAGTTTTGCCAGCGACTTAGAGGGCCCCTTGAAAACCACGGTGAAGTGGCCGTCGGTAATAGAAAATTCTGGAGCCGACAATCCCATGTTTTTCGTTGCCATGACCATGCGGCGTAATCCGTCACCCTGTTCTTCGATACGCTCGAAAAAGGAAAGCCCACGGGCAATATTGGGGTTCCGCGAACACGGCAGGTATTTAAGAGAGCGAAGTTTTGCCAATGTCAAGGGTGGTGGGGGTAAGCCCGGACTAAAGATCATGATCCGGTCGGCGTATTTCTCGACACGGATGCCCGCTCCGCGAATTCCGTAGTCGCGGTGGGCTACAGCGTTGATAAGCGCCTCGCGCAGAGCCTCGTATGGATATTCATTAAGCTCGACCCGGGCGAATCCGCGGACCGCTTGGGTATGTCTCATGTTCCGGATCAGAAAATCGATTGCTTCCTGAATGGCCCCCGGCAAAGGCTTGTGGATATTACGACGATCGATGGGTTCACCCTTTTCGGCGCCCCCATAAGCGTTGGCCGCTATCCGGATCTGAGGGAAGACAGCGTCAGGTGTCTTCCCAAAAAGGAGCAGCCCTGCCGCTGTGGGCCGATGTCGCTGGTGTTTTTCGTCATACCAAAGCAGACCCCGACTGAGTAGAGTCCGCTGAATGATTGCTTGGTTTTTCGGTGGTATATTTAGGACAGCGGTGACATATTGCCTGGTCAGATCCGGATCAAGATCTGTGATGTCCTCTTGCTTGAGCAACTGGGTATCGAAATCAGAAGCGGCGCTTAGTGTTTGAACGAACTCGGTTTGCTCTGCAATAGAGGGAGTCAGCCCGCGGTTTTTTAAAATCGGCAAGAGCGCGTCCCGTATAGACTGTTTCAAATCCTGGTAGTTGGAAAACCTTCGATAAGTATGTCCGGTTTTGGAATCGCGCACTCGAGCAAACAACTCCTGCATTTTTTGGTTGCGGTCTTTGTCGCGGCCCGCCTGGCCTTTGACAAAAATTATCATAGGCATTTGATGCTTTTCGGCTCGAAGGTATTCTCGGTGCATTGCTGACAGACCATCCGGCCCCGTTGGCCCGTATTCTAACCCGATAATTCCTATGTAGACATCCGAGGAGTCCAGTTCAGTTAGATAAGCTTTCTGTGCGGGCAAGGTAGAAGCAGGCAACCGCTCAAATAAAACAGCCTCACAGTGACGGGATAGAAAAGGATCCGTACTGATTAGTTCCGCACTCGCGACTCGTTCATTCTCCAGTTCTTGCTGAACGGAGCTTACAAAAACCTTAACTTTGCTCATGTGTTGGATCCCGTTGCCGCTTGGGCAATTTCCTTTACACTGATTAAAACGCTTCCCTTGGCCTTGGCGAGTAGACTTCCAAAGGGGTCTTGCACTCGAACGAGCCTCGGACTCGGTATGGCGCAATTGTAGACGGCATAGAGCCAATACCCGTCCCGCATGTTGCATTCTTTGACCCATTCGTTAGCTGATACCTCTGCGTCTCCCCTTTCGGCCCGGCAATGATAACGATCTTGGTTTCCGACTTCATCCCGTTTTTGCCAACTCCGCTTCCGTGATCTGCCGCCCTTCCCTCACGCATTCGTGAATCAACGATTTGCAGCAATGTTCAAAAGCATTCATTTAAGCTTCAAGGAGTCCCATTCCTTAAGGATGGCTTCTTGTAAAGCCCCGATACTTACCAAAATCGACGAAGATCGGCCACGCAGTGTGTGACCAATTTCGTTGCCAGCTGAATCTTTGATAGGTACAGATTGGCTACGCAGTGCGTGGCCAATTTCAAGAACATGCGGAACGTCGAAGATTGGCAATTTCCGAGGCGCTGCGTCGGAAAAGTCAAGAGCATTCGATTTTCCACGCACTGCATGGATTTTTTCGGCCGCCTCGGATTTCGCACGCACTGCGTTCGAAATTCTTCTCTGGGTTGATTCCATGTGGGCTACAGATTCGCTACGCACTGCGTAGCGAATCTTCGGGTCACCAAGCAGTAGAGGATACATCAGATAGAATTGCCGGATAAAACGGAGGTTCTGTTCTGAATAGCCTGTGCCAAAATCACGGGTCAACTTAGCAGACAAATCTTCAAGTAGCTGATCGCCATACCCCGCTCTTTTTCGTCCCATCTGCTCCTCTTCAACAATCTCCCTTCCGATAAGCCAGTTGGCCACCACTTGGGTGGTGTTGACGGTCCGGGACACGTTTGTCCGGGCCGATTCCAGGATCTGGCGGATCCGTTCATACAGTGGTGTCTTTTTCCTTCCGGGCAAACTTACCGGCTTCTCGCTCACGATTCCCACTCCTTTAAAACGACTGCTTTCCATCCAAAATTTTTAGCGTTCCATGTCTCGTAGCATCTTTTTTATGGAACGCAACTTGACCGTAGGACGCACACGCCTGATCCGCCCTTTCTCATAAACGACCACCCTCGTGCCGGTTGCCGCTGCTGTCAGTTCGGCATTCCGAGAGGCACGTCGGAGGGCATTGTCAATTCCTTCAGCGTACTCTTCGTGCCTTTCCCGTGAAACTTTCATTCTTTGATCCCCACAACGGACCGGTTAATCAATACCTAAATACCTAACCCCATATCCCGCCATGCAAAGATGTCAAACCAAGTTCTTAAAAATCAACTGGTTATATCTTCAGAGGTGTCCGGTACCTATCCCCTTGCGTTTCATCCGCCTGCAGATAATTTCAGAAACCGCCCCGGAATTGCAAAATGACGCCTGAAGATGTGCTCCCCCTTTCGCCATTATTTCTAAATTTGGGCGATGACAAATAAGAATATTCGCTTTAAGCTGAAAACCTGCACAAACCCAAGAGACTAATCTGTAATCCTGCCCTGGATTGGCGGTCTGGAAGCCATTCGATGATGGCATTTTGTAGGGCAGCTTCTATGCCTTCCTGTGCTTTTTGAAAATCACCAAGGTCTGCTTCTGATTTTTCCGCTGCATATAATTCAAACCGTCTTAAGGATAGCACTTCCGAAGTTTGAGCATTGTACTGAAAATTAAATGTTCTCCCTTGCAGTTGGCCAGCCGGAGTTCGATGCTGAACCAAATAGTGGGCGCAGATTTTATTTCCACTCGCTGCACCGGAGACATTTCCCGGCAAAACAGGCTGTCTGAATTCTTCGATCAAAGCATCGACAAGCGGGTGGCCCAATCCGGCAAGTTCACAATTCCGAACCCGCAAGGCCAATTCGCGGTCGAAAGTCACCCGCTCATACCGAGGGGCCAGCCGATACGATTGCCTCATGGAATCCGGCGTAATCAATAGCCAGAAATCTCCATCAGGTATGGCAGCCCCACCCAATTTGAGGATTGCATTCCGGACCCACTGACCCAGTTCTCCGAGAGTATATCGGCCCTCAAGCTTTTTGAAGTGTTCAAGATTAAAACTGCTTAGATCCTGACTCAGGGTATTCAATGCTTCCCGGGCTCGAAGGGCTTCTTCGAACATCTTCTGCATTTCTTTTTCGGTGCGCCGATAATCTTTATCCACGAGAGCCATTTTATAAAGATCCTGGTAGTCGGGACGGCTGCCAAGATAGCCAAGGATATCCGTTCGGAAATCCTCCATCGGCCTTCCCTCTTCGTCGATCTTTCCGATGGATCCCGCAATCTCCAATAACTTTCCTTCCAGAAGATCGTAAATCCGCTCCTCCACCGTATCTTCCGCCACCAGGTTGTAGACCTGGACAGTATCCTTTTGCCCGTAGCGATGGACCCTGCCGATGCGTTGTTCAACCGCCATAGGGTTCCAAGGCAGATCATAATTGAAAAGAATGCGGCCGATTTGAAGATTAATTCCTTCCCCTCCCGCCGAGGTGCTGATTAGGAAATGGGCGCCATCTTTTTTCCAGAAGGCCTCAACGGCTGCGATCTTATCCTCAATCGGGCCGCCCTTGATTGTGGCGATCCGCCCCAAGCCAAAAATCTTCCCCAGCTCTTCCTTAAGAAATTCCAGGGTGTCCAGATACTGGGTGAAGATAACAAATCTCTCTTTTGCTTCCGAACGGGATAAATCGCTGATGGCCCGTACCAGCGTGTCGAAGCGCCTGTCTCTTCCATCCGGAACCAGGGATATCAGTTCCCGCACCTTCTCAATCTCGTTGGGGATGTCTGCTTCAGCAAAAACTCCGTCTTCCGCCTCCTCATCCGGATCAAGAGACCAGGTTGTGGTCTCATAATCCTCTTCCATTTTCTTTAGAATGCGCCGCCTCACTCTCTGCACATAAGCTTCCGCATCGCTGTTCATCTTCTTTTCAAGACCAAGGATCTTCGTTGCCAGATTCAGCATCTCATCCTGGATCCCCATGATCTCTTCGGCTACCGTGGCTCCGGCACGTCTCTTAGCCTCAAGCTGGATTTGCTTTCGAGTGAGGAGAACGAGCAGCCTCCGCCGCAGGGCCTGAAGAATGGCCCTTGGGCTCGACGACATGATCTTCTGAAATGTGGCCATTACAAAGCCGATGGCCCGTTGTTTGCTCGTTGTTTTTGCCTGATGAATGCCCGCCGCATCGTATCCCTCCCGCAGGTAATCGCTCAGTTTCTCATAGAAATTGCGCTCCCGGGGGGCCATGCTGAAAGCTTCGGTGAAAACCTGCCTCCGGCAAAAAATCGAATTCCCCTGGACATCGGTTACTTCCCTTTTGGTCCGCCGGATCATTACACGCGCAAGCAATCCCCTGTGGTTGGAAACATCATCCGAAGAGGCAAAGAGCTGGTCGTTCAAGAGCTGGATCAAAGACCAGAACTGGAAGGCATTTCCCTGGTGGGGAGTTGCGGTAAGAAAAAGGAAATCCCGCGTGTGGCCCCGCAAAGCTTCTGCCAGCTTATAGTTTAGCGTCACATTCGTTTTATTGCCAGTGCGGATCCGGGAAAGATGGTGGGCTTCGTCGATTACGATTAAATCCCAGGGAGGGGCGGAAAGAAGCCTCTGCACCCTTCTCGTAACCTTTAGGGTGTCAATGGAGGCGATAACTAAATGATGGGTTTCCCAGGTTGCCGAACCATGGTCCAAAAAATCCTGATTCAGGATTTCGAAGTGCAGTCTAAAGCCGTTGGCCAGCTCCTGCCTCCAGTTGCGCGTCAGGCCGGCAGGGGTAACGATCAGGATCCTTTCCGCCTCTCCCCGGGCGATCAACTCCCTGAACAGCATCCCGGTTTCAATGGTTTTTCCCAGCCCGACCTCGTCGGCGATAAGGAGGCGACGGTCGCGCATGGCCACCAGGTCGTGGACCAGAAGGATCTGATGGGGAAGAAGGTTTACCCGGCTGGAGCTGAGCTCACCGCCGTTGTTGGAATAGATAAATTCAAAGGCAATCTGCTTGAGCCGATAGAATTCGGGATCATCCAAATTTCCGGCTGCCAGCCTCTGCCATAGATCGGCGGTCGATTCCAAAAGTTCGAGGGGGATCGTTTCAAGTTTTCTCCCTTCCGGAGAATCAAAAGCCACATCCGCCTGATATACTCCGGCAAACTCGGCAATCCTTAAAACCTCGCCCGTACCCAATTCAGGTCTTGAAGGAACTCTGACCCGATCATAGAGTTTTAGAGAGCTATTTCCATTCGTTCCGTTCATGTTAGATTAAAACCCGTCATAAAATATTCGTTGCCGTTTTGATCAGATTGTTTTATGGGTGAACCGAAGATGGGCCTGAGGCTGACCCGCCGATTGCCCCCAGGATCAAACCAGAAATCATCGGCTCTTTTCAGGGATCTTCGAAAAACAATCTGGACCTGCCCGAGGTTCGCTTCCAGTTCATTGGCCCGGGAAGTCAGGATATTTCGGATTCCAAGGGAGACTTTCATAAAATTCTCGCCGGACCCTGCTTGGAGGAGAACTTCCTCCAGGCCCACCACGCAAAGCTTATTACCCCTGGAAAATGGAAATACCTCTTGGCGCAGCTCCCGTAGAAAATCCAGGAAGCCCATCCTCTTAGGATTCGGCGGAAATCCTTTTGGACGATAGGGCTGAAGCATCCGTTCTTCAATCAGGAGATAGTTTCCCATTTATTCTCCCATTTTTCTCACCCATGGTCGGGCTGAATACCATCCGCAGAGCTCCCTCTACTCGTTTCAAAAAGCGGCACTCCCTCCATGATGTTCAAAACCCTGTCAATATACTCTTTCCAGTCCTTTCTTCGCTCGCGGGCGAAGCGCAGGGCGGCCCTCAATTTCGGCCGCATGTGGGAAAACCTTTCCAGCCAGGGGGCAACGGATTCCCCAGACCAGGAAAGGCCGATGAAGAGGTGAATTAGATCGACGAGTGGAACATTATGAACGATGGGCCTGCTCATCTCATCAAATAAGGCCATCTGGGGCTTCTTCTGCGTAAATGACGGCTCGAGTTTTTCCTTTATGGAGTTCAGCCGTTCATCCGGCTGTTTTACCTTGAAATACCTTCCCCTTCCGGTCCTTCCCTTGATAATCAGACCCGCTTTCTTGAGGTCTTCCGCATTGACTTGCATGGCCCTCAGGGCTTTGCTGATTTCGTTGACGTTGATTTCCATTTTCGTCTCGAGAAGGACTCTGAGCCACGCATAGGAGATGGGATCCACGTCTTCTTCCAATTCGGGGGGCAGAGGTCTTTCCCGGGTCACCAGCTGGTCAACAATCGTGCCGATATCCTGGAGAGTCTCGTGAAGCCTGAATTCCTTTCCTTCATAATCAACCACTTTTCCGTAGTGGCGGCTGTAAAGCTCTAAACATTTACCGATGCAGATGAGACGCACATCATTGGCGTTCAGGGGTTCATTGCCATAACGGCCGTCTTCGATGGCCTTGAGCTCGGTTCTGGCCTTTTTCCTTACCTCCTGCCTAATCCCCGCCCAAGAACGTGTCTCTGGTTCAACCCGCCGTTTTCGGCAGACATGAATGAGATCGTAGGATATGTTTTCTTTATCCATCAAATGGAGGGAGGATTCGGATTCTCCATGGATAGGATAGACTGCGGAGATTTCAAAACCTGTATCGCACAAAGATTGCAAGAGGCCTTCCCAGACCAAGCCTTCTTCATCGGTATGGTGAAAAGTAAAGACCAACAGGCCATCATCCGGCAGCGACTCATGAATACGGGTAAAAGCCCCTTTTAAGCCATCGAAAAAATCCTGCCTGCTTTTTCCTCTGGTCCGGTTTTCAACAATTTCTTCGACTTTTGGAGTAAATTCAGGAGTAAAGTGTGGGTAGGTATTTTTTAGAACCAGTCTGAGCCAGACGTAGTAAAAATCCGAAAGTTCAGAATAATTGACATTGCCCACATAGGGGGGGTCGGTAACGCATAAAAAAGGCGAAATCTTGGGTTGGAATGAAGAACTATTTCTGCACTCAAGAGCCAGGGGAGAATTTTGCACTCTATCGACAATAATCTTTGACCGTTTCGAATCGGCCTTTGCTTCAATAAAGTCCCAACAGTTCTCTTTAAATGCCAATCCTTCCTGCAGCAAAGAAAGTTTAGACTCAAAAGACCCCATCGCAATCCTTGGAATGCCAAACACATTATTTTCGGTTATTGTCAACTTCGGCTGAAAATCGTGTCTGGCAAAAACGCCTTGAACTGTTTGGCCCCCAGCGGACTTTCGCTCAGCCATGTAGCGGCAAAATTGGTTATTCAGCTCCAGTGCACCTGAAAATGAACACAACAACATCTCCCGCAATCTCTGATCCGGCTCTTCCATGATCCCCGTTAGCAGCGTAGAAAGGGCCAGGAGCTGACGTGGGAAAAACATTTCGCGCCAGTATTGGTAGTGGTGCTTGATCATCTGATTGGTGTTATATCCGATTGGGATCTTGCTCGTGGGATATGGAAGGTTTCCTTTATTGTTTTCCCAAAGTGAACCTGCTTTTTGAAGCTTAGCCCTGTCCGCCGGAGTAAATCGCTTGAAGAATTTTCCGTTTTTGGGAAGAAGCAGATTTTTAGGGGTTCCTCTTAGCCCTCCCTTCGCCTGCTGCGAATTTTTATGATTCCCAATTATTGGCAAAGGAGTATCCCGATCTTCTTCATCGTCTGAATTCGTCGGGAGGTAAGCCAGGATAGCATAAGGTCGAACTGGAAGGCGCTGTTCTTTGGGAAGGCGCCTTATACTTTCGATGATCTTGTCAGCGTTCCCGCATTTGCAGAGAAACTTTCCCTTGGCAGGAACATTCCCTTTCCTGGGATCATAAACATGCTGGCAGGAAGGGCATTTTATTTCTCCTTCGGGAAGGGCTCCTCTCCATTGCCAGACCGCTTCGCACTCCGGGCATAACAGAACCGTCAGGGGCACCCTTTTTCTTTTTAGCTTCTTATCCTTTAACCTGGGCTGTCCAGCCTTGGAGCAATGGGGACAGACCACCTGGATCGATTCCTGCCTCCCATTTGATCTGGGGGTATAGCTCCAGTATTGAGTCGGCCTTCCTTCACCGGCGCTCCCCCGGGAAGCGTTTACCATCATTGTCGGATCGGCGATAAGGGAGGCGACAGCAATTTCCCAGTCATAGATTTTTATGCAATGCGGGCAGGTTACGTCAGGATGATATTGAACCGATGGAGCCTTGTGAGCAATGATGTAATCATCAAAGAGAGGGATCTCTCTTTTGCAATTTGGATCGGTGCAGATAGCGTGTTTTACCCAGAAGGTGTAAATCACGTCCGCTTCAATTCCCGGCTCCGCCTCGGTCCGGTAAAGACCCAGCAGAGTATCCCTGAGAGGCTGGCCCCTGTTCCATTCCACTGGCCGCTCCGCCAGGCGTTCGAAACCATCCTGAAGCTCTTTCAGGTCAACCGGCTCAACTTCGGTTTTGACGATGAACCAAGCAACCGGATTCAGATCGATTCCGATGACCTTACATCCCAGCCTGAGGGCTTCGACCACGGTCGTGCCGCCCCCCATGAACGGGTCGAGAATTGTTTTTCCCGAGGTATCGGGGTCGTTCGTATGATCTTTGTAAAACTCTGCCATCAGGTCAACGGGTTTCCCATCCGGCCCAAAGGCTGGTTTCAGCGCCCCTAAGAGTATGGCCCGGAAGACACATGAAGCCCGACGGGCGAACCATTTGTGCATCTGGTAAATGGGTTTGAAGGAATTTCGCTCAGGGACGGCGAGGCGGTTGATTTCCACGATGGGGAAACCGACTTCAATGGCGCGGGGGATGGTTTCTCCTGAATTCATAGATGGATATCCGAAGGCATGGCTATGGAGAGTTCGGTCGTTTTCCGAAAAACAGCATCGGCGGTGACCAGCACATCTGCCCCGATTCTCACGGCTGTGGCCAGGACCACCGAATCATTGGTAAGCAGGCCATACTTTTCCTGGTAATGGAAGGCACTTTCGAAGAAATCTTCGCTGGTACAAGGCTCGTATCCCAGGCCAAGATTCACCAAGGCCTTTATCTTGTCCCTGTAAAGGCCAAGGCTCTTGATCGCTTCCGGCTGTCTTGCCAGCTTCCGGGCGGCATTGAGACCTGAAACTTTCCCCAGCATTTCCGCTTCCGCCAGCATCAACCTGTGGGTGAGTTCATGCCATACTGTTTGGGGAAGAATGCAGGTCAGTTCTCCGGTAGAGCAGCGTCGCAAAAGACGCTGAGCCTGACGGGAAAAGCTCTGCTCTGCATACAGAAGTATGTTGGTATCAAGAACGCAAAGGCTTGCATTGGCAATATCATCAAGGTTCATAAGTTCCAGGCGTCCTCTTCCAGGATTTCCTTAAATTGATTCTTGCTGATGCGGATTGGCCGTTCACAAAAAAGCTGATAGGCCTTCTCCCGCTTTTTAGGATCGAGCGCTTTATCGCTCAGATAGGAGGCGAGGGCATCCTGGATCACGTCGCTTAGAGGTCTGCCTTCCTCCGCAGCCCGGCGTTTCGCATGCCGGATAATTTCTTCATCGAGTAGGGTTCCCACTTTCTTTTTCATGACAAACTCCATTCATTCCATGGGTCCGAGAAGGAGCCAAGGTGTCAAAACCTCCATCAGGCTTAAGCCTCCATGACGATAAAGAGACTGGGAAGGATTAGGGGCCTGCGGCTTATTGTGATAGCGGCCCTTTATGACCGCCAGGCGCTTCGCCTGATTTATAAAAAGCCCCGGTTCTTCACCTGGAAGAGGCTCTTCCGCAGGAAACTCCGCAAATCGTTTTCCTTTCAACGGCCGGTCCGATCTGTCCAGATTGCGGTCGCTCAGGCCCGGGCCGAAAAACACATAGCCATGGTCGCTGGTCACAAGAATAGAGCGTGAAGCAGGAAGGGCCTGTACAGTCCTTTGCCAGACCAGATCCATGTTGTCCCAGATCCCATCATAAAAATCGGCACTTGAGGCGGTGCTGTCCATAAACCTGAGGTCCGGAAAGCGGTGCCATACCAGCGTGGGTTCCGGCACATCATTGATATGCTGCGACTCATTTGGATTTTGAAAAAAATGGTAGCGGATGCCGTTTCCCTGTAAAATTCGATTCGATACCAGTTGTGAAGGTCCTAACAACGGAAGCCCAAAGCCCAGACATTCGCTTATAAAGTACTCAGTCGTGCTTGGTATTGCCGAGCAACCGACAGCGCACTCCAGAACCGGCCTATGGGATCTTTGGGCTAATTCCAGAAACTTGGGCAGCTCTCGCAGGGACGATCCATCAAGGACAACGACGCAGGCATTTTCATTGGATCTAAAAAAATCCGCAATCGTCTTTGCCGGTCTCTCAGCGGAAGTAAGCTCTCCGAAATAGGAATCGGCTGCGGCAGTTAACAATGACTCCATGTCATTAACCAGTCTTTCACCGGATTTAAGGTACTCCGATGGAACATCTTTGCATTGATGAAAACGATCAGCCGTCCATACTTCATCCATTAGCCATTTCTTTAGGCGCGGTAAACGAGGCTCAGGGCGGGTCCAAACATCCAGGTAAGACGGATTTATCATCATGATGACTCTTCCTCATCCAGAGATCCGTTTTTTTGGGGGATCTTGGAAGTAATCCGCATCTGGGCTCGATAATCTCCGTTTTCAAAATGAGGCAGGGATTCACAAAGACCTTCAACTTTGGCTTTATCCATCGGACCAGGAATAGAAAGGTCGATTTGCACTTCCAAATTGCCGCTTTCCGTTAGAGAACCGCGAATGGCGCTCGGGTAATCCGCCAGATTTGCTTTGTGATGGCGGGCAAAAATCCGGAATTGCACGGACTGAATTATCGGCCCTTCGATATCGGAAAGCTTCCCGGCAATTTCCTGTCGGAGATCCCCTTTGGTCCGGCAATTCAAGGTTCCTCTTTCCTCAATATTCTGGAATGGCGTTGGAATTTCCGGCTTTGAGACCGGTTCTACCGGCCTTGGCTGAAATACGGGAAGAGGGGTGTTAACTGGTTCGGGACTTGGCGCATGAGAAGAAGAGGGCCAGGGGGAAGCAAGGATTGCGCTGGGCAATTCCCCCGCTCCAAGGGTTACCCTCTCACCACAAGGATTCTGTCTGGTATGCTCCAGGCCAAGAATACGATTTCGATCTTCGACCAGCGCGACGATGGCTTCGGGAATTTCTGAAAAGGTTGTTGGAACCGGATAGCCCAGAGTGTTCCGATAAGTATGCTCCACCTGGGAAACGGTCTGGCCGAAAAAACGATGGAGGTTTTCTTTCAAATGTTCCTGGAACAAAGTCCGGGGATAGATCTGTTTGCGGATATGATCCATGATTCCTTGCTTATCCCACGCCTGGCCAAGAGATTCGAGGACAAAATCCGAGTCATCCGGGCGATCCGCCCACTCTTCAATCCGAACATACCAAAGTCCGGCAGCCTTTATAAAATCGCGGACGTTGGCCCTCTCTTTACCGGCAATGCTTTCATAGCGATTTCGCCTCTCCGCCGTGCTGGCGCTCGGCGCCAGAGTAGTGGCCGCCATGGATCTTTTCGCAGCGACAAGAATATCCTGATTGTTGAGATGATTCGCATTCTCTTCCTTTGGCTCCAGAAGAAGGATTTGATTCCGCAACTCAGCTCCGTGATAAAGGTCATGGCGTTCAAACGACGACAACCGGCGCGGGCTAAGAACAAAGCGCAGGGATGTCTTAGGCAGCTGATTAAGCGCGTTTCGGGTTGACTCCAAATCTGTAAAAACGACAGCCTGCAGCGGTTCTTTAAACAATTCCTGCTTCCAAATGGTCTTAACTTCTTCCCTGGCCCGCTCATCCCCGAGTCGGATGGCTTCGATTTCCACCTTGGCGTTCTCATTTTCTTCCAGATCAAAAAAGAAACGTCCCTCCCGTTCATGGAAATAGGAGCCGAAGGTTCGGAAAGCTTGGAGCGTGCTTTCAAATTGATTGGGGTCACACCCCGGATAGGCCACATGCCTTACTAAATCTTCCCGGGTCAATCCCTTAACTCCCGGAACAATGGAGGCAAGGAGGACCGCCGAAGCTAAGAGCTCGCTATAGGGTTGGGTCTGCAAATCCTGGAAGTTTCTCTGGGCGCAATTAATGAGACTTCCGGAAGGCTCAAGGTCCTGAAGTCTGTCAGCGCAAGCTCCATGAGTAAGTCGGCAATGCCCGGCAGTAATTAGATAGGAACTGGTAGTGGAGGCGTCCAGCATCGCGGCCAAAAGTCCAAGGGCTCCCCGAGTTCCTTGAAAACCGCCGCTTCCGCCTGTGCGTTCAAAAATCAGTTCTATTAATCCAGGCAGAAAAGGAAAAGCGTTCTTTATTCTGGACAAATATTCATCCGATGTGCTGATCCCTAATCGATTCCAGGTATTGATATACGATCGGATGAGAGCTTCAGATGCAGAGCGATCATAAGAATCAGCATTGACGAAGAGACGATGCCGGACGATAGCCGCCCGATCCTCCGGCCTCCGGAAGCGAAGCTCAATTCGAGGAACTCTTTTTAAGGTAGATCCCGGCTCACTGGTTCCATCATAAACCGCCGCAAAAATTGTCACCTGATTTGTGCGGTTGGCTTCCTCGGAGAGCATCTGCAGGAAACTCAGGTTCTGGCTCTTTTTAGCCGGGTCGGAAATATTGGAAATCCCCCTCTCCAGTTCATCGAAAACCAATATGAGATGCTTCTTATTGAGCACTGCTCTCAGTTCATCCAAAGAAGGTTGATGGGATGGATCCCACTTGACATTTAGCTCTTGCCCTAAGTCCGTCCATAGGGAATCAAAAGGTAAATATTGATCGGTGAATTTTTTTATGATGATGACCGGCTTAGCGGGAGGAGACCAGTCAAATCCTTGGATGGACATCCATTTTTTTGCCGGCTCCGGGCTGGCAAACAAATGATAAGCCGTGAGCAAGGCGTGCGATTTCCCAAAGCCTTTTACCGCTTCCGCCAGAAACAACCCATTCCCTTCCGCTTCTTTCGAAGCAAAGCGGCGGCTCAAGGCCTGGAGCATGGCCCGAAGATCTTCCGAAGGATAAGTCAGGTTAAGAAACAATCCCGGGTCGCGCTCAATGCACTTCGAAGAACCTGACCTTAATCTTTCCAGGTCAATGATTCCATCCACTTGCTTTGCTGAGCGGTATCTTTTCTTTAACATGTTTCAGGAATAAACTACTTTTCTTGATATGTCAAGAAATATATTTATGTAAAATTAAATTTTTATTTTCCTGGTTGGTAATTTTATCCCTTTTTCCTAAAAATGAGCAAAAATAGTCGATTCTTATCTCATTAAGGGGATTGGGTTCGTTTCCTTTGATAATTTGATCCAGGTAGTCGATGAACTCGTAAAAAATATGAAAAGACGTTTTTCTGTTATTCCGCGAAGGCCGGAATCCAGTTCTTTAAAATTGTTACAAATTTTCTGGACTCCGGTTTCCACCGGAGTGACGACTTTTTACGAGGCCATCAACCTGAAATCTATGAAATTTTTATCTGAGGGAAAACCCACGTTATGATTGGAATATACAAAATTAGACATAGTGAGTCAAGGTGAATGCCAAATTTGAAAGAAGGGGCCGGCACCCTTGCAGGCGCCGGCATTTCATTGGAGGCATTGAGCGGATTTCGGATTCATCAAGAGCCCAGAGTTTGAACCCTGGAGCCTTTTACCCCTTGAATCCTGTTTTTATTATTCAATCCCGGCCAGGCGTTTGGCGCAGTTTTTCTTGTAGTTCAAATCGGATTCCCGCATGATGGTGACCCGGTGGGCGGCCGGGGATCCGCCTCCGTGCAGATCGGAAATAGTGTCGGCGCTCTCCATGGCCAGCTTTTCTACCAGACGCAGCATCTTTACTCGATCTTCCACAGGGATTCCTGCTGCGCCTTGCAGGTACTTCTTCAATAACCCTCCGATCTCGGGGTTCTGGAAATCCCGGTCCGAGGGCAAGTCAGCCACATATCCACCGGTAATGTCGATCAGCAGGCGGATAGATTCGGCCATATCTCTTCCTTCATGAATCTTGGAAGCATTGGCCAGGACTGAATTGATGAAGTAGGTCCCTGAAGGCTCTTTCTTCCCTTCATAGGAGGCGGCCAAGCTACAGCCATACAGGGTTTCCGCTTTATGGATCATATCCACGATCTTTTCCCGCAGATGGGTTACCTTCGCCGATCCATTATAATCCATCATCAGGAGAGCCGCTCCGGTCATCACATCGATTTTCCCCGATTTGCAGCCTCCATGAGATTGCCGATGGAAGGCGGAGAACCGGTTGACCAGTTCTCCCGAGAAATCGACTTCTCCGCACATGAACACCCGCTCCCAGGGGACGAAGACGTCGTTATAAATTACGGTGGGGCAGTATTTGCTATACCGGATATTCCCGCAGTCTACCCCTTCGAGCTCACGGGTATCCAGCGAATTTCTCCCTACTACATGAATCACCCCTTGGGTGTCCGACGGAATGGCCAAAGCCACAGCATACTCTTCATCTCCTTTACCCAGGGCTCTCGTGGGAAGCACGATCAATTCGTGGGAACTTAAGGACCCGGTCTGGTGGCCCTTTGCTCCCCGGACGACGATCCCCTTTTTTTGCTTATCCACGACCCGAAGGTAGAGGTCTTTGTCCGGTTGTTCATGGGGGTTTAGACTGCGATCCCCTTTCACATCGGTTACGCTGGCATTGGCAGTAAAATCATTCTTTTGCATGTACTGCAGGAACTCAAGAAAGCGGTCATAATAATGGGTACCATATTTCTGGTCGAGGTCAAAAGTGACGATGGAAAGGGCACTCAGGCAATCCAGGCCCGTGCAGCGCTGGTGGCAAGTTCCCACGTAGGCCCCCAGGATGCGGTTAATCTTCACCCGGGCCACCAAATCTTCTATGGACTGCGGCGGCAGGGTAAACCGGTTTATCCGCTCTCCGGTGAAGGGGGATATCGTCGTCAATAAATCCCGGTATTTTTCCAAGTTGGCCAGTTCATAAGTAGCGCCGGTGGAGTTGATCCCCCCCCGAATCCTCGGGTTATCCACCACATTTTCAACTCTCGCGCCGAACATGTAGGCAGTGGGTTTCAATTTTCTCAAACTCTCTAAGTATTCCGGAAATGTCTTGATAGCCATATTATTTATGTCTCCTTTCTAAAATTCATTTGGACACAGATATTCGCTGAAACTACGGAAACTGATTCAAGGAAGTGTCTAAAATGCGCTTATGTTTTTTAATTCTGTTTTTTGATTTATCCTGCAAATCTGCGTTTATCTGCGTCCTAAAAATTGTTTTAAACTTTAAACTCCAGCCCCCGGCGGAAAGCGTTGAGGTTCAGGGTCTTGGCTTTGGGGGGCACACTGGCTCCAATCGCTTTCTCCATGGCTCGAACCGAGAGGATGCCGGTTTTTTTGATCAGCGCCCCCAGAATGATCAGGTTGGCCACTACGATATTGCCCTCTTGTTCGGCCATGCTGGTTGCAGGAATTTTCAGGACCTGATAATCGCCGGGTTTGATCTCCTGTACCAGGTCAGAATCGATCGCCAGTATTCCTTTGGGCTTAATTTTATGCAGATGTCTACTCACCGCATCTTCAGCCAGAGCGATCAGGATGTCCGGCCTCCGAACCTGGGGATCCGTTATAGAATCACCGGAGAGGATCACCTCGGCTTTGGCCATTCCGCCTCTTTGCTCGGAACTATAGGCCTGCGTCTGCACCGCTTTTTTATTATCAAAAAGAGTGGCGGCGGTCCCCAGGAGAATTCCCGCCAGGATCACCCCTTGGCCGCCCACCCCCCCGATAAGGATCTCCGTTCGCTTCATTTTTTCACTCCTGAGGCTCTGGCCTTCATCTTCATGATCTCTTCGACCATTTCGGGCTTTTCCGTATTCACCAGCTCCCCGACCACAATTCTTCCCGGCAGCTCCTCCGCGGATAGTTTGGCCGCTTCCTTCACGGAGATGGCTTTCTCTTTATACTCCCGCAGCATTTGTACCGAACTGCCCGAGCCCGTCTTCTTTCCAAATTGAACCGGGCACTGGGTGATGACTTCCAGGAAAGAGAAGCCTTTCTTCCGGATCGCTTTCTTGAGCGTGGTGGTGATCTGCCTGGGGTGGTAGGTAGTCCACCGCGAAACAAAAGAAGCCCCGGCCGCCATCACCAGATTGGCAATGTCGAAGGGGTTTTCAAAAGTACCATAGGGTGTCGTTGTCGTTTTCAGCCCCATGGGCGTAGTGGGGGCGGCTTGTCCTCCGGTCATGCCATAAATGCTGTTATTGAGGCAAACTACGATCATCTCTACATTGCGCCGGGCATTATGGATGAGGTGGTTGCCACCGATGGCTGCCAGGTCCCCATCGCCGCTGATCACCATGACTTTCTTTTCCGGCAGTCCCATCTTGATGCCCAAACCAAAAGCGATGGGCCGGCCGTGGGTCGTGTGCAGAACATCGGCGTTGAAAAAGGGGCTGGGAATCCAGGCCGAGCAGCCGATCCCGGATACAAAAATAAAATCATCCAAGTCCATGGATAATTCGTCAATGGCCCGGAGGATGGCCTGAGCAACGATGCCATTGCCACATCCAGGACAATTGGTGGTCGAAGTGACCGAAGGGCGGATAAACCGATGCAGGGGGTGAATCAATTCACTCATGGAATTACCTCGCGGATCTTTTTCAGGATATTTTCCGGATCATGAATTTCCCCCAGGACACGGGGCGGCAGGAAATAAACCTCGGCGTAATGGGCCGCGGCTGCTTTGATATAAGGATAGAGCTGACCCAGGTTGTTTTCCAGAACAATTACCTTTTTGGCGTTCTTCGCCATGGATTCGATCTCTTCTTCCGGAAAGGGCCAGGCGGTGATTATCCGCAGGGTTCCCACCGGCAGCCCTTCCTCCTGCGCCCGCATAGCCGCCATCGCAGCGGCCCGGGAGACGGCTCCATAGGAGACCAAAACGACTTCTGCGTCTTGATAATTCTTTTCAACCCGAATGATTTCATGCTGGTGCTTTAGAATCTTGTTACTCAGCATCCGGACAAAGTGGTCCAAGGCAGAAAGATCGCTTAGATTGCGTTTCCCGTATTCATCATGGCAGGAGCTGGTTACATGAGCCTTAAATCCCCTTCCGAAGATCGGCATGGGGGCCACATCTTCGTCGAGAAATCCTTTAATTTTTCGAGGATCAGCCCCGGGTTCCGGAATTTTCCGGTATACGGCCTCGATCCGGTCCGGATCCGGGATGACCACCTCCTCTCGCATATGCCCTACGAAAGCATCGGAGAGGATGAAAACCGGCGTGCGGTACTTTTCGGCATAGTTGAAAGCCAACACCGTATGGTCGAACATCTCCTGCGGGGAGGAAGGGCAGAGGGCGATGATCTCATAATCTCCATGGGAGCCGCGTTTGGCTTGGACCATGTCCCCGGCTACCCCTGCCGTAGGCATTCCCGTTGTTGGAGCCCCTCTCTGTACGTTGACAATGACACAGGGAGTTTCCACCCCCACGGCAAAACCAATATTTTCCAGCATCAGGCTGATGCCCGGGCCAGAAGTAGCCGTCATAACCTTCTTGCCTGTCCAGGAGGCCCCGATGATGGCGGCTATGGAGCTAATTTCGTCTTCCATCTGCAGAAACACTCCCCCCACCTGAGGAAGCCTCTCGGCCAGGCGGTTGGCGATCTCCGTGGCGGGCGTTATCGGGTAACCGGCGGCCAATTCGCAACCGGCAGCAATGGCCCCCTCCGCGCAGGCTGTGTTACCCAGCATGAAATATTTTCCGGTCTGCACCCTTTTCCCCTTCACTTTTTCACCCCTTTCCCCGCTTTTCTATGCTCAACCGCAATCGCCAGATCCGGGCAATAAATCATACAGTTCTGGCATTGAGTGCACGCCTCTCGTTGAGTGACCTGTGGGGGCCGGTATCCTTTGCGGTTCAAACTTTTGGAGGGAGAAAAAAGTTTTTTGGGACAGACTTCCCTGCAGATGCCGCACTCCTCTACCCCCTTGCAAAGCTCTCGATAAATACGGATCTCAGGCAAGGTCTCTCTCCTTTGATTTCCCCAGCTGGCCTATGGTTCCTTTCAGCTGGGCCAGATAACCTTTTTTGGAATAGGTCAAATGCTTGGCAATCAGCTTTTCCAGCTGGGATGCATTTTTCGCTTCGATAGCGCCGATAATCTGGCGATGCTCCTGGATCGATTGTTCGATACGATCGGGCAAAGACCAGGCATTGTAACCGACGATATGAGCTTTAGTCTTTAGATAGTTAATCATGTCAAACAAGTATTGGTTCCGGCAGATTTTGAAAATGGCTCGATGAAATTCCGAATCTTTTTCAATCATTTGATCCGTCTTGCGGCGCAGGTGGCTTTCGACTCCCTTGGAAAGCTGCTTTAAGCTTTTAATCTCATCCGGACGGATATTCTTAATCACCAGCCGGGCCGCCAGCTTCTCAATGGCCACCCTAACAAAATATATTTCTTCAACCTCCTCCACGGTCAGGTCAGCCACCATCGCCCCCCGGTAGGGCATGGTCCGGACAAGTCCTTTGGCCTCCAGCTTTTTCAGCGCCTCCCGGATCACGGTACGGCTGCCCCCCAGCCGGGAAATCAGATCCATCTCTACGAGGCGCTCGCGGGGCTTGAGCTGGCCGGAGAGAATCGCTCCCTCCAGTTCCCTGGCAACCTTCATAGAAATAATGCTTGACATAGATGCGCAGATTCTAAAATTTGCGGGTTAGAAATTCCAATTTCTTAATACAATATGGTATACAATCCATCCACTTCATGTCAATCTTTTTTTATCTTTATTTCTCTTTCACTTTTAGGGAGTAACCCTAACCCTGAATAAAACGCCTAATTGAACCCTAAGGAACAGGGCTGCTGATTGGGGGGAGAATCTTTGAGACCAAGGGAGGTGATGGAAACAACCTGGAGGGAAAAGACGCCGCCTTCAAAACTTAGCGGGGGAGAGGACCGGCCGGAGTGCTATGCCCCAATCGAAAATTTTCTCTAACATGCGCACACCGGCGGAGATTTTTTTGGGACAAATTATTAATATCTCCTCGATTCGCGGCATCGATCACTGTGGGCGAGAAGGCATTATGGATTATAGCGCTGCCAAGGCAATTTTGTTCCTGGCCTCGGATGACGCCAATTTCTTTACCGGACAACTGCTCTTGGTGGATGGGGGCTTCAGCCTAAAATAGAGCCTCTTTCAATGAGAAAAGGAAAGAAGAAATTGAGGAGACGGGAAAATTGGCGCGCGTGATCCTGGAAGACATCTGCATCAGGAAGGTAGGGGAAAATAACAATTGACATCATCGTTCAAAAAATTGTAGGATTGCTTATCCAAGGCGTAAAGAGTTTAGGGTTGGGATAAAAAAGCCGCGAAGCTCTTGAAAGCTTTCGCGGCTTTTTTATGGGGATCGATCCGGGCCCTTTCCTGTGCATTCTGCAGCATTACGGAAAATTTTCAGTTCAACCTATCCTCATTGGATGAGGGGTGGGGAAGGAAAAACCAAGGGAGGTTGATATGAATAAGAACCTATACGTGGGAAATCTGTCTATTGAAGTCACGGAAGAAGACCTGAAAGCCAATTTTTCCGAAGTAGGAAAGGTCGTATCCGTTACCCTCATCAAGGATAAGTACACCGGGCTGAATAGAGGGTTCGGGTTTGTAGAGATGGAAACTGAAAAGGAAGCTCAAGATGCCATTCAAAAATTCAATGGCGGCAGCCTTCTTGGAAACACCATCACCGTCAATGAAGCCCGTCCCAAAAAGGATCAGGGAGGCCCGAGACGCGACAGCAACCGCGGTGGCGGGGGCGGCGGGTTCAGGGGAAGCCGGGGCGGAGGCGGTCGGCGATATTAAACCGGTTGCGTACTGCCAATCGCAGAATGAACGTGGGAGATGCTCAATAACAAGATGAAAATACTGGAACGTTTTTTCAACAACAAACAAACCGAAAGAAAAAAAGAAGATCTGGGTCGCAATGAGTCCTGCTGGTGCGGCAGCGGAAAGAAATATAAGCGCTGTCATTTGGAAACAGATGCGCATAAAAGTCGGATGAAAAGCAACGCGGGGCGAAGAGGGATATAGAGTCTGCTCGGTCCTCCCCTTTTGTTTTCCGTCGTTATCTTAATCTTATTCCTTTTTCGGTTACCTCCCTTAAATGAGTTTCATACGACCCCTCACCTATAACATCCCTTCCGGTATGATCTTCAGAGACAGAAACGTTTTAACGCCGGGCTGATCTGGATATTGGGGATCGCCCCGGCAAGGTTTTTCTTTGTTTTTTGAACTTTGAATACGGCTTCCAATTTCCTTGGGAAAAATAAGATTGAAAAGTTGCCATACTCTGTTATAAAATCTTTTTGAACGTAAAAGAAAGGAGTGCCCTATGCCCAAAATTCTTCTCATTCAGGGAAGCAACATGAATCTGCTGGGGATTCGGCAGCCGGAGATTTACGGGACGACCACAGCAGCAGAATTGGACAAAATGATGCAGGACTATGCCAAAGCCAAAAAGTTCGACCTGGAAATTTTCTATACGAACTCCGAAGGCGAGTGCATTGACCGCATTATCAAAGCTTACCATGACAAGATTGATGTCCTGGTGATGAACCCGGGAGGGTTTACTTACGCCAGCCACGCCATCCGGGACACAATCAAAGGGGTTAAAATTCTTTACGTGGAAATTCATTTATCCAATCATTATGAAAGGGGCATTCATTCCGTGATCGCTCCTGCGGCCCAAGGTGTGATCATGGGATTGGGAATTCAGGTTTACTTCATGGGCCTGGATGCCGCTCTATACCTGGCCGAAAAAAGATAAAATATATAATGGCATCGAAAAAATTCAAGGGGTTGACGAACCGGAAGAACCTTTTGAAAGGAACTATCCGGGTACATTTATCTGAATACGATGAGCCCTGATAATCTGAACTTTGTTAACATTTTCCTGACCGTCCAGATTCAGGATCATGCTGGACATTACAGCCAGCCAACCGTCTTCCCTCTCTCCTTTCATCTTAAACTCAATCAATGTAAATCCTTTTTCTTTTTTTCGAACTCTCTTTAATCTCTCAAACATATCCATTCTAATGAAATCTTAATTCTTTGGATTTTGGCCAGCGCAGCGAGCTTTCGGCCGGGCCTTCAGGCCATCGTTTATTTTTTTGACCAATTGACGCCTCCGGCAGCAAAAAGAAAGAAAAGGGATTCTTTTTCTTTATGGGGGGCAACGAACCTGCCAAGCAGCATTCGTTTTTATTTTACTTTTCAAGATTTACCCCAAGGGTGACGATGTCAATCCTGGCCATTCCCTTGGTTCTGAATGAATCAATCATCGGCTTTTTTGGCTTCCACTCGGAGCGGGCTGAAAAATTCTGGAGAGAAGATGACATTAATCTGTTCAAAATGGTGGCCGAGCTTTTTGCCAACGTAATCGTACGCCAGCGGGGAGAAGAGGCATTGCAGAAAATTCAAGAGTCATTTCAGTGGCTGGCGCAAGAGAATTTTACTATTGCCGAAATTGGGCAAATCCTCAGTTCGACCTTAGATATCGAAGAGGTTTATGGAAGCTTTGCCGAAGAAGTGCGTAATATAATCCCTTTTGACCGCCTGGCGATCACCACCATCAACCCCGAAACCGATACCTTTACCCTTTCCTACGTCGCGGGACCCCAATTGGAAGAACGCAGATTAGGAGATATTATCCCTTTGGCCGGAACGGGTCTTGAAGAAGTCTTGAAGACCAGATCCAGCTTGCTCATTGGTAAAAAAAATCGGGAGATGGTCATCAGGCGATGTCCAGGACTTCTTTCCACCTTTAGCGCTGGATATCAATCTTGCATGTTAATACCTTTGATCTCAAAAAATGAAGTAATCGGCGGTTTAAATTTTCAGTCTACCAAGCCGGATGTCTACACAGAGGCAGATATGAAACTTGCCGAAAGGGTCGGTGCGCAGATTGCCGGTGCTAATTTCCCCTATTGTGAAGGAGACCCTGAAGCTTCTCAGGGCATCTTTGCCCTCTACTATTGAGGTCCGGCAAAACATGGAAAGTGAAACGGGGATTATTGACGCGAATCTCACCCAAATCCACCAGGTGGTGATGAATCTTTGCACCAATGCCGCTCATGCCATGAAGGAAAATGGGGGTGTGCTGGAAGTAAGCCTTGCCAATGCGGAAATGGATATAGACACCACTGCCCAGCACCCAGATATCCATCCGGGACCCTACCTGCGGTTGACGGTAAGCGATACAGGTATCGGGATAGCTCCTGTTTTATTAGAGAGGATTTTTGATCCATATTTCACCACTAAAAAGGTTGGCGAAGGAACCGGGTTGGAGTTAGCCGTAGTTCATGGAATCGTCAAAAACCATGGGGGCATTGTCAAGGTTTACAGCGAGCCGGGAAAAGGCACCACTTTCCATGTATACTTTCCCCGCATTGATGGGTTCCAAGAAATCACGGAAACCCAGAAAGTTGAACTCCTCCCAGTGGGCGGCCACGAGCGGGTCCTTTTAGTCGATGACGAACAGGCTCTGGTGGATCTGGGGAAAAAGATGTTGAAGCACCTCGGATACGAAGTGGCTGTCAGAACGAGCAGTATCGAAGCGTTGGAACTATTCCGCAACCGTCCGGACCGATTTGATTTGGTCATTATGGATTTCACCATGCCGAATATGACGGGTGATAAGTTGGCCCAGGAGATGATGCGCCTCAGCCCCGGTCTTCCGGTGATTCTTTGCACGGGGGTTAGTGAACGGATTTCCGAAATGAAGGCCAAAGCTTTGGGGATTCAAGAGTTCGTCATGAAGCCTTTTGACTTGAATGACCTGGCCCGAACCATCCGCCGCGCCCTGGATCATAACATAAAAAGAGTTCTGACCCGGAACCTTCAATTCCTTTAAATTTCTGATAGGTAGTAGGGGAATAATGAAAGGGGTCAGCCCGGAAATTCATGCCAGAGGTTCCTACCAGTCGATTTTTAACCCACCGTGTTTCTTGATGTGTTCCACGAGTCCGCCATCGCCTATGATATTGCGCATTACGGGAGGCAAGGGGGGCGCTATCATTTCAACACCGGTGGTGAGGTCGTTTACCTGGCCCGTTGCCAGATTGAGTTCCAGCTCATCCCCTTCCCGAATCTGGCCTGTATCTATGATGAGGGCAGGCAAGCCGGCATTGATGACGTTGCGGAAGAATATCCGGGCATAGCTCTTGGCCAGCACGGCTCCAACGCCGTTGAGTTTGAGGATGATCGTCGCATGCTCCCGGCTGGAGCCGAGGCCAAAATTCTGACCACCGACCACAATATCTCCCGGCTTTACGCTGGCAGCAAATTCTGGCCTGACGTCGGCAAAACAGTGCTTAGCCAACTCCGGTAAATTGCTCCGCAGATGAAAGAATCTTCCAGGCGTAATGTGGTCGGTGGTGATTCCATCCCCCAATTTCCACGCCTTTCCTCTTATTTTCATGATTGAACCTCGCTGGTCTGCAATTAAAGAAATTCTCGCGGGTCACATAGTTGGCCGGCAATCGCCGTGGCGGCGGCGGTTGCGGGCGAAGCCAGGTAGATAAAGCCCTCGGGGTTTCCCATGCGCCCCTCAAAGTTCCTGTTTTGCGTTCCCACGCAGATTTCCCCGTCAGCCAGCACCCCTTCATGCACGCCTACGCAAGGCCCACAGCCCGGGCCGACCACGATGCCGCCCGCTTCAACCAGGGCTTGGAGGGTTCCGTCCCGCAAGGCGTCCAGATAAACTTTTCGCGAGCTGAGGGCTACGATGAGTCTGGTCTCCGGATGGACCCGGCGGCCTTTTAGGATTTGAGCAGCGGACTGAAGGTCTTCAAGCCGGCCATTGGTACAGGTGCCGATTAAGACTTGCTGCACCTTCACCTCTCCCACTTCGCGGATCGGCTTTACATTATCTACGAAATGGGGGCAGGCGACGACGGGTTCTATCCTGGAGAGGTCAAAATCAAACCTGCTTTCGTAAGTGGCATCGGGATCGGGTGCCAGCTCCTGGTAATCTTTTTCCCTGCCGTGCTCCTGGAGAAAAAGCTTAGTCTGTTCGTCCGCAGGGAACAATCCTGCTTTGGCGCCGCACTCCACGGCCATATTGGCGATGGTAGCCCGGGCCGCTACACTTAAATTTTTCGTACCGGGGCCTAAAAATTCCAGGGCCTTGTAAGTTGCACCGTTGGCCCCGATCATTCCAATAAAATAAAGGATGAAGTCTTTCGTGTAAACCCCTTTGGCCAGGTTGCCTTTAAGGACGACCTGGAACGATTCAGGCACCCGCATCCAGGTATGTCCGAAGGCCATAGCCACCGCGACATCGGTGGAGCCCATTCCTGTGGCAAAGGCGCCGAGAGCGCCCTGGGTGCAGCTGTGGGAATCCGCCCCCACGATCACATCCCCCGGCTTCGCATATTTCTCGCTGACGACATTATGCAAGATGCCTCCCCCGAGATCCGAAAGGATTGCGCCGGTCCGCTTGCAGAATGCCCGCAGAAGCTTGTGGTCATTCGCATGCTCGAGCCGGGGACTGGGGGAAGCGTGATCCAGAAAAATAGCGCTGCGTGCCGGATCCTTTATTTTTTCAATTCCCATCGCTTTCATCTGTTGAACGGTAAGCGGACCGGTGCCGTCGTGAACATAAACAAAATCTACGGCGGGGATGATAAATTCTCCCGCTTGCACATCGTTGCCCGCACGGGAGCCCAGTATTTTTTCCGCCAGCGTCTTACCCATCAACCTTCTCCCTTAAGGATCAATTCTTAACCAATGGCGACCCCTGCAATCGCCCCCCGGGCCGAATTCTTCGGGATGACGGATCCACATTCCCCCATCCGCGTAACCCTGTTTCGGTATGAACCTGAATCACCAACGACCTTTGCTGAGTCCTTTATTTATCCTTGCCCCTTCGGTGTTGGCGAATAAAGTCCAGAATCATAGGATAGAACATCACCAAAACAGCAACTACCAAGAGAGTCAAAGATATAGGTCGGGTTAAGAAGATGGTAAAACTTCCGTCAGAAATAATCAAGGAGCGTCGGCAGTGCTCCTCAAACATCCTACCCAGCACCAATGCCAGAATCATGGGAGCTAGAGGAAAATCTAATTTTTTTAATAGAAAACCCATGATTCCGAAGACAAACATAATATAGAGATCAAATATGTTATTATTGAAAGCGTAAACGCCCACCAGGGAGATCTCCAGCACTAATATCGCAATAATAGGATAAGAAAACCGAAGAACTTGGACGAAGATGCCGATAAGGGGGAAATTGAGAATCAATAACATAGCATTACCCAAGTACATACTCGCAATGAGCCCCCAGACAAAGGTAGGATGTTCTTTAAAAAGTAACGGCCCAGGCTGAAGACCGAGTATCATTAGGGCTCCCAACATTACCGCTGTTACATTCGATCCGGGGATACCCAGGGTTAGAAGGGGAACCATAGCTCCCCCGGTTGCGGCATTATTGGCGGCCTCAGGCCCAGCCACCGCCTCCATGACCCCCGTTCCAAACTTTTCAGGATACTTGGAAACTCTTTTTTCCGTTGCATAAGAGATGAAAGATGCAATGGTGGCCCCGGCGCCGGGAAGCACCCCTGTTGCAAAACCAATGAAGGTTGCTCGGATGATTGGCCAGAACGAAACCTTGAGATCATTAAGGGACGGAAGGAGATTGGTCCATTTCCCGTAGGAGATCCTCTTGTCGAATTTAGACTTCGTTACAATATTATCGAGGACTTCCGCAAAGGCGAAAACCCCGATAGCGACGACTAAAAAGTCGATGCCGTCAAGAAGGTAAATGGAGCCAAAATGGAACCGGGGCGTTCCGGTGATGACGTCAGAACCCACGGTGGCGAGGATAATGCCCAATAGTGCTGAAATGCCTCCCTTTAAGGCATCCCCGGTGGATAATACAGCGACCGCCGCAAATCCCATGACCATAAGGGAAAAATACTCTGGAGCTCCGAAACTGAGGGCAAAACCGGCCAGCAATGGGGCAAAGAAGGTCAAAAAAATAATGCTTATAGTTCCGGCTACAAAAGATGCAATAGCGCTGATACCCAAGGCGGGGCCAGCCCTTCCCTTGAGGGCCAGTTCATACCCATCAATGGCGGTCATCACTGACGAGGACTCTCCGGGAACCTTAAGGAGAATCGAGGTAATAGAGCCGCCGTACATGGCTCCGTAATAAATGCCAGCCAGAAGAATGATGGCTGATACAGGTTCCACGCCGAATATCAAAGGGATAAGGATGGCCACAGCGCTTACCGGTCCAAATCCAGGGAGCACACCGACGATGTTCCCCACCGTGACACCAACGAAACAATACCAGAGATTTTTCAGCGTTAAAGCAATTGAAAAACCTTGAAGCAGAGAGTCGCCGGCCTCAAAAAGCATAATAATCTATCCTCCTTACCCAAGACCAAGAGCCGAAAGGATTTTCCAGGAGAGACCTTTGGGCAAAGGAACATCCAGAAGATTGTAGAAGGACACTTGCAGAATGAGGGTGAAGGCGGCGCTGCCAAAAATGGAAGTCGGCCATTTCATTTTAAAAAGGAATCTAAGGGTGATAAGACCAAAGCAAAAGGTGGATAGAATAAATCCCAACCACTTGATCGTAACGATAAAACCCAGATAAAAGAGGAGACATATTACTAAGGATTTTATGTCTCCAGCCCAAAACTTTTCTCCCTGAGGAGCCTTCTTCCATGATCTGAGCAAATAGAGAGCGGAGAGGAGAAGAAGGGTAAGGCCTAGAATAAAGGGGAGCATCCCCGACCCGGGAACCCTTTTGACAAACCCAATAGGAAATTCCGTAGACAGATAAGTATAAAAACCGGCAAAACCCAGCATCAGGACGCCACAAACTATTTCTCCTCTCCGCATGGTTTTTCCCTCGCTCCGACAAAAAAAATTTCAGTTATTACCGAAGTCCCAGTTCTTTCTGTATCTTTTTGTTTTCCTCCACGATTTCTCCAAAGAGTTTGGTGAAGTCCTCACTGCTCATATATCCTGGCAGCAGAGAGTTCTTCTTCGTATATTCCTTAAACTCAGGGGTCTCCATGGCCTTTTTGAAGGCATCTTGAAGTATTTTAATCACATCATCGGGCACCCCCTTTTTTGTCGCGACTCCCCTGAAGTGGTAGTCCTCAAGATCAACTCCCAGCTCTTTGTAAGTTAGGGCCTCTGGAAAGGCTCCAATACGGTTTCCCGCCGATATGGCCAAGGGAATCAATTTACCCGCTTGAACGTGCTTAATGATTGTTGCAGGATTAGTATGGACGACTGGCACATGACCCCCCAGGGTCGCCGTGACAGCGGCAGCACCTCCAGGATAGGGAACCCAGGTGATCTCAATACCCGCTTCCTTGGCGAACTTGATGGCCATGATATGGTGGGTGGAAGCGCTCCCAAAACCACCTACCTTAACCTTCCCTGGATTTTTCTTGGCATAATCAATCATCTCCTTGGCGGTTCTAAAAGGGGCAGAAGGATGGGCCGCAAGCACAAAGGAATCGGTCTGGATCCTGATAATGTAGGTTAACGCTTCCCAGGTAAAGTCTTTGATCTTTCCACTGGCGAAGAGGTCGGCGTTACTCCTCGTCATGGCGTAGACTGTGTACCCATCAGCCTTCTGGCCTAAGAGGTAAGCCATGGCTACCGCCCCTGACCCGCCGGTCTTGGTCTCCACCACAACCGGCACTCCCAGAATTTTACTGGCCGGTTCGGCTAACTGTCTCGCCATAAGATCCACAGGTGATCCAGGAGAGGAGTGGCAAAGGATCGTGATGTTTCTCTTGGGAAAATCCGCTGCTTGGCCTGCTGCCAGAAAAATAGTTCCTAAGAGATACACAGCCATTGCTACCGGTACTAATCCTTTTAATAATACTTTCATCTTACACCTCCTTGGGCAGGTTATTTGCAACCTCTTTTCCAGCTATTCCACCTTATCCCCTCCTCTTTTTCATAAGAGGAGCTTCCTACCACCTCCTTTGCTAATTGAAAGGGATTCAATCTGTGGCCTATATCTTTCTAATTATGTGCCTTTTCTATACCCCTTTCTTGTTTTGTGTTTTTATCTCCCAGAGTCTTTCCCCTTCTGTTGTTATTGCCCGTATCTGAAAAACGGCGGAATGTACTAACCAGGCCATCAGGTCTTAGGCTCATGGAAATAAGAATATTCAATATTCCGGTGTAATTTACGCCTCATGGCGTCGAGCGCAATGATCTCTTTGTCAGTGATATTTTCAAGGTTGATATCCGGGCCAAAGGTCTGAATCATCCAGGCTGCCAGTTCGGGCCACTGCCCAGGGCCCGCCTCAAAAATCAGATGTTCCTTCCCCACTTCCTGTAACACATCTGTAAAAAATGTTGGATCCTCTTCTTTGAGTTTAACCAGGTCGCTGTTTTCAATAACCACCTTCTTGGCCCCTGCTTGCAGATCCCGCAGGCTGGATGCGATCACTTCCTTGCGCTCCAAGGGAGCATCCGGGAATTTCCGTCCTAATTCGGTTAAAACCTCCAGCCCCATGTCTTGCGCCAGACGGATGAACGCCTCCCGCTGAGAGGAAGGCAGCGGCTGGGAAAGCATGTCTTCGCTGATCTCTACGGCCTGAAACCCGAGCTGGCCGACCCTTTGGAAAAATTCTTGCACTTTTCCCTGGACAGCAGCCACCTCAAAAGCAATTCCCCCCGGAAAACTTTTGATTCCAAAATCACTGTAAATGCCGATTTTCTCTTCAATCAATTCCCGGGGATAACCGTTCAGGTAACCCGGATGGTCGGTGAATTTAGCATAGTCTACTATATCGCTGGCGATCGTAAGAAAATCCCGTTGATAACCAGGTGGCAAACCAGGATCCGACATGACCGTCACCCATAAGCGCCTGGGTTTGGGGGGCCGGAAGGGAATGGGCAGAAAAGGAAAGCCAAATTCTTTTGAACTCATGAGTTCCTCCTGAAGATATGCGTAAATCCTTGCGTTGGCTTCTCTTGCGCATTAACTCTAAACCAAAGATGAAGAGCCGGATAAAAAATTTTACCCCCCAAAGGCTGAAGCCATCCGCTCCAAGGCCTTTGGCGATAGGACAAGATTCGCCTGGATTAATTTTTCGGCTTTTTCGGGGTTTCTCGCCCGGACGGCGGCCAGGACCTCCTTATGTTGATTTACCACCTGTTCGGCTCGGCCCTTGATTTCCCAAAATATCCGTTTCGGATAGCTGGACCATAAATTTTGGATGAGTTCTACAAGTCTCTGGTTTTGACACGGCTCGTACAGAAACAGGTGAAAACGTTCATTTTCCTTGATCATAGCATCCACATCCCCCTTTTGGGCATGCTTGTTGATGCTGTGATTGATCTCTTCCAGACGGGAAATAAGGTCTTTTTTAATATGCGGGGTGGCTTCTCGAATGGCATAACCTTCCAGGATCTTCCGGATGGCATAAATTTCCTGGATGTCCTTGGGGGAGAAATGGATAACTTTTGCCCCTTTGTGGAGAATAATCCGGACCAGGCCCTCCCGGGCCAACATATTGATGGCATCGCGGATGGGCATGCGGCTCACTTGGAGTTGCTCGGCCAGTTCCGCTTGATTCAAGAAGTTGCCCGGTTTAATCACCCCATTCAAAATGGCTCCTCGAATGGAGCGATACACATACTCGCTTTTCGAGATAAAATTCATCGGCGGCGCGAGAAAGTTACTCCCTGGTTGCTCTCCCATCTTTTTCCCCCAAAAAGGAATAAGGATAATGCCGGCGGCAAAAGGCCACGGAGACCCTTCTCGTATGTATTAGGAAAGAGAGGGAAATGGGTCCAAAAAAATTAAAGCCTCTTTTTTCTTGACCTTTGAAGGCCAATTGCTTATTGTATCCAATATTCATTATTTTGGATATTAAACAGTGCTTTGATCCATGTCAAGCAAAAAATAAATCAAAGGAGGTAGGTTATGAGAAATCAGTCAGTCTTACTCCAGAATGCCTACGGATCGGCCGATATACGGCGGATCTTCCATGAGCGCAACATGGTGCAAAAATGGATGGACTTCGAGTCGGCCATCAGCCAGGTGCAGGCTGAATTGGGCCTGATCCCCAAAAAAGCCGCCGATGAGATCACCCGCAAATCCACGCTGGAACATTTGACCCCGGAAATGATCAACGAATTCAAGGTGGATGCCGGGCACCTGATCGTTTCTCTTATCAAGGCTTTTGCCAAGATGTGCGGTCCCGAGGGCGAGCATTACCACGTGGGCCCCACCACTCAGGATATCCTGGACACCGGTCTTACCCTTCAAATCCGCGAAGCTTATAACGTCATTTTTCCAAAAATGATCAAGCTGGAAGATATTTGGTTGGGATTGGCGGAGCAGCACAAACATTCGGTGATGATGGGACGAACTCATGGTCAGCACGCCGTTCCCATCACCTTCGGCTTCAAGGTTGCCGTCTGGGCCTATGAGCTGCGGGATTGCATCGAGCGCTTCAAGGAGATGAGCAAGAGGTTGTTCGTGATGAAACTCTCCGCGGCTTGCGGGGCCCGTAACACCTTTGTATACCTCATGGGCAAAGAAAAGACCTGGGAAATGGTAAAACGAGTGGCCGAGCGTCTTGGCCTGGGCAATCCACCGGCCGACCTGGCTTTGCGCACAGACCGCTTCGCCGAATGTACGAACAATTTAGCCCTGCTGGTTAGCCTGCTGGGCAAGATCGGGCTGGAAATCCGAGACCTCCAGCGCACGGAGTTTGGAGAAGTGGAAGAACCCTGGGATTCCGCCAGGCAGTACTCCAGCTCCACCATGCCCAACAAGCGCAACCCCGAGCCCAGCGAGTGGCAGCACGGTTTAGCCAAATTGACCCGGGCCAATGCCCTGGTGATGATGGATATTCAAATGTCCGGGGAACGGGATGCCACGCGAATGGGGCCGGAAATGGCCTGCATCCCCGACAGCTTCGGATATGCCGACGCGGCCCTGAATCAGGCCACCCGCATCTTCAGCAAGCTGATGGTTCATACCGATCGCATGAAGGAGAACCTTTACCTGCAAAAAGGCATCGCCATGTCCGAAGTGGTCATGCTGAAACTCTGGCAGAAGACGGGTAAGAAGGTCACGGCTCATGCTCTGGTCCACGATGTTTCCATGAAGGCTTTTGATGAGAAAAAATCACTCAAACAGGCGATTCTGGAAAACGCGGAAGCTCGTAAGCATCTGACCGACGCTGAGATTGACGAGATCACCAATCCCGAGATCTATTACGGCGATGCCGCTGAGCAGGTCGACTTTGTCAAGGCTTATGTCATGGAACGGCGCCAGACCGACTGAACCGGCAATCTTCCCCGGGAACAAGGCGAGGGTGAATGAGTTAAAAGCCCTCGTCAAACATAATCTTTTTCCTTTTATACAAAGCGCCCTAAATTTTTGCGCATATTTACAACAATTTTCTATGCCTTTTCATTCCGGCTTGACCCCGAATCCAGTCTATATTCTGGATTCCCGCTTTCGCGGGAAAGACGATTCATGAGCATTTATTTATGTCGCTATGTATAGATGGAATCAAGTTGTATGGTTTCAATGTCCTTGTAAACCCAGTTTTACCCAACCAACTTTTTAATCCTCTAAGGGGAAGGAGGCTGCATTGGAAAAGTTATCAATCAAATTAGCGGCAGGAAAGATTTCTTACCTTTCCGGCGGCCAAGGGGAAAATATGATTCTGCTGCACAGCCTCAATCTCTCGGCCAGATCATGGGAAAAAATATTTGACCCTTTAGCCCAAAAATTTACTTTATATGCCTTGGACATGCCGGGCCATGGCGATTCCGACAAGACCTCCCAGAATTACTTGATTGAGGATTATGCCCAGAGTGTTATCACCTTCATGGATAAATTGAAAATCGACAAAGCCATCCTCTGCGGCAACTCAGTCGGCGCCCTGATGGCAGTGGAAATGGCTGCTTCTTACCCGCAACGAATAGAAAAATTAATTCTGGTCGGTTGCCCAGCCCGGGTTTCCTGGGAGCGAATGGAAAGGTTTGCTTTGGCGGCTCTTGGCTTTGATGCTGGAGGAAATCCCCAGCCGGTTTCTCTGGCGGAATTGGCGATGACTTTTGCTCATCCCACGCCCGATTTATTGAATTGGTTCAACCAGGAACGGGCGAAAGCGGGTCAATGGGTTAAAAAGACCATGATCGCTATTTCGCTCTATGATGTCTTTCCCAAGCTACCATCGGTGCAATGTCCCACTCTTGTTCTTTTTGGCACCGAGGACATTTTAAGAGAAAAAGAAAAGCTCTTGCTCCAGGGCCTGAAAGGCTCCAAGAGCTCCTTGATAGAAGATGCCGGCCACGTTCCCCAGGTCGATCAGCCAGAAGTCTTCTGTAAGGAAGTAAAGCGTTTTTTGGAATGTAATGAAATTGTATAGGAGTTTCCTTTTTTCAACTTTAGGCACTTTGGGCACTTGAAATATATTCTTTACTTTTTCTTAATCATGGCTTTAAAACTCTGTGATCTCTGTGTCCTCTGTGGCTAATTTAAAAAAGCAGCCATCGGTCCCGGGAGAAAATCATGCAGGAAATAGATAAGATTTATTTTCGCAAAAAAATCGGTTCTGTCCTGGAGGCTCTGAAGAAAAAGAAATTTGCCGCCCACTTTTTTGAAACGCCGGCGGAAGCCAAGCGTTTCCTGCTCGAACAGATTAAGCCCGGAGAAACGGTGGGCATCGGCGGTTCGGTGACGCTGAGAGAAACTTTGCAGATTGTCCAGGAGATCCGAAAAAAAGGGAATACGGTTTATGACCATTGGGAGGCGGACAACGATCCGCAGCGACGGATAGAATTGAAGAGGAGTCATCGAGGCGTGGATGTATTTCTGAGCAGCACCAACGCCATTGCCGCTGATGGCACCCTGGTCAATTTGGACGGGGGAGGAAATCGGGTGGCCAGTCTTTGTTCGGGTCCTAAGCGGGTAATCGTCATTGCGGGAGCGAATAAATTGGTTGAATCGGTGGATGAGGCCATCCGACGAACACGGAACCGGGCCGCGGTTCAAAGGGTGTTAAGGAGCCAGTATAAAACACCCTGTGAGGTCACCGGGGTTTGTAGCGATTGTCATGCTCCCCAAAGGATTTGCGCGGCCTTGTTGATCTTAATGCAGAAGCCCGCCGATATCGACCAATTCACCGTCGTTCTCGTCAATGAAGAAATGGGATATTGAGTAGAGTAAAGAGCAAACCGGAACCCCTTTAGAGGTCCGGATAGATATCCCGGAACATGGCCTTCCGGCCTTTTGCTTTGATCCGGCTCGTGACTAATTTCTCCCGCTTTTCTCTCCTCCCTCGAAAATATTCAGGGTGATCAGAAGGAGATCGCCCGGGCCGGAGTTCTTATAGCCGTGCCTCTTCCCGGCGGCAACCGTCAGGGCAGTTCCTTTTTTCAAGGGGATGGTCTGGCCCTCGACCGATGCTTCTCCTGCACCTTCCAGGAGGTAAAAAATATGGGTGTAGGGGTCGATGTGTTCGGGAAACTCCCCGGCCGGCTTGGCCAAAGTAAGGCTGGCCTTAAACCCGGAAGGAAAACTCATTGCCGAGAGATTTTTCCGGAAAATACCCTTCGTCTTCCCTCCGAAAGGTTGCCACGGCAAATCATCAAGATGGAACGACTCAGGAATTCCGTCCATTTTTTCTCCTTTTGGGCCTGCCGCTTTTCTGCGCGGGGGGAATGAATTCAGTTAATTTCCGGCGGGGAGAGCCGGGAAAAAAGTTTTTAAATTTTCTTTCCTTGTGCGGAAGACCTGTTTTATCAAGTGCCTCTTTTGTGATCATTTTAACAAAAGCCACGGGTCGGAGCAAGAGCCAAAGGGTCTTCTCCCTTTCCCAGTTTTATAATATTTGCGGGACGTTGATTCATGGGGTGCATTTCCACGAATTTGACATAAGATAATTCTTTCGGTATAATAGGCTAAATTCTGGTCAACCGAAATGGAGGTCAGAAAATGAAGATCTTATCCGTGTCCGAGGCGAAGATGAAATTAAGCGGGCTGATCGATACGGTCAACGCCACTGACGAGGAAATCGTCATTACCAAAAACGGCCGGCCGGCGGCTGTTCTGGTGAGCCCGGAAGAGTTCGAAAGTCTGAAAGAGACCCTTGCCGTCCGTTCCGACTTAACCTTAATGGCCGAGATAAAAAGAGGTCTTAGGGCCTTGAAAACGAAAAAGGCTAAGATGTTCACTCTCGAGGAACTGTTTCCATAATGATCCCGGGCGAGGAGCTGGTGATGAATAAACTCGTTGTTCCCAGGGAAATTCAGGGACTGATCAAAAAAATGCATCCAGATTTGAAGAAGAAGATCCGAGCCTCTTTAAAAATTGTCCTATCTGAGCCCTATTCAGGGAAGGCGCTGATGGATGAACTTTCCGGGTTGAGAAGTTTGCGGGTAAGTTCCTTCAGAATCATATACCGGATTCAAGAACCCGAGCAGATTGAACTGGTCGCTATCGGCCCAAGGGAGCGTATATACGAGGAGACTTTCCGCCTCATTCAAAAAACGGGGGGGGAAGAAGAAAAGTAGAGATAAGATTTATTTTGTAGAGGGGACGTAAAGGAAATAGAATTTCGCCCGCCAACGGGGGCAATATACCTTGCCAGAGAGGATAAAAATTATGAAAGCAAAAGCTGCAATTTTATTCCAAGTGGGGCAAAAACTGGACCTGCGGGAAGTTGAGGTGGAGCCTCCCCGGTCTGGGGAAGTGCTGATCAAGATGGCCGCTGCCGGTATTTGTCACAGCGACCGCCACGTGATGACCGGCCACCTGGTAGCCCAACTGCCCGCGATTCTCGGCCACGAAGGATCTGGAATTGTGGCGGAGGTGGGGCCCGGGGTGACATCCCTTAAGCCGGGTGATCATGTCATCCCCCTTTGGCGCCTTTCCTGCGGGGTGTGTGAATATTGCAGCAATGGCCGACCGGCTCTTTGCCCGGCGGGTTCCCAAATCCGGATGACGGGACGCTTGCTGGATGGTAGCACCCGGTTCAAGCTCAACGGGAAGGAGATCAAACACTTCGCCGGAGTTTCCAGCTTTGCGGAGTATTCGGTTGTTCCGGAAAAGGCGGCGCTTAAAATCCCGGAAGATTTTCCGCTGGATAAAGCGGCGCTGCTGGGATGCGGAGTGATCACGGGAGTGGGCGCTGTATTTAATGCGGCCCGAATTAAGCCAGGAAGCAGTGTCGCGGTCTTCGGCACAGGAGGAGTGGGTATAAACGTTGTGCAAGGTGCAGCCATTGCCGGTGCTGCCAAGATCATCGCCGTGGATGTGCTGCCCAACAAGCTGGAATATGCGAAGCAGTTTGGGGCCACGCATATGATTAACGCTTCGCGGGGAAATCCGGTGGAAGAAGTCCGTGCCTTGACCGGAGGCCGGGGAGTGGATTATGCTTTTGAAGTCATTGGTCTGCCAGCGACGATTCGTCAGGCCTATGATTCACTCTGCAAGCGTGGGATGGCGGTGGTGGTGGGGGTCACGCCGATGACCATGGAAGTTTCCGTGCCGATCATGACCCTTGTTTTCGAGGAAAGGATCCTTACCGGATCGGTCTACGGCTCGAGCCGCCCCCTAATCGACATTCCCATGTTGATTAGCCTCTATCGAGCTGGCAAGCTGAAGCTGGACGAATTGTTGACCCGGCGGTATCCTTTCGCTGAGATCAATGAGGCCTATGATGCCCTGGAGAAAGGCGAAGTCCTGCGCAGTATAATTACTTTCTGAGGTTTTGGCCTAAGAAGTTATACAAAAAGTCAACGATTAAAAAACATGCTCTCATTCCCGGCGAAAAGGGGTTAAGAAGCCTGGTTGATAGACCGTTGCAAGATATGCGGAACGGTTCCTAAGAAGAGCTAAGAATCGGCGGAATAAACCCGAGGTAAGGAGGTTATATCTGGATATCTGGGGATTTGAATTTGATGGAATTTCTTCCTCATCGTCCCTCGAGATCTTAATAAGGGGATATGCCTAAATTTTCATTCCAACCTACGTCTCACTGGGGTGTCGTGGCCATTTCCTTCGTAACGATCGCCCTTGCCTACGGCCTGAATTTCTCTTTTTCCGTATTCTTCGTAGCCATCCTGGAGGAGTTCCAATGGAGCAGGGCCAGTATAGCGGGGGCTTTCTCGTTATCGTCCCTCATATTAGGAATCAGTTCCTGGCCGGGAGGAAGGCTGGTCGACCGATTTGGGCCCAGAAAAATAATGATGGCTGGTGCCATCATCCTTTCTTTGGCGACGATGGCCAGTGCGCTGATCCGGGAGGTCTGGCATCTTTACTTTCTTTTTGGAATCTTGTCTGGTTTAGGTATTTGCGGTCTCGGGTGGGTGCCCAATTCGGTCCTGCTCGCCAACTGGTTTGTCAAAAATCGTGGGAGCATGGTGGGCATCGCTTTCTCCGGGATGGGAATCGGAATTCTTGCTGTTGGGCCTTCGGCCCAATTCCTTATATCCAGCCTGGGATGGCGAATGGCCTACCTGGTTTTTGGCCTGGCGGTTTTGCTCTTGCTGCCATTAAACCTTTTTTTGCAGGATAGGCCGATTCGAAAAACGGAAAATGCCGGCCCAGATCAAAAAAGCCCCCTGGCCAATGGAGGGGACCCAAGGGAGAAGAGGGATTGGACCTTAAGGCGCTCCATGAAAACTCTGCCTTTCTGGGCGCTCTTTATTTCTTTTTTTCTCATTCCTTTAGGCATATATCCTGTAGCCGTCCACCAAGTGGCCTACATAACCGACCAGGGTTACAGCAAGATACTGGCTGCTTTTGTCTTCGGGACCATGGGGTTATTGAGCACGGTCGGCAGGCCCCTTTTCGGAGCTCTCTCCGACCGCATCGGCAGGGAGAAAGCCGTCACCTGGAGCTTTATCAGTTCCATCGCGGGAATTCTCATTCTCATTTTCTTGCCCGCACTAAAATCCGTATTCTGGCTCTACCTTTACGCCATCCTCTTCGGATTGGGATTTGGAGCGCGCGGTCCCATCGTGTCGGCCATGATGGCCGATATGTTTTCGGGAAAGCATTTTGGGAGCATCTATGGCTTTATTAACATCGGCAATGGGATTGGGGGGGCATTGGGGCCCTGGCTGGGAGGGCTTCTTTACGATTTGACCGGTAGTTATCGGATTCCATTTTTTATATGTATTCCTGTTCTGGGGTTGGCCTGTATTCTTTTTTGGAAAGCTGGAAGGAGTCGGTCCCATCTTCATTCCCAGGCCATATAACCCCCTAATCTTTTTAAGGCCAGAGTACCCGGGGATCAGGGATTGAATGATCGCATTCCTCAAGGTATCCGCCAGTTTCGAGTCCCCAGTCTAAAGTCCAAAATGGCGAGTTTCGCGTTGCGGGTTTTAAATAATAATTCGTGAGTCGTAAGTCGTCAGGCGCAGCCATTCATTTCACCTCTTTCTCCTGCAGAACCCTTTTTAGCACTTTGCCCGAAGCGGTCTTGGGCAATTCCTTGACGAACTCGACGATCCGGGGATATTTATAGGCTGCCATCTTGCTCTTGCACCAGGCGACGATCTCCTCCTCTCTGACCTTGTTTTCATACTCGGGCTTTAAGACGATCACGGCCTTGATGTTTTCCCCCCGATAGGGATCGGGGACCCCAATGACCGCAACCTCTTTTATCGCGGGATGGCCGTAAAGAAAATTTTCCACCTCTGCCGGAAAAACACTGTAACCGGAAGCCTTGATCAGCTCTTTTTTACGGCCGACGATGTAAAAGTACCCGTCCTCATCCATCCGGGCGATGTCCCCGGTATACAGCCATCCATCTTTCAAGGCTTCCGCCGTCGCTTCCGGCCGGTTCCAGTACCCTTGCATAACCGTCGGCCCTTTGATGAGCAGCTCCCCCTCCTGATCCAGGGGAAGATCGACCCCAGTCTCCACGTCCACAATCCGGCAATCGATGCCGAACTGGGGAAGGCCGATGGACCCGTACCTCGGCCGCAGGTAAGGATTCATGTGCGTCTGAGAGATCGTCTCGCTCAGGCCGTATCCTTCGGCTAGCTCGGTCCCAATGATCTTCCGCCACTTCTCCAGAATTTCTTTGGGCACGGGAGCTCCGCCGGAGCCACATACCCGGAGAGACCGCAGGTCATACTTTTCGACATCCGGATGGTTCACAATCGCCACATTCATCGTGGTGATGCTGACCCACATCGTGCACCGATACTTATGGATCGCCTGCAGAACGGTTTCCGGATCAAATCGAGAAAGCAGGATATTTGTCGTGCCCGTATAGACGGGCCTACACATGCTGTGGATCATCCCCGTGACATGGAAGAAAGGCAAAACAGAAAGAATAATGTCTTCCTCCAGGACACCATTCCAAACGGCAGAACCTACCGTATTGGTAATTAGGCTGAAGTGTGTAATCATCGCTCCTTTGGGAAGGCCGGTGGTGCCGGAAGTATATTGTAATAAAGCCAAATCCTCCCGCAGGTTGATGGGGATGCTCAGCTGTTCAGGCTGGTAGCTCTCCATCACCTCCAATAGGTCCAGGGTCTCCGGAAAGCGCTCCTTGGGCCCCTGCATGGATGGATGCAGGGGGAGGGAGAGGCTGGCTGGGAGGTAATCGCGGTAACTCGTCAGGATGACGTGGGATAGTCCGGCCTCTTCTCTTACATTCCTCACCTTGGGATACAAGAAATCCTGAGCAATGATGATCCGCGCGCCCGCATTCATGAGTTCGTACTTCAACTCCTCTTCTTTAAACATCGGGTTGGCGGCCACCACCACCCCGCCGGCTTTGAGGATGGCAAAATATCCGATGACGAATTGAGGAGAATTTTCCAGGAAAAGGCTGACCCGATCCCCTTTCTTCAAGCCAAAGTCCATCAAAGCCCTGGCCAGTTGGTTCGTTCGTTGATCAAACTCCCGAAAGGGAATCTCCCTTCCATAAAAGTTGAAGGCAACTTTTTCCGGCGTGTGGCGCGCATGATCGCTCAGGAATTCAGGCAGAGTCTTCTCAGGGAAAACGAGGGTGCGCGGCATGTTCTCCGGCCATGACGGAAGCCATTTCTTTGGCATATTCAAAACTCCATTGTATTAGTTATAACTTGCCATTCATAAGTCGTAAGGCGTAAATCTCGGAGGCTTTGTAAATGTTTTGCGTTTTGCGGGACGTTGATCATTTGCGTTTTGCGGGACGTTGATCAAAGCCATCAAATATTTTCCTCCCGCTCTTCTCGCAGAATACCCATCGAAAAGGCAGATGCCCCTCCCCCCCAATACCGGAACCTGCCCCCATCATCCCCGCTTCCTGATTTAAGAAAAGGAATTTACATTTTGATGGTTTTGATCAACGTCCCCCTCGTCCATGGTTTGGATCAACGTGCCCCTCGTATGTTTTCTCTTTGGACATTTGGAAGCACATATAAAATACCGATTCGGGCTAGTTCGCATCGGCAGTCCATCTCCTTCAGGCATTCCTTAAATTAATTTGAAATCGATCTTGTATAATTTAACCTCGATGTTGCATTGAGGAATTGCTTTTAAAGAGTATTCAAGTTTCTCATCTTTTTTCTGACAGATGATTAACCCTTTGATATTTTCCCCTTCTTTGGCTATGTTTTCTTTAACCCAACCCATATATCTGAGGACCTGACCTACAACTTTATCCGATTCACGGCCTTTCTTTAATTCCATGACTACATAGGATTTAGTCTCTGGTTCTTGTGCAAGAATATCAATATTCCCTATCTCAGTGGGATATTGTTGGCCATTCCCTTCTTCATCTTCAAATAATTTTAATTTCCCTGCAAAAATCTGATTGAGATTTGTAACGATAAAGTCTTCCAGATATTTTTCCAACGCAAATTCCTGTTCCTTTAAAATGTCCGCTGTTTTAATTCCTTCTGCTTCCTTTTCCTGGATTACACCTTTCATAAAGGAATTATATCTTTCTTCAGAAATTTCCCAAATTGTGAACATGGGAAATACCTGAGTATCAAAATCGATTTCTTTCTTTTCCCATTTTATGTCGAGAAAATGATTGTAAGGTGTGCCCGGTAAATTTCCTGCCCGTTCTTTTCCTTGATTTTCATCAAAGTAAGCACCCTTTATTACTTCACCTACGGCCAATATTTTCTTTCTTCCTTTCCGAGCAATTACGATATCCCCCACGGAAATATCATTATAGAAGTGCCAAAAGCCCCAACGGTCTACAGGAACATCTTTTCCATATTTTTCGATATACTTCTTTTTGTATTCCTCTTCCGTTATTGAAAACGTGAAAATATTACCCAATTCAAACCATCCCACAGCAATGGTTTCATTCTTCAGATCATATTCCCATGCTTTACTGAAAATTTCCTGTTTTGTGGAATTTTGAGGAGCAATTACCCAATATTTTTTCATGCCTCATTTCCTCCTTGTGAGTCGGAAAAACATCTAAAATACCGATTCGCGCAATTTTCTCCTCAATACGATTGCCATCCTGCCAATAATTGGCACAAAAGAAAACCCCAGGTTAAGCGCCTGGACTTTTCTCTATAGCATATTTGTGGAGCTCATCACAACTTTTGTGAGAGTCTCGAATTAGCGGACAGATAGCAGAACCCAAAACTTTTCCAAAATGAATTTCCCCCACAAAATAAGCACAAAAAGCCAAATCAATTGGCAGTTTTTTTAAGACAAGGAGAGTGTGGAGATGCATGGGCTGCAACAACAGGTGCATTCAACCTATGTCTTGTCTAATGCTCTCAAAAGAGCGTCGAATGCTCCAAGCAGATCATCATAGGTTAGAAATTTAATTCGACCAAAGTCAATGCCCTTCAATTTGCGAAGGTGCTCAGGATCATTTTCAACGTCACGTCCTGCAATAACAACAGCTCGAACTGATCCAACCTGTTTCTGGTCTAATCTGATACATTCAAGAACTGCCAATCGATGTTCATCTGAAGTATGCAACCAATTTCGAGCTTGATCAAAGGCATGCTGCAAATCCGAATGTACTCCTCCATCCTTCTTCAATATCTGTGTATGAGGTTTTTCAAGCTCAATGAGAATCAATTCCTTGGCATGGCTTAAAATCGTGAAATCCGTTTTATAAAATGACAGAAGCGGTGCCTTAAAGAAAATAAGGGATGGCGAAAATTCGTGAAGAAGGACTGGATTTTCCTCAAGGAATTTTTGTAGAATTTCTTCCGATTCTTTTTGATCCAGAAGTGCACAGAAATTGGTTCGGATGGTATCAAGTGCATCTCGCTCATAAGATGGAATAAGAGTAACGTCTTCGCTACCCCTCTTTTGCCCCAGTAGCCCATGGAGATTTGATCTGATTATTGTGAGGTTCGCTTCTAATTTTCCGCAATCACAGACAAACTTTCCGGGAAGATTCTGATACCATACGAAACCATTACCTTCCAGGCTGGCGTCTTGCTCCAATCCTGCATATGATTTCAAGCTACCACCACACATTTTGCAACTGAGAACTAAATGAACACCCTTTGCGGCTCGCGGATCACTTCGAATTGCCGCAATTCGAGCTTCAGATAGGGGCTCAGGATTTATTAGACCAAAATTTAGACTTCCTACCTTCGTTTCACTGCCTTCTTCCAACAGCCAGAGGTGATAAAGACCAGGTTTTGGGATCGTTAGCTCCATTCCGGAAACGGGCAAAACTAAAAATGCCCATGTCGATTTGTGAACATTCGGTATGATAGCATCCGTTTTAATTATTGGAGCCTCGGTTAAAGACTTTTGTTTTGAAAGGTCAAGATCAAATGGCAACTCCCCAAATCTGAAATTCATGGTGGCTGCTTCTACGCCATCGTTATCTCGCCATTTCAAAGCGAAAGATTCATCTGGATTCATGTCGTAGATTGAAAATGCAAACCCTCCTCCTCTTAGGGTCAGGGGGTATATATAGGAAAATATTATTTGTTTAAATCCCAAGATATTATATTTCCACAGTCTTGGATGCGTGTTCTGAACCAGAGAATATCGTTCCACATAGCCCAAAAATCCAATAGAAGGTATACTCTTCGCCATTCTTAATTCCTTTTAATTTCCTTCCTTGATATTACCGAGCCCTGAATTCCTTGAGCCTGGAACATTCAATTAATTGGTCAAGCGTTTTGAAGGTGAAAACCTTACCGCGAGTTGCCAAAAGCATCTTTTTCATGTCCTCGCGACGAACCCCAAATCCACGACCGCCAATGCACGCGATGACCTCAAATTTAGGGTTATTCGGCGACTGGTCATTTTTGCTCAATTCTCCAAGGTGCTGAATTCGGGTAACCTTGTCGCGCGCCGTGCCGTCGTCTTCCGTAATTTTGGCTTCAATAATTACTTGCGGATTGAATTCGCTGGGGATAATGAAATCCGGAGCCTGGTCGAAACCCGGGATCTGCTCAGCTCTCTTGGTCTTCCGGTAACTAATACCCGCCTTCGTCAGGACATCCTCAATAGCCGACTCCAAAAAGTCCCCAACCAGTTCGCTTACGGAATCACGATGACCGGCGAAGGGTCTGCCCAGGAATCTTTCGTAAAGGAGCATGGCATAAGGAACGCCAATTTTGGCCAAAGCCTGCATCCCCTTCAATCCCGTTGCCGTGTCAGCCTTATCTAAACGATGAATTTTATCTGACTCTACCGCAGGGGCTCCTTCTATGAGTAAATTGCAGGCCGTTTCTATGAGTGCTTTCAAACGGAATCCGGAGATGCCATTTCGCTTTATTGGAGACAAGGGATTCATCCGAACTTTACGATCAAGCGACCGAATAAATCCCTGAGAAATTTCCGTACTTGTTCGCCTTGATGCAACGTACGCCCACTCCGGGGGTGAAAAGCCAAGGAGGGTGCGCAAAACCACAATCGAAATAGGGACAGAGAAGGCAATGGGGAGAACGCAATCGACGGAAAAGTTTATGAAGCCCCCAGTCCCCTGTTTTAAAGCTTCATACCCTTGCTCAAAAACTGGATAATCGACAAACCCTGCTCCTCTTGGCAGGACAAGGAATTCAGATTCGAGGCAAGAGAAGACCACAGAAACAAAAGGATCGGGATTTTCTTGAATGATGGGAAAGGGAACTTCAAAAGGAAATTTCGTCATCTTTTTCTCCATAAGGTACGCCAAATTCTCTAATAATCCCTGATTGGATGCTTGGTGCCCTTAAAAGAACATCAGGTAGATATTTTTGAATGGCCTCTAAACCGCCAATTCTATGGGACCATTCAGCAGCTATTTTGAGGCGTTCCTGAGGAGGAAGCGTTCTATCCCACCCATTTCTTAGAAACCAGATTGTAAGACGGGTAAGATGGCCGAAAATAATACAGCGGATATCCCCTTGTGTCGGTTCAACGTTTGCAGCCGATAGCTTTTGGGCATCTTCCGACACCAGGGCAGCAATTCCTTGCGGTGAATCGGTGACCCATCTGCGAGGAATGGAGCCAGTAGATCGGCAGACTAAAACCGTATCAATAATCGAGGAGCCAGTCCCTTTAATATGAATTGACGCACCCATTTCTGCCGGACAAGGAATCGATGCGGAGCATGCCAGGCCAGAATCAAGGATGGCCACTGCGATTGGAAAGTAGGCCTCCAGATTGTTGTGATGGTAAGTAAAGGCTAAGGGTGAACCGGGTTTCAGCGCTTTGGACATCCGCTGAAATACCATGGAGATGCCTTCCGTGAAATGGTCAAGCCCCCGCCCCATGTTTTTGTTGCCAGTTAATTCATTAGGATCGCGTGTTGAGATTTTCTTAAAGACCTTGTCTGTATCTCCAACTAAATGACGGAGCCAAACATAACAAAAATCCATGAGTTCGGCATATTGAACATTTCCGTAGTAGGGAGGGTCGGTGAATACTGCGTCGAGACTTGCGGGAGGCAGTTTCGCCTCCGCCGCATTCTCGCACTTCAGATTGACACCTCGCTTTCCCTTTGGAAGCTTCCCGTTGCTGATATCTCCGATCCATTCCCCTTCGATAGCTACTTGCACCTTAAGTGAGCCCTTGTGAAGGATTTCGAATGGGTGATCACAATACGATTTGGCCTTGACAAATTTATCAATGATGTTCGACCAGCCGCCGCTTCCGACATTCACCCCCTGAGACCCATTGGAAATACCCAAAAAGTTCGATTCGCATTGAACGAGCCCGACCGGAAAGCCGTGAACTGAAAAAATATCCAGGGATTTAAGCGCCATCGTATCGTAGCGGCAGAGCATGTTTTGGTATCGAAGAAGATCAGACAGGTTTGTAGCTAAGGCATTGCGAACGCATTGGTCATTTTGGCGAGAAATGATTCGGCAACTTAATTCGAGCCCCAATAGCTGGCGAGCATTGAACAAATCGCGATAATTTTTGTACCCCCACCGATGAAGGCGGTCCGTTTCATCACCCGAAGGGATCGCTTCTTCCGGCACGAATCTTGGGCGCATCTTTCCCCATGCGGAATGAGCTTCTTCGTACCTGGAAAGATCATTTAAATCTGGTTTCTTGAAGAAGCGCCCTTTATGGGTCTCCTTACAGCGGGGACAATAATACTCTATGGCAAACATCCTGTGTCGGGGAGCGCCACTTTCCGGGTCAGGGAACTTATTATCCGCGTGGCAATGGCGGCAAGGACAATGGCCCCGACTGGCGGGTCCTTGAAGAACCAATCGTTTGCCGCAGTTGCCACAATTCCCGGGGTTTTCCCGATCATTAGTTTCCGTGAGTTCACCACACTGGGAACAAACAAGAACATTTTTAGGGTGCCGTCTGTTTTCGGAAAGGAGAAATCCGGGGAAGAGATCAAACTCTTTGCCGCAGTTATGGCAGGATTGAACTTTTACCCAAAGGAAATACTTGACGTGGGCGCTTGCGGATCCACATTTTAGGCATTTCGTCTGGTACAAATACCCAATCCGACTTTCCAGTTCAGAACGTAGTTCTTTCGAAGCATCTTGATAAGCACCAAGATCAAGATGTTCGATTTCCTGTTTTACAATCCAATAAGACATCGGGTTTATATCATAGCCGATCACATCACAGCCAACTCGGTTGGCTTCTATTAGGGGAGTGCCCCCACCCATGAAGGGGTCCGCAATTCTTAGACCTTTGAACTTGTTAGCTTTGTAGAAAGTCTCTCGCAATGGCCCTTTTGAAAATTCGGAAAGAAGAAGTGCGCGAAAAAGGGTTCCCGGACGCCGAGCAAACCATTTATGAACCGCAATAATCGGTCGATAATTCTGCTGGATCTGCTTTTCCCGAAGCGCCAAGTCGGCAACGAAGGGAATGTCAAAAGCCCGTTCAATCAATTTACTGACCTATACCACCGCAAGGAAATTCAGTGAAATAGAAGAAATATTTTTAAATCCCCAGCGTTGCCGAGCCCGAAGAGAAGAGATCCGCTGGGTGACTGGGCCTTCTTGATATCGAAGTCAACAGGAGGTTGAAAGGTTGGCTCATAATAAATAAAAAGCCTGAAGAAATCAAGGTAAAAGCAGATATGAAAAGTACCCTGGAATAATTCATTTGACATAGAAGAAGTCGGCATGATAAGCAAGGAACGATGATGAGGAAATTTAAGCCGGATCGGACCTGTTTAACGATTTGAAATTGCAGGAAAATTTATCTAATCGATGCCATAAAGGGGAGTTCCTTTTGATGGTTTCCCTGGATCAGCGTCGATGGTTACAGTGGCTTTTGGAGGCGAAGAAACGGTTTGGGGTCTCGATATTAAACTATGCGGTGACCTCAGTGCATTTAATCATGACGGATGTCAGGGGAAAGGTGCCATTCCCCAGATCATGCAATTGATCATGGGGAGGATGGGGCAGGAATACAACCAGAGGAAGAATCAAAGGAGAGCCTCGGGGAAAAAAAGCATCACTTAAAAAACGGAGGGGAAAATGGCAAAAGCAAAAACGGGACAAGGGAAGATGCCCAAAGCAAGTGAACCCAAAACAAAAAAACCAAAAGAAAAAATACCCAAGGAAACCCTGCTGAAGATTTATCGAGATATGGTCCGTTTGCGTTTTTTTGACGACAAACTGAATCAATTGGTCGCCAGTGGAATACGGATCACGCAGCATTCCACTCACGGTCAAGAGGCCACCCAGATCGCCGCGACGAACGCCCTGGAACCTTCGGACTACCTCATGCCCTACCATCGAGGATGGGGATGGGCGATCGGCAAAGGTATGCAACCCCGTCATCTTCTCGCTGAGTTAATGGGAAAGGCAACGGGCTGTTGTAAAGGGAAAGGAGGCGTTCACATTGCGGATTGGAACCTGCGCATCATGGGAAGGCCGGGAGTACAGGCTGCTCATATCCCCATCGCCGCCGGGATAGGACTTTCCATCAAATTTCGGAAGGCCCCAGACGTTGTTTTATGTTTCTTCGGGGACGGAGCGTCGAACGAGGGGAACATTCATGAAGGAATGAATCTGGCTTCGGTTTGGAAGGCGCCCGTGGTTTTCGTTTGTGAGAATAATCTCTATGCCCTCTTCACCCCCAACGTGGAGACAACATCGGTCCGGGATATCGCCGATCGAGCGCAGGGATATGGAATGGCGGGGGTTATCATCGATGGGACGGATGCCATGGCGGCATACCAAGCGGCGAGCGAAGCGATCCGGCGCGCCCGCTCCGGACAAGGGCCTACATTAATCGAAGCCAAAACCTACCGCATTCACGGGCATACCGCCATGGATGGCTTCCATCTTGGGGGATACCGGGCCAAAGAAGAGGTTGAAGAATGGGAGAAGAAAGATCCGATCCTGAAGCTGCGTAAAAGATTAATCGCCATGGAATACTCGACGGCAGCCCAGCTGGACGAAATCGACCAAAAGGCTAAAGAAGAGATTGAGGAAGCCGAAAAATTTGCCAAAGAGAGTCCCTACCCCACCAAGGAAGAGATTTTCAAAGATGTTTACGTAGAAGATGTTCAATAGGCCTAAGCAGATTTAATCATAAACGGAGGAAAATGAGATGGCATCGAAAGAATTGACTTATGTCCAGGCCGTGCGCGAGGCCTTAGGGGAAGAGATGCAGCGGGATGAAAGAGTGATCATCATGGGCGAAGACGTCAAAATCAACGTATGGGCTGCGACTCGGGATCTCTATAAAGATTACGGAGACCGGGTGATTAACTGCCCGCTCTCGGAGTCGGGATTTTCCGGTGCTGCGATAGGCGCGGCGATGACCGGAATGCGGCCGGTAGTGGAAATCATGTACCCGGATTTCACCATGTACGCCGCTGACTCGATCGCCAATCAGGCCGCCAAATACCGCTATATGTGCGGCGGCGGAGAATTTAAGGTCCCCGTGGTTTTTCGAATCGCCGGATCAGGAAACTCCGGCCCCTCCGGCTGCCATCACGGGCAGTCCCTGGAAGCTACCTTTATTCATTTTCCGGGCCTTAAAGTGATCTTCGCCTCGACGCCTCGCGATGCCAAGGGCTTACTCAAAGCGGCAATTCGGGAGGATAATCCCATCTTATTTTATGAGCACAAGTTGCTCTACGGCGTCAAGGGAGAAGTACCCGAGGGAGATTACGTCCTCCCCATTGGCCAGGCGGATGTTAAAAGAGAAGGAAGTGATGTAACGATTGTCTCCTACGCTTGGACCCTGCACAAAGCCTTGCGGGCCGCCGAACAATTGGCGCAGGAAGGAATTGAAGCCGAAGTCATTGACTTGAGAACTTTGCGTCCTTTGGATAAAGAATGTATTCTCAAATCCGTGGCCAAAACCTCGAAGTTGGTGACGGCCGAGGAAGGAACCAAAATGGGAGGCATGGGAGCTGAAATTGCCGCGATGGTCGCCGAAGAAGGTCTGGATTATTTGGATGCTCCCATTAAACGGGTGGCCTCTGCCGAATGGATCATTGCCAGTTCGGATTATGCCGGCCAGATGGGTATCCCCCAGGAGGCCGATATCATCCGGGCGGTGAAGGAGCTCGTTTAAAACCAGTTTTTTTTGAATGGAGAAAAAAATGGCTTTTGCAGTAAAGCTTTCCAGTTTGGGGGTTGCGATTACCGAGGGGACCATCGTTCGTTGGCTGAAAAAAGAAGGGGACCAAGTCCAAAAGGATGAAATCTTGGCCGAGGTCGAAACGGAGAAGGTAAATTTTGAGATCGTTGCCCCGGAAGCCGGTATTCTTTTAAAGATTTTGTATGGCGAAAAGACGATTGCCCCTGTAGATTCCACCGTTGCTTTGATCGGTGAACCGGGAGAGGACCTGTCCGCCTATCTAACGCCAAAAATTCAGCAAGAGCAAGCCGCCGGTGAAAAGCCCCTTTCTCCTGCTCGGACGGGACAGCCGTCCGGCGGAGCAGTGAAAGCCTCGCCAGCCGCCAAAATGTTGGCCAAGCAGGTCGGGGTTGAGGTTGCCGAGGTTCCAGGAACAGGCCCGGGAGGGAGAATCACCAAAGAAGACGTGGAGAAATTCGCTGCTCAGAAACAGCCGAAAGTAGAAGGCGGGGTTCCCGAACTCGAGGAGGTCATCCCCCTGATCGGTATCCGGAAAGCCATCGCCGATGGGATGTCCTTGAGCGTGAAGACTGCAGCCCACGTAACCACGATTGCCGAAGTGGACATGACCGAATTGGTGAAGCTGCGTTCGGAAATCGGTCCTCGATGGAAAGAGGAAGGGTTCAATTTGACCTATGTGCCCTTCGTCATTCGGGCTGCTGTGGATGGAATTCGGCAGTTTCCGATCTTGAACTCTCAGATGTTGCCGGATTCCATTCTCGTGAAAAAATACATCAATTTCGGGGTGGTGGTGTCCATCCAAGAGGGGCTGGTGACGCCGGTTCTCCAGCGCGTAGAATCGAAAAGCGTCAAAGAAATCGCCCAAGCCCTCGATGAAATCTCGGCCCGCGCCAGAGATTGGAAGCTTTCTCTGCAAGATATGCGGGGTGGAACCATTACTCTTTCGAATCCCGGAGTTTTTGGAGCGGTGATTGCCACCCCGATTATTTATCCCCCCCAAAATTCTATTTTGTGGATGGGCAGGATTGCCAAGGCGCCGGTGGTGCGGAATGATGAGATCGTCATCCGGTCGATGATGTACCTTTGCGTTTCCTATGATCATCGGGCGATTGATGGGAGCATCGCGGCCCAATTCCTTCAGCATACCCGGAGACTACTGGAGGATCCCTCCCAATTACTCTGACCCCGAGAGACTTTGGATTCTCTCCCAATTCGTTGGTTGATTTTCCTTTAGCAGCGATGTAAGGGTACGGAAGGAATCGTTGATTTCCGCAAAGGGCGGCGGGAGAAATTAGATACTAAACATCTAACAGGGTGAATCCTTGTCCAAAAAGGAATTTCCGATACAATAAATTTGGGAGAGAGGGGAGCAGGATGATTGATGAACTCTGCCATTTTGGGGTTTTAGAGTTAGCCCGGCTGTATCGTCGTGGGGAAATTTCGCCGGTCGAGGTTGTCAACGCCCATTTGCATCGCTGTGATCGATTGAACCCGGTTTTGAACGCCTTTCTATTGATCCTCCGCGATTCAGCCATCCAGGCCAGCCGGGCCATGGAAGCACTCTTTCAGGCAGGAATCGATCTCGGACCTTTGCAGGGGGTGCCGGTCTCGGTTAAAGATATCATCCGCTTGCGGGGTACGGTAACCACGGCTGCTTCCAGGGTTCTGCTCCAGGAGCCACCGGACCAAAGTGATGCGGTAATCGTTCAACGATTGCGGGCGGCCGGGGCGATCATTATCGGTAAGACCAACCTGCACGAGTTTGCCACAGGAGACCCGGACCCTGCCGGCCCTTTCGGCCTGGTTCAAAATCCCCGAAGAATTGGTTACCATCCCGGCAGCTCAAGCAGCGGGGCAGGATCCGCCACTGCCGCGGGTTTAGGGGTCATCGCTCTGGGAACAGATACCGGCGGCTCAGTCAGGATCCCGGCCTACCTATGCGGGGTAGCCGGCCTTAAGCCGACGACCGGCAAAGTTGATCTGGATGGTATCATTCCTCTGAGCTGGACCCTGGATACAGCTGGCCCGCTGGGGCGGCGAGTAAGCGATATCGCCGCAGTTTGGACAATTTGGGGTGAAAAAAGTCCACGGAAAGAAGAAATTATCGGTCAAACGGGTGCTCTTGATCCCCATTATTTTGACCAGAGCGTAACCGGTTGGCGCGTGGGCGTACCCTGGGGTGATTATTTTGGCCAATTGCAGCCGCAAGTATCAGCCGCCTTTCAGCGTACTCTAAAAATTTTAACTGAGTTGGGCTGCCGCATGATCGATTTTAACCCGCGGGGGGTAGAAGAGATCCCTGAATTATGCACCCATATCATGCAAGCTGAGGGGTCGGCCTATCATGAACGGTACCGGGATCGGGAGAACCTTTATGGTTCAGGTTTTCGGGAACGTATCTTGCCGGGACGGGAGCTGCCGGCAATGACGTATTTACTGGCCCGCCGGCGCCAGCTCGAACTGCAGGAAGAGTGGCTGAAGCTGGCGAGAGGATTCGATGTGCTGGTCGTACCGAGCGGGCCGGCCTTGGCCCCTCCTCATGGCCAAAACACCATCGAGATTGGCGGCAAGCATTTTCCTTTCCGACCTGCTCTGAGCTGCTTCACCCGTCCCTTTAATTTATTAGGATGGCCGGCTTTGACCTTACCCAACGGAATCAGCGACGAAGGTCTGCCGACGGGGGTGCAGATAGCAGGTCCGCCGGACAGCGAAGAGCGGTTACTGACTTTAGGATATCAACTGGAAAGGTCTCTGGGATTGGTGGATAAGCTGGGCATTGAGCCCGGACATCCGGCCGCGGGTCAAAGGAGCGAATAAAGATTTGGCCATCGGCAACGAGGAACGAACAAAAAACATCCCTGGGAAAAACGCCGAAAAATTATTCGGCCTTAAGAGGCAGGCCCAGGAGGGCGGGTCTTCAGCGGAGACATCGGATCGATTTAAGGATTGATCCGGAGAATTAGGAAACCGTCACCATGAAAAAAAATGCTGGAAAAGGCCCTTGGATTCATTATGGTTGGATCGTTATGGCCATGGGTATGCTGACGGCCATCGGAGCCCACGGATTCGGACGGATGGCTTATACCTTAATCCTTCCTTCCATGAAGGACGGCCTCCATTTCAACTACGCCCAGCTGGGACTTTTGGGGACGGGCAATTTCATTGGATATCTCACCTTGGCCGTCATCGGGGGATTTCTGGCTGCGAAATTCGGTACCAGAATCGTTATCACTCTGGCCCTCATTCTTATGGGTGTAACGATGATCATTACCGGTCTGGCCCAAAGTTTCGGTTTTGCCTTTGTGATGCGGCTCCTGACCGGTTTCGGCAATGGGGCTGCGTATGTGCCTGCCATGGCCCTGGGTTCAGCCTGGTTTGCCATGAAAAGAAGGGGGTTGGCAACCGGAATCGTTTCTGCCGGTATCGGAGCGGGCACGCTGATTGCGGGTTTCATCGTACCTTATATTCTAAAGTCCTACGGGGCTGAAGGTTGGAGGTTCTGCTGGTACTATTTAGGAGGTGCCGTGCTTCTTATCTCCGGTATTGTGTATACCTTTATTCGAAGTCAGCCTGATGAAAAAGCTCTTTCTCCCCTAGGGTGCGGGGAAGGAGATACTCCCTTAAAGCCTGTGGCCGAAGCAGGGAAAGCGAAAGCTTTGCAGTGGGGGTTGGTCTATCGGGTCAGGGAAGTCTGGTATCTTGGGCTCGTTTATTTTATGTATGGATTCTCTTACATCATTTATATGACCTTCTTTGCCGCCTTCCTGATTAAAGAGATGGGACTGAGCCAGGCTCAGGCTGGGGCGCTTTGGGCTTTACTGGGAGGATTGAGCATTTTCTGCGGGTTAATCTGGGGCGGAATTTCCGATCTCCTTGGCCGAAAATATGGCTTGGCCCTTGCTTATCTTACCCTGGCGGTAGCCTATGCTGTTCTGGCCTTGATAAAATCATCGATAGGTTTCTATTTTTCGGCAGTGATCTTTGGTCTCGCCGCCTGGAGTATACCCACGATTATGGCTGCGGCAGCTGGAGATTATGTAGGACCAAGACTCGCCCCGGCCGGCTTGGGCTTTATCACCCTTTTCTTCGGCATCGGCCAAGCCTTGGGTCCAGCCTTGGGAGGCTACCTTGCCGATGTAACTCATTCTTTCGCCGTGCCCTTTCTTTTGGCCAGCGGTGTTTCCTTGTTGGGAGCCATTTCTTCTTCTTATCTGGAAAAACCAAAAAAAGATACCGGTTTGTAAAAATTTTTATCGTTGCCGGAACCCGCTTGCCCCCCTCCTTAGTCTCCGGCGTTCATTTCATGTTTTCGATGATGGCCCGGCCGAATTCACTGCATCTGACCCGGGTCGCTCCTTGGAGCTGGCGCGCTAAATCATAAGTCACGATCTTGGCCTGAATGGTCCTCTGGATACCGGTCCGAATCAATGCGGAGGCCTCCCTCCAGCCCAGGTAGTCAAACATCAAGACGCCGGAAAGGATCACCGATCCGGGATTGATCACATCCTGGCCGGCATATTTCGGAGCTGAACCATGGGTCGCTTCGAAGACCGCTAAACCATCGCCGACGTTGGCCCCCGGGGCCATTCCCAGCCCGCCAATTTCAGCGGCCAGGGCATCGGACATATAGTCCCCATTGAGATTCGGCATGGCGAGAACGCTGTATTCATCGGGCCGCAGCAGGATTTGCTGAAACATGGCATCGGTGATGCGATCTTTGATCACCACCTTGCCTCCGGCATTGCCGTCCGGCGGAAGATTCGCTTCGCCAATGGTTTGGCCGGCAAACTCGTCTCCGGCGAGTTCATAACCCCAGTCCCGAAATGCGCCTTCCGTGAATTTCAGGATGTTTCCCTTGTGGACCAGGGTCACGCTCGGGCAGTGATAATCAAGTGCCCAGCGAATGGCCTTCCGGATGAGGCGCTTGGAGTTGAAGGGGCTCATGGGCTTGATGCCGATGGCCGAGTCGGGTCGGATTTTCTGGCCCAGCTCCTTGGCCAGGAACTCGATCACCTTGACCGCCTCGGGGGTCCCTGACGGCCACTCGATGCCGGCGTAGAGGTCTTCCACGTTTTCCCGGAAGACGATCATATCGACCTTTTCCGGCTCCTGGAGAGGGCTGGGAACCCCCGGTATGTATTTAACAGGCCGAATACAGGCATAAAGATCGAGTTTCTGGCGGATGGCCACGTTGAGGCTGCGCATGCCGCCGCCAACCGGCGTTCCCAGGGGACCCTTGATCCCTATACGATATTTTTTAAAACTCTCCAGAGTTTCTTCCGGGAGCCACTGCCCGGTTTGGGCATACCCTTTTTCCCCGGCTAAAACTTCGATCCAATGGATCGACCGTTTTCCACGGTAGGCCTTCGCCACCGCCGCGTTGAACACTTCCACCGAAGCTTTCCAGATGTCGGGTCCAACGCCATCTCCTTCGATGAAAGGAACGGTTACGCCATCGGGTACGATCAGTCGGTTGTCAGGACCAACCTGAATGATTCCGGGTGCAGCTGACATTCCATGATCTCCTTTATGAAAATTTAAAAGGGTTGGGGAAATCTTCCCGCCAGGATATATTATCAGGCATTCCCTGCTTTGTTTACTTCAAATTTACTGCTTAAATCAAGGCCAGCTTCTGCCTTTTGCCATGCCTTTTCGAGGGCATACCGACTCCATACTCTGACCATCTCTCTCCGATAAGGTGCGGAAGCACGGACGGAAACGCCGGGGTTGGGCTTAGCTTCGCCAGCCGCTATTTCGGCCGCCCTGGCGAAAAGAGATTTATCCCTCCGCTTTCCTAAAAGAATCGATTCTGCATTTTTCACCCTGAGCGGGGTGGGGCCGCAGGCCCCTAAAATTAACCGCGCGTTTTCGCAAAGCCCGTCGCGCGGGTTCAAAGTAATGAGCGCGGCCACGCCCACAATGGCCAGTTCAAAAGTTCCGCGGGGTGTATACTTGAGGTAACAACCTCCCGTAAAAGGCGGCGGTGCAGGGATTTTAAACCTCAAGAGCATTTCATCCCCCTTCAGGATCGTACGGCCTGGCCCGTTGTGAAATTTTTCCAGGGGGACGCTTCTTTCGCCGGCAGGGCTCATAAGGATCGCTTCTGCACCCAGGGCCATCAGGGCTGGAACGGTATCTGCAGAGGGAACTCCATTACAGGTATTCCCTCCTAAAGTAGCAACATTCCGGATCTGAGGGCAAGAGACCTGGGCTGCTCCTTGGCAGAGAATATCGAAGCCGGATTGTAAGATCTCCGATTTTTCTATCTCCCGCATTGTAGTCAAGGTCCCGATCCGTATCCCCCCTTCGACCTTCGGCAAGATTCCCTTGAGCTCCGGAATCCGGCCAATGTGAATCACGCCATCAGGTCGCATAATCCCCCGCCGCATTTGTACAACGAGGTCTGTTCCCCCCGCAAGGATTTTGGCTCTCTCCCGGTAGCGCTCCAGCAGTGCCATGGCCGCTGGAATAGAATCGGGCTCCCAGTATTCAAACTTCATATGTCCCTTTTTTTCATCCTATCCCTGGCCGCCTCGACGGCTTCCACGATCTTTACATAGCCTGTGCACCGACAGATATTGCCGTGCAGATTTTCTCGGATGTCTTCTTCGGTGGCCTCGGGTTTTTCATCCAGCAGAGCTTTGGCGGTCATAATCATACCTGGCGTGCAGTAGCCGCACTGCACGGCAAAATGATCGATGAAAGCTTGTTGGAGAGGGTGCAGGTTTTCCGCACTCCCCAAGCCTTCGATGGTTAAAATTTGTTTCCCCCTGGCTTGAAGGGCTAACATCAGGCAGCTCTTTATCGCTTGGCCATCCACGATCACCGTACAGGCCCCACAGTTCCCATCGTCACAGCCCATCTTGGCCCCGGTGAGGCCGAGGTCTTCCCGCAGGACTTCCAGCAAGGTCTTCCAGGGTTCCACGAAGACTTCCTGAGTTTTCCCGTTCACCTCCAGTTCGATCTTCTGTTTCATATTCATTGCCCCCCTCTTCGTCTTGGGGGCTGGCCAGAGGCAGAGGCCGGGGCCTTGGCCATTTGGAGGTGCTGCAGGACCCGCTCGGGATTCATGGGAAGGTCCCGCAGGCGGACGCCGACGGCATTGTACACCGCGTTGGCGATAGCCGGGGCGACGGTGACCATGGTCGCTTCCCCGATACCCTTCGATCCCCAGGGGCCGTCGGGAAGGGGGTCGGGGGCAAAAAAGGATTTGAATTGAGCCCGGGGCGGCATCTCCCGAAAGGTGGGAATTCGATAATTTCCGAAGCTGCTGTTGATCATGAGGCCATCCCTGAAAATGTACTCTTCCAGCACAGAGGCTCCGATGGCCATGCCGAACCCTCCCTCCATCTGCCCCTCGCACATTTTCGGGTTGATGGGAAAACCCATATCCGCAGTGAGGACCCCTCGAAGAATCTTGATCTCTCCCGTTGCGGTGTTGACGGCGACCTCGACGCCACAGGCATTATACTGATACCAGTTCCACATCCTGGGGGTCAAGCCGGTCTCGGGATCCCAGGGAACCGCCGGAGAAGGGGCGAAGACACCCCAACCCCGCACCGGGGTTCCCTTTTTCAGCGCCGGTCCTCCCTGGAGAGTAAACATGGAAAAAGGTTCGAATAATTTGTTCAGATCCATCCCCGGTGATCCCTGCACCATGATTTTCCCATTCTCCAGCGTAAGGTCATCCGGAGAGGCTTCCAGTTTTTGAGAGGCGGCTTGGAGGATCTGCCGGATGGCATCCTGGCACGCCAAGCGCAAGGCATTGCCCGTGTTATAGGTCGTAAAACTGGAGGCCGAAAAAGTATCATAAGGGGTAACGGCGGTATCGCCGCGCTTGACCCTCACCTGGCAGATGGGAACCCGAAACTCTTCGGCCGCGATCTGGGCCATCACCGTCTCGGATCCCATTCCCTGCTCGTCGGCGCTGTAAAGTACTTCAATCGTCCCGTCCTCATGGACCAAAACTTCCGCTTCGGATCGCCCCCGAGGGGTGTTTTGCTTGCCGCCCATGGCCACCCCTTTTCCTCTCCGCCATGGCCCTGGTTCTTGGGTTGAGGGTTCGTGAAGCTGGATCTCCTGGACGACCTTTTCGAGGCACTGCATGACCCCGATGCTGGCGATTTCCTCCCCGTACGCATTCTTCTCGCCCTTGTGTAAAACATTCTTGCGACGCAGTTCCACGGGGTCCATTCTAAGCCTTTCGGCCAGCATATCCAACTGGCATTCAATGGCCCAGACGACCTGCGGGGTTCCCAGGCCTCGGTAGGCGCCGGCCCAGGGGGTGTTCGTGTTCACGCCATAGGAATCCAAAAAGAAGTTGGGGATCCGATAAGTGGGAACCGCTCCCGAGGAGGCCGTACGCCCGTCCTGGACGGCGGCATAGGAAGCGCCGTTGTCCACGATGACCTTCATCTGCTGGGCAACAATGGTTCCATCTCTCTTGACCCCGGTCTTGATGTAGGTTACCACGGGAAGGCGGGTGGAGGCCGCTAAATACATTTCTTTCCGGGAAAAGGTCAACTGAACCGTTCCCCCTGTCTTCAAGGCCAGAAGGATGGCCAGCGGCTCGACGTAATGGCGCAGGCGGTTGCCAAAACTTCCTCCCTGGTAGGGGTTGATCACCCGTACCTTTGCCAGGGGGAGGTTGAACAGATCGCTGATGATCCCCTTGATGACGTGGACTCCCTGCCCGTTGGTCCAAAGGGTCACCCCCCCATCGGGCTCGCATCGAGCAAGGCAAGAAGCCGGCTCCAGTTGGGAATGGCTGATCCGGGAGGTTGAAAACCGGTTTTCCAAAACGATATCGGCCTCCGCGAATCCCTTGGCGACGTCCCCGGCCCGGAGCTTGAAGTGGCCCGTGATGTTGGGGGCTTCGGGAGTTATGAGGGAGCTTCCGGGGTACTGTCCCAGTTGTCGGTCCACAACGGCCGGCGGATTAGCCTGCATGGCTTCTTCGGCGTCAAGGACCGCCGGAAGCTTTTCATATTCCACCTGGATCAATCCAATCGCTTCCTCGGCGATCTCCGGGGATCCGGCCGCCACGGCCGCCACTCCCTCGCCGGCCCAAATCGCTTCTTCCAGGGCCAGGATGCGGGGGGCGCGGAAGTGGACCTTTTCTGGACAGTCCTTCCCGGTGACGACAGCCCGAACCCCGTCCATTTTTTCGGCCCGGGAAGTATCGAGTTTTACGATCCGGGCATGGGCATGGGGACTGCGCAACACCTTGATATGGAGGAGCCCGGGAAAATTGCGCTGCAAATCGGCCGTAAACCGGGCTCTTCCCAAGACTTTATCGAGCGCATCCACCCGGGGAATACTTTGACCAATGAACAAAAGAGAGGAGATCAAAGATTCTTTTGCCGACATGGGAGTACTCCTGGCGTCCCATCAAAAACAGTAATCAGTGAACGGTGATCCGTAAAAAGAAGTCTCGAAACCTGTGCATCACCGATATCTTTCCGCCTTCCCATGGAGAAAGTTGAAGATTCGTTCTACCGCCTTCTGCTGAATCATAGGACCGGCGCTTTCCTGGCCGATATCCACGGGGTATCGGTCCAGAAAGCTGATGCGCTGGATGCATTCTTCCAGGCTCCAACCTTTGGCAATCCCCACCGCAACAGCCGTAACCCATTCCCGGATAAAAGCACTTTGCTTGAAGATGTAGTCTTTATTACAGATGGGACCGTGTCCAGGGACGATATAGTCTACATCCAGAGTTTTCAAAAAATCCAGAGACCCAAGCCAGGCATCGGGGTCAGCGCCATGAAACCAGGTTTGACATTCACAAAATATCGTGTCCCCCACGAAGACCGCCTTTTCATTGGGAATATACACTGCAATTTGCCCCCGGGTATGCCCAGGAGTATGAAGCAATTCAAGGACCTGATCCCCTACCCGGAGGGTCAGGCGATGGCTAAAAAGGATGGTGGGGGGATGTAAAAAAAAATCTTTTTCTGGGGGCATCAAAGCCATCCCCGCAGGATCATCTTTTTTGACGACCTCTACGCTGTACGAATAAGGGGTCCCTGTAGAGACGATTCCAAATTCCTTCAAAATGTTCTCCTGGGCCACGACCGGACACAGGCCGGCAAAAAAGTAATTCCCGAAGATATGGTCGATGTGATGCTCCGTATTGATCAAGTATCGGATCGGGCCATTTTTCAGCGCTTCCTCTTTCATCTCGACTGCCTTGGTAGGCAGTTGGGGAGTATCGATGATCACCACTCCATCGGAAGTCACCACGTATCCCGGATTACAACCCCTAATATCAGTGGCCGCGTACACATTTTTGGTTACTCGCTCCATAGCTCCTCCTGAATTCCTGCAAGATATTTTCCCTCCGGGACCCCTGAAATCAATGCCCATTTTAAATAGGCCAGATCTTTGGCCTTCAACGAATTTGGAGATGATCGTTTTTTTTAAATTTTGGTGAATTTAGCAAGGGCCTCGGTGAAGGAAAGCCCTTGGCGAATCTCTCCGATCGCCTGCTGATCCTGTTGGTTCAACTTTTTAGGGAATACTTTTTATATTTAAAAGGGCCGGCTCATGCTGGGGTAATAAAATGTCGGCCAGTCCAGCCACTCTGACCATACTTTCAAACGCCTGCAGGGGATTGACATGAATCCCCGAAGGAGTCACGGGATAGTAAGGTTTCATATCCTCCCGAGCAACAAAATTATCCTGGACACAGCAAAAACCACTGATGACGGCCTTTCCTTTCTGGGTATTTACTGCGACGGCCTGGACTCCTGGACCATGTCCGGGCGCAAAGATCAAATCGATTCCCGGAAAAAGATCGGGCACATCTCCTCTTACTAACTGGAGTCGATGCCACCCGCTCAGCAGGTGAGGTTGGTAGATTTCTCGCAAAACCGGATGAGGGGCCATAGCGAACTTCCACTCCTCTTCCTGCATAAAAATAGTGGCCTTCCTGCATTTGGCAGTATTCCCCGTATGGTCGTAAGCGCCGTGGGTTTGGATGACATAGTCTATGTCCTCGGGCTTCAACCCTTGCGAAGCCAGAGCATCTTCAAATAACTGAATGTCTGTGAAGCGTACCGGGGAACGGCTGGAGTGGTACTTCATGGCATGCGCAGCGTCGATTCCGGTGTCGATGATGATGTTTTTATCCGCTCCTTTCACATACCAAGAAAAATAAGGAATCTCAATCTTCTCTCCCATGTTCAGGCGGTAGGTCATCATGCTTTTATCGAGCAGGATTTTCCCGATGGGCAGGGGAATGAGGGTGTACTCTTTCATTTTTTCTCCTTTTACTCTGGTATTGAACAAGTTTTTTCCTTTGGTGGAAAGGCTTTTACAATTTTCTCTTTCCAAAAATTCAATTCAGCTCATTCCTCCCCGGGACGACAAAAGAAATCGCCCGGTGGCCAGGAAAATCTCAACGCATGAGATTGGGGACCAAGAGGCTGATTTGCGGGTAGAAATAAAGAATAAAAGTGATGATGATATCCATAATGACGAAGGGCATGATCCCCTTGAAAATATCCTCAGTGGGTACCGTGGGGACGACGGATTTAATCATGTACACGTTCAACCCGACGGGCGGGGTGATCATGCCGATTTCGCAAAATTTTACCATTAAAATGCCGAAATGGATAGGGTCGAACCCCAAGGATGTAGCGGCCGGGAATATGACCGGAAGGGTGATCAGCATCATGCCAATCGGCTCGAGGATACATCCCAAAAAGATATACATCGCGAAAATCACGATAAAAAACATGAAGGGAGAAAAGCCGGAGGAAATGCAAAATTGACTTATCTCCATGGGGATTTTGGACAAGACGATAAAAGCCGCAAAAATGTACGCACCCACACAGACAAAAAAAAGAGTGGAGGTCAGACGCATCGAGTCTAAAACGGCCTGGGAGAAAGTTGTCCACGTGAGTTTCCCGCGAATGGCATTCATGACTAAAGTCGTAAAAGCCCCTGCCGCTGCCGCCTCGGTTGGGGTCCAAACCCCCATGTAGATTCCGCCCATAACAATCACGGCGAGGATCAATGTTCCTGATACTCCTTTTAGCGATCGAAACCTCTCCCTCCAGCTGACTCGCATGATATCGGGGGCCATGGCGGGGTTTATTTTAACCCATATCACAATGATGATCATCAACATGATCGCGGAAAAAATACCCGGAAGAAAGCCGGCAAAGAAAAGTTTGCCGATGGAGCTTTCCGTAAGCATCCCGTAAACGACCATGAAAATGCTGGGGGGAATAAGTGAACCCAGCGTACCAGCGGCGGCCGTGCAGCCGGTGCTCAACCTTGGGTGATAACGAAATTTAAACATCTCCGGCAAGGCGATCTTCCCAATGGCGCCCGCGGTGGCGACGCTGGAGCCACTCACGGCGCCGAACCCCGCGCAGCCTGCGATGGTGGCGATGCAAAGCCCTCCGGGTATCCTACCAAACCAGTTGCGGGTGGCCTCGAAAAGCTCGGTTACAATGCCGCTCTGGCCGGCCAGATTTCCCATAAGGATGAACAACGGGATACAGACCCACGTGAAATGGGCGGTGGACGAAAAAGGAACGGTCGTAATCAAACCCAAAGTGCCTTCGATTCCGATTAAATTTACCAACCCAGCGAATCCCACGACTCCCAAGGCGACGCCGATCGGCATTCCGATAACTAAAAAAACAATCAATACAACAATTCCCAGCGCTCCGATCGAAACGGTCTCCATTTTTATTCTTTAACCCTCCTCTCCCGAAGGCTTTCCGCGATATCGATCAATATCTGTAAACACAGCAAGACGGCACCCAGTGGAATTACAGCCTTTGCCGGCCAGTAGGGAATACGGACCAATCCGGGGGTTTTCTCGTCCAGTAAAATCGCCTCCCAGGAACCTACGGCCCCTCTCCAGGCGATAAGCGCATAAAATAAAAAAGTCACGATTAAACTGAATATATGCAGAAAATACCGAGGGTTTGGGGGCAGTCGATTGGAAAGAAGGTCAATTCTTAAATGGGCCTTCTGCGCCTGAGTGTAAGCAAAACCGATAAATATGATGCCGGCCATGAGAAACTCGGTGAATTCAAAGGCTCCGACGATCGGCTTGCTCAGCACATATCGGCCGATGATGTCTCCACAGACGAGGAACATTAAGACCACGATCCCGACCGAGCCCAAAATATTTCCACCCCCGCCTACAAACAATACATATTTTTTAAACCCTTCAAATCCCATGTTGTTTTCCTAATGTAAGAAAATTTTATTAGAAGGAATCATAAAACGTCTTTTAAATATTTTCAGGGCACCTACCGCATCTTCCCAGGGGAAAATTCGCGAGTAAGTGCCCTTCGGCTTTCCACCCTGATGCGGAGATTATTTCGCACCGTACTTTTCCGTTAATTTCAAGTATTTCTCTAAAATCCTCTCTCCCGGAATCCCCTTCCCTTCCAAATCCTTTGCCCATTTCTCTTGAACGGGTTTGAGCTGGGATCTCCAGCGGGCGATCTCGGCGTCGGAGAGCATGACAACTTTTCCTTTGGGCTTCTTTTCCAGCCGATCGAAGGCCTTTTCATCCTCCCGAATTACATCGGCGGCATATTTTTTGCTGGCCTCTATTCCTTTTTCGAGCATGATTTTTTGAATGTCCTTGGGAATCTTTTCCCAGGAATTCTTGTTGATTACCACCGGAATGGCGTAATTCCCCGGAATGCCTCTCACCCAATAAGGGGCGATCGCATCGTATCCTTGGCCAATGGCAGTATATGGGAACCCCAAGGCTCCGTCGATGGCTCCCCTTTCAAGCGCCATGTGGATTTCGGGCGAAGGCAGAGGGATGGGTAAAGCTCCGACGGCATTCATGAATAATGCCTGATATCCGATCGCCCTGATTTTTCTCCCTTTAAAATCATCCAAATTTTTTACATCAATCCGGAAGGCGATAATGGTTTCGCCCGTGCCCGTGGGAATGAGAAGCCGGCAGTTCCATCGGTCAAAATCAGCTTGGATCGCCGGCTCGTTGCTGTAAAGGTCGAGATACGACATGAAGACGGCATAAGGGTTCGTGATCCCGGCCACATCCACGACATTCAGGGCCGGCATCCGGTCCGGGTAATAGGCGGCCACGAAGGTTGCCATGTCGAGAGTACCGGCCTTCACCGCGGCCGGCATATCTTTGGCTTTTACGAGGGACTCTGCAATATAAGGTTCGATTTTTACCCTGCCCCCTGAAAGCTTCTGAACCTCAGCAATCCACCAATCCACGCCCCGGGTTCGGACCGAGGGCGCTGAATGATCACCCCACTTAAGAACGATGGGCTTATCGGCTGCAGCCAAGGCAGCGGGAACGACCAATGAAAGAATCAAACTCAGTAAAATAAAATATTGGACTGCTTTGCTTTTCATGTGGATACCTCCTTATTGAAGTTTTAGATTAAGTTATTAGTTTTCCAGGAGAAATAGCCAAAGTTCCTTCTCTCCAAATCCCTTGCACTCTCCCAAAGATCTTTTCTTCCTCACCCCCTTTCATTAAAGAATGACGATCTTTCGAGATTCTCTTTGTTCTTCTACCAATCAAAATGGTGGCTTGTCGAGCCCTCTCGTATGAAAATCTGATGGGAACCGGTACCAGATTGGGCGATACCCCTCGATGTTCAAGTTAATAGCTGCATCAATGACAAATGGTTTTCCTGAAGTAAGGGCCTTTCTAAGCGTAGGCTTGATTTCCTCTGGTTTGTTGATCTTCGCTCCCTCAATACCCATGGAATTGGCAAAAGTAATTAATTGAATTTCATCTTTTCCCTTTTTTCAAAGACTTTGACTTGAATGCTTCGGTTGTGCTTTGGATGGCCCTCTCTACGGGAATTCTCTCGATACTCGATGCCCCAACAAACCCTACGGCATCCGTGTGTTGGTAAATATATTCCGTATCTTCCGGAGAGGAAATCGGCCCACCATGGGCCAGACATATGAGATCTTTTTTTATTTCTCTGGCCGCCTTTATAATTGCCTGGATGCGGGGGACCGTATTCTCCAGCTCCATCGCTCTTTTTGAGCCCAGTGAACCCCCGGTTGTGAGTTCCATATGAGCGATTAAGACATCTACATCCGCCTTTGACATGGCTCTTGCTTCTTCGGGGTTAAAGCAATAGCAAGTGGTAAAAAGGCCCATTCCCCGGGCCAGGCGAATCATTTCGACCTCTTTCTCATGCCCCATGCCGAGGTCTTCGAGCCGCTGCCGGAATTTCCCATCCAGTGAGCCAACCGTCGGAAAATTAATGACCCCCGAAAATCCAGCTTCTTTGATTTGTTTTAGAAATATGGCCATCACCCGGGTCACATCGGTTCCGCAGACGCCGGCAATCACCGGAATATTCTTCACCGCCGGCATAATGGAACGAAGGCCCATTTCCAAGACGATCTCATTGGCATCCCCAAATGGCATGCTTCCCGCTGAGGATCCATGTCCATTCATTCTGAACAATCCCGAATTGTAAATGACAATTAAATCCGCCCCCCTATTTCGGCAAATTTCGCTGTAATCCCGATTCCAGCTCCCGCAACAATATCGGGGGGAAAGTGCGGAGGATCCATGATTCCTGTATCCACAACGATGGTTTGAACTCCTCTCTCGGCAATCCTTTTCTTTAAAAAAAAGTGTTCTTCTCCCTTGGTGTCTAAGGTTCCCAAGATGACAATTTTTTTGGGCCTTCTATATTTTCCGACCAATCTCCCACCCCTCGGCGATGGCTTCCACAGCAGTTCTCGGATGCTTGGCGTCTCCGATGATAAAGACAGGAATCCCGGTAACTTTTTCACTCAATATTTTTTCTGACTTGGCACCCATTGCCAATACGATATGATCCATACTCCGGAGGGTCTCCTCTCGACCTTCTTTGAGGTATTTCACTCCATCTGGTAAAATCTCTATAACCTTTGCGCCTACGATGATCTCGACTCCCTTGCCTTTTAGGCGCTGGATCAACAGGCTTCTCGCCATGCTCTTCTCATCCAAGGCGATGTTTTCCAGCATCTCAACGATCGTTACCCGATTGCCTTTGAGGGTCAGGTCATCCACCGGATGGGCGATGAAATCGGCCGTCTCGCAGCCCACTTTCCCCCCTCCCACCACGATCACTTTCGGACCCACTAAAGTTCGGCCGGCTAAGACATCCCAAGCTGTTACCACATGTTTCTTATCTATCCCCGGGATATCGGGAACCAAAGGAACCGCACCGGTAGCCATGATGATCACTTGGGGCTGGAATGAACTCACGACTTCGGGATCCACTGCCCTATTCAACTCGACTTGCACCCCGGCTTTTTTTACCTGATGGGTCAGATATTGGATAATGCAGGTATATTCCTGTTTCATGGGGGGAAAGGAAGCCAGCAAAAGCTGTCCCCCCAACTTGGAAGTCCTTTCCATTAGGGTGACCTGATGGCCCCTTAAGGCGGCCACACGGGCCGCTTCCATCCCCGCCGGACCTCCGCCGATTATCAAAACCTTTTTGGGAGTTGTTGCCGGAGGAAGAGACGCTTCTTCTTCTCGTCCTGCGACTGGATTGATTAAGCAGCTGATTTTTTGCTCCATTTGCACGAATACCAGACACATTGAATCTCCAACACATGGCGCAATCTCATCCCAATCCCCCCGGGCGGCCTTGTTGGGAAGTTCCGGATCCGCCACCAGAGCCCTCCCCATGGCCACCATATCGGCTTTTCCGCTCTGCAACAGATTTTCAGCCACCCATGGATGATTAATCCGGCCCACACAAATGATGGGGACATCGACTTCTCTTTTGATTTGTTCGGCTAAGTAGGCATTCGGGGCCTGCGGCGATCCGGTAGGAGGAACGACCACCCAGAAGTTATTTCCCGTCCCCGCGGAAATTTGTATGGCGTCCACCCCTGCCTGCACCAAGATCGGTGCGATGTATTGGCTTTCTTCAATGGTCCGGCCTCCAGGCTGTAATTCGTCCCCAGAAATCCGGATCAATATTGGAAAGCCGGGGCCCACCTTGGATCGGATGCGTCGGATCACTTCCAAGGGAAGTCTTAATCTCCCCTCCAGGGAACCTCCATAAGCGTCGGTCCTCTTATTGTAAAGCGGAGAAAGGAAACTGCCCAATAGATGGTGCACGTGCGCACAATGAATTTGCACCGCATCGCATCCTGCTTCTTGGGCCCGACGGGCAGCTTCACCGAATTGCTCGATAATCTTCTCAATTTCGTCAACGGCCAGCTCTCGGGGGATTTCCCTGAAACGACGAGACGGAATGGGGGAAGCGGCGACTGGCTGCACACCGGAGAAAGCTGAAGGTGCATTAAAACTGGGATGAATTAGTTGAGGTGCAATCTTGGCCCCATGGGCATGAACCGCCTGAGTTAAGTTTTTCCAGCTCTGAACGAGGCAATCCTCATGAAGACGCAGGCCGTTTGGATGATATATGGCGGAGGAGGTAACCGTCGTATCATCCGTGATGATCAGACCTACCCCTCCCCGGGCTCGGGCCGCATAATAGCTGATTAAAGATGGGGTAGCCTCTCCCTGCTGGCTGGCTAAGTTGGTACCCATAGGCGCCATCACCAGCCGATTCTTTACTTCCATAGATTTGATCTTGATCGGACGAAATAAATATGGCAATTGATTCATGGAAATGTCTCCGAATCCAACCGGATTATTGAATCATCAGCAATATTTCAGTCCTAATTAGATGGACTCTTTCCTCTTAAATTTACATGAATCTGAAGCAAATCCTATGGTTATTCAGCCAAGGTATCCTTGGATCAAGCCCCTTTTTCAAAAGTTTT